>Ga0315331_10000148_pt1 | contig 42447 bp, 32 predicted proteins | sample M160m34915metaG_FD_203456 | JGI IMG/M metagenome (GOLD analysis project Ga0315331, IMG submission 203456) | Ammonia-oxidizing marine archaeal communities from Monterey Bay, California, United States - M1 60m 34915 | ecosystem: Environmental > Aquatic > Marine > Intertidal zone | place: USA...
CATTATGCGTAAGATTGAAACCCAAATGATTGCAGCAATTAACAATCGTAAGGATTGGAAATCTGCAAACACTGAAGTTTACGTCAACGACAACAATTGTGCCAATGTTTATCTTCACGGCAATCTAATTGCATGGGTAAACAACAACAATGATCTAACAGTTTTCGACGGCGGTTGGCAAACAAATACCACAAAATCACGCTTAAATGCACTTTGTAATGAGTTTTGTCTACGTGGTGAGTGTATTTTCCAAAAGGATTTTGCCTGGTATGTTAGAAAGTTAGTTGGTGCAATCAATGGTCAGAGTATGTATCAAACTGAAGATTTCTTCAGTGGGTATGTATTTAATTGAGGGGTGTCAATCCCCCTCTTTTTTATTATCTAATTGCACAATCTATCATGACAACATTCACAATCAACAACAAAGAATATACACATAAGGAGTTAAATCTTATGTGGGATTTATTCACTGAAGACCAATGGAATCACATCCTTAAGAATAATAAGGATGAATCAATTGCACACACTATTCAACAACTATGGAGGTCTAGTTACTAATGAAAACAATTACATTAACTAACGAAGAATTCAATCGTTTGTATCAATTAGTTGATGTAGAATACTTTAAATTATGTAAGCGAGTAGAAAAGGATAGACCAGGACTTAGTAGTAACATAGAAGATTATATTACCCATGACATACATACAAACCTCACCACAATCAAGGAGACCAAATGAAAGACCTAACTGACGAAATCTATGCTCTTATTCTTGAAGAATACCAAGAATCAGGATATGAACTATATGATGAAATGTTCCTAACACAGTTTACCTATGTTGGAGGATATCAGTAAAAATGGTTGTATTAATCTCTGAAGTATTAGGGTCGGTTTATACACTAGACCCGAATACTAATACCGAATTGTATTATCAACCACTTAACGAAGATAATACTTATTCATCCAATTTTAATGATTTTAATGTTGTTGACTGGTTAAGTATTGCAGGAGAAGATGATAATGTAGAAAAGGAATTAAATCGTATTAATACACTATTAAAAGCAGATTTTCTATAGTTTTATCCTTTATTTGTATTAAAAATGTCTTTTTAAATGTATATGAGTTTTCCACATCGTTGTGGAAAAGTATAGTTAAACGTGTGGAGAAAGGTATAGTTATGTGGAAAAGTGTTGTAATGTACTTAAACGTTCTTCTTTTATTATGTTCTTAAATCCTCTCAGACCTTATGTTTATGATCAATTAAATCCTCTCAGGTCTTGTGATCTAAGCGAGCATTCTATCACGATCGCCGCCAAATGTCAACCGACCGCTGATAAGTTTTGCCAGGGAATGATGACATAAAATATTAAGACTTTCGATAAATAGGGAGCGAGTCGTTGACAATATTGCTCAGACATTCTATACTGTAAAAGACACTCAAACAAGGATTAATCCATGACAGTCGCTGTTAGTCAAGTACAAAAGCAACGTTATAGAATCACGTTAGATTTGGACGTGTTGAGTGATTTTAACCCTCATCAGATTGATTGGCAAGAACTATTTAATTTGGAAGGTGCAGAACATTGTCAAGCATATGTTGAGGACCTCAGTAAACCTGATAAGTGGTAATCGTTCAGGAATTAGTATTACTCACCTCTAAAGCGTCTTAGTAGTGTAGGATACAGTAACCCATGACAATCTCAGAACTAGCAGCTACAGCATCTCCGATTGATCTGATACTTGCTGATATTCGTGGGGAGGTTAAAGTGACTCGTTTAAAATCACAACGTGGTCCTAAAAAGTCTGTGTTTGGTGTTCGATTACAGGGCAACAAAAGACGTACTAAGTTACAGTCAACAGACACACAATACCGTTGCTGTTTAACAGGGCGGCGCAGCGATCAAAATTAATACTTACTAGTAAGTATTGACCTGGTGATGTCATTAAACCCACCGCATGCTAACTAACACATTTTTTTATTATGTCAAACGAAGTACTTTTTAACGCCCTTTCAGAGTGTAAAACAGGTAATGAACTTCTAGAAGTTATTGATCTAATCATTGATGAGCAAGTAGATACTGAAGATTGATTAATTGGTGGGGCAGTGGTTGACACATTGCCCCATTAATAGTATAATAAAATAACAGTGAACGACAGTTATTGTTGTGGGTTGTTGTGGGTTGATGGGGGGCGTTATTAAAACCCCTAACTACCCTAACCTACAGAGGTGACAAATCGCGAGACATATATCAGAAATACAAAAAAATTCCGCGGAGATATATGAAGAACCACTGTTGTCTCTCCCCCAGGGGGACCCCGACTGGTTAATCAGGTATGCAAAGACACTGGGGGACCCCCCCTAGGTTTTTGATAGTACTGATATATAATGCGTGTATGATTTAAATATGAATAAAAAAAATTCCGTACAAAAATTAACGCCCACAAAGTTTTATCACATATATGTAAAGAATGAATGCATATATGCTACTTTAACTGAGAAGCAATTTAATAAAATATGGAATACCCTCAAAGGAATGGTTGGTCTTATGGATACTGACTATACTTTTGAGGATTTAACATATGAGGAAGTAGAGATAACACCTCATTTAAGAGAAGAGCATAGTTATTGACAGAGTATAGATATACTGATAGAATTGAAATGAAATCTGATTAAACAAATGGCAAAAGGATTTACTGTTAAAGCAGCAACACCAAAGAAGTCTCAAGAACCTGAATGGGATATTGCAGCAATTAAGGAAAGGATGAAGGGGAAGAAGATTGTATTTTGTCTTCCTGGTAGAGGATGTTCATTTACTTTTCTGAAGAACTTTGTACAACTGTGCTTTGATATGGTACAGAATGGGATGAGTATTCAGATCAGTCAAGATTACTCATCAATGGTTAATTTTGCAAGATGTAAGGTATTAGGTGCAAATGTATTAAGAGGACCGAAACAAATTCCATGGGATGGTAAATTAGAGTATGATTATCAATTATGGATTGACAGTGATATTGTCTTTGATTCACAGAAGTTTTGGCAATTATGTGATCTTGTATTAGATGCCGAAGGCAATGAAAAGGAAGTAGCAGGGGGTTGGTATGCCACTGAGGATGGAAGAACCACATCTGTTGCTCATTGGTTAGAGGAGGATGATTTCCGCAAGAATGGTGGAGTAATGAATCATGAGACTGTAGAGAGTATTAGTAAGCGTAAGAAACCATTCACTGTAGACTATACAGGATTTGGGTGGGTAATGATTAAGAATGGAGTATTTGAGAATCTTGAGTATCCATGGTTTGCGCCAAAGATGCAAGTATTTGAGTCTGGTGCAGTACAGGATATGTGTGGTGAGGATGTCAGTTTTTGCTTGGATGCTATTGAAGCAGGATATGAGATTTGGTGTGATCCAAGGATTCGTGTAGGCCACGAAAAAACTCGCGTAATCTAACTTTTATGAAAACATATAGTATTGTTTATGAAAATAATATTATGTTTAAAGATCTCACTATAGAAGAGTGTAGTGAGGAAATGCAAGCCCTCTCGGAAAGTTTTTACTCGGGAGGGTTTATTGATCCAACATTAATAGAAATTAAAGTAAAGGAGAATTAAATCATGGCACAACTAATGAAAGGTGATAATTATATTCCACCACGTCCAAAGAAGACTCGTCAAGGTCGTTCAACTAATACATTACTTTCTGCAACATCAAGGAATGGAAATAAGAAGCGTTATCGTGGACAAGGAAGACGTTAAATAGTACAATACTAAGGAACCTTAAAAATGGCACAATCCAATAAAAATATGTCTGATGTATGGGAAACTAATAATTTAGTTGCTGATTATTGGACTCTTCCTACAGAAAACCAAGAAGGAGATGGGGGAAGAATGCTTCGTGAGATTAATAATGATGATATGACTCCGAAAAGAAGTGATCATAATATACAAACTGATTTATTTTTAAGAGAGAATACAAATAACTAGTCTAAATAAGGTAGAATTGTAATAATTAGTAAATGCCTCTAGAAAGGGTAAGCCAAGGTTTCAAAGATATTAGTATGACCTTTCAGAAGAATCCTCTGAATGGTGATATTATAGGTCTTAAAAATGAGAATGCAATTGCGCGTTCAATAAGAAATATTGTGTTTACATTTCCTGGAGAAAAGTTTTTTGATGAAAATTTTGGTTCTAGAGTGTCAAAAACACTATTTGATAATATTGATGACTTAAGTGCTTCCTTAATTCAAGAGGAAATTAAGTCATCAATTGCAAATTATGAACCAAGAGTTGAACTAGTGAGTGTTAAAGCATATCCTGATCCAGATAATAACTCTTTTGAGATAACAATTATCTATAGAATCATTGGTGCGGATGTTTTGCCACAACAATTAGAATTTGTATTGCAACCAACAAGGTAAATGCCATTAGTCAACTTCAATAATCTGGATTTTGACCAGATTAAAACAACTCTTAAAGATTATTTAAGAGCAAATTCAAATTTTACTGATTATGACTTTGAGGGATCTAATCTCTCATCGATTATTGACGTATTGGCATATAATACATACATCACTTCATATAACGCGAATATGGTCGCAAATGAAGTATTCATTGATAGTGCAACTTTAAGAGAAAATGTAGTATCTCTTGCACGAAATATTGGTTATTTGCCTAGATCAAGGAAAGCATCTATTGCAACAATCAGTTTTTTCGTTGATTTGAGTGATGTTACTCCTGCACCATCAACATTAACGCTGAAAAGAGGTCCTGTTTGTGCTTCACAGGGTTCTTTTGCACAAGAATCATTTGTTTTCTCCATTATAGAAGATATTACAGTTCCTGTAGTTGATAATATTGCTTCATTTGATGAAATTTCTGTTTATGAAGGCAGTTTAATCGTATCAAACTTTACATATTCTTCTCAAAATCCAAATCAAAAGTTTATTTTGGATAATAGTGGGATCGATACTCAATTAATTAAAGTTTCTGTTAAAAATAATTCAGCAGCGACGGCAACTGTCAAATATACATACCAAGATGATATTTTAGACATTGATAGTGGATCAAAAGTCTTTTATCTGCAAGAAATTGATGATGAAAGATATGAAATATTCTTTGGTGATGGTGTTTTTGGTAGAAAGTTAGAAGAAAGTAATTATGTTGAAGCATCATACATTGTAAGTAGTGGTGACAGTGCAAATGGTGTTAGTCAATTTGCATATAGTGGTATCTTACAATATACCAGAAATGGTATTACATATTCTGTAACAACTGGAGTGTCACTTGTCACTACAGATTCAGGTTCTTCTGGTGGAGAAGAGATTGAAGATGTAGATTCAATTAGAAAATTTGCTCCTAAGATCTATGCATCTCAAAATAGAGCACTGACATCAAATGACTATGAGAATCTTATACCATCTAAGATTTATCCAGAAACTGAATCTATTTCTGTATTTGGTGGGGAAGAATTGGTTCCTCCTCAATATGGAAAGGTCTTTATTAGTATTAAACCTCGATTTGGTGACTTCTTACCAAATCTAATTAAAGAAAATATCAAACTCAAACTTAAAAAGTATGCTGTTGCGGGTATTGTATCTGAAATTCTAGATCTGAAGTATTTGTATGTTGAAGTGGACTCAAATGTATACTACAACACCAATTTGGCACCCAATACAGACTATGTTTCAAGTTTAGTACAAAATAATGCAATAAAATATTCAGAATCAACAGAATTGAATAGGTATGGTGCAAGATTTAAGTATAGTAAATTCTTAAAAATAATTGATGATAGTGATGTCTCAATTACATCCAATATAACGACAATTCAAATAAGAAGAGATTTGAGAGTTGTCTTGAATGCTATTTCAGAATATCAAATTGGATTTGGTAATGAATTTCATATCAAAAATCCAAACGGATTTAATATCAAGACTAGTCCCTTTAGGGTATCTGATATTTCAAGTGAAGTATATCTCTCTGACATTCCAAATTCAAATAAAGAAATGGGAACACTTTTCCTATTCACACTTCCAAACAAAAATTCCACAACTCCAACAATAGTAAAGAGAGGTATTGGAACGATTGATTATAAGAAGGGAATACTAACTCTGAATCCAATCAATATAGTTTCTGGAAAAATTAAAGATGGGCAGGCAATTATGGAAATTTCTGCATGTCCTAAATCAAATGATGTTGTCGGAGTACAGGATCTTTATTTGCAACTAGATATTAGTAGTAGTAATTTTGATATGGTTGTTGATGATATTGCTTCTGGATTAGATCCATCAGCATCAAATTATAATGTCACTTCTAGCTACAGCAACGGGAATTTAGTAAGACCATAACAAATGTCAGATAAAAGAATCCAGTTTAACACAATTATCAATAACCAACTCCCACCTTATATCAAGGAGGAGTTTCCATTAGTTGCTGATTTTCTATCGCAATATTATATTGCTCAGGAATTCAAGGGATCTTCAATTGATCTTATACAAAATATTGATCAATATATAAAACTTGATGAGTCAACTTCACTTGTTGAATCATCGGTATTATATTCGGATATTGATTTAGATGATACTACTATTACAATTGATATTTCAAAAACTCCTGGAGGAACTAAAAGTTTTCCAAATTCGTATGGATTGATTCAGATTGATAATGAGATCATTACTTATACTGGAAAAACAGTTGATTCATTTACTGGTTGTATTAGAGGTTTCTCTGGAGTCACATCCATTGATGCTGAAGTAGAATTTTCATCTACTGAGGCAGATTCTCATGCTGCAGGAACAACAATCACAAATCTGAGTGATTTGTTTCTCAAAAAATTCTTACTAAAAACAAAAATACAATTAATTCCTGGAATTGAAAATAGAGAACTTGATTCAAAAGTAAATCAAAATATTTTAATAAAGCAATTTAAGGATTTTTATAGTAGCAAAGGAACTGACGAATCTTTTCAAATTCTTTTCGGAGCACTTTATAATGAAAAAGTAAAAATTGTAAGGCCAAGAGAACATTTATTAAGACCTTCAGATGCAAGATATAGAGTTACCAATGACTTTGTTGTAGAGAGTGTATATGGAAATCCATATGATCTTACAAATCTTACATTATTTCAGAAAGCATATAATGGTATTAACCCCGCATATGGTCCTGTAGCATCAGTTGAAAAAATTTCTACATATGATAATTCAGATTACTATCAATTAAAGATTGATGGTGGTTATGATAGAGATATTACTTATAATGGTGCAATATATGGTGATTTTTCTGCTCATGCAAAAACAAAAGTCATAGGATCAGTATCTGCAGGAACCACTACAATTGATGTTGATTCTACTATTGGATTTCCAAATAGTGGAGAATTGTATGTAAACTATTCAAATTCAACTGGAATTGTTTCATATACATCAAAAACAAACAATCAGTTTATAGATTGTACGAATGTAACTGATAGTATTGCAGATACTTCATATATTGGCATTAATACTTATGCATCCGCAACTACTGGATTCGGAACAGAAATTTCTGTTAGAATTACTTCTGTCATCGATTCATTAACTTTAGATCCAGACTCCTATTTTTATACTAAAGGAGATAATGTAAATATAAAAACTCTGGGAGAAGAAAATAATAGTATAAAATTTAAGAATTGGTTACTTAATGTTGCACCATCATATAAAGTTAAAAGTTTATCCGCAATAAGCACTGCTAATAAAATATATGCATTGGAATTTGATAAAGATCATATTTTTTATTCCTTTGATAATATTAAAATAACAGATGAAAATAATACTATTGTTTCTGGATATATTTCTGAGGTAAGAAGCAGCAAAAAAGTAGTTGTAATATTAGATACACAAATTACTGTTTCTGATTCAAAAATTTATACTGCAAAAAGAATATTATCAAAACCCAATTTTAGTAATTTTAAAGGTGCAAATATTTTTAATGCAAATGTTCATAACACTTATGCACAAGGTGATACAGTTTTAATTTCTGCAGATTCGCTACCATTTTTTGATAATTCGCCATTAAATGTAGGATCTGGATCTATTTCTATAACTGGGACGTTTGTGGGGGATACCTTTCAAATTACATCATTAACTGATCATGGATTTTATACTGGAGATGAAGTTTACTATGCTCCAGAAAAAGTAGTTGTAAATGATACAATTGTAGATGGAACTTCTTTGGGAATTGAAGAAGGACTATACTTTGTCAAGAGAATTGACTCCAATAATATAAAACTATCCAGAAGTAGATCTGATATTGATAATTCAAGATTTATAACTTTAGACACTTCTATGGTTATAACAAATAATACATTATGCCCATATAAACTGTATGGAAAGGATTTAAAATCACAAAAACTTTTAAGAGAAATTCGTACTACAGAAATTACTGGAAAAGAATATAAAACAAATCCAGGAAAAATTGGAATTCTTGTTGATGGTGTGGAAATTTTAAATTATAAATCTTCTGACCTTTTATATTATGGGCAAGTAAATGAACTTCTTGTAACCTCTCCCGGAAACAACTATGATATTATCAATGTACCAGAACTAACTGTTAATGATCGATCAGGAATTGGAGTTACTGCACATCCTAGCATTCTTGGAGATCTAAAACGAATTGATATTATTGACGGTGGATTTGATTATCTAGAAGATCCAAAAATAGACATTACAGGAGGAAATGGTGTAGGAGCGCAAGCAAAGGTTCACACCAAATTACAAACACATATAAATGAATTTAATTCTCAAATTGCTTCCAATTTAGTTTCCATTGGGGCATCACTGTCTACAATTGGGTTTTCTACTTATCATAAGTTTAGGAATGGCGAACAAGTCATATATCAAACGAACGCTCAGACAGCAGTAGGAGGTCTCTCTACAGGCGCAAAGTATAATGTTGGGGTAGAGGATCCAAATACCGTTAAATTGTATAATACGTTTGCTAATGCTATATCTGGCATTAATACAGTTGTTTTGTCAACATATGGTATTGGAAATCATAATCTGGAATCCGTCAATAAAAAGAAAGTTATAGATTCCGTTAGTATAGTATCTCCTGGTGTTGGATATGAAAATAAAAAGAGAACTTGTTTTCCAGTAGGAATTGTTACATCCAAAAATTACATCAATATTGATAACCACAATTATCAATCAGGCGAACTATTAAAGTATTACAATAATGAAACTGGTATCTCAGGAATATCTACAAATACTGAGTATTATGTGACTGCAGTTGATGAAAATAATTTCCAATTGTCAGAAGTTGGTGCATCAGATGATAGAGAGTTTTTCTATAGAACCAATCAATATATAAATCTTGAATCTCAAGGTGATGGACTTCATTCTTTCAACTATCCAGAAATTTCTGTAAAAGTATTAGGAAATTTTGGTGTTTATTCAACATCGTTAACTGAATTTGAAGAATTCAAAGCTAAAATTAGACCAGTCTTTAGAGGATCCATTCAATCTGTACATTTAAGTTCTAAAGGATCTGGTTATGGATCTGAACAGACCTTAAATTCCCACAGAAAACCAAATGTTACAATAAATCAAGGCACCGGTGCTATTTTAAACCCAATTGTGTCAAATGGGAAGATTGTTGAGGTTTTAATTAATAATGTTGGATCTGGATATTATTCAGTTCCAGATTTAGTACTTACTGGTACTGGTACTGGAGCGTCTTTCACTCCAATAATTGAAGATGGTAAAATAATCTCAGTTAAGGTTATTTCTAAAGGATCGGGGTATACTCCGAGTACAACTACGTTACTTGTCACTACACCAGGAAGTGGTTTTATTGTAGATCCCCAGATTCAGACTTGGAATGTTAATAATGTTCAAAAATATAGAGATAGAATATCGGCCGATGACGGGTTTATTGTAGAATCATCTAATCCCAACTTTGATCTACAATATACTCATTTATATGCCCCAAGAAAGTTAAGGGAAAAAATATATTCTATTAATCAGGTTGGAGAATACTTATATTTCGCAAAAGATTTAGTAAAAAGTGGCAATGTAGAAAGTCTATCGTCAAACCACTCACCTATAATTGGTTGGGCTTACGATGGAAACCCAATTTATGGTCCATACGCTTATGAGAATGCGACTGGTGGTAGTGTAACTCTAATGAAATCTGGTTATAGTATTAATTTGAAGGCAAATAGACCATCAACTTCATATTTTCCGGAAGGATTCTTTATTGAAGATTATGAATACTTGAATTATGCTGATGATTCTGTTTTGGATAAAAATAATGGAAGATTTGGCATTACTCCAGATTATCCAAATGGAGTTTATGCATATTTTTCAACAATAAACCCACTTAGTGCTGATTCTGGAGGAAGTTTCTCTAATTATAGAAGTCCAGTATTTCCATACTTGATTGGTGATGCATTTAAATCAAAACCAAACCCATTTAACTTCAAATCTTCATCAAATCAAAATGAATTTGATTTAAATGAAACTGACTATATGAGAAATGTAGAGTATTACAATATTGGTGATGGACAGTTTTATTATGACTATATTGACCTACCAAATAATTTAGATCAAACATTTACAATCAAAAGTACATATTCTGGCAATATTGATGACGTTGTAGTTAATAGCGGTGGAGACGGATACAAAGTTAACGATACATTGGTTTTTGATAATGAAGATATTAATGGAAATATCATTGGAAATGGTGCATATGCAAAAGTTTCAAAAATCTGCGGAAAAAATGTAGATTCTATTAGTGTTGCAACAACTAGTTTCTATGGTGTTGAATTTTATCCAGGAAATGGAAAGAGTGATTATGTTGCGTATTTTGATTCGCCACACAATCTAAGAAACACAGATAGAATCAATGTTTCTAGTCTAAGTATTGCTTCATCTAAGATAGGTGGATCTTATGTTGCTGGAATATCTTCAAATGCATTATTTTTAGTTGGATTGGGATCTTCTATTGTTGGTCTTGACGTTGTTGCAAATACTGGAATAGTAACATCTATTAATGTTGCTGGAAATTTAACTTTTAATGCAATTAGAGAAAATGATATTATTCAAATTTCAGATGAAAAATTAAAAGTTCTAAATGTTAATCAAAATGCATCAATACTAAGAGTTTTGCGTGAAATTGATGGTACTGTTGGTGTAGCACATACAATTGGAGAAACCATTTATGAAAATCCAAGAAAACTAACAATTAATGTTGGATTTAGAAGTGATTATCGATATAATGTAAATAGACAATTATATTTTAATCCAGTAGAGAGTGTAGGTCTAGGAACTATTTCCGGATTGGGTATTGGTGTCACTTTAAGTATACCAAATCCCGGAGTTGGAATTACTGAGATATTTGTTCCCACAAAAACCCTATATCTACCTTCACATGGATTTATTACTGGCCAGGCACTTACATATTCTCCAAATGGAGGAGATGTGCTTGAAGTATCTCCAGATGGAATTTCTACAAGTGTGACATTATCGGATCAATCGATTTTATATGTTGCAAAAGTTTCTGATGATTTAATTGGACTTTCTACTGTGACAGTTGGTTTGGGTACGACAGGTAATTTTGTAGGAATATCCACAACAACGAGTACGATTGGAACATTATTCTTTACTGGAATAGGAACAGGATTAAACCATAGTTTCAATACTAGGTATACTCCAATTACTGGACAGATTTCTAAAAATACAGTAACAGTATCTACTTCTCAAACTCATGGGTTGGCAAATAATGATTTTGTTAATATTAACGCAAGTCCCGGATTAACAACGACACATTCGATCAAATATAATGATTATAATAGAATTCTGATTACCAACACTAGATCATTCTCTGGCGTTAACACCACATCAAATACTATTAATATTGATGACCATGGATATAAAACAGGACAAAAGATTTTACATACTGCAACTACACCAGCTGGTGGGTTAGTAAATGAAAAGACATATTATGTTGTAGTGTTTGATAGTGATAATATTAGACTCTCCACAACTCTTTTTGATGCTCAAAGTCAAAGTGCAAAAGTAGTTAATTTAACTAGCACTTCTTCTGGCAATATTTCTCTAGTAAACCCACAAATTATTGCATATAAAGATTCTACATTAAACTTCGACTTATCAGATTCCAGTCTCTCATATCAATTCTCATTTAATAATTATCCGGCATTTGATTTTAATCTTTATAGTGATTCTAAATTTACTGATTTATTTGAAACAACCAGGATAACAAACAACTTTGAGGTTCAAAAAACTGGAACTATTGGAGTTTCAACTGATGCTCAAATTAGTATCAAAGTAAGTGGAGATTTGCCAGAAAAACTTTTCTATAAATTGTCTCCAGTATTTGATAATAATATCCCTGTAGTTAAGCAGGAAGTTATTGTTGACGATACTTTTGTTGGATTTGGTGAGATTCAAATTAATAATAGTAAGTATAATGGAAATAAGCAAATAATAGTTGATACAGATAAATCATTCACATATACTCTAAATGAATCTCCAGAAAATTCATCATATTCTGCAGGTATTTCATCATTAACGTATGATACTGATTCATTATTTGCTAATGGTCCTATCTTTGATATAAAACTTACTAATAAAGGATTTGGTTATTCAGATCTTCCAAATATAACCACAATAAATTCATCCATTGGTAAGAATGCTATTGTTGAGGTTAAAGGAAATACTATTGGTAGACCTAGGAGTGTAAAAGTTAATAATGTTGGATTTAATTTCCCATCAGACCATACTCTAAGACCGTCAACAATTCTACCACAAATTATAAGAGTAGATCCATTATCTTCATTTAAATCTATTGCAGTTTCTTTCTTTGGAAAGGGTTATGGAGTTGCTCCTAAACTTTTAGTATTTGATGGTAAAACAAATGAGATCATTCCTGAAGTTGATATTAGATATGTTCCAAGAAACAATGTAGTTTCTATATTTAAAAATACTTATGGTATTAGTAATGTAACTCCAAAGATTCTTCCAATAGAAAATCCAAATGGTGTTCCAATTTCCAATATTGAATATAATAAAACTACAGATCAAGTTACAGTTACTTTAGCAGTTGGATTTAGTACAGCAGATTCTTTCCCAATTAAAGTAAATGATAAGGTAATGATTGAAAATATCAGTACCGGAATAGGAACTACTGCCAATGGATACAATTCAGAAGGATACGATTATTCACTATTCACTATTGTTGCTGTTCATGAAAATCTTGGCGGACTTGGAGCAACTGTTGCTTATAATATGGGCAATTTATTATCAGGATCCAATTTCCCAGGAACGTTTGACAGTGCAAATTCTTCAGGGAGAATAATCCCAGAAAAAGATTTCCCTACATTTGATATTGAGTTAATTGCCAACAACTTTATTAAAGGTGAAGAAGTTTTCTCAAATACGGTTTTAAATGGTGTTGTTGATGATTGGGATCCTAAGAATCAATACCTTAAGGTACTATCAAAAGACACTTTTGTAACTGATGAGAAAATTTATGGAGTTACATCCAAAAGTCAAGCACTTGCATCCAATGTTACTCAATTTTCCAGTTTTGCTAACTTAAATCCTTCTGCAAGAATAGAAAATGGTTGGCAAGAAAGTGCTGGATTCCTTAATTCTGATATTGAGAGACTGCAAGATGGATTGTATTACCAGAACTTCTCATATAGTTTGAAATCAAAAATTGATTATGATAGTTGGGATGATGTTGTAAGTACAATGAATCATACTGCAGGATTTAAAAAATTCTCAGATTTACAACTAGAATCAGATTCTGAAACTAGAATGTCTGTTGGTGTATCGACATCATTAACAAATATTGAAATTATTAACCATCTGACAGGAGTTGTTGATTTAAACTGTGTTTATGATTTTGATTTGGTAAGAGAAAATTCTTTAATCATTTCTTCAAGATTGGTTTCTGATGAAATAATCTTTGAAAATAGAATACTTAATGATTATCTCGAATCAAAAGGAAATCGAGTTCTTGATATTGATGATTTTAGTGGGACATTTAATAGTAACCCAAGACCAACACCTTATTCTGAAGTATATCGATTTGATAAGTCTCAGGTAAGAGCTCAAAAACTATTTACATATGTATCAGATAAGAGATACTATGATGAGCGTCAGTTGATGATAGTCACTATTGTTAATGATAAAAATCAAGGATATTTAAATCAATATGGCAGAGTTAAGAGCACATATGATATTGGAAGTTTTGATTTAGTTATGAGCGGTAGTGATGGAATTGTTAATTTCTATCCAAATAAGTTCAGAATTAATGACTTTAACATTAGTGTTCTTGCATATAATGTCTATGATTCGATCCTTTCTGTTGGATCAACTGCAATTGGAGAATCTTTAGTAAGTACATCTAGTACTGTTGTTTCTACTGGAACCACTACTAATATTGTTTCTTTAGGTTCTACTTACACTACAAATAAAGTTCTTGTTGAGATCACCAAAGATGATGGAGAATATCAATTTGATGAGATTAATATTATCTCAAATGGAACTGATGTTGAAATGGTTGATTATGGGCAACTCACAACAGACCCATCCATCTATTCTATAAGTGGATTTGGCACATACTATTCGTATATTGATGGATCAAATATTAAACTAGACTTTATTCCTGCAGTAGGAGTTGCATGTACAATCAATTCAATGCAAGTTTCTATCGCAAACACTGAAACCAGTGGAATAGGAACTATCACGATGGACAGAGTAATCTTAGAAACAAAGACTACTTCTATTTCAGCATCTGGATCACCAAGTGCTACTGTTGTTGGATCTTACTCTGACACTTATGATACTGCATATTTCATTGTACAAGTTGCAGATGAAACAAACATTGAATATCAGATGTGTGAAATTCTTGTTATTGATGACGATACGAATGCATACATTACAGAATTTGGTAATGTTGAAACCTCTTCTAGTCTTGGAACATTTGATGCAAATAGGAATGGAACTGACGTTGAATTAACATTTACTCCAAATCCAAGCATTGATGTTCAGGTTAAAGTTTATATGAATGCTCAATATCATGCTGATAGTGACAATGATGTAATTGATTTTACTAATGGAACTATTGAAAGTGCTGAAGGTACTTACACTGGAACGGAATCTGACATTAAGAGAAAATTTGCATTAAAGCATAAAACATATCCAATCTTTGAGAAATATTTTGATGGTAGTTCCTCATTAGTTAATCTAACAACCAATTCCGTCACTCTCAACAATCACTACTTTGTAACTGGAGAGAAGTTAAATTATCACTATGCTGGTGCTGGATCAACTCAAGCAATTCAAATTGCATCCACAACTGTTCCTGGAATTGGAGTTACAGACAAACTTCCAAGTGAATTATATGCAGTTAAGATTAATGAGAATACCCTGGAATTTGCATCTACTGCTGAAAATGCATTAAAAGCAACTCCAGTCACATTTGATATTACAAGTGTTGGTATTGGAACAAATCACAGATTTGTTGCAAATAATCAAAACGCAAAAGTTATTGTAACCATTGATAATGTTATACAATCTCCCATTGTAGGCGCTTCATTGACAACTACTTTAGTCTCTGGTGCCAGCCAAGTTGATGACTTACTTACATTCTCTGGAATAACATCATTCTTTAGTGGAGATTTGATAAAAATTAATGATGAGGTAATGAAAGTTGAAGGTATTGGTATTGGTGCTACTAATATAATTAGAGTCAGAAGACCTTGGATGGGCACTGAGGTTGGAGTTCACTCTAGTGGATCAACAGTAATTAAGATTGAAGGTAATTATAATATTGTAGGTAATGAAATTAACTTTGCTACAGCACCTTTTGGAAATATTCCTATTGGATCTATAACTAATCCTCCGGATGAAAGAGATTGGACTGGAATCACAACTAGTTCATCTTTCCATGGAAGATCTTTCATGAGATCTGGAGTACCTAATAGTTCTGATGAGACTTATTATAGAAATTATATTTTTGATGATATTTCTGATCAGTTTACTGGATCACGTAGAGATTTTACCCTTAAGGAGTCGGGATCAAATATAGTTGGAATTAAGACAGAAAATGCAATTATTTTAATAAATGAAATTTTCCAAGATCCTGGAGTATCAAACGACTACTCTTTGGAAGAAATTAGTGGAATAACTACAGTTTCATTTACTGGAACTGCAACATCTGCACCTCATGATGCAAATAGTACCAATCTTCCTTTAGGTGGAGTTATTGTTTCTGTTAGTTCTACTGAAGGATTTGGTTATCAACCTTTAGTTTCAGCGGGAGGAACTGCTGAGGTTTCAACAGCAGGAACTATAACATCAATTTCTATTGGATATAGTGGATCTGGATATAGATCAGGAATTGGTCAAACTGTTAGTGTTTCAATTCAACAGGAAAGTCTTGATGGTACAGATATAGTTGCTATTGGTACTGCTATTATTGGAACAACAGGATCTTTAACTGGTGTTGCAGTAACAAATTCTCAAGTATTCTACGCACCAAAAACTATAACAAATGTTGGATATAATTCAATAACTGGTATGAGTACAGTTACTACATCGACTGCACATGGATTATCAGTTGGTAATGAAGTTGTATTGAGTGGAATTGCTCTTACTTGCACATATTCGGGTTCTAAATCTATTGCAGGATTTGCTTATAGTGCTGCAAGTGGTATTGCAACAGTAACGACTTCAGGTGCTCATGGATATAGTGTTAATCAGGATGTAATTTTCACAGGTATTGGTATGACTTGTGCGATTGATCCTTCCACTACACACACTTATCCTAGAACTACTGATCCATATTATACTGGATCAAGAATTACTAGTATTGGTAGTTCTACTGAATTTGTTACAAATGTGGGTGTTTCTACTGTTCCTACCTTCTATACTTCTGGAGGAACTGTTCAAGGTGCTATAATAGCACCTAGAGTATCTGATCCTGCTGCAGGTCAAGCAACAGTTAATCTTGTAATTGATGATAATACTTTCTCAGTTAATACTGGAATTTCTACACGTCAACATTTTTATTCTAGAGGTGGAAAAGTCAATAAACCATTAAAAGTGTTATTTGACGATCCCCTATCATACTCCAATATTCCATTAATCTATAGTTCTTCATCAGTTGGTATCGGTACAGAATCCAAAATTGATATTGTTGTTGGTCAAGGATCTAGTGTAATTGATTTTGAAATTAAAAATACTGGATATTCTTATGGTATAGGTGACATTTTAACAGTTCCCTTTGGAGGAACAACCGGAATTCCAACATCTGCGGGATTCAATGAGTTTCAGATTACGATAAAACGGACATTTAATGATAAATTTAGTGGTTGGTCTATTGGAGAACTCCAAGTATTGGACAGTATTGAAGACCTATTTGATGGAGAAACTGTTACATTCACACTTAAGTCCAATCAACAACTTGTTTCTATCAATTCCAGATCTGGATCAAATGTCAATATTGAAGATACTTTACTGGTATTTGTTAATAATATCTTACAAATCCCAAATGAGGGTTATGTATTTAACGGAGGTAGTTTAATTACCTTCACGGAAGCACCTAAAGTTGATGATCTCTGTAAGATCCTTTTCTATAAAGGAACTGGATCAGTTGATGTTATTCCGACGGATATCCTAGAAACTGTTAAGGTTGGAGATAATCTGAAAATTGGATATGATTCCTTTATTGGACAACCTGCAACTTTCCAAGAAGAAGCAAGAACAGTCACTGAAATTAACTCTACTGACTTTGTTACTACGAATCCATATTATGGTCCAGGAAATACTTCAAATGAAACCTTAACTAGACCTGTAGTATGGTGTAGGCAGACAGAAGATAAAATTATTAATGGTAAGGAAATTGGAAAAGACAGGATTCATTATGAACCTCGTATCAATCCATTTGCTTATTTGGTTCAATCGGTTGGAATTGGAACAACTATAGTTTCTGTTGATAACATTAGACCATTCTTCAATCCAATCAATGAAAATAATATAAGTCTTGATTTCCAGAATAATGTTACATTTATTTCACAGGAAACTCAAGTATCTGCTTCTGCAACTGCTGTTGTTTCTGGACTTGGAACAATTTCATCTATAGTTATTTCTGATGGTGGAATTGGTTACTCAAATGCTCCTATCGTTATTATTCAAAATCCAGTTGGATTAGGAACAACTACTAGAGCATCTGCAACAGCATCAATTACTGCAGGTATCGTTACTTCAATAACGATGACTGGGCCTGGAACAGGATACACATCAGTTCCTCTTGTCTTGATTGAAACACCAACGTTCACCAAAGAATCAAATTCTGTGACTACATATGAAGGGGATTCTGGAATTATTGTTGGCGTAACTACTACTAGTGTAGGTGTAGCGACTGGTATCATCTTAGATCTCTATATTCCAGAAGATTCTTTCTTTAGAGACACTACAGTTGTTGGATTGACAACCATTAGTGGAATTCAAACTGGTTATTATCTCTCAGTTTATAATTCAAACGTTGGTGATAGTGTTACTTCATTGGACAGTACAGGTGCTCAAGTTGGAGTCGGAACAACATGTTTAGATAATATATATGAAGTGATCTCTGTTTCTATTGGTCAAACTAATGCTCCAGGAATTGGACTTACATATGTTGCTAAGGCAACTGTTAGTGTATCTGATTACAATGGTCTTTCTGGAATTGGCAATAGCAACTACTATGGAAACTATAGTTGGGGAAGAATTACCCTACCATCAAGATCCAAATCTAAAGAATATAATGCATATTTGAATTCTGGATCTGTTGGAATAACTACAGGAACTATTGTTCAAAGAACTAATACTCTCAAGTATTTAAATTATACCTAATAAATAAATAAAAAACCACCCAAAATGGCCGCAATAATTACTGATCAGATTAGAATATTAAACGCGAAAAATTTTGTATCTGGAGTTAGTACTTCTGCTAACTCTTATTATTCTTTTATTGGGTTACCTAACCCTACTGATATCCAATCTGACTGGGATACAAATCCCCCAGCACCCAGAGATAGTTTCAATGAAGAGAATGATATTTGGGATACTACTATCGCTCTGAAAAAAATCAACTCTAGTGATGCTAGACAAGTAATTCAGAAAAGAACGTGGATTTCTGGAACAACTTATGATATGTATCGACATGATTATAGTAGATCTAATCCAGCGGCTGTAAGTGGATCTACTAATTTATATTCTGCTAGTTTCTTTGTAATGAATAGCGAATATAGAGTATATGAATGTCTTCAAAATGGAACTAATCCAGAAAATCCAAATGGTAAACCATCTTTGGATGAACCCCTATTTACTGATTTAGAACCAAAATTCGCAGGAACTAGTGGTGATGGTTATATTTGGAAGTATTTGTATACTATCAAACCTGGCGAACTTGTAAAATTTGAGTCTACTGATTTTATACCAGTTCCTTTAGATTGGCAGAATAGTACCGATAATCAAGTTGTTAGAGATAATGCAGTAGATGGATCGATTAAAATTGTAACTATTACCAATAGGGGAGTTGCTGTTGGTGACGCAAATAAGACTTATACTAGAGTTCCAATCAAAGGTGATGGTGTCGGAGCAGAATGTACTATTGTGGTTGACAATGATCAACAAATAGAGTCAATAACGGTATCCAATCAAGGTTCTGGATATACTTATGGCAATATTGACCTAGAATCTGGCAATGTTCCAACAGGAACTACTAGTCCAACTTTTGATGTAATTATTTCACCCAAGGGAGGACATGGTGCAGATATTTACAGAGAACTTGGTGCTACTAACGTTTTAATGTATTCTAGAATTGAAAATGATAATGAAAATCCAGATTTTATAACTGGCAATCAGATTGCAAGGATTGGTATTTTTGAAAACCCACAATCCTTTGGAACCAACACTATACTTACTTTAGATAAAGCAAGTTGTTTGGGTGCAATAAGACTTACTGGAGTTGGATATAGTTCTGCTACATTCGCAACAGATTCCCATATAACACAAACTATTTCATCTGGAACTACTGCTATTGGAAGAGTTGTTAGTTATGATCAGACGACAGGAGTATTGAAATATTGGCAGGATAGAAGTTTAGCAGGATTTAACACTGTAGGAACTGCACAAACCAATCCAACGTATGGATATCAACTACAAGCATTTACTAGCAATCCTACAGCAGGTGGTAGTATAATTATTGATGGTGGATCAGTGAATTTATCTATTAGTACTTCATTTGTAGGTGTATCAACCGTAATAAATAATAGAACATATTACCTAGGTCAGTCTTTTACAAATGGATTGTCTGATCCAGAAGTCAAAAAACATTCTGGAAATTTAATTTATATTGATAATAGACCTTCGATCACTAGGTCGCCAAATCAAAAAGAAGATATTAAAGTCATTTTGCAGTTTTAAAGAATTATGTCTCAGCAAACAAATTTAAACGTAGCTCCATATTTTGATGATTTTGATGCAAATGATGATTATTATAAGATTTTATTTAAACCCGGATACCCTATACAGGCAAGAGAATTAACTGGTTTGCAATCATTAATGCAAAACCAGATTGAGAAATTTGGTCAGCATTTTTTCAAAGAGGGTGCTAAGGTAATTCCCGGCAATACCAGTTATAATCCAGCATATAGTGCAGTTGAATTAAATAATAATTTCTTAGGAGTCCCTGTCTCTGCATATGCAGAAAGTTTAGTTGGGATGACTATTAATGGAGAATCGTCAGGAGTTACTGCTATAGTTGATAGTGTATTATTGCCTTCAGATTCTGAAAGGGGAAATTTAACTCTTTATATTAACTATATTGGGTCAAATACTCAAGATAATGAATCTGAAACTTTTTCTGATGGTGAAAATTTAACATCAAATGCTGCAATTGATACTACATTACTTGGAAATGCTAATATTGAAGCAGGATCACCCTTTGCATCTACTATCTCCAGCGATGCAGCTTCTGTTGGAACAAATTTCACCGTTCTAGAGGGTGTTTATTTTTTCAGAGGTCAATTTGTTAATATAAAAGAAGAAAAATTAATATTATCCCAATATGATACCAATACCAATGCAAGAGTTGGATTTTTTATTAGTGAAGAAATTATCAACTCAGATTTGGATGAAAGTTTAACTGATAATTCTCAAGGATATAATAATTATGCTGCTCCAGGAGCAGATAGAATGAAGATTACTGTAAGATTATTTAAAAAAGATCTTACAGATTTTGATGATACTAATTTTGTTGAACTTGCTAAAATCCAAGATGGCAACATAAGAATACAACCATTAACGACTGATAAGAGTATTCTTGCAGATGAATTGGCAAAGAGAACATATGAAGAGTCTGGTGATTATACTATTTCACCCTTTGAAGTAGCAGTTAAGGATTCTTTGAATGATAATGTAGGAAATGGTGGAATTTATAAGGAAGGTCAATTTACATATACGGGATCAACTCCCGATCCAAATTTAGCATTATATAAAATTTCTTCTGGTAAAGCATTTGTAAAAGGATATAGAGTTGAAACCAATGGTACAGTTTACTTGGATGCAGATAAACCCAGAACAACTAAAACTTTAAAAGATCAGTCTATTGTTTATAATACTGGACCAACTTTTGCCATAAACAATGTTTATGGATCTCCTAAAATTGGAATTGGCAACACATTTGTATTAAGTTTAAGGAATCAGAGAGTTGGTTCTGCCGCAACTATTGCTGCTGGAAGTGAAATTGGCGTAGCAAGAGTATATGACTATAGATTAGAATCTGGATCTTATAGTCTTACTAATCAAAACTTAAATAATTGGGGAATTGGTCTATATGATGTTCAATATACAACTGACGTAACTCTCAATTATCCAGTTACTTTGAGCACTCCTGTTCATATTAAAGGAAAAAACAGTGGTGCTACAGGTTATCTTTTAAATGATGTAAGTGATTCAAAAAGTATTAAAATTTACAATACTGAAGGATCTTTTATTGTAAATGAATCTTTTATTTTTAATGGACAACCGGTAGGATATGTTGGTGCGGCAATAACTGCCAATAATTCATCAAATGTCAAGTCTGTTCATGGGGTTGTTGGTACAGCAGTATCATTTTCTGCCGATATAATTCAATCTGATAGATATATTATTGGTATTGCTACAGTTAGTGCAGTTGATGCTGGAACTGGAATAAGTACAGTAACTAGTTTAAATCCAATTTTCCCGGGAAACCTAGTAAAAGAGAATGATATTATCAAATATACTGATGTCTCTTTGGGAAATCCAGTATTTGCAAGAGTTATTGAAGTTGGAAAGAATTCTGTAAAAGTTGATCAAGTAGAAACTGTTGTAGGAATTACTTCTTCAATATTACCCGCATCACAATTGGACATTACAGATTTGACTGTAGTAGCATCTTATCTTGACACTTCTACAGACAATACTCTTTATACACAACTTCCAAAGAATAATATTTCGGATGTTGATTTAACATCATCAACATTGACCATTAGAAAACAATATACTGTAAATATTGTAAATAATCAGTTATCAGTTGCTGTAAGTGCAGGAACTGGTGAAGTATTCTTACCTTTTGATGAGGAAAGATATTCTCTTGCAAGAAGTGATGGTTCGTATGAAACATTAACTTCTGATATGTTTGCTCTTATTGGTGGAGGAGAACAACTACAAATTAATGGTTTAGGTGCAAATGATACTGGTGCCATACTTATTTCTACGTTGAGAAAATCAAATCCAAAGGCAAAGGGTAAGAAAAAGAATAGAGTTAACTCTATCGTTATAAATGCATCCAAAAATGCTGGATCTGGTATTGGAGCAACTACTTTAGATGATGGATTGGATTATGGCACATATCCATTTGGAACTAGAGTTCAAGATAGTCATATTTGCTTGAACGTCCCAGATATTGTTGATGTTCTTGCAATTTACGAATCTGCGAATACAAGTGATCCAACTCCACCAAAAGTTATTTTAAATTCAATAGTAACTCCTTCTGGTACAACATCAGAAATGATTATTGGAGAGGAGATTCGTGGAGAATCTAGTGGTGCGTGTGCAATAATTGCAGAAAAAATATCTTCAGATCAAGTTTCATTTATATACAAAAATAAAAAGACCTTTATTGAAGGGGAAACAATTATTTCATATGAATCTGATGCAACTGCTATTGCTCAAACATTAAGTGCAGATAGTTTTGATGTTTCTACCAATTATTCATATAGAACTGGACAAAAAGGTACTTTCTATGATTATGGAACCATTATAAGAAAAGATAATATCCAAGAGGCTACTAAGAAACTTGTAGTTTACTATTCGTCGGGATATTATGAATCTTCTGATGATGGAGATATCACAATTACAAATTCATATTCTCAAGGATTTGATTATTCTAATGAGATTAGGAGTATAAACCGTATCAGAAATACTGATATAATTGATATTAGACCAAGAGTTTCTAATTTTATTCCATTATCAACTTCAACTAGGTCTCCTTTTGAATTCCATGGAAGATCCTTTGATGCTTCAGGAAATTCTTCTGCTAATATTTTAGCATCTGATGAAAGCATTCAGGTTACTTTCTCATTCTTCCTTGGAAGAATTGATAGAATATTCATAACGAAAGATGGTCAGTTCCAAGTTAAATATGGAACTCCTGCAGAGAGACCAGAAAAACCTATAGTAGTTGATGATGCTTTAGAAATTGCGTCCGTTCAATTACCACCATATCTTTTTAAGACTACTGACGCTCAAATTGAATTCTTGGATCATAAGAGATACAAGATGGCAGATATTAGAAAACTTGAAGGTAGAATTAAGAGTTTAGAGTATTACACTGCACTTTCATTGCTTGAAACAAATACTGCAAACTTATTTGTTCCAGATAGTGAGGGTCTATCAAGGTTTAAGTCTGGGTTTTTTGTAGATAACTTTACAACATTTTTAGCACAAGAATCATCGGTATTATATAAGAATAGTATTGATATAAAGAATCAAGAATTAAGGCCTGCTCATTATACTAACGCGATTGATTTGATTCCTGGTCCTGTTGTTGGATTTGATCCAACAACAGATAGATCAACAAGTCAACCTGAAGGTTTGAATATTAGAAAATCAAACGATATTGTTACTCTTGATTATTCTGAGACCGAATACTTAGATCAGAACTTTGGGACTAGAGTAGAGAGTGTAACTCCTTTCATTCTAAACTTCTGGAGAGGATCAATTGCACTAACTCCTGCTTCTGATGTTTGGGTTGATACGGTAAGACTTGAAGCCAAGTTTATTAATGTTGAAGGAAACTATGCAAGAGTTCTGAGAGATGCTGTAGAAAATCTCAATGTTGATCCACAAACTGGTTTTGCTCCTACAGTTTGGAATTCTTGGGTAGACAATTGGACTGGTCAGGAAGAAGTTAGAAGAACTGCACAACGAACAACGACAAACTGGTTGGGGTGGGGAATCCGATGGGATACAATTCAGGATGAACTTCTTGATGTCGTTGATACTGGAATTTCTAATAGAACTGGATCAAGAAGTCAATTTGTTGAACAAATTGATAATACTTCTGTTGGTGATAGAACTGTCAGTAAAGAGGTTATTTCTTTCATGAGGTCGAGAAACATTGCCTTTAGGGGCAATGGACTTAAACCAAACACTAGAGTATATGCATTCTTTGATGGAGAACCGATAACCGACTATTGTGTACCAAAACTTCTTGAGATTACAATGGATTCTGGAGTATTCCAAGTCGGAGAAAATGTAACTGGTAGAGTTATTACCACAGGAGAAAGAACAGATACTGTAGATATTTCTCCAAGAGTTACATTTAGAGTTGCACAAACAAACCATAGAACTGGTTCTTATGATGCTCCAGTATTAACTTATCCTGAGAATCCATATACAAATTCAATTCTTGAATCTACATATTCTTCAACATCAACTATATTGAACGTTGATTGCAATTCTCTTTCAAATATTGCTGAAGGAACTTATACTGGATTTGTTCAACAAGGAATGGTACTTGTAGGAGAAACTAGTGGAGCAACAGCAACTATTAGTGCTGTTAGATTAGTCTCTGACATAACTGCAACAGTTGCAGGTAGTTTATTCATAGGCGATCCAAATCTACAAGTACATCCATTCTTTGAGACTGGAAATAAGTCGTTTACTCTTGTTAATGATGAAGATGGGGATCAAACGGAAGCAACCACTGCAGCAATTGAAAGTTTTGAAGCGGCTGGAACTCTACATACTGTACAAGAAAATATCATTTCTGTTAGAAATGGTAGGGTGGATACTGTTGAAGATGCACAATCTAGAGACATTAGAAGAGTTGCTGATACCCAAGTTTTATCGTCTGAGGTTATCTCATCTAGAACGTGGGTCTTTCCACCACCACCGCCACCACCACCAAGGCGTCCACCGCCACCCCCACCAAGAAGGGGAGATCCCTTGGCACAATCTTTCTTTGTTGAAGAGTCTGAGGGTATCTTTGTAACCAAGTGTGGAATTTACTTTAATAGTGTTGATGCTGGAGAAGCACCAGTTGTTTTCCAATTAAGAACATTAGAGTTGGGACTTCCCACACAGAAAGTATTGCCATTCTCTGAAGTATTCTTATATCCAAGTCAAATTACAACTTCGGATAATGGATCTGCGATTACATTCTTTGAATTTGACGCACCTGTTTATTTACAAGGTGGAACAGAGTATGCAATGGTTATGCTTTCACATTCTCCAGACTATAGTGTCTTTATCTCCAGGGTTGGAGAAAATGATTTACAAACACAAACTTTTGTTTCCAATCAACCTACTTTGGGTTCTTTGTTTAAATCGCAAAATGCTTCTACATGGGAACCAAGTCAGTGGGAAGATCTTAAATTCCAACTTTTCAGAGCAGACTTCTTAGATACCGGAACTATTGATTTTTATAACCCTGAATTGACTTCAGGTAATAATCAAGTTGCAAAGTTGCTTCCAAATTCTATTGAAATGAATTCAAAAAAAGTAAGAATTAGTCTTGCTTCTACTATTGGCAATACTAGTTTGGAATTTGGTAATACTGTTATGCAGTATGGATCTGATGCAACTGGCAATTATGTTGCAAATGCAGGTATAGCAACAGGAGATCTTAATATCATTAATGCTGGTATTGGATATACTCCTACATCTGGTCAAGTTACTTTTGGTGGAGTTTCTTTAGAGACTGTAACTGGAAATGGATCTGGTGCTACTGCAAACATTACTATTGATAATGGTGTTGCAATTGCAGCAACTATTTCCGCAACAGGTAATGGATATGTTGCAGGTGATGTTTTATCAATTCCAAATATTGGAACTTTGGAATTGGGTAGAAATGCAAGATTCTCTATTATAGGTATTGCCAACACAAACCAACTGGTCCTTGATAATGTTCAAGGAGAATTCTTGACTGGTGTTGCGAATACTATGAAGTATATTTCTAGTGCAGGAATTACTACAGATCTTAATTGGGAAGTTGGTATTGGTACAACCGTAAGTCATAGTGTTTCTGTAGACTCAATTACTACGGTTTCGGATGGTTTGCATATTAAGGTTAATCACAAAAACCATGGTATGTACACGGAGAAAGATTTTGTAACTATCTCTGACGTTATTTCTGACATAAGACCAACCCAATTAAGTATAACTTATACTGCAGATTCTACTGGAGCAATTCAAGTTGGGGATGCGAGTGAATTCTCAACGTTTGAAGGTGTTGGAGTTGGTACTACTAATCCAGGATATGTTTTAATTGGTAATGAAATTATTGAATATACTTCAATCAATGGAAATGATATTGAAGGAAATATTGTAAGAGGTAATAATCCAATTACATATTCAGTTGGAACACCAGTTTATAAGTATGAATTGAATGGAGTTTCTCTTAAGAGAATTAATAAGACTCATAATATGGGTGATGCTACTACAACTAATCCAATTACATTTGATTCATATAATATTAAGTTGGACATGTCTTTGGATGGAGTTGATAGAAATGTTCCAGGTTATCCAAAACTCTACCAGAATACAACAAAAACTTGTGGTGGACACAATGCAAAGGCAACACAAAATATTCCATATGAAGTCATAACGCCTATTGTACAGAATCTAACTGTTCCCGGAACAACTGTAGGAGCAGAAATAAGAGGTATAACTGGTAAGAGTATGGATGGTAATGAAGTTCCATTCACTGACACTGGATTTATTCCTTTAAATCTCAATTCTCCAAATTATCTTGATTCGCCTAGAATTGTATGCTCAAAGATCAATGAGAGTGAAAAACTCTCTGGTGTCACTGGCAACAAGTCTCTTCAGATGAAGTTGACTTTGGGATCAACAAATCCACTTCTGTCTCCAGTAATTGACTTGCAAAGGGTTGCTACTATCCTAACTTCAAATAGAGTCAATAATATTATTACGGATTATACTACTGACTCTAGAGTTAGTAGTGTCACAAATGATCCTACTGCATTCCAATACATTTCTAAAGAGATTGGATTGGAAACTCCTGCAACATCACTCAAGATTCTCTTGAATGCTCATATCAATAATTATTGCGATATTCGTGCATTCTATAGTATTGGAGATAATCCAAACTTTGAACCTCTGTTCTTCCCCTTCCCGGGTTATGATAACTTGGACTATAGGGGGCAGATTATTGATCTTGAGAATAGTGACGGTAGACCAGATCAGTTTGTGACTCTTTCTAATGAATTAGGATTTGAATCCAAAGAAGTTAACTTTAAGGAATACACGTTTACTGCTGACGAACTACCTGCATTTAGATCCTATAGGATTAAATTAGTCATGACTTCTACTAGTCAGACATTTGTTCCAAGAGCACAAGATCTTCGTGTAATTGCACTAGCATAATATGAATAATATGAATAATGAGTATATGAAAGTGAAAGGACGTGAGGGTCTCGCAAGAGACCCTCACAATAACTCAATAATTAATGTTAATTCCTCTGAATATAATGAGTATGTGAAAATGAAAAAAGTAAAAACAAAAGAAAATCAAAAGATAAAAATTATTGAGGAAGATCTTGACACTATTAAATCAGATATAGACGAAATTAAATCTTTACTTGGGAGAATAGCAAATGGATCCTGATTCAATTGAATTATCAGATTTAACAAGAAGTTTTGCATATATGAAAATTGCAAATGAAATAGATGGATGTGATGATAGAGACGAACTAAAAAATATTGCAAAGTCTTTTTGTAAGTTATATTATAAACAACAAGAAACTATTGAGTTTGTTGGATTATCATTTACTAATTCAGATTCATTTACCTAAATATTTTAAAAAGCAATAAAAATGGCGCAACCAAGTAGCAGACTAGAATTAATTGATTATTGTAAAAGAAAACTGGGAGCGCCAGTTTTGGAAATAAATGTTGCCGATGAGCAAATTGATGACTTGGTAGATGATGCTATTCAATATTTTCAGGAAAGGCATTTTGATGGCGTATCACAAACATACTTAAAGTATCAAATTACAGATAAAGATATTGAGAGAGGAAGAGCGCCTGGAGGAGAAGTACCAGCTGCAGGAATTGCAGTCACTAGTGCCACTACCTCAATTGCGGGAGTTTCTACGACCTTTAGTTATAAAGAAAGTAGTAATTTTTTAGAAGTTCCTCCAGATATTATAGGAATAACAAAGATATATCATTTTGATGGCACCAACACTGCAACAAATAATATGTTCAGTGTTAAATATCAGATGTTTTTGAATGATATTTACTATTGGGGATCAACTGAAATGTTGACCTATGCAATGACAAAAACATATTTGGAAGATATTAATTTTCTTTTGACAACTGATAAGGCTATTCGATTCAATCAAAGAATGGATAGGTTGTATTTGGATATTGATTGGGCAAGTGTAAGTGCAGGTGATTACATCATTCTAGATTGCTTTAGATCATTAAATCCAAATGACTATGCAAGAGTCTGGAATGATTCTTTTTTGAAGTTGTATTTAACCTCCACAATCAAACGTCAGTGGGGTCAAAATTTAATCAAATTTCAAGGAGTTAAACTGCCAGGGGGAATAGAACTTAATGGTAGACAAATTTATGATGATGCACAAAAAGAATTAGATGCAATCATGGAAAAAATGTCAAACACATATGAACTTCCACCCTTAGATATGATAGGTTGATATGTTAAATCCATTTTTTCAGCAGGGATCTAAATCTGAACAGAGTTTAGTTCAAGATTTAATAAACGAGCAATTAAAAATCTATGGCATTGAAATATATTATATGCCAAGAAAATATATTACTGAAAAAACAGTAATGAGAGAGGTAATCGAATCAAAGTTCGATTCATCTTATCCAATTGAGGCATACGTACAAAGTTATGAAGGGTATGATGACAATTCTACCATTTTATCAAAGTTTGGTATTCAAAATACGAATGAAGTAACATTAGTAATATCAAAAGAAAGATTTAATGAATATATTTCCCCATTAATGGCAGCAGAAGATAATGTAAAACTTTCTTCTAGACCAAAGGAAGGTGATATATTATATTTCCCTTTAGGGGATAGATTATTTGAAATTAAGCAAGTAATACATGATAAACCATTTTATCAACTACAAGAAAATTATACTTATGAATTGAGGTGCGAACTCTTCAGATATGAAGATGAAATTATCGATACTGGAGTTGATGAAATTGATGATGAGTTGCAAGAAGGTGGCGGAACAGTTGATGGTGGTGACATCTTCCTGGGAAGAACTTTAAGTCTTACTATGGTTGGAATTGCTTCTACCGCAACTGCCGTTGTTGGTGGACTTAGAAGCGGTGCTATAAGGTTAATATCTGTTACTAATAGGGGTGGTGGATACTTAACATCACCAACAGTTGCAATTTCCTCAGCACCAACTAGTGGTGTCACTGGAATAGCAAGTGCAATACTTTTAGGTGGAATTGTAGCTTGCGATAAAAATGTAAACCCAATGGCAAAGGTCGTACAATCAGTACAGATGTCTAATGCTGGTTTGGGATATACTCAAGCACCCACTGTCAGTTTTACTTCCGATACGGGTTCTGGTGCAGCAGCAGTTGCAGTTATTGATTCTGGTAATGGTGGGCAAATTGGAATTGTTACGATTACTTCTGGTGGATCAGGATATTCGACAGCAAATCCAACAGTAATTATCTCAACACCAAAACATGTTGGTGCTGCAGCAACTGCAACTATAGATTTTCCTATTGTTGGTGGCGGTGTTAGTGTCACTAATGCAACAGTTAGTATAGGAGCATCTGCTCTATACTTCCCTGGTGGAACTACTGGAGGTGTGTTTTATAAAACTCCACCAACAATTACGTTTGGTCTTCCTACAGGCACTGGTAACGCTGCAGAAGCAGAGGCAACGCTATCAGATATATCTCAAACTGGAGGAACAGTAGAAACTCTTGCAATCACTACTGGTGGTAAATTTTATATTAGTCAACCAACGGTAGTAATTCCTCACCCAGGAACTAGTTCTGCTACTGCTACAATTGGTCTAGCAGGAACTTCTATTGATCCAGGTTCTATTGCATTTAGCACCACTGGTAGAGCATATACTACAGCACCAACAGTTACCATTTATCGAGGTATTGGAACACATACCCCCTATGTTACTGCTGTTGGATTTGCTACAATTCATCCTATAACAGGAATTGTTACTGCAGTTGGATTTAATTCAACAACAGATCCTTGGTGTGTTGGAACAGGAGCAACTATAGGACTTGGGTATACAGTTACACCTACAATTTCATTCACGGGTAGTCCAAGTCCTGTTCAAGCAACTGCGTCTGTTACTGTTTCTGCTGCAGGAACAGTTAACACTATTAGTATTGGAAATAGTGGATATGGTTATCAAACTACTCCAATTCCTACAATTGCATCTCCAGCTGGAGCAGATGAAAACTTTAGAGCTCTTGGTATTGCTACCATGAGAGTCAATTCAGTAAAAATTGCTGGAACGATTGGAATTGGATCGGATTACATTTCCGGTATCACTACTGATGGTATTATTGTTGGTGATAGGGTTAGACTTCAATATCATCATGAAATAAATCGTACAGTATTCCCAACAGTCAACTTTATATCAACAGACACATATGTTGCGGATGTTGGATATGGAACTGTTTATATGTCACAAGCGGCTACAAATGTTGGAATAGCAACAACTGCATTTGAATTTGGCATTGATCAATGTGGAATTGTAACAGGCATTACAGTTACATATGGTGGAGGTGGTTATCTATCAGTACCTACAGTTACAATATCTAATGATCCTTCTGAGAAAAATTATGTTGAACTGATGGCAGGTATTCATACCGCAAAAGGTGTCGCAAGAATAGATTCTACGGGAACTGTAGTTGAAATTGACCTTACAGATAGTGGCGCAAATTATATTTTACATCCAACTATAACTGTTGCAGCTGCTTCCACAAGTAGCAATTCTGGAATGTTCCAGTTTAATGAAATTGTTACCGGAAGTATTACTGGCAATACTGCAGTAGTGAGAAAATGGAACTTGCCAACCAATACTCTTGAAGTATCTAATATGTCTGGAGATTTCTCAGTAGGAGAGACTCTTCTTGGTTCTGAATCAGGTGCAAGTTATTCAATAAGAATCATTCCTACATATAATAGTTATGATGGATTTGCAGATAATAATAATATAGAGATTGAAGCGGATAAGATCCTAGATTTCTCAGAGTCTAATCCTTTTGGAAATGCCTAAATAGAAATTATTATGTTCAAATAATAATATATGGAAAGTAAACATGTTTGAGTATTTTTATAACGAGATTCTGAGAAGAACCGTTATTGCATTTGGAACTTTGTTTAATGATATTGTCATTAAACATACAGATGCTGTTGGTGAAATCTCGGAGATAATAAGGGTTCCTCTTGCATATGGACCCACTCAGAAATTCTTAGCCAGACTGGAACAATCTCCAGATCTGAATAAGTCAACTGCAATGTCCTTGCCGAGGATGTCATTTGAGTTTACTGGATTGACTTATGATCCTACTAGGAAAGTTACTACAACTCAGCAGATAATTGTAAAAGATCCTGATGATGGTAGTGAGGTTAAAAAATCATATATGCCAGTTCCTTATAATATGCAATTTGAACTGAGCATTATGTCAAAATTAAATGATGATGCTTTGCAAATTATTGAGCAAATTCTTCCATATTTTCAACCTGCCTTTAGTATATCTGTTCAATTGGTTGACTCTATTCGTGAGAAGAGAGACATTCCTGTAGTTCTTGAGAACATTACTATGCAGGATGATTATGAAGGTGATTTTAGTACAAGAAGAGTTCTTTACTATACTTTAAGATTTACTGCGAAAACATATATGTTTGGTCCTACTGCAGCTGCAAGCAAGGATATCATCAAGAAGTCTACTATCAATTATCTTTCTGGTACAAATACTGCTATTAGAAATAGAGATGTTACTTATTCTGTAAAACCAAGAGCAGTTAGAGATTACACTGGAGATATTGTAACTTTAATTGATGCAGATATTGATAATGCAACAACTATATTCAATGTTGCAGATGGAACTAAAATTATCGCCAAAAAATATATTGATGTTAATGGTGAAGAAATGTATGTGAAGACAGTTTCGGGCAATAAATTAACTGTTAAACGTGGTGAGGATGGAACAACAGCAATTGCACATCCTAAGGGAACTGAAATTAAAGGAATTGATTACACCGATACTACTACCAGTGTTGGAACAATGGGTGTGGATAGTGCAGTTGTTCCTGATGGCGATGATTTTGGATTTGATGGAAGCACATTCTTTTGATTGCAAATATGAAAAAAAATTATGATAGTCTCAACGATACATTTAATACTTCAGGAGATATTATAAATCCAGAAGTAGAAACACCTAAACAAAAAATTGAGAAGATAAAATCAAACGTTGATGACATTGGAAAAGATTATGATTATACTAGAGGTAATCTTTATAGTATAATTGAAAAAGGTCAAGAAGCTATTAATGGTATTTTAGAATTAGCCCAAGAAAGTGAGATGCCCAGAGCATATGAAGTTGCTGGTCAGTTAATTAAAAATGTTGCTGATGCTACTGATAAATTAATGGATCTTCAGAAAAAATTAAAGGATGTGGAAGATGAAAAGCAAAGCAAAGGACCCACAAATGTCACTAATGCTTTGTTTGTTGGATCCACTGCTGATTTAGCAAAACTTATCAAACAACAATCCAAAGATGAAGAATCTTAAAAGTTTTTTAAAAGAAGCACCAACAAATCATGTCGGCAATGGTGGTCTTACTGGTGCAGCAAATCCTGCTGGACCTCTTGGTGGATCTAATAATAAATTACTCTTTAGAAAACGTCAAGATGATTTACTATCGCAGGATTTCCAAACACCTGGAGAATCTGGTCTCAATAAGTGGGAATTAGGATCTGGTGTTTATCCTGTAGAAAAACTATCAATGGCAAACATTAATAATATGGTCCATGCATCTAGTGAATTTGTACAGACAATGGATAGTAGTGATAGAGTAAGAAAGACTTTTGGACAATTTAAAGAACAATATTTAACTAAATATAAGAAGAGTATTCATTAATATGAAATGTAAATCTGGTTATTATTACTGCTATACCGATAAAGTTTGTAAGAAAATTCCTGCTGGTCTTAAAATGACTGGCAAGTATCTTGGTGGCGGTAGAGAACCAGAAGAGGTTGGTATAGATAAACCTCTTGAGAGTGGTGATGAAAATGGTGGAGATGTAAGTGAATCGAAAAGTAGCAATTGTAATAAAGTCAAGTCACAATATTTGGTTTCACCCAGCATATATGCGTCAGGAGCATTAGATGAAACCAAAAAAGAAAATTCCTCTGATTGGAGGAATGAAATAATGAATGAAGGCGAAAAGAAATATAAAAAAGTCTACGAGAAATGTGTGAAAGAGGATGGTTCTATGAGTCCCCAAGAATTGATGCTTCAAAAGAAGAAAGCAAGAATTGATAGAATGATTGCTCAAAAAAGACAACAGCAATTGAATAAAGATCAAGTTAAAGAAATCCCAACTAAAGCGTTGGGTGAAGATTTGAAATGCAATCACACTCATAAAGATATGGAATGTCCAGTACATGGAAAATTAGAATGTGATGGACCTAAAGGTGGAAATGGTGGAAAACCTGGAAGAAATAAAAATTATGTAAAACCAATGGGCGAAGATATTGAATTGACAGATGCATATGGAGAACCATTTGCAGTTATTCATGATATTATCAAACCAGAACCACTAAAACCAACCAAGAGTGTTGTTGATTTTGATATCACCACTTACGATATTGAAAGTATGACTGAAGGATCAGTAAGGATACCTTCAAAAACTGGTCATATTATACTTGTTTCTTTGATGTGGAGAGCAAAATATTATGATTTAAAAATGTTTTTCCCTATGGCAAAACTACCAAACAGATCTGATGTTCAATGTCAGATCAATAAAGTATATCCTGGCGCAAAAGTAATAAGTTACGCGACAACCAATTATGTCCCAGGAAATCCACTCCTCCATGCAGAAGCATGGACAAAAAAAAGAGGAAGAAGTAAAAAAGAAAAAATTAGAGAAGAAGAATTCAAGTCTTACGAAAGAGAAAATCCAGGATCTAACAATAAAGCATCAAGCAAAAATGTTAGAAACTCCAGTCTCCCATCATTCTGTACTAGATTGAAAACCTGAGTAATTTATGTCTGATAATGTATACCTTGGCAATCCTAATTTAAAAAAAGCAAATACTCCTATTGAGTTTACTCAAGAGCAAATTGTTGAGTTTGTAAAATGTAAGGAGGATCCTGTTTATTTTGCCAATAATTATATAAAAATTGTTTCTCTTGATGAGGGTTTGACTCAGTTTCATCCATATCATTTTCAAGAGAAATTAATTAATAATTTTCACAATAACAGATTTAATATTTGCAAAATGCCGCGACAGACTGGTAAGTCTACTACTGTTGTGTCATATCTTTTGCACTATGCAGTGTTCAATGATAGTGTTAATATCGGCATACTTGCTAACAAGGCAGCAACTGCTAGAGAACTTTTAGGGAGATTACAAACTGCATATGAGAACTTACCAAAATGGATGCAACAGGGTATTATATCATGGAACAAAGGATCACTGGAGTTAGAAAATGGCAGTAAGATATTGGCAGCTTCTACGTCTGCAAGTGCTGTCCGAGGCATGTCGTTCAACATTCTCTTCCTCGACGAATTTGCCTTCGTTCCAAACCATGTTGCAGACTCCTTCTTTGCATCTGTTTATCCTACTATTACTTCTGGTAAAAAAACCAAAGTAATTATTGTATCTACACCGCATGGTATGAATCACTTCTATCGTATGTGGCATGATGCCGAAAAAGGTAAGAGTGAATATATTCCCACTGATGTTCATTGGTCAGAAGTTCCTGGTAGGGATGAAAAGTGGAAATCAACCACAATTAAGAACACATCAGAATCTCAATTTAAGGTTGAATTTGAGTGTGAATTTTTAGGATCAGTCAATACTCTGATTGCTCCAAGCAAATTGAGAACGTTAATTTATGATAATCCAATACAGAGAAATGCTGGATTAGATGTATATGAAAATCCAATAAAAGATCATGATTATGTTATGACAGTTGATGTTGCAAGGGGAGTTGGTGAAGATTACTCTGCATTTGTTTGTGTTGATATTACAGAGTTTCCTCATAAGATAGTTGCAAAATATAGAAACAACGATATCAAACCAATGTTGTTCCCAAACATTATCTATGAGATAGCAAAAAATTATAATAGTTCATACATCTTGTGTGAAGTTAATGATATTGGTGATCAAGTTGCGAGTATATTGCAATATGATCTTGAGTATCAAAATCTTCTCATGTGCTCTATGAGAGGTAGAGCAGGTCAAATTGTAGGACAAGGATTTTCTGGTAAGAAAACTCAATTGGGAGTTAAGATGTCCAAGACTGTAAAAAAAGTTGGATCACTTAATCTTAAGACTCTTATAGAAGAAGATAAAGTTATCTTTAATGATTATGAGATTATTTCTGAATTAACAACATTTATATCAAAGCATAATTCATTTGAGGCTGAAGAAGGTTGTAATGATGACTTGGCAATGTGTCTTGTCATTTATGCCTGGTTAGTCCAGATGGATTACTTTAAGGAGTTGACAGATCAGGATGTTCGTAGGAGATTATATGAAGAGCAGAAGAACCAGATTGAACAAGACATGGCACCATTTGGATTTATGGATGATGGAATGGGTGATGATAGTTTTGTAGATGATGATGGAGATAGATGGTTCCAAGCAGATGAATATGGAGATAGATCTTTTATGTGGGAATATCGATAATGGATTTAGATGGTCAAATAAAACTAGGGCATCTTTTACTTCAAGATAGAAAATGTAGAGTTTGTGGAGAAATGAAAAATTTAATAGAAGATTTTTATAGAACACGCAAAGATAGAGGACCTGTTGCATCATCATATGCATATGAATGTAAAGGATGCACAATAAAAAGAATAATGTCGAATAAAAAAGTAAGTAACGTTTGGAAATATCCAGATTGGTAATTCACGTCATATTTCCCCAATGAAAGTTGACTTTTTAATAAATATTTTTTAGATAAACTGAGACACGGAGAAAAACATGGCGACTCCTCAATTATCTCCCGGAGTATTAACTAGGGAGGTTGACCTAACAGTAGGGAGAGCAGAAAACGTTCTTGATAATATAGGTGCTATTGCTGGACCATTTTCAATTGGACCAGTAAATCATCCAATTGACATTAGTACAGAGCAGGATTTAATCAATACATTTGGTAAACCACTTTCTACAGATTCGCAGTATGAATATTGGATGAGTGCTACCTCATATCTTTCTTATGGAGGAGTTTTAAAGGTATGTAGATCAGCTGGTACATCTCTAGCAAATGCAAATGCAGGCGTAAATGCTGCTTCTGCTACGATGACCAATGATGATAGAATAGATAACTATGATGATTATATTAATGAGCATAGTGAAGCAACTAATTTCACATATGCTGCTAAGAACCCAGGTTCTTGGGCAAACGATATGAAGGTTTGCTATATTGATGATATTGCAGATCAAACAATTGGAATCGCCACAACCAGTCTCGCCCTTGCTGGCGCAACTGTTGGATATGGTGTTAGTTTAGCACTATCTTCAGTTACTTTGCCTGGAGCAGGAACAACCTCAGTATTCACTGGATATCTGAAGGGAATCATTACAGGTGTTTCTACAGACGCTACAAATTCTGCTAGTACAATTGACGTTAAGATTGTATCTAGAGTTTCCTCTGCAGGAACAGAAACTAATATTAGTTATGCAGAAGGAACAGATTTTGCAGCATATTCAGAATCAGATTCTATTAAATTCCTCGATACTGGTGGGACACTTACTGGTACTGCAACCGTAACATCTGTAGATGATTGGTATGATCAGCAAACTCTTGGATTGACAAATACAACTTTATATTGGAAGTCAATCGCGCCAAAACCAACAACCAATCAGTTCGTTGCTGATAGAAAAGGTTATAATGATGCAATGCATGTTGTAGTTGTTGATGATCTTGGAACAGTCACTGGCAATCAAGGATCAATTATTGAGAAGCACATAAGTATCTCTAAAGCAAAAGATGCTATTTCTTCAGTAAATTCCCCTCAAAAGACTTTCTTCAAGAACTATCTTGCAGACTTCTCAGAGCAAATTTATGCTGGTGGAAATCCTGGAGAAGCAGAGGACACTCACTTCAAGACTAATCCTACAGCAACTGGATTCTCTTCTGATTATATACCAGTAACTACTTCTGATGGTATTTGGGGTCTTGAAGCACAGGGAGTTACTTTTAATGCAATTGGTAATGTAACATATCCGCTGAAGGGTGGTGTTGATTACTCTGCTGCTGGTGGAATGAAGGCAGAATTGGGTGATCTAATGACTGCCTATGAGAAGTTCTCTAATGAAGATGAAATCGAAGTAGACTATATGATTATGGGTCCTGGTTGTATTGAGCAATCAGATACTCAAGCAAAAGCACAATATTTAATTTCTATTGCAGAACAAAGAAAAGATTGTGTTGCCACTATTGGTCCTCACAGAGCAGATCTTGTTGGTGTTACCAACTCAACAACACAAACGACAAATTTGATTAAGTATTTTAGTTCACTTTCATCTTCATCTTATGGTGTATTTGATAGTGGATATAAGTACACTTATGACAGATTTAATAACAAGTTCCGTTACATTCCATGTAATGCTGACGTTGCTGGTTTAATGTGTCGCACATCTATCAATGCTTATCCTTGGTTCTCTCCTGCTGGACAGCAGAGAGGTATTATTAATAATGCAATCAAACTAGCATATAATCCAAATAAAGCACAAAGAGATCAACTCTATCCAAAGAGAGTTAACTCTATCATTACTCAACCCGGAGTTGGAACACTTCTATTTGGCGATAAGACTGCACTTGGATATGCTTCTGCGTTTGATAGAATCAACGTTCGTCGCCTATTCCTTACAGTTGAGCAAGCACTTCAAAAAGCAGCACAGGCTCAACTCTTTGAACTCAACGATGAATTGACAAGAGCAAACTTTAGAAACATTGTTGAACCATATCTTCGTGATGTTCAAGCAAAGAGAGGTCTTTATGGATTCCTCGTTGTTTGTGATACTACAAATAACACTCCTGATGTTATTGACAACAATGAGTTCAGAGCAGATATCTTCTTGAAACCTGCTAAGAGCATCAACTATGTAACACTTACCTTCGTTGCTACCAGAACTGGAGTCAGTTTTGAAGAAGTAGCAGGTAGAGTTTGATAAAAATATCTAAATAACAACAAGGAGGATTAAACAATGGCAACTTCAAGAGAAAACAAGACTATTTCCCAATTTAAATCAGCACTGATTGGTGGTGGAGCTCGCTCCAATTTGTTTGAGGTAGAATTACCAAATTTCCCAAGTGATATTAGTTGGGATGCTGATAGTTTTAGGTTCATGTGTAAGGCAGCATCTATGCCTGCACAAACTATTACATCAATTGATATTCCTTTTAGAGGAAGAACATTTAAAGTCGCAGGTGACAGAAGTGTTGACACCTGGTCCGTAACTGTTATTAATGATGAAGGTTTTAGTCTTAGAAATGCATTTGAACAATGGTCAGAACTTATTGCTAAGTTGGATAATAACTTAGGTGCTACTGATCCATCTGCATACATGGTCAATGCTAAGGTATTCCAACTTGGTAGAGGATCTGTTGTGAGCAGTCAGGATAATACTGGATCTTCAAATGTAGTTCTAAAAGAGTATGAATTTATTGATATTTTTCCAACTGAGATTTCTTCAATTGATCTTTCGTATGAAAACGTTGATACTATCGAAGAATTTACTGTTACCTTCCAGGTACAATCCTTCTCCGTTCTCGGAGCAGGGACACCTAATGGGTGATAAATAGTAAGAAGAATAATTTAGAATATAATCATGGCCAAATTATTTGGGTTCTCACTAGAGGACACAGAACCACTATCTCCTGGAGCAGTTAGTCCCGTTCCTCCCAATAATGAGGACGGGAATGACCATTACATGAGTAGTGGTTTTTTTGGTTCTTATGTAGATATTGAAGGTGTCTATAGAACTGAATTTGATTTAATTAAAAGATATCGTGAGATGGCACTTCATCCAGAAGCTGATAGTGCTATTGAAGATATTGTAAATGAAGCTATTGTTTCTGATACGAACGATAGTCCAGTTGAGATTGAACTTTCAAATCTCAATGCTAGTGATGGCATTAAAACTAAAATTCGTAAAGAGTTTAAGTATATCCTTGATTTATTGGATTTTGATAAGAAAGCACATGAAATTTATCGTAATTGGTACATTGATGGGCGCATTTATTACCATAAAATTATTGATTTGAAAAAACCTGATGAGGGTATTCAAGAATTGCGTTATATTGACGCAATGAAAATGCGCCACGTTAAACAACAAAAGAAAAAATCTGGAACAGATAAAGGAGCATCTGCTGTTTATAAATTGAAAAGTGATAATCCAATGGATTATGACTTTCCAATAATTGAAGAATACTTCATTTATAATCCAAAGTCAGTTTATCCAACTGGCAATCCAATGCAAACGGGAGCAAGTCAAGGAATTAAAATCGCAAAAGATGCGATTACCTATTGCACTTCCGGTTTGGTAGATAGAAATAAAGGAAATACTCTTTCATATCTACATAAATCAATTAAATCTCTTAATCAACTTAGAATGATTGAGGATAGTTTGGTCATTTATAGATTGTCAAGAGCACCAGAAAGAAGAATTTTCTACATCGATGTTGGCAATCTTCCTAAAGTAAAGGCTGAACAATACTTGCGCGACGTTATGACACGTTATCGCAATAAACTCGTATATGATGCATCAACAGGAGAGATACGTGACGATAAAAAATACATGTCTATGCTTGAAGACTTCTGGCTTCCCAGGCGTGAGGGAGGAAGAGGAACTGAAATTTCCACTCTCCCAGGAGGACAAAATCTGGGTGAAATCACTGATATTGAGTATTTTAAAAAGAAACTATACAGATCCCTCAATGTTCCACCCTCAAGAATGGATGGAGAAGGTGGGTTTAACTTGGGGAGATCTTCTGAGATCTTGAGAGATGAACTTAAGTTCACAAAGTTTGTTGGACGTTTAAGAAAGAGATTTTCAAATGTCTTTAATGACATCCTTAAAACTCAATTAATTCTCAAAAATATTATTACCCCAGAAGATTGGGAGATAATGAGTGAGCATATTCAATATGATTTCTTATATGACAATCACTTTTCTGAACTAAAGGATGCAGAACTTCTCAATGAAAGATTGACCATGGTTCAAACAGCAGAACCTTATATTGGAAAATATTATTCTCAAGATTATGTGAGACGTAATATTTTGCGCCAAACTGATATGGAAATTATTGAGCAAGATAAACTAATTGAACAAGAAATTAAGAAAGGAATTATACCAGATCCTGCAACTATTGATCCTGCAACTGGATTACCTTTCGTTGAGGAACCTGGTGCTAGTGCCAATTTAGGAAATTCCCAGTTAGAACCTGAAATTGATGGTTCTGCAGCAGAAGCACCAAAAATTCCCAATGGTGGGGAAATATAAATAATATTGAAATTTCATTACTATAAATATGGATGAATTAATGAATATGATTGTTTCTGACGAATCGCCGTCCAATATCAGCGATAAGATCAAGGATTTGCTATTTGCAAAATCTGCAGATAAAGTTGATAATGTAAAACCAACAGTTGCTACAAATATGTTTTCAGGTGTAAGTGGAGCATCATCGGATGAGTCTACTGGAGATTCTGAATAAATTTTTGCTAAATAAGTAAAAGTATCAATTTAAAAATGTCACGTATACGTATAATTGGAACTGAAGAAGCAACTGGTGCTAATGCTGGCGCAGCTAGTAGCATTGGTGACGCTACAGTTGTGAGACTGCACAATGATACTGCCGCAATAAGAACTGTTGGTGTTTCAACTGTTGTTGGAGCAGCAACAACAGTATATTTTACTATGCCAGCTGGCAGCGTTGAGTTTCTGGAGAAATATAGTTCAGAAGTTATCTGGACAGATTCTGCAATGAAAGCATCAAAAGTAGGTTACACCAATTAATCCCATGAAACTAATCAGAGAAGAGATTGAATCAGTAAAAATTCTTACTGAAGAGAGAAATGGCAAGAAGTCACTTTACATTGAAGGAGTTTTCCTACAAGGTAACATTAAAAACCGTAATGGTCGTATGTATCCTATGGAAACTCTTCGACGTGAAGTTGGTAGATATAATGAATCTAGTGTAACTACTGGCAGAGCACTTGGAGAATTGGGTCATCCCGATGGTCCTACTGTTAATCTTGATAGGGTATCCCATAAGATTGTTTCTTTGAAAGAATCTGGTTCAAACTTTATCGGCAAAGCAAAGATTCTGAATACCCCAATGGGCAAAATTGCATCTTCTTTACTTGATGAAGGAGTAAAACTAGGAGTTTCTTCTAGAGGTATTGGTTCACTAAAACCAACAAAAGAAGGTTTTAATGTTGTTGGTGATGATTTCATGCTAGCAACTGCTGCTGATATCGTTGCTGATCCTTCTGCTCCTGATGCTTTTGTTGAAGGAATTATGGAAGGAAAAGAATGGGTATGGGAAGGTGGTATTCTTCGCGAAAAATATGCAGAACAAATGAGAGAAACAATTGAATCTCTTGCTTTCCAAAAACAATTGCAAGAAAGGAAGGTTG
>Ga0315331_10000149_pt1 | contig 42443 bp, 42 predicted proteins | sample M160m34915metaG_FD_203456 | JGI IMG/M metagenome (GOLD analysis project Ga0315331, IMG submission 203456) | Ammonia-oxidizing marine archaeal communities from Monterey Bay, California, United States - M1 60m 34915 | ecosystem: Environmental > Aquatic > Marine > Intertidal zone | place: USA...
CTGAATATGTATCTACCAAAACTCTAGTAGTTTCAGCAACATCAGATTCAAATAGGTCTGGATTATCTTTTGAGAATTTGTAAATCTTTGTTAGGTTATCTCCATAGATAGAACGATATTCACCCCTATCAGCTTTTTCATACGCATATCTTGTGTAGGGGAAAGTTCTATATCCTAATTTGTCATCCCACAAGTGTATGAGATTCTTTTCTCTTTGGTAGTAAATGTTTTGGTACAAATATTATTTTTTTAAAGTTTCCATATAATCATGGAGATTCATAGTTCCCATATCTCTATTGTGTTTCTTCAACACCATTACAAAATTATCGTAAGTAGATTTACCTCCATTATCATATGCGGTAATGTGGGCAGCCTCACAATCTTTGTAATCAACATCTTGACCAGTTATGTAACATTTATAATCCTGGTCAATCAATTTGTTTATTTTTTCTTGTTTAGTATAACTTCTCTTATTATCCAACTCAATAAAGATATCATCAATATCAAGTTCTTCTAATAACCAAATAAGTGTTTGTTTTACTTTATCATCTGATTTATCAGTATAACCACCAGGATAATTCATATATGCCTGGCCAATTGTTCTACCTTCATCAAAATCTAAATCTATCAATTCTTCTTTCCTCTGAACCCTTAAATCGGCCTCTTGGAATAGTTTCATCAAGTTTTGATAATCATTGTTCTTAACCTTAAACTTTTTACAATTATCCATCATATGAAACCAAAGGAAAGAAAGTACTTTAAAATATCTTTGGGATAAACCAGTGGTACTTTTCTTTTTGAAAGCAACACTACAATTTAAAAGGAATGATAATAACTCATCAAGTTCACTTTTTAGTTTATCTATTTGTTCTTTAGTAAAATCGTTTTCATAAAACTTAGTAAGTTCACTCTGAGAACCAGAACCAACTTTCTCATCTTGAAACAATCTATAAGTAAAATAAGTTACATATTGTTCTTGTCTCAATCTGTTGTTGTTAAATCCTAAGTATCTGAAATGTTTACCACTTGATTCAAATAATTGGTGAGGTATGTTATTGATACCAACCACATTCCTTACTTGGAATCTAATCAAGTTGGCAATATCAATATCACCAAATGAATTTCTATGTTCTTGGTGATTTACATCAGTTGTTAGATTCATGTTTCTAAATACAAATCCCTTTTCAAAAACTGAAAGAGGACCGTAAATACATAAAACCATCTGATAGTTTTTGAATAACTTTTTATCTTCATCAGAAAGTTGTGAAAAATACTTTCCTCTGACAGGAAATTTATTCTCCATATAACCTTTGATGTATCTTTTTCTGTGACCACCATCAATTGATTCGTATTTGTACAATTTGTTTTTAGGTGATTCACCAATAGTAATCATTCCTATATCTTGTCCATCTAATATAGAACCAATGATTCCTTCTTTTTTACCAACTACTTCGGTATCCAACCTCTGTCCGATTGGTTGACAATCAGTATCTAAAAGATACCCACTCCTAAATTCATCAAGAGTTAGTAACTCATGTTTGAACCCATAACTTAATTTTCTATATTCCATTTTTTAGTTTTAGTAGAGGATAAACCCTCAATCTTACAAAGCTAATATACGAAAAATATATTAAAGCTCCAAGGCATTTTTGAATTATTTTTCAAAAATCCAAATTGGTTCTGCGAAAGTTTTGTCTTTAGTTTCTTCGGATAGTTTCAATACCTCTTCAGAGTATTGTTTTTCATTTGATTCGGTACTTTTTACTGTACCTGCTCCACCACTATTAGGTCTCTTGGCCATTTCCATTCCTATTGCTCCTCTGTATTTTAACCCTTTAGATGTTAGAAAATCTCCCATTGGATTGGTAATCTCTTTCCATGTTTTACCACCTTTACCTGCAGTATAAACATCTGATATGTTTATTGCAATCAATCCACCCTTCTTAACTGTTGGAATAATTTTATCTAATGCTTTATGTAAGAAGTTTTTATTCCACCCATCTATATCTTTATATCTTATCCAACTTTGAGTATCATCATGTGAGTATCTCTCTACGTTAAAATAAGGAGGTGATGTGAATACTAAATCAAAATAATCATTATACTCACTATAATCAAAATCTTCTGCAGGTGATTCATAAAATGTTGTTTTGGTTGGGTTCTCAAAGAAAGATGTATGTTTAGTATAGAAATCTCTTTGTTCTTCATATATAGGATGATTCTCTTTTCTAGGGTCTAAACCTACATAGTGTTCAATAGTTTCTGAAGCAAAGGCTCCACTTAACCTATCGCCCCAGCCCATACTGAAGTCAAGTATTTTCTTACTACCAAAATACTCTGTTATAGATTTAGTAATGTTTGGTTTATGCTGGGAGGCTATATACTTACGAAGTGAAATCATTAACCTTAATTCCTTTTTACCAATCTGGTCTAGTTTTAACGAATAGGCTGCACCCATAAGAGATTTCATAAACGCAGGTGTTTCCCAAGTCCTTTTTGGACCTGGATAACCACTAGAACATATAGACCATCTATTTGCCTCTTGGTGTTTGTTACTAGATAAATTACCTACATTATACCTCTTGAAATATAGAGGAGTACCATCAAAGGTAAGGGGATACTTTGTCTCTGTTGCCTGTCTCATGAACCATTCACCTTCTTTCAACATTTCATTCCAGCGTATTCCCTTTAATTTGCCGTAATCCTTCACAACATCTGACCATTCATATTTATCTGTTGCATAAGGTAGAGGCCAAGTAGCAGCAAGTTCAGCAAGAGATTCTTTAACTACATCTTGTTCGTACTTACCCTTGATTAGTTCCCACTCTTTATTTTCTATGAGAAAGTAATCACAGTTAGGATTATTACTCTTTGTATATTTTTCTAATTCTTTTATCATTAGGCCATTGGTTGCATTGGCATTATTGGAAATTGTGGTTTTTCTTCTGGTTTATTAACAACCATACATTCAGTAGTTAAAATCATACCTGCAACTGATGCAGCGTTTTCTAATGCTGTTCTTGTTACTTTCTTAGGGTCAATGATTCCGGCTTCGTACATATCTACAAATTCTTCATTCTTTGCATCATATCCACCACCATTCTGTTTAATGTAATTTACAATATCATCTTTAACACCAACTCCACAATTATTTAAAATTTGAGAAAGTGGTGATGCCAATGCACTGTTGATAATATCGATTCCTTTTAGGAATGATTCTGATTCTTCACCAGATGGAGTACCGAACATATTTTGTATTTTAAGTAATGCAATTCCACCACCTTCAACAATACCTTCTTCTATTGCTGCTCTAGTTGCATGAAGTGCGTCATCTACTCTATCTTTCTTTTCTTTAAGTTCTACCTCAGAACCAGCACCAATATAAAGAACTGCAACTCCACCACTTAGTTTGGCTAATCTCTCTTGAAGTTTCTCTTTATCATAATCTGATTTGGCAGTTTCGATTTGTGCCTTAATGTTCTCAATTCTATTTGTAATATCTTCAGTTGAACCTGCTCCATTTACAATTGTAGTTGTATCTTTACCAATCGTAATCTTCTCGGCAGTTCCTAGAACTTCTAGTCCAACTTCTTCTATCTTGTAACCCAAATCAGAGGTAACGAATGTACCACCCGTTAGAGTTGCAATATCTTGCATCATTTCTTTCTTTCTATCACCGAAGCCTGGAGATTTGATTCCACATACTTGTAGGTTTCCTCTCATTTTATTCACAACTAATGTTCCTAATACATCACCATCCAAATCATCTGCGATGATAATAAGAGGTTTTGATTGTTGTGATACACCTTCTAGTATAGGAAGTAAATCATTCATAGAACTTAATCTACCATCATACAATAAAACATATGGATTTTCATATGAAGCCTCCATCTTATCTGGATTAGTAATAAAATGTGGTGAGATATATCCTCTTTCAAATTGCATACCTTCTACGATATCCATATAAGTTTCAATACCATTACCTTCTTCAACTGTGATAACTCCTTCTGTTCCTACCTTTTCAAATGCATCAGCAATTAATTTACCAATTGTGGTATCATTGTTTGCTGATACAGTTGCAACTTGTTGGATTTTTTCGTAATCATCTCCAACTACTATCGCTTGATTTCCAAGTTCTTTAACTACAATTTTAATTGCTGATTCGATTCCTTTTTTAAGTTCCATTGGGTTTGAACCATTTTCAACTGCCTCAAATCCCATTCTTGCAATCTCTTGTGCAAGAACTGTTGCGGTTGTTGTACCATCACCAGCCTCATCTGCTGTTTTTGATGCAACTTCTTTAACTAATTGAGCACCCATGTTTTCAAAAACATCTTCTAACTCAATTTCTTTTGCAACCGATACACCATCTTTGGTAATATGTGGTTGACCATGTTGTTTTTGTAGTAGAACGTTTCTACCTTTAGGTCCTAATGTAACCTTAACTGCGTCTGCCAATGTATCTAATCCATTCTTTAAGGATTCTCTTGCAGATACATCGAATTTCAATTGTTTTGCCATTTCTATTTATTTTAAATTTAATGATTTTTTGTATGAACCACCGATGTTCCAAAATAATATTTTACCATCTAGTGATTCAATGTTTTGTTCTAACCAATACCACATCTTTTTATCCCAAAATTCGTTACAATCAAATGGAACTGAATAATCTTCCATAAAATCATTGAACTCAAATGGTGATTTATAGATATTGATATTGTTTAAATCTCCTGCCTTGTTTTCATTAAGAATCTTTTGAGTAGATTCCAATGATGACATTGTGATAGTGTGAACTTTTCTTTTGTTGTTAAGTAAATCTTTCCAATCTTTATATTGTAAGAATTCTTTAATCAAACCAGAAGCAGTTACACCACTACCGATAGATACAACAAGATGGTCAAAATCTTGTTCTTCTAATACTTGTTTCATTCTATCCCTCATATGGTTTACATATGCTGGATGATTGAATGCATATGGTAATTGTTGCCAACCATTCTTTTTTGCGATACCACCTAATTTATTTTCAAGCAGTTTCATCATATTTGGTTTCATTGGATTTAAAGTTGCACCATTACCTTTGATGATTTCTAATATCTCTGGTGGATATGATTTAGAATCAGGATAAGATGAGATAAACTCAATACCATAATCTTTACACATCTTAGATAACGTCCAACCTGTCCAACTTCCATATACTGAAAGATGTGTAAGTGGTTTTGATTTATCAATATAATCAGATTCTATAATCTTTCTTATACCTTCAATTTTAGCCCATCGTGGATAGTTTACACCATCCCCAACTAAATCATCTCTCTTGACATGAACTGTCTTTCCTTTTACTTTATATTCTTCTATTGGTGTTAGAACCATTCGTGTTTTATTTCTTTTTTTATTTTATTGTACTCAGATATAAGTTGTTTCTTTTCAACTCCAAATATTTCACAATGAAGTGTATTTATATCTCCCTTTTCTTTTTTGGTATGAAAGTTAGATTTGTTTTTTGCATTACCAAATCTCTCAAACTCGTCTTTAAATAATACATCAGTTACAAACCACTTTTTCTTTTCTTTCATTTTATCATCTTCAAATTTGAAATTAGTTTGTTCATAATTTACATTCTGAAAATGTTTGTAGATACTTTCTGTTTGTAATGGTGTATCTAAAGTAACTCCATATGAGTTGATGTATTTTCTAATTGATACATGATTGTGAACATTACCATTAAAGTTTTTATCTTCATAACACATTCTACGATGGTCGTTATAGTGTTTATCAAAATCTTCTCTCGTAACAACACCCTTTAACATATCTCTGTATTTTATACTAAGTTTTGCGTTTGTTTCATATATAACATCTTCATATAATCCAGCAACCAAATGTTTAGTTGAGATATGTTGTAACATATACCAATATGCATAACAACATTGAATATCTATTTTTCTTGATATTCCAATCCTATCGATACCATCTTTTATTATTTCAGAAGCTTCTTTCTTACCTATCTTAGGTATGTTTACAATTTCTAATGGAATACCATAACCCTTTGCAATCTTACGAGAGTAAATTAAATCATTTGTATCGTAATCTTCTACTTGAAATGTAAGTAACTGAGATGGTTTCTTTCCTAATTCCATCAAACCATACAATAACATAGATGAATCTATACCAGCAGAAAATGATAACGAGTAATCTTCTGGTATCTCTGATAATCTATCTAATAAAAGTTTTTTAAAATCCCATGCCCATTTTGGGTTATCATCGAATTTGAATGATTCGTGTACTTTCATTTACCTAATACTTCTAATAACTTGATTGTTTTCTTTTTTTCATTATCCATATCACCGATATGACATGAACATGCAAGTGTAGTTACTTTTCCTAATTCTAATCCACTTTGTTTTGCAAGGAAGTGTCCCATCTCTGTTAGTGCAGTGTAATCTGCGTAACCACTTTTAGATACTCTATTTGAACGAAGAATTGATGTAAGGTATAATTTACCATTTCTTGGTTTTAAATCAATCATACACATACAAGGTTGTGAATATGGATTCCTTGCATCTTTCGTAGGGTCAAAGATAATTAGTTCACATCTTTTTACTGCCTGTCCTCTACTTAGAATCTTGATTACATTTTCAACTTGGTTGAATTCTCCTTTCCAAGATACCATTCTACCCCAATAGGATTGATGCCAATGGTCTTTAATGTATTTATAATCCAATCCCTCTTCTTCTTCAAAGAATGGATTATCTGATTTCTTTTCTTGTGGTTCTAAGAAGGTAACTGTTTTGGCAAAATCAATTCTATCATCACCCATCACTTCTCTGAAGTGTCCATCAAACCAATCATCTGATTTAAATTCTGTGATTTCAGTTACTACATTGAGTTCTTCTGTAAGATTACCAACCTTAACACCATGTTCTAATAAATGTTTTGATACTTTCACCCAGGCATCTCCTGGCGATGTTGCTTCTATAACTGTCATATATGTGTCCAAGTTTTTCGTTTAACAATTTCTTCCACATTCCAAGTGGAAACTTTGAAATTACGAGCTATGATATTAGTAGAGAAACCCTTAGAATAGAGTTCTCTTATTTGTCTCACTTGTTGAGATGTGAGTTTTGCTCTTGGATGAGATTCACCTCGTAACCTATTAGAGAAAAACCATAAGCTTTTCACCATATTTTTTAAATTTTAAGCTAATATAAGAATAATATTCGAGAATTCCAAATAAATTCCTATAAATTTTCATTAATTGTATTTGAGTAGGCCATTTCTGATTGTACACCTACTAATCTATTTACCTCAACTCCATCCTTTTCAACAATTACTGTTGGTACTGAACGTACATGATATTGTTGTGCAATTTGATATTGTGAATCAATATCAACATTTTCGAATGTTACTTGTCCAAATTTTGTTCGTACTTGTTCCATAATTGGAGTTAGAACTTTACATGGTCCGCACCATTCTGCGTAGAATTTTTTTACTGTTATCATAGTTTCTCCTTAAATTATTTAACCATCACATGCAACACAATCAGGGTCAACCGCTCTTGTTGCGATATCACCTCTAAGAACTGATTCAGTTCTCATATAATATAGAGTTTTGATTCCTTGTTTCCAAGCCTCCATAGTAACTTGATTAATCCACTTCGGTGATGCAATCGAAGGGAAAGCCAAATTTAACGAAACAGATTGGTCAATGTACTGTTGTCTTATACCAGCTTGTTTAACCAAATCCATTTGATTGATTTCTTTGAATGTTCTAAAGACATCCTTGACAGGGTAGATTTTTTCTCTATCACCATTCTCTATTTCATTACAGAGAACCATTTTACCATCTAAGTAACACCACTTATCTAGTTCTTTAATATCTTGTACTGAACCACCATCTTCTAAAATCTTATCCCAAGTATCTTTATTATTAACACCGGCTTTTCTTAGAACTTTTACTAATTCGTTGTTCTTTCTAATAAAAGTTCCTTTAGAAGTTTGTTCAGTAAATACGTTTGCAGCCCATGGTTCAATACCAGCTGATACATTACCAGCTAATTTTGAATTGGATACTGTTGGTGCAACCGCTCTAAGGTGTGTGTTTCTGAATCCACTTTCTTTACACCATAGTGGTTCACCATATTCTGTTGCCAAATCTCTTGATGCTCTTTCTGATTCAATCTTTAACTGAGAAAAAATCTTACGAGTTTCAAATTGAGCCTCCATACCTTCAAATGGAATACCATTTTGTTGTAGGTAAGTGTGCCATCCTAAAACTCCTAACCCTAATGCTCTACCCTTTTCAGCAGATGCAACAGAATGTTCGAATCCTTTCATGTTTTTAGCTTTTTGAATGAACTCAGAAAGTACTCCATCTAAGAACCAAGTTGCTGTATAAACTAAATCAGTATCTTTCCACTCATTATATCTAGCTAAGTTTACTGATGATAAACAACAAACAAATGAATGGTTCTCATCTGTATGTAAAGTGATTTCAGAACAGATGTTTGTCATGAATACTTTTAATCCATTTTTCTTATACATCTCAGGATTATTTTTATTAACATTCCCTTTGTACATGATATATGGTTCACCTGTTGCTTTTCTCTTTTGAAGTAATTTTCCCCACTTTCTTCTAGCAGTTGGTTCAGCATCTTGAAGTTTTCTCATAAACTTATCACCAACAATTGCACATTGATGTAAGTTAAGTGATTGTCTATTCACATCACCTTTTGGTTCTCTGATTTCTAACCACTCTTCGAAATCATCATGTTCTATATTGAGGTTAACTGAAGCAGCACCTCTTCTTACTGAACCTTGATTTGTAGCAAGGATTGTAGAATCGTAAATTTTAGCAAATGGTACAACACCATCACTCGTTCCATTTCCTGCAATTACAGAACCTGCTGGTCTGATTTGGTTGATTCCAATACCAACTCCACCACCATGTTTTGCAAGTAACATTAGTTCTAAGTTTTTAGAACCAATATCATAAATCGAATCGGCAACATCAATACCAAAACAAGAAATAGGTAATCCCCTATCAGTGCCAGTATTTGAAAGAACTGGTGTTGCTAAATTCAACCAACCTTTCCAAATATAGTCAAAAAACTTAGTTGCCATTTGTGGTTTACCCAATCTTTGAGCAACTCTTGTTGCAACTCTCCAATAGGCATCTTTAGGTTTTTCACCAGGTAATAGATATCCTTTAGATATTGTTTTTACATATATTTCAGTATTACCCCATGAAGGAAAATCAACATCGATTTCCCAACCTAAATCTTCTCCGTAGTTTTTTGCCATTTTATATTAATTTTATTTGTGAAGAGTTTCCATAGTTACCGAAAATTTCTTCATCTTTATTTATTTCTTTTATTGCTATACCCGTTTTACTATCAACGTTTCCTTCTTCAAATTGTGTATTTATTAAACACAATGGCTCTGAAAATAAAAAATTACAATCCTTCGTTAATTTGAATCTAAGTTCAGAATTATCGTTAACTATATTATTTCCATAAGAACGAAGTATGTATGATAATACTTCTTTAGGTAACTGTTTGGATTCTCCAAACTTTATTTTATACCAACCAGTTTCTCCTTTCCATATTGGAAAAACTTGTTCTCCTTTTTTTATATCAACCAATGCAAATAATCCAACTCCATGAACTTTGCTGGTTCTTTGATAACTTTTAACTGAAGTATTTAAATAATCAAATGGGTTCATGTATTACATTTTTTTGAAATACACCATCTATAAAATAACTCCAATTACAATTATGTGTTTGTTCAATTACTTTTGGATAGTGTTCTCTATGAGGAGAATCTATCTTGAATTGAAAAGAATGTAAATCATTAGTATCTCTTAATACAAAGTAACTAAAAATTGATAATACACAATTTTCATTTGAGATTAATTTTGCGTAATCTTCAAACTTAGAATAGTTAGAGTCATCATAAGTATCCATAAAGATACCATCAAACTTAACATCTAAAGATGGGATTACATCTATCCAATCTCCAAAATATAAATGAACATCATCTTTACCTTCAGCCCATTTCTGTGCCTCCTTAAAGATTTGTGGATTTGATTCTATACAATGATAATTACCAACCTTATTATAGATTGCATTAGCACTATATCCTAATCCGAATCCAATATCTAATACTTTTCCACCATTTTGTGTAACTATATTAGAATACAATTCCATCAATTCTTTGGATACTACATCCATAACAATTTTAGAATCATCATCCGAATACGATATCCTCGTATCTGTTATTGTAACCTTTTTGTTTTTCAAATTTTTAAAATAAATCGTCCCAATCCTCACCCTCATTTGCTTTAGAATAATCAGTAGGTCTAATAGCAAAGAAATCTGTGTGAGTATGTCCGCCTGTAAGGTGATAGAACCATTCTAGTTTCTGTGATTTCTTTTTATCATATTCATGAATACCATCATATCCAAGTTCAACTAGTTTTGTATTGGTTCTTTCTTTAATAAATTCTTTTAAATCATCTGCTTCAAGATTTTCTAAATCACCCATCTCAAACATCTTATCGATGAATCGAGATTCTAATTCAATAATCAATTTAGATGCTTCTTCAATTGATTCTCTACATTGTTCTAGTAATTCAGGATATTCTTCACACATATGTCTAAAGAGTTGACAACCCATACGAGAATGAAGAGATTCATCTCTTACACTCCACTTCATTTGTTGTCCTATTCCTTTGAGTTTATTTCTCATTTGGAATGAATAAAGAACAGCAAAGGAAGAGTAAAGTGAAACACCTTCAGCAAATGCTGAAAATATTGCTAAACTTCTACCTACTTCCTGTCTTGCTTTCTCATTTGTTTGTAAATCAGTATGTTTCCATTCTGCTGAAGTTTGTGTAAGTAATTCGAACTTCTCTGCAACTGCAGGTTCGTGTAGAAACGCTGAGAAATCATCCAACCCTAAAGTTTCATTTAAATATGAATATGCTGTTGCATGAATAGTTTCTTGTGAACCAAACATCATAGCCATCTGTCTTATCTCATGTTTAGGAAACCAATCAGTAACCATATTAGTCCAATAATCAGAAACTGCACATTCAGTTTGTGCAAATCCTAATAGGATGTTACCAACTAAATTTTTCTCTGCAGGAGTTAAAGTTTCATTCCAATCTTTAACATCCATTTGCATTGGTATCTCAGTATGTAACCAAAATGCTTGTGCTTGTTTTAACCAACCTTCGTTATAATATATTGGGTACTCGAACGGCTTGAAAGGGATTCTTTCGGTGAATAATTTGCTCATGTTCTATAACTTTGAATTACTTAGTTTCTTCAACAGAAGCTTTTCTATAATCTGTTACTAATTTCTTGATTTCTCCTATTGCCTTACGTGCTCTTGATTTAGAAGCCTTTGAAGTTCCATTGTGTTCATCTTCAAATTGTACGAATAGTTCTTTGATTTGTTCGAAAAGTTCTTGTGAATTTGCCATAATTTTTATTTTTTGTTTTAATGTGTTCGTGAATATAACTATTGTATATATCCAAAACCGAATAGGAATTTTTGAAATATTTTTTTTATTCTACACTATCCGAAATTTTCTACATACTTTTTGTGGAGTAATTGTCTCCTTTCCTTTTGACCAGAGGCTGATTCTTTGGTTGATAAGATACCTTCAGAAGAAGTTCCTTCATAAACTTCTATAAAACCTGTATTAGTATCCATCTTACATGGGAACGTAATTCCATCTGGTCCGAATCTGTTTTTCATGATATGTGCTCGGGCAGTATTATTGAGTTTATCTTTACTCTTTCTACTCCAACTCATAATGAAATCAGCATTCATTACTTTTGCATATGAATCTGCTATTTTATCTGCTTCGATAACTTCAGAATCTATTGCCGAACGATTGGTTTGAGATGCAGTCCAAACAGGTATTCCCATTTCACCACTCAATCCTCTCAAATCTATATAAACTCCTCCTTGTTCTGCATAAGTAGAATCGGATTTGTTTGAATGAGAGAGAAGTAAATCTGCATAATCTACAATGATAACATCGGGCTTGTTATCTGTAGCAATCATCTTATCAATGTGTTGTTGAATCTTTTTAACACTAACCCCCTTTGGTGGAAAGTATTTGATTAACAATTTACCTTGTAAGCCTGATATTTTGTTTTTTACTTCTTCTTTTTTATCTTTCAAATCTGCTGAAGGGATATGTGTAAATACAGTATCATATCTTTGTCCAACATAATGTTCAGATAATTCCATAGTGTAATGAACAACACTCAAACCTTGACGTACGGCTGATGCTCCTAAGGCTGTTAGTATCCAAGTTTTACCTACACCAGAAGGTGCAACTACAACTCCAAGTTCTCCAGGTCCTAATCCTCCATCCATCAAATCATTGATAGGTTTCCAATCAGAAGGAACTGTATCCCTTTTAACTTCATCAGCTCTAGAATCAAAATCATCTAAATAGTTGTGTCCTAAATCAGTTTCAGTACCAACCTTCATGGCTTTATCTACCAAATCTTTGATTCTATCAAAGTTACCCGCCTTTAGTAAATCAACTGATGCAAGGATTACTCCTTTTAAATTTTGGTTTCTACAAAAAGATGTGAATTCTTTTTTGATGTAATCTAAATCAACGTTACCTACTTGTGTAAATACGTGTCTTAGTTGTTCAACAATAGTAGTTTTTAATACTTCATTATCAACCTTTGATAATTGTCCCTTAAATACATCTAGTGTTGGGGGTTTTCTAAATTCTTCGTGATAATCTAATATCTCTCCTATTATCCATTTGTTTGCATCTGATTCAAAGAATTTGGGTGTAGTGATTTCACTAAGCATATCCAAAAACTTTTCATCGGTTAATAGTGCAGATACAACTTTACTTTGAAATGATTGCCCGAATTTCGATAAGTTGTCTATTTCTGTCATTAATCTGTTACGATGTTACCAAAAGTTGTTTTTAACCAATCGTTTATATTACCCATGTTATTAACAACTTTATATTTTAATAAAACTTTCATAAAATCCATTTTGTTTAATGGTTTTATTTCTTCATTGAATCTATCTAAGATTTTCATCTTAATTTGTCCACTAATATCAACTTCTTTAAGTTGCATTAGTTTTTCGTTCATAATGATTTGTTCTCTTGATTCAAGAATATCATCATATAATTTGATTTTACCCTTCTTTTCTTCTGCCAATCGTAGTAGTTCATCTACTGTAATAATTCGTTCATCAGTCAACTCTGGAAACCTTTTTAGAAGTGTTTTAATACCACATCCTCTAACTCCAGGTATGTTATCTGAAGAATCACCATCTAAAACTCTATAAATTAACATATTGTTGGGGTGTAAACCAAATTCTTCTTGTACTACTTTTTGATTATAAATCTTCTTTTTAGTAGGAGACCATATAATAGTTTTTTCATCTACTAATTGTAAGAAATCTTTATCAGTAGACATCAAAACTGCCTGTTCATCTTCTTTTAGAATCTGTTCTGAGATATAAGCCATAACATCATCTGCTTCAACACCATCATACATCATAAATGATACTGGTAAGTAATCGAGAATATCTGCTAACCAAACGTATTGTCTTTTCATAGATTCTCTCTCTTCCTCATCATTCATCATATCATTGTATGCACGATTAATTCTGAGTTTACTCTTTGAACGATTTGCCTTATAACCTTCAAATAACTTCTTTCTACGATGCGAACCTCCTTGCCCATCAAATGTAACAACAACTCGTGATGGTTGAGTTTGTCTGATTGCATATCCGATTGAACGTAATACACCAGTTACTCCACCAACGTGGTCACCATTATCATTTAATGTAGGAATGGAAGTCCAACATCGTATAAAGGTATTTAATCCATCGATAATCAGTACACGAGAATTTTTGTGTCTATCCTTGTTTTTTTCTCTATCGATTTCTACTGATTCTAAGATGTTTTTATATAGTTCTCTCATACAACTTGTTTAGTTGGTTTGAAGTATTTTTCTAGTGTAGACAATCTATCATCGGAATCTACTAACATAACGAGTGCTTCCTCGGCGTTTTTGTAGAAATCCTCAGTAGAATGGTCACCAATACCAACCGCTTTGTTACCAAGAAGATTTAGAGATAGTAGTGCTTTTGATTTATCAGCCTCAGCACTACTTTTTAACATTTGATATAATTTACTATCCATAACCTTTTAATTGTTTTCACCAGGTCCTTCGGTATCTACTGAATGATTGTCAATATCTAATGTATCTGATTTGTATTGTAGGATTGTTGCCTCACAAATTCTTTTATAAATCTGTTCTCTCAATTCTTCCTTTTCACCCATCATAGGAATAAAATCCTTTGATTGGAATTTAAATACTTCACCAGTATCAGTATCAACATACTCATACCAAGCACCTGCTTGTTTTACTAATTTATTTTCTTTCATTACTCCCAACCATGAACCATAGTTGTCAATTCCTCTTTCGAAGAATATATCGAAATCAGCCGCTCTCAATGGTGGCCCCATTCGATTCTTTACAATCTGTGCCCTTACTTTGATACCAATTGTTCTATCTTTACCATTTACTTTGGTTTTAATCTGACCCATATTCTTGAGTCTGATTCTAACAGAACTATGGAAAGCTAGAGCCTTACCACCACTTGTTGTCCATGGGTCACCAAACATTACACCCATTTTTTGTCTGAGTTGGTTAGTAAACACAAGAGAAATCTTTTGTCTACCAATCATGTTTGTAATTTTTCTCATGGCCTTAGAGATAATAATTGCCTTATCAGTTGCATATCCATCTTTCTTGTAATCAGATGCCAACTCATTTGTAGTTGATGCGGCTGCAACCGAATCTACTACAATAGTAACAATTTTATCCTTTGAGGCAGTTCGTACTTTTTCAATAATCGTTTCACAATAGTCAAAAATCTGTTCAACTGAATCAGCAGAAACATAAAGTAGTTTAGAAACATTAACACCAATGGCTTCTAAAAACTCTCTACTTACTGCAGTTTCAGTATCAATAAGAACTGCAACACCACCTTTCTTTTGTGTTTCAGCAAGGAGGTGTGCAGCTAGTAATGATTTTCCACTTTGTTCTAAACCTGTTATTTCGGTAATTCTACCAATAGGTAAACCCCCATAGGGACGATTTGAAACGGCAACATCCAACATAGCAGTTCCAGTTGAAATCCAACCCTCTACGTTTGTAGGGGCTTCATCAGAATCCAAGAAGAATGCTACTTTCTGGTCTTTTGATTGTTTGTTTAGCTCACCCGCTAGGATATCGGCTAATTCCAATTCTTTTTTCTTTTTTGCCATTTAGTGGATTTTTAGTTGTTAAACAAGTCATCGAATGCAGAAGCAACATCATCAGTTTTCTTTGATGGAGTTGGTTTTGATTCATCAACATCGAATGGTAAATCATTCTTTACCTCTTTTTTAGTTTCAGATAATGTTGTACTTTCAGAAGCTGGTTCATTAGTAGATTCAGCAGTTGGGTTCAACCACCCTTCAAGTACATCTTTCAATTCATCGTAAGATAACTCTGAATATAAATCAGTAATTTCAGTTTGGTTTTCTAAAAGTGAAGCAACTGTATCTGAATTATCAGATAGAGGTGTTTGACTTGGTTTAACTCTAATAGTGGTAGTTGGATAAGTTGTTCCAGCCTCTTCAGCTGTTTTGTATTCGATTGTTAAATCTCTACCACTCGTTGGGTCTGTGATGTCTCCATAATCAGGATCTGCAATGTATCCAAGAATTTCTTGATATACAGTTTTACCGAATCCCCAAAATCTTACACCTTCACCCTCTTCACCTCTAACAATAACAGGTACAAAAGTTCTTAGTTTAGGCTCCATTTGTTTTGCAGCCTTCCAATCTTCTTTATCACCCATTCTCTTTAGTTTATCCGCAAACTCTACAATAGGGTCTGGTCTACCAAATGATTGTGGAGATAAGTAAGTTTTGTTGTTAATGTTGTAGTGAAAATAAAGTTCTATGAAAGGATTATCTTTGTTGAACTTGTAGGGAGCAATTCTAACTTGTGTTTTACCAGGTGTTGGTTTCCAAAGTGAATCACTCTTTTTTTGGGTATTCTGAAGTTTGTTCAATCTACCCTTAATTGCGTTAATGTCAATTCCCATAATAATAATTAATTTTAAATTTAAATGTTTAAGTTTTACAGTTTATTTTAAGTGTACTGTCACACTTGGTGTATATATAAATATGGCCATTTTACGAAAACGTAAGGTCTATTTGGCCCATTTTTTTCTTTGTACAATTTGTGATATTACACCATATACAGACAAATCTTCGTAGGTATCTTGGATGTTCTCCCCTACCTCATCTGGTTGTCCTTTTACCACTAATTGTAATAATCTTTGAATTTTATCATTCTTCCTAAACCAAAGACCTGTAAGTGCCACTTTGATATCATCTTCAGTTTCTAAAGATGTACCAACTGAGATATTACCAGGTCCATAATTCCTCTGTTTTTTACAGAAGGTTTCATACATTTCATCGAGAATGTTTCTGAATTCTTGTGTTGTTTGTGGGTACGTTTCTTCGCAGTACTCCACTGCAGTCTGTTCTTTGTTCATATAACTAATTTAATCTGAAGCTAATATAGTAAATATTTTGGAAAGCTCCAAATGTTTTACTAATTATTTTTGCTAAAATCTATAATTTCGAATACTCTTGTAGATATTTTCTTCGTTCCTTCAACATTAGTAACGATAATTGAGTTTTTAAACTTGTTCCAATCTATGGAAAATGTTTTGTCTAGTACTCCATTATTTTCTTCTTTTACTAATTCGTTCAAGGCGTTAATTGTATATAGGGTGTTACTCTGTTTTTTTCTGTGAACTAAAATTGTATTCTCCAAAGGTTTATCAGGTTGATATTGTGTATCGATATTATACGTTACAAATAACTCATTCAAATTCCCTTTATTCTGCAGAACATAGATATAGTTATACACGATTCTATATTTAGTTCGTATTTCTTGAAGTGATGTTTGAAGCTCTTCCTTTGTAGTAAAGGTACATAATAACTGTGTTTTCATAAAGATTTTCTATCCTATATAATTAGTCTACCTATAAGTATAGAATTATTTTCGGAAAATCTAAAAAATGGTAGTACATTATTCTACCATGTTATGTACGTTATTCTTGTCTTTTAATTTGATTTAAAACTTCTTCAAGTGAGGTATCTAAACCTTTCACTTCATCTGCAGATAATACTTGTTCTTTTCTATTAAGTTGTTCTAAAAAGTTTTTCTTTAAATCACCACGAGATAGTGCAACACCTCTTCCACCACCTCTTGAACCACCAACTTGAGCTTTATATGTATTCACATAAAATTCAGATGTTTTTGGATATTGTTCATTCCATCCTCTAATAATGTTTTTCATTTGTGGTACTGTCATTCCATCTAAATCCGCTTCTGTTAATCCACCATTACCACCTTTGGAAAATCTTTCTGACCAGTGTTTTTTATATGCTGCTTTTGTTAGTTTAGTTATTTGTTGTTTAAGTTTCTTTTGTTGAACTTCTTCTGGACTCTTTGATAATTCCTTATTCACTCTTTGAATTAACTCCTCATCACTCAAGGCACTTTTCATCATGTTTAGATTAGTTTCCATCCAAATCCAATTTTCTGGTTCATCTTTACCACCATTATCCAATGATAATCTATGGTCAACATTACTACCACCAATTGATACCTTTCTACCAGTCACTGCACTTATACCACCACAAGCAAGATATGATTTCAATATCTTATCTCTTCTTCCCCAACCAGGGCCAGGATTTTCTTTAGTACCTACTCTTACTGAATCTGGGTCTGCCGCTCCTTTGTTCTGTAACATTCCTCTTACTTGTCCAAAAGTAATACCCTGCATTGATTTTGTTTTATCTTCTAATATTTGATATGCCAAACTCAAATCCTCATCGGCTACTTCATACTGAGGAACTTCTGGTCCTTTACCTTCTGCAAAAGATTTTAAAGCTTCTAAATCTTCCTTCTCAACACCATAGGCTCCAGCACCTCTTTCTTGTTGAATTTGTGCCAACATAGCATCTAGTGTTTTAGAAATAAATTCTTTCTTTATTCTTTCTTTCTTCGCAACCTTCTCAATCATGGTATCATTCATACCACCAGTATCGATACCTAAATCTTGAAGTGTTTGTTTATCTTTTGCTTGTTTTTGTTTTTCAATATCACTTGCGTTGGTTTGAGTAGATGCGGGGTCATCAGCTGGTAATTGATTCTTGTAATTAGCTCCAGCCTTTCCTTTAAGAGCACCACCTTGAGGTTTTTCTTCGGCACCACCTTCACCCTCACCACCTTGTGGTTGATTTTGTGAAGAAGATGAAGCAGATTTTTCACCAGCATCACCTTGTTTAGATTTTATATCTTGATATTGTTTATCTGATAATGGTTTGAATGCACCACTATCATCTTTTCTATATTTTTTAGCATCTTCTCTATCCTCATCACCTTTCTTTACATAAACTCCTGCTCCTAAATGTGAGTAATCAGAATCATCAGCTTCATATAAAACCTCCATTATAGCTTCTTTGAATAGAGGGTCATCCATTTCATTTAAGATATCTGATATTTCGTATCTTTGATTTTTATCGAAAATATTGACAATACCAACTCTTGAGGATAACTCTAAAAGTAATTCATCTATTTTTTTACTATAATTCATCTTATATAAGTATTATATGATTGTTTTAGCACGTGATGTTTTGTTGCTTTCACATGGTACTTCATACTCTTCCCACCCTTGAGTTGGTTTTTCGTTTGGAAATACAAACTTTCTACAAGTTCCATCATCATCAAAGTAAATTGTTTTACTCATATGACTTGGAATATGACCACCTGTCGGTAGAATTTGGTATCCATCTTCCCATATTAGTTCAACTGTAATTGTGAGATTTTGTTCATCATCCCAAACTCTTTCTTCTTGTTCTAACAATCTCCACTCACCTCTATTTAGGTTTTGTTCTTGTAGTGCACAATTTAAATAAGAAAATGTTGTGTAAAGATTATTATAAGAATCCGAGTATGTTGCAGCAGGTGCAAGATGTCCTTTATCCCATATGTTAGCGTAATAATCATGTTTATCTGAGGTGTGTACTCCATTCTCTTTGTGGAAATCCATACTACCTCTATCTACATTCTTTGGTCTATCTGTTGATGTGTATATCAATTTCACTGGTTGTTCCAATACTTCACTATACCACACCTTAAATACTGCGTTCTCAATTATGACTTCGTTTCTTAGTTCTTGAGATACGATTTCTTCCGCGGTACAACCTACTAAGAAGGCTGTAAGGAAGAATAACTTTAATAATTTCATAATATTATCTAATGTTTTGTTCATCAATATATAAATATAGAACTTTAAACTTCTGAGTAATTATTACCCACATCCATTCGGACTGGAAATCCATAAGATTCGAGAACGGCCTTAATCCCCTCCACTTGATTCTTATCACTCAGCTCAAACAAAAATGAATCGTATGTGTACAGAATCGGTATAGTGTCGTTCTCAACTAATTTTTTTAATACTTCTATATTGAATTCGGTTTCGGTTGCTTGTAAGATGTAGTTGAAGAACTTCTGTGCGTTGGGTTGTTCAATCCACTCCAAAGGTATTTTTCTACCTTTAGGTGTCGTTACAAACCCATTTCTCACTGCTTCTTCATTCATCTTGTGAATAAACTTATCAACCTTGTCGAAGAAAGGAATCTTTCTATCTTCATCCGATACTCCCCCATACAAGATTCTAAATGTTCTTCCTTTACTCTCATCATACGAACAACCATATTGGTCTGCTAACCATTGGTGAACCGATGTATCGGGTAAATCATATCCAATCAACTTGCTAATAATCCTAACATGATATGCATCGTAATCAAATTGTACAAACTTGTTACCTTCTTTGGGAACGAATATCTCCCTACTACCATCTCGTTTATTTAATGCACCATAATTGATACCTAAATGTCTATTGGATGGTCTACTTGTTATTGTATATGGATTGTATTCGGTGAATGTTCTATTTCCTTTAAGTGATTTGTGATTACTTGGCCATCTATCAAAAAATTTTCCCCTATCGACCTCTAAACCGAAACGTTCAATCTGAGATAAGGTCGGAATCATCGTATCATCTACCCAAGAATTAGTAGAGTTTAGTTCCCATTCATCAACAATATCTCGTAGCACTTCACCCCATCTCATTATAGAGATACTTTTACCCAAACTATCTTTTATATTCAAACGAGTATAAAAGTTCGTTAGAGTCTCTAATTTATATGTTATTGGATATATTGTGTTTTGTTCAAAGAATAATGAGGTTTGTACATCTTTTAGATTTTTTATTCCTAAATCACATTGTAGTAAACCTTTTTTGTTCCAACACCATTTATTTTGATTCGAGGTTGTCAAATCTATTTCTAATCTTTCACAATCATTATGATTAAATGGAAGTATAAAATCATCCGATTCAAATCTAACATATATAAATGATAACTCATTGTTCATTGGATGACACTCTAAATCACCCCATATAGGGATGAGTTTACACTCTTGAGTATTCCAATATTCAAGAAATTGTGCTATCTCTTTATTAGATTCAACTATAACCATATTTGCTAATATACGAAATTATTTTGAATTATCCAAATTATTTTCACAATTTTTTTTGTGTGAAAACCAACCTCCACATTTACATTTTATATAATGTACAGTTGTTGCTATGATTGGTAAGGATGCCATAGTATTCCAAATGTTTGGATGAAAGTGTTCACCACAGATTCCAAATATGTGTCTAAAAAATTCTATCATCTGTAATGTTATAATTGTATAAAGTTCCACAATCATCATCTTCATCAACAATGTTTTCAGTAACCTTACAATAATGTGGTAGTATTTCTTGTAATCCTTCGAAATCTACTTTTTGCCAATATCCAAATCTGAGTGTTATTCCTTTACCTTTAGTAAAGTAAGAGTCATATCCGATTTCAAAATCAGATGAACCATACCACTTTTTAATTTCTTTAAATTTTTTATATCCTATTCTCATATTAATAACCTATAAAGTTATAAGGAACTGATTCAACCAATCCTTGTTTAACTGCGTATGGATATTCTTCGTTTAACCAATAGTTTTGAACATTTACAACTTCACAGAAAACATCTTTGTAAAGTTCATCAATACTATATCCATCACCATATTTGATACCACCACAAAGAACCATTAGTTCATTTAGTTTATCGAAATTATTTTTATATTTTCTAATTGATTTTTGAATCTCACGAATCATCATAGTAGCTACCTTATCATTGTAATCATACATTTCTTGAGACCAAGGTTTTGTTACTTGTGGTTTTATTAGTACTTTCATATTTTATATTTTAGATACAACCCATGATAGAGTCGATGTTTTTAAGAACTGTTTTACTCATGAATTGTTTGTTATATCCTAACCAACCGCCGTATTTCGTAACTACATTATCAATCCACTCTTTTTCGTTATCGGTAGGAGTATAATCTAAATCGGTAATTTCTATCCACTTGTTCCACTCGTTCATCCAATAGTGTTTAGTTCCCCAATTCGGTTTGTTCTCTATAAAGATGTAAGAAGGGAAGTACTTCATTGGAGTTCCATTGTCAGTAGAAGGAGAATCTTCTCTCATTTCGTACATATCAATCATACCATTGAAAGAACCACCTTTCAGCATGTATTCCCATTGTTTAATATCTTGGTAGATAGTAGAATCAACAGATGAACCATCTCCATTACACACATTCACTCTTACTGAAGAACCACCACTATAAACATCAGAGGTAGAACTCACAACTAATGAAGGGTAATTTTTCTTAACATATTGTTTGATTATCGAAGCAACAACTTTAGCCCTCATATAAACATAAGGTTCGTTGTTGTTATAGGTATCATAACCTATGGATTCTGAAGGGATTAGGAAGTCATTTCCATTAATCGAAATTTTTACTTTTTTTAATTTACTCATTTAACTATGTTTTAGGTTTTAAACTCAATCTTACATAGCTAATATACGAAAAATAGCTCAAAGCTCCAAGGCATTTTTGAATTATTTTGCTAAATTTTTGCAGAACCTACATCGATTGGTTCTCTCTTCATATGGTTACCTGATGCAAAGTTTGCACCTTGTTTAATATAACCAGTTAAGAATGCCCTTCTGAATCGTTTTGATGTATTTGGTTCAGAACCATGAATAACATTAGAATGTAGTAAGGCAACCTGTCCTTTTCTTAGATACCCATCAATGTGTGGAAAATTATGGTCCTCTGGTAATACACAAGGTTTACCCCTTTCGTTTTTCCAATTCTTAGGATTTGAACCTACCCTTTCTTCATCTACTTCGATAGGTAATTTTCCTAATCTATGTGAACCTTCTAAGTACCATACAGAACCATTATTGGGGTCATGATTATCAAATGCAATCGAAACGTTGATTATTTCATTTGATTTACATTGTGTATAAAATATATTTTGATGTTGGTCTCTTCCTAATTGACCTGGTGGTTTAAAGTATGCCCAAGTTTGTACACCAAATATTTTAGAATCCATAAGAAACTCACATGCCTCAATGATTTTAGGATGTTTCATTAAATTAGTAAGTTGTTCTGATTCTTTATGTGGATACATATACGGGTCATACTCACCCCATTGTCCTTCTGTATCTTTTTCTTGTCTTTGAATTCTGATTCGTTCTAACTCCTCAGCGTAAGAATCTACTTCACTGTCTGTTAGTAGATTTAATATAGATACTCCCTTGTATCTCCAGTCAAATTGTAATTGTTGTTTTTCTTCCTGTGATAAGTAACTCATATAACTAATTTAGTTGTATATTTATATATATTAAAAATTTAAATAATAATTAATATACCGATATATCTCTTCTGAAAGTTTTTGATGTCCTAATAGATTTGGATGACCATCATCTATACCATTTTCTTTATTACCTATTCTACCTTCTATGTAATCATTGTAAAAAACTATCATATTTGTAGTCCAATACTCATAATCATTTGTATAATCGGATTTATCATGATAAAGTAAACTACATCCATGCCAATCTTTTTCTACCTTAAATTTTACAAGATTTAAATCTATTTTTTTAATTTCTTCAGATAGTAATTTCATTGCTTCTGGTTCTTCTTTACCTTCTTTACCATCTGGTCTCAATTCTTCTAATTGTTCTGTTGGTATTATTAAAAACTTACATCCTAGTTCTCTTAACCAAGAACATAAAAATATAGTTCTTTTTATTTCTTTTTCGAAGTTGATTCCACCATCTTCAAATGAACCATACCAATTCATTATTGCATTTTCTTCGTGATGAGTATATGGTTCTCCCCAACCAACATTACCAGTTACTTTTTTATATCGTTGTTCATTTATAGACCATACATCATGTCTAACAGAATTAGGCATTTCTAAAATATAAAGTACTTCTTGTGGATTTTTGTGTTTCAAGATGAAATCACTTGTCATTCTTAATACTCTTTCCCAAGAACCACCATAATCTGCTTCATTGGTTACTGGTAAGTTTATTTTGTTTTGTAATAGTGTTGGCCAATTGTTATCAATACGAAACTTTACTCTTTCTTCTTCGGATGCATCCCATTTTGGATACTCTGATTCGTATTTATTTAATTCCTTTAAAAAGGATGGGAGGTCTAAACCATAACCATAAGTAAATGAAGAACCATTTACATATATTTGTTTTATCATCTTTCTTTTTTATAATATTGTAACAAGTTTGGTAAATACATATTAAGATTTGGTATTACATCTGAAACTGATGCTATACTCAATGCATTCTGGTCTTTGGGTGTTAGTGGTTGTGTTATATCATCTGTAATTTTATAAGTATCTCCACCAAATATTACCCAATTAATAATTGCTAAATTATATCTAGTACTTTTTGTATATTTTGAACTTTCTCTTCTACTTACTTCGTATATAGGTGAGTTTCTATCATTAGATTTCTGTATAAAGTAGCGTTTAATTACACCAGTTTCATAATCTTTATCAGTTAATTCTGGTTTATGTTGTACTATTTTTATACTTTTGAACTGTTCATCAGATTTATTCAATATTTTTTTGTAAGAAGTAACCATTTTATCTTCTGATGCATCACCCTTTACTAACTTACCATTCGGTAATCTAGTCCATCCATTAGGTATATAGTTATTTTTATCTGTTAAACTCATGATGATACGTTTCTAAATTGTCCTTCTATATTTGTTTTCCAATTCATACCTTCAATCTGTTGATTGATTTGTGTAACTTGGAAAAATCCATTGTCGTATTGTGGAGGTAATCCTAATACTTTAAATTTATCTCCTCGTTTCCATCCACTTAATCCATGTATTGTAAATGAAAACTTAATAGGTAGTAATGCTTGTCCTATTTGATGTTCTGGTGTACCACTCTGAACTCCATCTTCTCTTCTAATTAAATTTAGTAATGATGGGTCATCATAAATTGCCATCAATAATTTATTATACGAACCACGAGAATCTAAATCATCTGCACTATTGTTAATACTATTTGGATATACTCCAGCTTTATCTTGAAATACAGAATACATTGATGCTATTTTTTCTTCTTTACTCGGTTCTTTTGATGATTCCGGTGGTTTTGCTTGTAAGTTCTGTTGATTTACTGTTGCAGATATCCAATCTACTTCATCTGTAAATAATCCTCTACCAGTTGTAGGTGCAGTTGTACTTCCATCTGGATTAACTTGTATTCTACCTTTAGTTGCCTTTTTCATGGTAATAGTACCCATCATAGCTCCAGGTATATCTGATTGTAGTGATGCATCTAAAAATATAGATTGTTCCCCACCTAATACTAATTGCATAGCTTCAGCTTTTGGTGATGGACAAGACATTGCTTTATCAACGATTACTAGTTGTTGGAATATTTGACCAGTTTTTTTACCATATAAATCATATTGGTCACAAACTTGTTGTTCTATTTCAAACTGCCACATATTATTACATGCAGCTGATAATCCATTCAAGATTTGAATAACCATATCATATGTAGTATTTGTTTTAGAATCAAAAACTCCTTTTGCAAAATCATAATTTACATATAAATCTTCTAAATATCCCCAATTACCTGCACGTAAATCAGTTAATTCATCAAAAATACCAGCATCTTTTGGGTCATATCTATTTTCGGATGGAAAACTTATTGCTTCACCCTCTGGACTGTAACTCATGTCAACAGTTCCTGCACTTTCAGCTGGTGCTGGTTCATCTCCTTTTAGTATTGACCATAATCCAAAGTTAGGCATTGTATTGTTTGGAATTAATAGTTTACTCTTATCTGTACTAAATATTCTTCTATGTGAACGTATTGGTATTTTATGAAATCTTAGTGGTGCCTCTACTATATTTCCTTTATCATCTGTTACAATTGGTATTGGATTTACAAGTGTTATCAGCGAAAGTAATACATCTAACTTTACAAATCTTTCATTTCCAATTAATGGGGTGTTACCAGGTATAGCAACTTTACCTCCTTCAGGATGTCTGATATTTGTATCAACAGTTTCATCTCCCATATCTTCTCTAAGTTCTTCATCAAAGTTTATAAAGTTATAGGATTTTGTAAAATATTCATTATCAACTAATGCCTTTACATCATCAGTTCTATTGTATGCAGGTAAATCATTAAACATATATTGGAACTGTCTTTTTTTATCATTAATAGTTCCACCTGTCCACCAAAATGATTTACCACCTAAGTTTGTTTTATTTTCAGTATCACTTGGTGGTTTTTGACCTTGAAGATATGCTGCTAAATCACCAACACCTGTTATCTTTGTTGTTACTATATATTTTTCACCACCTTCAATTGAAATTCCTCCACCAGTAATTCTACCCAAGAAGTTATCATATTGACCAGCAGCTTTTTCTCTAACTGCTTTGATTGAATCTAAGTTTCTCATGGATACAACTTGTGCAATATCTCGTACATCAACTATACCCTCTACTCCTTTAGCAGTATTCCAACCAAATTCAAGAAAAACAGAGTGTGCCGGTTCTCCAAATTTTTGTTGAATCTCTAACATCTGTGCTAATGAAAAACAAGTTATCTGTAATTCACATTTTTTTGATAATCCATTATTTCCTTCACTTATATCAATACCACTAATAATTGGTCTTGGTCTACCCCATCTATTATCTTTAAAATCAATTTCATTACCTTGTAAATCAGTTAATTTCGTATTACCTTCTTCATCCTCTGTTGTAACTGTTCTAGCTCCACCAGATTCTGCACCAATACCACCATAGATAGCATTTGCAGCATAAAATAAAGGTAAGTTTGGGTTTGATGTTATAATCATTCCAGCACCAACACCAGAAGTAACACGAATCCAAGCATTGAGTTTACTTGCGTATAGGATATTTCCTTTACGTTTATCTACTTCTGATTTTATATATCCTTCTGGACTTGAAAAGTAACTAAATGACATATCACTTATTTGTTAAAGTTATTCTTAATCTCTATGTAATTTTGTGGAATTCTTAGAACTGTTCCATCTTCACATGCAACAGATGCATTATGTATTTTGTTAGCAGCTGCAATAATCCACCATAAACTAGAATCATTATAATATTGATTTGCAAGTGTATCTAATCTATCACCAGTCTGAGTTACTACATAGATATCATCATCTCTTAGAGGGATTTGTGGATATATTTTACTTCTATATACCACTCTACCATCACCAAGTTTTTTCGTTTCGTTATTATCGTATCTACTCATCTTATGTTATTGATTTAAAACTATACATTTTACTTAAACCAGTCGTACTTCTTTGTTCAACAAATTTAATTGTTATTGATACATCTATAAATTTAGGTAATTTATAACCTTTTAAATCGTTTACTGTTAGTTCTTTAGTATTAAACTTATTTACAAACTCATTATCAACCACTGCATTACCTTGTCCTGTTTCCCATACACCACTATCTGGTATCGTATAAGATAAACTTTCAATAAATCCATCTTTTTGATTGTACATATCACCTAATGTAAATTTTATAAATGGTGGTATTACATATCCTATACTTTCACTTTGATAACCAGTTGGATAACATAAGTAAGTTAAGAATTTTAATTTTTCCCAATTATTAACTAATTCATTTGCATTTAGTGCAAACAACTGTAAGTTAAAGTTTACACTTCTTTCTACACCGCTGTAAGTGTATAGGTTGAATGGATTTCCTAAAAACTTAGAACTATCCCATGAAGGTGAAGTCGTTTCTGTAAGTCCATTTATAGAACATCTGAAGTGTGCTCTCTTTCCACTATAAGTATTTTTAATTACAAGAGGTATTAAATCAAAATCTTCTAATGGAGTTCCTCCATCAACTAAGATATCTTCATCTGATACTGGTGATTGATTTATAATATCTTTTTTATTTGTCATACCCCTTACACCTTCTAATGTTCTTCCAATAACATCATCATTTGTTGAGTACTTGTTTTCTAAATCTCTTTGTTTATCAAAATCATCTCCATCAAAATTATCACTTGGTTTAAATCTAAATCCATATTTTCCACCAAATGTTTTTCCTTCACCTCTTGTTGGTGTATATGATACTTTATCTATATTGATTGTTAAATCTTGTGAATCATCTATTACTAAATCTTCTGATGCTTTAGTATAAAGATTTGGTTTTTTACCTGAACGAGTTTCATCATCATTAAATTTATTTTCAGATATTTGAATATTTTTAGCAATTGTTAATGGAGGTGTACCAAAAATACCTTTTTCATACAATGATTTCACATATTCAAGTTTGGTTGACATATCGTTTCTATCTTCGATTGCCTCTGCAGATATATCAACAGTAGATGAATATGTAAATCCACCTTCTTTTTGTGGTTTCTTTTCTTGTATATCTTGTCTATTTGCTATTACATTACCATAATCAGGTATTAGGTTTTTATATTCACCTTGTGCAGGTTCATCAGGTCCTCTTTTACCAAATAATGCTCCTCTGATTTCTCCTTTTACTAAATCAATTCCTTTACCGATTGCTTGTTTTGCAATTGCAGATGGATTTCCACCACCAGTTGATTTTAAAAATTTACCAAGACCAGTTCCAGCACCACCTAATCTAATCTCTTCTAAGGTGATTGAAGTGTTGACGGGGTTCTTACCTACTAAACCTTTAGCAACATCAGTAGGAATCAAATTAACGGGTATTCCAAGTGTACTATTTACTTTATCTCTAGCCTCTGATATAGAATTTACCTTTCCACCAGTTAATTTACCCAATCCTTTACCAATTAATCCACCATCAGCAGGTGCTGAACTATTTGCAGTTCTTTGTTTTTCAACCGCTTCAGTAGTTCTATTTACGATACGAATAGATTCGTTACCATATAAGATAGGATTGTTTAATTCAACTAAGGATTTAACTCTGATACCACTAGTTTCTTGTTCTACTAGAGTTTCGTTATCCGCCTTAACTGAATCTTTTAATCCACTACTTTGAAATAATTCTAATATTGTTGGCATATCTTATAATCCATATGAGTTAACTTTTGTTCCATTAACTACGTTTTTAATTCCACTCGAAACCTTTGTTCCATCCATGTAAACTGCAACTTTACCAGCATTTAAATCTGCTCTTAATCCTTGAATCTCTGTGAGTAAGGCTTCCATTGAATCACCTCCACCTTCACTTTCACCACCACCGAACAATCCACCTAAGGCCATACTAATACCACCTACCATTGATAAGGCCATCAGACCAGGTAAAGCAGCAATTCCAGCTATTCCTAATAATGAAAGTGAACCAGCCAATGCGGTGATTCCTGCTGCAAGTGATATTATTCCACTCGTTAGTGGTACTATATTAGTAAGTGTATCTTTTACTAAGTTTAAGGTTTCAAATGGTATCATTCGTAATCCTATACCAAATGCAGTTAAACCAATACCTAGTGTAGTTAATGCCGCCGATGCAAAGAATATTGGAAGAGCCATTAATCCAAGAGGTACAACTGCCAATCCAAATGCCAATAACTGAGTACCAAGTGTTGCGAAATCAACACCAGCTCCTTTTGCTATTTCTTGTATTGCTTTTCCGAGAACAAACATAGCCCCAGCAACAATCAACATAGCGGCTGCACCTGCAAGAATTGCAACTGCTCCAACTCCACTACTCATAATAGCACCTAATAAAGCAACTGAACCAACTAGAGCCAACATAGATACTACCGCCATTCCAACCGCACTCCAACTAACTTTCATAAATTCTTGAACTGCTTTACCAAACACGAATACTGCAGCTGCAACTATTAATAAAGCCGCTGCTCCTTTTAGTACCGCACTCATGTTTATTTTACCAAGTGATTGTGTTATACTTCCTTTTCCACCGATTGCATCTCCACCACCTTTTGGAACTTTTGGGGTTTTTGCAACAGATGGTGTTTTACCAGAAGCAGGTGCTCCACCACCAAATAGTGAACCTACTTTTTCAAATACCTTATTTTTAAGTTGTTTGGCAGTTCCGGCAACATTGAATCCCATTTGACCAGCCGCAACTGCAGCTGAACCTAATCCTTTTACCATATTACCTAATGGTCCTTTGGCAATTGCAGATAATGATTCTTTCATCATATCAAACTGAGATTGTTGTATAGAACCATCAGCGTTTAACTTATCCATATTGGATGTCATCTTCTGAAGTTCTTCTACTGAAACACCTAAGGCCTTTGCAGCTTCTCTCTTCTGATAGATATCCATTTTGTTAAATTCTTCAACACCACCTAATTGTTCTATTGCTGATTTAACTGCTGAACCTATCTCTCCTTCATATGCTAATCTTCTTGCTGCTTCGAAGTTAATATTTTTACCTAACATTGCTCCTAATTCGAGCTCTGATGTTAGGGAGTTTTCTATATCTAATAATCCATCAGTAACGTTTGTTAATGATGACATTTCTAAACCGAGTTTCTTAGCCGCAATTGCAGCTTCAACCATATTCTTTCCACCATCTTTACCATACTCAGCAAACTTTTCAGTATTTGCTGCTAAATCTCCCGCAACTGCAGCAGGAATTACACCATTTGCAATCGATGCAGATTTAACAAGTGATAACATATCAGCACCTGCGGCTGCTGTTCCATCACCTAATCTAGCAAATGTTCCAACTAATTTTGCTGCTTCACCACCACCTATTCCTAAGTTGGTTGCTAGTAAATTTGTTTTAAGTTGAGCACCAAATGTTGCATTTTCAACACCACCCATTTCATTTGCCAATCCTTTGGCAACTTCCAATGCATCTTCAAATACAAGTCCTAATACTGTTGCGGACATTGTAGATTCTGTAAAGAATGTTCCTAGTTGTTTAGCAGATTTTCCTAATGCCTCAATTGCAAATCCAGCTCCAATAAGACCAGTACCTAACATACCCAATGGGCCTGATGTAAGTGTACTGAATACATCCAATACTCCACTTATACTACCCTTTATACCTTCTAATACCTTATGGGTATTTTCCATTTGTGATTTTTGGAAATCGGTGAGGTTAGAATAATCTTCTGCTAATGAATTTTGGTCTTTAAGAGTTTGTAAGATTTTAGTATTACCATGAATACCTTCACCAATCTTAGCCATTTCTTCATCACGCATACTCAACAATGCTGCTTTTTGATGAATATCATCTCTTCCTAATTGAGATATTTGTTGATTGTAATCTTGAACTTTTTGTAGTGATTGTAATTTTTTACCAGTAAACCTATCATCACCTGCTGCTAAATCTAATGCTGCTTTTTGATTATCTCTAAGTTTACCATACGCACCTGATATAGAACCTATACTTTGTTCCATACTAGAATATTCGTTAAGAGTATCTTGATTAGCTTTCTTTAACTCTTTTGCCAGGGCAACTATTTTTGCCTTCTGTTCATCAATGTATTTATTTATTTTTATTTGGCTTAAGACAGTAGAATCTTTTGCACGTTTGATTCGTGCCTCTGCGTTCTCTATTTGTTTTAGGAACTCTAATCTACTTCTTTCGTCAGCCATTTATACTCCTTATTTAGAATATTTTTTGATAAGTGCATCGAGTTCAGCTTTTTCTTTTCTGATTTTCTCCATTTTATCAGTTAATACTTTTGGAGTACCAGCTTTTCTAGCCCTCTGAATAAACTTATCATGGGTGTTTTTTTGTAATCCATTAAAGAATGAATCACTAAACTTTTTGGCAGTACCAAATAATCCTTCGTTTGTTTTTTCTTTTGACATATGTTTCTCCTATGTAATTCTTCTTATATAAATATAGAGCATAAAAAAAGTGAGGAAATTTACTTCCTCACTCTTACATTTGGTCCTCTTGATTTCTTAGAGGATTTTTCGTATTCTTCTTTTTCCTTTTTCTTGGCATCTACTAATTTCTTGAAGTAGAACCTTCTCCAATGGATAGGCATGAAGTAAACATCATTCCAAGTAAACCCATTACCATAGTTAACCATCTCCCATATTTGACCATGGAGCTGGATACTATAGTCATTCGGAAGGGTAAAAAAACGATACCCCAAAGGGGATATCGAGAGCCTCCTCTTCACCCGTGATGTTCGATACGAAATTGAACTTCATGTCCATATCTGGACTTAATTGTTTAACATAAGCTCGTAATGCCCTTGTATCCAAAGCCAATAAGCCATTTAGTACAAATGTATTGATGAATCCTCTATCTTGATTCCCATCAACCTCTTGTATCATATATTTTAATCTAGTTGTAACATCATTACTTACGTCTGATTTTCCTTTTTGTAATCTTTGTAATGCAGCAATTTCTGCATTGATATCAGTTTCATCTTTATGTGTAAGTAATTTAAACTTAATTTTCTTTTTTGCTTTTGGTAACTCGAATTCGTACAAATTACTTGAAGTTAGTATTGATTCATCTACTTCTTTTGTTTGAATTTTAGATAAATCTATTGTAGTTGGTTGTTGTTCGCCTGTAAATGGGTCAGTAATTTCTACTTTATATTCAGCACCATATCCAAGAATACGAGTAGCGAGAAGAATTGCATTCTTATCACCTACTACAATATCATTAATATCAATATCCTTATCAACAACTACTGATTCAAACAACTTATCGAGCACCACCCCCTTTCTTATCAAATTTTGTGAAGCAAGTATATCCTCCTCTTTAGCAGTCATATACTTGATTTCTACTCTACCCTTTGATAATGGGTTGTCTTGAGGATAAACTTTCCCTTTAGATGGGAGTTCAATAACCTCTGTTGGAAATTCGTATTTTGCCATAACGTTAATTTATTTGTTTGTATATAAATATATAAAAATTAAAAAGTTAGAAATTGGACATAAAAAAAGGTTCTCACTAAGAGAACCTTCTTCCTTCAATATATTATTAGTATTAGAATTCTAGGATTGCGTAATCATAAGATAGTGTTAGTGAGATTTCAGCCGGGTCATTTGAACTCCAGTCAACATCATTAAACACTGCGTTGTTGATAAATGCACCTTTTAGAGTCCATTGTTCAATCTTATCACCAACAGGTCCTAACATATAAAAGTTGATATCTTTTTTGTAGAAATCAGCATATCCATCTCTACCTGTTAGGGATTCGTGAGATGTTCTTACCCATTCCATTACAGATTGTGCACCACTTGGTACAATTGGGTCATATAATGTTATTTCTACATCTTGCCACTCACCTTTTCCTTTAAGTTTTCTCTTAACGTTAATGTGGTCAAGAGTTACAACCTCAAACTGAATTGAAGGTCTGTTAGCTGTTTTGATAAGATATGAAGGGATACCATCGATTTCCATGATGAATCTATTTTTCATCTTCGGTTCGAAGTTGGTATAAAACATATCGTTAAATTCTAATACTTCTGCCATTTTTGTTTATCTCCTATTACTAATATAAATATATAGTTTCTATTTTTTCATTTAATTAAGCTGAGAATGATGCCCCAGTCGGTAGAATGTTGAAATCAATTACAATGAATTCAGCCGTTTTTGTAGGTTGTAAAAATATTTGACCTGCTAAAACGTTTCTATCGATTACATCTGGAGTGTTGTTAGTTTCATCCATTACAACTCTAAATGCATATAACCCTTGTCTTTGTTGTACTCCTTCTAAATAAGGTTGTACTGTGTTAATAAATCTACTTCTTGTTTGTGCCGTATTTTGTTCGAATACTAAGTATCTCGAAGTACTTGCAACAAACTTCTTAACTTTGATTAACAATCTTCTTACGTTGATTCTATCTAAAGCTGATGCCTTATCTTGTAAAGTTTTTTGTCCGAAAGCAACAATTCCTTCGCCTGGGAACTGAGCAATTGGGTTAACTTTTCCTTCATATAAAGTATCTCTCTCAGCATGTGTTAATCTGTTTAGTACAGAAACAGCACCTACGATACCACCTCTGTTTAAACCAGCTGGTGCAAACCACTCAGCAGCAACTCTATCATTTGCAGCATAAATACCAGGTAGTAATGTTGATGGGGGAACTGCCGTTAATTTGTTAGTATTTCCATCAATTGTTTTGACCCACGGGTAATATGTACCTACATAATTAGAATCGATTGCCTCAGCTTGTGTTACTACCTGTCCTATACTATCATCTTGGGCAGTTACATCACCGATAAAGAATGCATCTTGTCTAGCTTCTACCATATCTACAATCTTATCAAATACATAAGAGTGTAATCTTCTTACAACACCAGGTGCAGATACCAAGTTGATATCGAAATCATCTGGATTAGATACTGCGTTGATTGCTTTTACATAAGCAACTGAACCACTTGCAGTTGAACTAGATAAGTTAAATCCTTGAGAGTTACCAGCAGATATCGTTCCTCCTAAGTAAGGAGATATTGTTGGTGCACATCCATCAAACCCACCTTGAAATGCTACTGAGAATTGTCTCTTAGCAACATCGATTGCCTTAGCACTAGAATCAGTTGAACCAGTCAGTTCATATGATAATGTACTATCAAATGCAAATACAGCATTTGAACCTTCACCAGCGTTTGTTGGTAGAGGAGCAAGATAATTAAGGTTATCTTTCTTTACTACTGCAGTTTCTAAATCGATACCTGAGTAGTTTAGTTTGTTAGATGAATTGTTAGAGTCAGAGTTAGTTTTAAACTTAACTGCAGATAATTCTGTTTCAGTTGTAAGTTTAATTGGATTAGTGTATGCACCATGACCAAACGGTCCAGCAGTGACAGGGAATCCACTATTTACGTCTACTCTAATATATTTTGAGTTATTTCTATAATCACCACTATCAGTTTGTTTTCCATTAGCATCGATTGATACGTTTCTATCTCCGATTACTTTTGAAATATACTGAGGTGAAGCAGGGTCTAGGTTTACATTGTTAAATGTTTCTAGTACTGATTTTCTTTTATCAGTATCACCAAATTTTCTAACTGCAATTGAGAATGTAGCATAATCAGTAGCATTAGAAGAACCAGCTTCTTTTACATTGAATATAGAAATTAATACTTGTTGATTCGTGTATGTACCATCACCTAAAGTATGGAATCTAAACAAGTTATGTCTTTCTCCAGAAATCAATTGAGAAACGATATATGGAGTAGTAGCATGTTGTACATCGTTTGTAAACAATTGAGCCGGTAGTTGTTCTGCAATTACTTGAGAACCACTATCAGAGATATATGTTCTTTGGTCATATGAAGCTGATTGGAACCAGTTATATGAATAAGCTGTTTTTGAACCATATGGTGATTCTCCAAATACATCAGCGATATCATTTCCTGCAGTGTACAATACTGAAGAAGATATTTCTCCAAATGAACCACTTAATGAAAATGCCGATGCAGATTGTTGTGAATCAATTGAAGCTGAACCATTTAGGTTAAACCCAACTGAAGCATCTGAACCACTTGAATTGAATAGTGTTCCAGCTACAACGATTCCTCCATCAGAACCACTAATTTTAAGGGCAATACCATTAGTTTGAGTATAACCACCTAAGTGACCAACTCTTACTACTGTTACTGTTCCTGCTTCTCTTAAATAATTTTGTACGGTATATCCTGTATAGTTTGACCCATCAGGTGTACCGAAGATTTCATTGAAATCTGATTGTGTGTTTATTACAGTAGGTACAAACGCAGGTCCTTTATGTGTTGGTCCTATGATTGCTGCTCCTATTTCTCCAATTCCTTGTGAAAGGAAAGATAGGTCATTTTCTCTTGTAAATACACCAGGTGATACTATTTTTTCTGCCATTTTATTTTACTCCTATTATCAAGTTTGTGTAATGATACACATATAAGTATTATTAAATAATTCTAAAACACAAAAATTACTTCTCGCTTTCTACGAGTTCAGTAGTTTTTTCTTCAGATGGTGTAAATACACCCGTTTGGGGGTCAAAATTACCATCTCCGTATTTTTTATTTAGTGTTGTGAATAATTCTTGTTCATCTACCACTAATTTGTTATAATTGGCTTCTACCAATCCTAACTCTGTTTCAACCTCTTGTACTCTTCTCTTCTTTTCTAAATGAAGTTGTCCTAATTGTGCAAAAGATTGACCAATTTGTTGTCTAAGGTTATTAATTTTCCCTAGTTCTTCTTCTGTAAACTTTATTTCAGCCATTTTGATATATAATTTAAAATGTTTATTGTGTATATATAAATATAAGTTTTTTTCTCAAACGCTAATTTTAAGCTGTAAATGTTAAAGTACTTGAATAAGCCCCTGCCAATCCACTTTTTATAGCTCTAACCCTAGCATAGTATGTATTACCAGCAACCAAACTATATCCTTGTTGCAATTCAGCTGAGTTTTGATTCCATTCTGTTTCATTTGCCTCAGTACTACTAAAGTTACTTGCGGTAGATACTTGGAAATCATAAGCAGTTGCACCACTATAAGCTGTCCAACTAAGTGTTGGACTATTATAAGCCAACCCAGTCACTGCACTTGGTGCGGCTATATCTGTATGTGAATTACCACCTTTGTTGTGAGTTACATATCCATTTACTAAATAGGTATCTACTTCTTCTACATTTATTGATACGATTTCTACACTTTCCTTTACTATTTCAATTTTATCTACATTTACCTCAACTAAACCATCTTTTATTCCACCTGCTGCTTTAATCAATCTATCTCCTACTTGTAATCTAAACATTTCTTTGAATCTATAAATTGAATCAGCTTTATCCCAAACTAACATTGGGTGTTCAGATGTTGCAGTTATTTCACCATCATTAATATTATAATATGATGATGCGAATGAATAAATAATATCTTTTACCTTTACTTTTTCGAATTCACCTAGTACATCTCTTGCATTCCATTCAAAGAAATCTTCATCTGAATCTAGGTTTAGGTTATTTGGATTATATCCTACTAACTCATCTCCTTCTTCTAAATCCCCAACTTCTACAATACTACCATCCCATTTTGTGATTGGTGAATCAGCAGTTAAACATAAAGCAGATGCGTTGTTATCATATGAATCAACAGAATAAACAGTTTTATCTCTATTAGAACCAAAGTTACTCATATGACCGTTGAAGGTATCATCAAATACAACCCTTACTGTGTGTGTTGCAACTGTTTGTAATTCAGTTTGTGTTCCCGCGTTTGACATTTCACTAGCAGCAAATACTGCAGTTTCACCAGCGTTTTCACTTACACTCAAGTTACTTCCAGCAGGTACACTCCATTTAAAGTTGGTGGGTTGGTCTGCTATTCCATCTGTAAATCTTGAACCAGTACCACTAAAGTTTAATCTATATGTTTCTGATGTATTTTCTACTACATATGTAAAACCAGAGATACCATCAACAGAATCTCCAGCAAAATCTGAAAGTTGTCTTGTTACACCATCTAATGTTGCATCAATACTTGTTTGAATGGCATTTAATGAAACACCACTACCAGTTGATGTTGTTCTAACTGCTGTTCCTAATTGTTTTAAACTTAAAGTATCTCCTGATGATAATGATGGCATAATGTTTTCCTATATATTATAAATATCAACTAACGATGATATCCATTTATTTTTATCAGAATAGTTTTCTATCATATATGATTTTAGTTTCCTAAACCACTCTAATTTCGTTTTATATGGTGTTTCACATATCTTGTTATAAATATCATTAAAATCGTTTTTAAACGATGCACGATAAGGATAATCAAAATCTTTACACCAAGTTTCATGTAAAATTGGAAGTTTTCCATAATCTACTGCTTCAAATATACCATATCCAAATGGTTCATATAAGAAACATGAATGAGATACTCCCCAATCTTTTTTATAAAATGTATCTTTAAACTCAGAATTGTAATGATATATTTTGGATTTACTCAAATCTAGTTTTTGTCCACCTTTCCAAAAATACATTGTTTCTAATGCCTCTGTAAACATAAATGATTTTAACCCATCTAAAAAATGTACATTCTTTCTTCCTTCTGGTCTTGCACAGAATCCTATTGTATTCGATTCTGATAACTCCCAATTCCTTTTAAACTCATAGTGATTGGTAATTGTTTTATCAGATATGGGAATATCAAATAATCCAACCCATATATTATGTTTACTATATTCAACAACTTCCTTTTCCCATGTAGAATCCATATATGGTGCATGAACAACTCTTGAATCTGTTCCCATTGTTGATTTTAGTATATGGTCTACTGAATTATGTAGTATGTTTGAATGTATCTTATCTTTATTATCTATAATACATTTCATTGGTGTATAATGTCCATGAAGTATATTGATTCTTCTGGCACCATTACAAAGTTCTTCAAACTTTTCTATATCATCTCCATGCCAATAAGTTTCGATTGGAAATTGATATCCAATTTCATCAAAATTATTTGGTTTATTTCTATGAATAAGAAGTATGGGTTTTACTTTTAAGTTTGGTACAATTAATTCTAACCAATCATTTACCCATTTATCAGAACCTGCGTTGGTATAAGGACCACCGCCAGTTGTGTAATAAATATCGTACATTTATTTGATTTTTGATTCTAACTCTTCTACTCTTTTAAGAAGTTCTTTGTTTGATTCAATGAGTAGGGCTACTATCTTTTCGTATTTTACCGCTTTATATCCACTTTCTCTTGTTTCTACAATCTCTGGTAATACTTTTTCTATTTCTTGTGCAATTACACCAACATCGTGTTGGCCTTTGAATACTTCGTGTTTATTATTCCAATCAAAAGTATATCCACCGATTTGTTTTAGTTTTTCGTTTGGATTTTCGATTGGTGTAACATTATCTTTATATCTTTCATCTGAAGAAGCGTATGCAACAACATCTTCACCAACATTAAGTGTTTTTACTATACCAACACCACCATCTACAACTAATGCCCCAGTCGTTTTACTTGTTGATTGAGTTGTATTATCTACATCTAATCTACCTGCAAGTGTATTAGCACCTGTACCAGTTTGAGTAATCTTACCACCAAAATCGATATCATCTGTGAATGTTGCTGAACCTCCATTAGACATATCTAAGGTAAGGGCATCTATGGTTACAGTATTATCAACTCCTCTGAATATAATATCTTTATCATTCGTTGATGATTTAATTATGAAATTTGAGTTATCTCTTTTAAATCTACCATATTCAATACCATTATCTTTAAGAAGTACATCTGCATCATCGGCATCTAATGTAATATCTCCACCTACATCTAAAATAAAATCACCAGCATCTGAAATTGTAGAACCATCAATAGTAATATCATCTACTGTTAAATTTCCTATAATAGAAATTGAACCAGTTGTAATGGAATCGGTAGTTACTATATGTTGTATGGTAGCAGAACCATCGTTCTTTTCAAAGAATATTCTACCATCGTATGTGTTTATTGCTATTTCGCCTAAGGCAAGTTGTGAAGTAGAGGGTACTTTACCTTCGGTTGAAGAACGTTTTAATTTTATTGTCTGTGCCATTTAACTAAAATTCTATTTAGATTTTAGTTCCTCGATTTCTTTTTTCAATTCTTTAATTGATTCAATCAGTAAAGGAACAATTTTGTCATATTTTACTGCAAGGTAACCATTATCCCTTGTATCTACAAGTTCTGGCATTACTTCTTGAATTTCTTGAGCAATTACCCCATAATCCTTACCTTTATAAATATTCTGTTTCTCTTCATTCCAATCAAAAGTGTTACCACTTATTTGAGAAACTTTATCTAAAGCCCCTTCGATTGGTTGAATGTTATCTTTTAATCTTTTATCAGATGAGATGTATGCAACAATATCTCCCGTTGCCCCAACATCACCCGTTACTTTTAATTCGTATGTTGCATCACTTGCTCCACCTACACCAACTTTAGCAAATTGTACATTATCACTTGTTGCAATTCCTTGATTAGATGAACCTAAGTAACCCCATTGAGTATTTGATATTGTTACTGAATTTATATTTGCCAATTGAGATGCTTCAGCATTACTAATAGCAACTCCATTTATAGCAATTACATTAATATCATTAGCACTACCAGTTGCATCTCCACCGATAGTTATTTGTGATGAACCACTTACTACTCCACCAATTAGTTCAGCAGAGAGAGTATCTCCAGTTAATATCATATTAACTTCATTAGTATCAGAAACTGCTAAATTTGTATCAGATGAAATATCAACAGAAGTTAAATATGAGGATGTTGCAGCTGCAAGTTGGTTTAATCTAGTATCTTGTAAAGCTTGTTCAGTAGTAATTGAACCTGTTTCTGTGGATAATTGATTTAATCTATCTGTTTGTGTGTTATTAGTTGTATCATTAGAAGATGTGTAGGTGTTTAATGAACTTAAAATACCTAATACTTGTGATGAACCACTAACTACTGTTTCTGCATCTAACTTAGTTTTTACTCTTGCATCTGTATAATACTTATTTGTTGCTTCAGAAACATCATCAGTATCTATTGCTGAAATATCGATTCCATCTACTGTTCCACTTAGTGTTATATTACCAACAACATGCAAATCATCTGAGAATGAGAATCTTGAATCTGAATGAACCCATGTTAAAGTTTCATTGGCACCACCAATTGTAATACCAGCACCATCAGCTGCTGCTGAATCAGCTGCCCCACTTGCTATTAGAATATTTTTATCTGCAACATTAAGGTTAGTTACATCAAGTTCAGTTGTTGAACCTTGAACTGTTAAGTTACCAAGAATTGTTACATTACTTGAATCTAATGCAATTGCAGTTTCAACAGATGATGTAAATGATTCTAAGTTTGTAATATCAACATTATTAGATGCAGTATATGAATTTAATGATGTATTATAAACCTCATCATCTAAATATGTTTTGTCAATTACTGTACCTTGCCAAGTACCAGTTCCAATAGTACCAACAGTTGTGATAGAACTAGCACCTGTAAATCCTGTCTTATCTGCACTTTGTAGTACTACTTGACCAGAACCACTTATTACGGTTTCAGCAGTTAATTTAGTTTTTACTCTTGCATCTGTATAATATAGATTAGAACCTTCTGATAAGTTAGAAGTACTTGAACTTGATTCATCTATAAGTTTTATCCAATTACCTCCATGTGCAAAATATCCTTTACCAGTTCCATGAACATGAGCGAACATACCATGATAAGTTGATGCGTTTGGTAAATCTCCTTCAGTAGAATAAACATTCCCAAAGAGAACTTTATTACCACCCATATCTAAATCAGAAGCTACAACAAAATCGATTACCTGTTGTGAACCAGAGATTATACCTTGTCCTAATTTTTTAGTAAACAATGTATCTGATTCTGTTTCTGTATAATATCTTCCATCTAAATCAACAGTTGTTGCAGTTGAACTAGTTACATGACCATTAGAATCTAATGTAATTGTTAAATCTTGTATTACAGTACCATTAGAATTATCTTGTGATATATTTGAACCTGCACTTATACTTGGATGTGAAGTTAAGTATGAACCAGTTGCTGCTGCTAGTTGATTCAATCTTGTATCTTGACCTGAATTTGTTGTATCGTTTGATGCAGTATATGAATTCAATGAAGAAATATCGGTAGCACCTGCATTGGCAGTAACTGCATTTATAAAGTGTGATGAACCAGTATTTAACGCTAAAGTTAAATCACCACTTACACCACCTCCACTTAAACCTAAACCTGCACCAACCGATGTAACATCACCACCACCAGAAGATACGATTGCATCGTTTACTGCAGCTGCAGTTGGTACAACAGTTGTATCGTTGAAAATAGAACTTGTTACGTTGAAGAACGCAGCAGTTCCAACTGAACCAGTGAATGTTGTTAATTGGTCTACTCTACTTACAAGTGAAGAAGTTGTAGTTTCTACGTTATCTAATCTACTATCTAAAGATTGAGTTGTTAGATGTATATTTGTAAATTTATTATCTTGTGAACCTGTAAATGTTTCTACTTGGTCTAATCTACTATCAAATGATGCGGTTATTGTATCAATACCATCTATTCTAGTATCAATTGAAGCAGTTTCTAATTGTAATCTACCTAATCTTTGGTCAAATGAAGATGTAATAGTTTCAACATTATCCAATCTACTATCCAAAGATGATGTAGTTGATTCTAAATTAGTTAATCTACCACTAAATGAGGATGTAGTACTTTCTACATTATCTAATCTTGAATCAAGTGAAGAAGTTACACCTTCAAGTGTTGTACTTTTTGCTTCTTCAATGTCTAACCTAGAATCTAGTGAAGAAGTTACACCTTCAAGTGTTGTACTTTTCGATTCCTCACGAGTTAATCTAGTATCTAATGAAGAAGTTGTAGATTCTACATTATCCAATCTACCATCCAATGATGAAGTTGTAGATTCTATATTTGTTAATCTACCATCAAAAGATGAAGTTACTGTTTCAATAGTTGTACTTTTACCTTCTTCTACATCTAATCTACTATCTAAAGATGCAGTAGTTGTTTCTAAGTTACTTAATCTAATATCTGCAGATGCAGTATATAAGTGTAATCTATCTAAATCCGAACCACTTATAAATCCGAAATCAGTTATTTGTTTTGAACCACTTAATAAAGTTGGTTTACTTGTTATACTATTAAATGCAACTGAATTTGCAGTTACACCCGTCAATCCACTACCATCTCCAACAAATCCAACTGATGAACTTACTCTTGCATCAAATAAGAAGTTTGAATCATCATGGTCCCAAATTAAAGATTTATTGGCACCATCAATTGTAATACCTGCACCATTAGCTGCCGCTGAATCAGCTGCCCCACTTGCTATTAATAGGTTTTTATCTTCAATATTTAAGGTCTGAGTATTAAGTTGTGTTTGTGAACCTTGAAC
>Ga0315331_10000150_pt1 | contig 42442 bp, 40 predicted proteins | sample M160m34915metaG_FD_203456 | JGI IMG/M metagenome (GOLD analysis project Ga0315331, IMG submission 203456) | Ammonia-oxidizing marine archaeal communities from Monterey Bay, California, United States - M1 60m 34915 | ecosystem: Environmental > Aquatic > Marine > Intertidal zone | place: USA...
CACAAAAAAAATTATCCGCTTCAGGAATTTTAGTTGCACAAACTAAAACCATTAATAATTTTGATCAAATCGAAAATGCTTTTGAAGATTTAGGTGGAGGACCACTTTGGATTAGAGCTAAAAGTGGCGCAGGTGGAAATCTAAGCTTACTATGTGAAAATTTTTCTGAAGCTGAGTATTGGATGAAATTATGGATATTGCGGAAAAAAGCTAATTTTGATGATTTCATGATACAACAATACTTGCCAAAAAGAAATATTGCTTGGGATAGTTTTTGGTACAATGGGAAATTAATTTCTTCATTTACTAGAGAAAGATTAGAATATCCTTTGAAACATATTTCCCCCTCTGGAATTACTGGAACGCCAACAGTTTCAAAAATCATTATTGATGAATCTGTAAATACAATTGGTGAAAAAGCTGTAAAATCTATTGATAAAAATCCTCATGGTAATTATGCTGTAGATCTGAAAGAAGATAATAATGGAAATTGGTATGTAACAGAAATTGATTCTGGAAAATTTCATACTACTACACCTCTATGGGGTTACATTTCTACTAAATTTTTAAAACAAGATCCATTGTATAATTTACCATATCTTTACACAATGCTTGGTTTAGAAGAAATTTCTGATCCCGGATTTTTAGGTAATGATATTTATCCAGACGGCCTTCATATATTACGTCATATTGATTGTGGCACTTGGATTTACAATGATGATGGGTTAAAGGAAAAAGTTCTATGATTAAAGGAATTATTTTTGATCTAGATGGTACTCTTGTACGATTACCAATTCAATATGATAAAATTTTTAAAAAATTACAAAATCTTTTTGATACTAATGATGAATTTAAACCGTTAATTCCAACGATTATTGAAAAATCTAAAAATGATCCAAAAATTATAGAGAAGGCTTTTAAGATAATTTGTGAAGAAGAGACATTTGCAACAAATAATTTTGAAATAATTGATGACGCAATTAATACTCTAAATTATTTTAAAAAAAATAATTATTCAGTTTGTTTAGTAACTATGCAATGTTTTAATGCAGCAAAAATAATTCTTGACAAAATGCAAGTTTCAGAATTATTTTCTAGTATTGTTACAAGAAATTTATTCCATGAAAGACACATACAAATTAAAAAATCTATAGAATCTTTGTCATTTTCAACAAATGAAATTTTGATGGTAGGTGATAGAATCAATGATGTAAGATCTGCACAACAAGTCGGTTGTCCTGTAATTCTTTTTAATAAGGATAAAAAAAATTCCTTTACTGATTGTCCAGTAATATCTAAATTATCTGAACTTAAAAAAATTGTTTCAAATTTTTAGGAAGACCTTAAAAGCTCTATAATTTATTTTTATTTGTGAAAATCTTACAAATTTCTCCGACATATTCTGGAATTGGAGGAATTGCACAACATGTTAGGGGATTAGAAAAATACTTGACAAACACTGGTAATCATGTAGATATTTTATCTTCTGATAATTCATTCACATTACCAGTAAAAGGTTTAAAAAATCCTAGTTTTATGTTATCATCTTCTTTGAAGTCACGATTTATGAAAAAACATGATATTGTTCATGCTCACAATATCCCTTCAGCAAAAGCAATGAAAAATGCTAAAGGAAAAAAAATTTTAACAATTCATGGAATTTTTTCTGAACAAATTGATATACTTCATGGAAAAACTACTGCAAACATTTCAAAAAAATATGAAATTGATGCACTTGAATCAGCTGATGCAATAACTGTTGTTTCAAAGGATGCACAAGAATATTATTCTAAATTAGGTTTTAATGTATATCATATTCCAAATGCAATTGATATTGATTCACTACCAAAAAATGAAAATAAAATGTTTGAAAATCAAATAATCTTTGTAGGAAGATTATCTAAAGAAAAAGGAATTTTAAAATTACTTTCAATATCAAAAAAATTACCTGAAGAAATTGATTTAATAATTGTTGGAACTGGTCCTGAAGAAAATAATGTTAAAATTGCATCTAAACAAAAAAACATTCACTATTTTGGATATTTGCCTCCTGAAAAAACTATTCCATTAATTCGTGGTTCTAAAATTTTACTACAACCATCATTAGTTGAAGGAATTAGTAGTACAATTTTAGAATCTATGGCATGTCAAACTGCTATCATTGCATCAAATGTTGGTGGTAATGCTGAATTAATTAAAAATAATGAAAATGGAATATTAGTTGATTCACAAAGTTCTGATTCATTTGTTAGACAAATTATTTCTTTAATTGATAAAGAGGAATTAAGAAAGACTTTTGAAAATGAATCTCTAAAAATAGTTGAAAAATATAATTGGAATCAAGTTGGGAAACTTTATTTAAATATCTACAAATCTCTTCTTGATTAACAAACTAAATATTGTTAATTTAATTATCATATTCTAATTTAAAATAATTGTTTTCACTTTTGTAATATTTTATTTGCATGTATATTATAAAATATTTTTAATAATTCATATTTTTAGTTGTGGAATTATTTCATCCAACCAACTTTTTAATCCTTTTTTTGGCATCCAATTTAATTCATTTTTTATATTCTGAATATCTGCTTGACTTTGGAGAATATCACCTTCTAGAGGATCTAGATATATTGGTTTCATATTATTATTAGTAATTTTTAACATATGTTCTGCAATCTCTTTTATAGAAATTGTTGTTCCTGTTCCTACATTAAAAAATCCACTTTTGATATTATTTGTCATTACATCAATATTTGCTTGAGCAACATCTTCAACAAATACAAAATCTCTGATTTGATTTCCAATCCCAAATATTTGAGGCGGTTCATTTTTCAAAATTCGTTCTAAAAATTTTGTAATTACACCTGCATATGAAATATTTTGATCTTTTCCAAATACATTAAAGTATCTTAAGCCTATGATCTCTACTTCCATACTCCAAAATTTCTCTGCTAAGTATTCATCCTCTAGTTTTGTTTGACCGTATGGATTTATTGGATTTCTATCAAAATCTTCTTTGATTGGAATACTGTTTGTATTTCCATAAATGCTTGATGAACTTGCAAAAACTACTTTAAAATTATATTTTTTTGCTAGAGTAAAAATATTTTCAGTACCCTTCACATTTACTTTGTAATACTCTTCTTTTTTAGCATATGATTCTTGAACTACTGTTAATGCTGCTTGATGAAAAACCCCATCAACATCTTTACAAATCTCCTCCATTTTTTTAAAATCTAGTATATCGCACTCATGAAATTTGATTTGATCTTTAACTTCTTCTAAATTTGATATTTTTCCACTATGTAAATTATCAACAACTTCTACTTCGTGATTTTGGTTAATCAATAATTTTACAATGTTTTTTCCTATGAATCCTGCTCCACCAGTTACAACATATTTCATTAATTTTAATATTTTTAGCTTTACTTTAAGTATTAATCTAAATCACACAAAATTAAATATCACGTTTTATCATTGTAAGAAATGGAAGTTAACTCTGATTCTTTGAAGAATATACTTACACTTAGATATGATCCTTCTTTTGAACCCCTTTTACCTAAACAAAGATGGGAAAATTTTCAAGAAAAAAAATCATCTAATTATTTGGATGTCATTGAAAATACCATCGAAAATACTTTTAAAAAATATGAAAAATCACTTACACAAAAACCTGTTATTTCTTTAAGTTCTGGTATTGATTCAACGTTAGTTTTAACATTGCTTAGAAATCTTTATCCTGATACAACTATTAATTCAATATCTGTATCTTTTTCTGAAAGTCTTGATGAATCCCCTCAAGCAAAAAAAATTGCTGAAAATTTTCAAACCAATCATCATGTAATAACAATTGAAAATTTTTTAGAAAATTTACCTGAGGCAATTTCTATTGTAGGTGCACCATTTTGGGATTTACATTGGTATGAAGTTGCCAAATCAGCTAAATCTTTAGGAAATCTTCTAATTTCTGGTGATGGTGGTGATGAATTATTTGGAGGCTACACATTTAGATATAAAAAATTTAATTCTTTAGTCTCTAGAAATTCTACCCCTTTTGAAAAAATTCAATCATACATTGCTTGTCATAAACGAGATTGGGTATCTGATCAAGTAAATGTATTTGGTAAAAAATCAAATTTTTTGTGGGATGATATTTTCTTACATCTAAAACCTTATTTTGATAATCCATTAGAACCTCTAAATCAAGTATTTTTAGCTGATTTTAATGGAAAATTACTTCATAATATGTCTCCTATATACAATAAATTTCATAATCATTTTAATTTAGATTATCTGGCACCTATTTTATCTGATGAACTAATATCATTTGCTACTCATATTCCAATTCAACAAAAATATGATTCTAAAACAAACAATGGGAAATTATTACTTAGACAAATTTTAAAAAAATATGGAGTATTGGATTTAGTAACTACTAAAAAACAAGGATTTTCAATAAACACTGTTAATCTTTGGAAATCTTATGGCCAAAAATTATGTAATTTGTTTTTGGTTGATGGACAAATTGTTAAAGCTGGTTGGATAAATTCTGGTTGGATAAAAAAATATATTCATGAAAAAGAGCCAAAACCAGAAATAGTGAATAAGTTTTTAGGATTATTGGCATTTGAAATATGGTTTAGAATTTTTATCTCAAAAGATATGAAAAGTCATGAAAAATTAAATGTGTAGTTATTACTAAATAAAGTAGAATTTGTAACCAAATTTTATTTTCAATACCATAAGTAAAAAATATCAGTCATTCTTTCCAATTGTAACTAATTTTACACCTACAAAATTTTTCTTATCTAAGATATTTCTACCATCAAAAATTGGAATCACATTTTTTTGATCAGTTAATTGTTTTTTTGTTAATTTTTTATACTGTTTATGATCGGTTGAGACAAATATTAAACTAGCATTTTTAATAACTTCAGATAAATTTTGAGATAATGTTACATTTTTTGGCAATAAATTATCATTTTTTATTAATGGATCATGAACAGCAACTTGAAATCCCTTTTTAAGAAATATATCGACAACTGAGTAAGTTGGAGATAATCTAGAGTCATAGACATCACCTCTAAAGCTTAAACCTAAAACTGCAATTTTTATTTTTTTATTTTTTATTTTTTTAATTAATTTTAATGATTCATTAGCACATTTTTGTGGCTTGTTATCATTGATTTCTCTTGCAAATTCAATTAGCTTTGTAGATACGTTAGATTTTTTTGCAGAGTTTATTACAAATTGTGGATATACAGGAATGCATAATCCACCTACACCAGTACCAGGATAATGAAGGTGACAAAATGGTTGTGAGTTTGTTGCTTTAATTATCTCCCAATAATTTGTTGAAGTTGATTTACAGAAATCAGATAATTCATTTGCTAATGCAATATTTACATCTCTATAAACACCTTCAAATAATTTTTCAGATTCAGCTGCTTCCAAAGAACTCATAGATACTACTCCTTTTTTTGAAATTATTTTGAGTAAATTTTCTGCAAAAACTCGACTTTTTTTACCAATTCCTGAAACTATAGCAGGATAATTTTCCTCTATATCTTGTAGTGCTCTACCTTCAAAAATTCTTTCAGGATTATATATCAAATAGAAATCTTTTTCTGATTTTAGATTTGAATTTTTTTCTAAAATTGGCAACAATATTTTTTTACATGTTCCAGGAGGTAAAGAGGGACAGACAATTACAGTGTCACCTTTTTTTAATCCTTTAGAGATATTTACAATTGCTTTTTTTATTATATCCAGATCAATTTTTGAATTTTTAATTGCTACTGGAACTGACACGATTTTTATATCTGATTTTTTTGATGCGTTAATTCCATCTTTTGAAAGAATTAACGTATTATTTGATAAAGATTTAGAAAATATTTCAGAAATGAAAGGTTCATGTTTATGAGAATTACCATATTTGATTTCTTCAAGTAATTGTTTAGATATATCCACACCTATGACTTTAGCACCTTTTTTTAACCATGCTGCAGCAATTGGTCCACCGACATTACCTAATCCATAAACACTAATAATTTTTTTATGCAAAGTAATTGATTTTTTTAAAGATAGATTATTTTTCAATTTCATTTTCCTTTTTAACATTCTAATTCTTATTCAACCATAACATTGTCTGTTTTAAACCATCTTCAATGCTGGTTTTAGGTATAGAATCAAATTTTGAATTAAGAAAATGTGTATCGGATACAAAATTTCCAATTTCACCAGGTCTTTCAGGTTGAAAATTAATTTTTGGTTTTATAGATAAAATTGATGCAAGTTTTTCAATTATTTCTTTGATAGTAGTTCCAGTCCCAGTTCCGAGATTGTAGACTGCATTATCAAATTTTGAATTAATAATAGCATTATTAAAAAACGGAATTATGTCGGGAACATAGACAAAATCACGAATTTGTTTACCTTCGCCAAATACAGTAATTTCTTCATTATTTTGTATTTTTTTATAAAATGTTGGAATCAAACCATTTTTTTGATGTGGCCCATAGATATTAAAAAATCTAAAAATAACATAGTTTAGATCATACATTTCTTTGTATAACCTAAGATAATGCTCAGATGCCATTTTTGTTATTCCATATGCTGTTTTTGGAATTACTAAGTGTTTTTCGTTTACATGAAAATCTTCAGGAACTCCAATTATTGATGATGCTGAAGTAAAGATAGTTTTTTTAACCTTATTTTTTTTACATGCTTCTAGTACGTTAAGAAGACCGATTATGTTTGTATTTGCATTTGAAATGGTATCATTCAAAGACTGTGTAAGAGTATGAGTAACTAGATTAATTACAACATCAAAATTTTTAATCAAATTTAATGATTCATCAAGATTTGTGATGTCGAATTTTTGATAATTTTCATATGAACCAGTATCTGCGATATCTGCAGTCAATAGATCATGTTGATCTTTAAGACCATCAACAAGATTTTTTCCAACAAATCCCTCTGAACCTAGTAAAAGAACTCGCATATATCTTATAAAAAAATCGATTATAAAAAATGATGGACTCATTTATGGTGAAGAACTCAATAGATCCCCAACATTTACTTCGCCATCATAATCAGTAATCAATAACAAACCATCTTTACAGTTAACAACAAAATCACCTGTGGAAAATTTTTCAACAACTTCACCAAATCGAGATTGATAAATAATTTTTGTATCAAATGGTTGAGCACTCCAGATGTTTATTCTATAATTTTTTTGATATGTGAAAGCTCCTGGATAGGGTCTTGTTAATGCTCTAACAAAATTATGAATTTTAATCATGGATTTAGACCAATCAATTAAACCGTCATCAGGAGTACGTTTTGGGTAAAAAGTAGGTTCCCCAGTTTGAGAATGTCTTTCAAAATTGTTTGAAAGTAATTTTGGAATAAGTTTTTCAAGAATTTGTTTTTGCACAATAGAAATTTTATAGTAAATGGTTTTGCATGTATCCCATTGTGTTATATCAAAAATTTCATGTTGTAATATATCGCCATCATCTACACCAGGAGTCATCAGAAATGCATGAAGTATGAATCGATCTTTACCTTCAATTATTGACCAGTTTACAGGAGAACGACCTCTTCCTTTAGGCAAAAATTCAGAGCTTCCATGAAAACCAATTCCACCGATTTTTATACATTTTAGAATATTTTCAGGTATCAGTCTTTGCCAACCTCCAACTATCAATAAATCAAAATTATTTTTTTCAAAAAAATTCAAATCTTGAGAATTTTTTAATGAATATTCTTTTGGAAAATAAATTGGAATACTAAATTTTTTAGCAACATCGATATAAGATGCATATCCTGACACTTTATGCTGAATAGATTGATCGTGATCTAACGAGATAATTTGAGAAATTTCAATTTTTTTTGAAATTAAAAAATTCAGAACATCTAGGCCTGATTCCGTACACCCACAAAATATTATTTTTGAAGTCATTTGATATTCTTTCGTTTACTTGCTTTTAAAATTGAATCATATGTTTCAAGAGTCCGCTTCGATCTTTCATCTATACATCTAGTAACTCGCATTCTCGGTGACATTGCAGTTTTTTGCCACCATTCAGGATGTATTAGAATCTGGATTTTTCTCTCGTTACTATTTTTCAATAAATCAAATAATCTTGAATATCTCCAATATCCATTAGAATCTGAAATATAATAATAAGAATTTTTTATTTTTTTACTATAAACATTAATCATTTGTGATAATTTGTAATCTGAAATTGATAATGCATTTTTGGTATCAGGATTATGAAAAGAAATAACAGATATTTTTTCATTTAATAATTCTGATAGAATTTTTTTCTCCCAATTTAAATTTTTTATTAGGTTTTTCTTAGATTTTTCATAAAATAATAGATCAAAATGTAAACCAACATTATGGCCAAGTTTTATGATTTCATTAATTTTAGATACAACAGGTTTTTCAAAAATATTATAGAATTCGCTTCTTAATCTAAAGAAATATGTTGAACAGATCTTATGCTTTTTTTCTATTTTTGCAAGAGCTAGTGCACGATGAACAGAAATGTCCACATCATGCCTAAGAATAATATGAGGATTGTTAGATTTGGTACCAAAATTTTCAAAAGTATATTTTTTTTTTGCTGTTTTCAATAATAAATTGTAATGAGATTCGGTGAAATCATCAAAGTGATACTTTTTGAATTTGTTTAACATTAAGTCCTTTTTTTTACTTACTTGCATATAATTAAAATATCGTTGATGATCAAATTATAAGATTTACTACTAGATATTTTCTTTTTTTGGGGATTTAGAAAGATAATATTAATTATATACATAAATGGTTAAAAGTAGAAAATTTATTTTATGATATTATATTTGAAAAAGCAGTCTAAAATGAGATTAAACAAAATTTCTACAAAAAATATACTTACACTTAGGTATGATATTACTACAGAAAAACCTATAAGAAAACTTGCTACGATACAAGATTTCAAAAAGTCATTTAATGACAAAGGTGGGTATAATACTGAAAAACTACTAAATGCATCATTCAAAAAAATTAAAAAATTTGATAAATTCTCAATATCACTTAGTGGTGGAATTGATTCAAGTTTATGTTTAGCATTACTAAGAAAAAATTTTCCAAAGGCAAAGATTATCGCAGTTTCTGGTGTTTTTGAGGGAGCATTTGATGAATCAAAATATGCAAAAAAATTAGCAGAGAAATTTGATGCAGATTTTATCCCCATTAAGATGGAATCAATTTATACTAAAATGCCAGAGATTGTCTATATTTCAAAAAAACCAAAATGGAATACGTATAACCATTTAATTGCAAAGCAGGCAAAAAAATTTTCAAAAATATTAGTGACTGGGGATGGAGGTGATGAATTGTTTGGTGGTTATATATTTCGATACAAAAAATTTTTAGATTTAGTAAAACCAAATGATAATTGGAAAACAAAAACTATCAAATATTTAGAATGCCATAATAGAGATTGGGTTCCGGATCAAAAATCCCTTTTTGATAAAAATATTAAATTTAGTTGGAATAAAATTTATAATTATTTTAAACCTTACTTTAACAATAAATTAAGCCCACTTAATCAGGTCATGTTAGCAGATTTTAATGGAAAGCTTTTACATGATTTTATTCCAACAGGTGATGCAATAAGTTCACATTATAAGATTGATCGATTTTCACCATTTCTCGATAGTGAAGTTCAACAATTTGGTTTTAGTCTTTCAACAAAATCAAAATATAACCGTACCACAAATCAGGGTAAGATTATTCTACGTGAGATAAACACAAGATTAAAAGTGAAATCTATGAAAGAAAAATATGGTTTTTCTCCTAGTCTAATTTTTGATTGGCAAAAATTTGGAAAAGATATTTTCATGGCATATGCATTTGAAAAAGATTCTAATATTTACACAAAAAAAATAATTAATCGTGATTGGGTTATTCGTGCTTTAGAACTAATTGAAAATGATGGAAATGTTAGATATTTAAATAGAATAACGTCCATTCTTGCTTTGGAAATATGGTATAGAGTTTTTATTAAAAAGGATCTAAATCCAAAAAAAAGTTTGTAAAAACTGGCACAAAGTATTAGATCTAATGTTTAATATACACAGACTGACGGGACACATCAAGTGACTAAAAAATTAATTCCGCTTGCAATTCCAGATATTGGAGAAAGTGAAATAGAGTTAATTAAACAAGTTTTTGATACAAATTTTTTAACTGAAGGAAAATTTACGGCAGATTTTGAAAGTGAAGTTGCAAATTACTTAGGAGTTAAAAATGCAATTGCATGTACTTCATGTACAACTGCATTACATACAGTGTTTGAATGCCTAGATATTAAAGGAAAAGAAGTGATTGTTCCAGATTATACTTATCCTGCATCTGCAGAAGCTATTATTTTAGCTGGAGGCATTCCAGTTTTGGCTGATGTGGATTTAGAAAGCATGAATATTACTGCAGGTATTTTAGAAGAATCATATAATGAAGGAATGACAGTTTTTGAACCTATTTCCTGGGCGGGTGTTCCATTAGAGACAAATGTCTATAAAAAAGCAAAAGAGTTGGGGTTGATAGTAGTTGAAGATGCAGCATGTAGTATTGGTGCAAAAATAGATACAGAATTTGTTGGCAATATTGCAGATTTTTCATGTTTTAGTTTTCATCCAAGAAAAGTTATTACAACTGGCGAGGGAGGAATGATTACAACAAATAATGAGGAACTCGCAGCCAAATGTAGATCATACAAACACTTTGGTGCAATTGGAAGTGCATTTGAAATTATTGGAACAAACTACAAGATGTCAAATGTTTTAGGAGCAATAGGATTAGAACAGATGAAGAAAATTGAAAAAATTATAAAAACTAGAAATGAAAAAGCAAAAATTTATCAAGAAATGCTTAATGGAATTGATGGTATAAAACCAGCATACTCTAAAGAGGGATTTAGACAAACCTATCAATCCTATACATGTTATGTAGAAAAAGAAGGTATGAGAAACAAGATTAGAGAAAAATTAAATGATGAAAACATACAGAGTCAGATTGGAACTTATGCATTACATTTAGAACCAGCATATAGAAATATGAAAAGAGTTGGTAATCTTGAGAATTCAGAAAAATTATTCTATAATGCACTAACTTTACCTCTTCATAAGGATTTAACATATGAAGATCAAGAAAAAATTTGTGGTATAATTAAAGAGACCCTTAGATAGGTTATCAATTACAATGAATGATAATGTTTTTTTTCTACCACTTGTAAATGAAACAAGATGGGTATAATTTTCATAGGTAGTCAAAATATTGGATATGAAAGTCTTAGGCAACTATTAGAGCTTAAAATAGACGTTGATGCAGTTTTTACATTCATACCTGATGAACATGAAACATGGGAAAAATCGGTAGATAGCATTTCTAAAAAAAATAAGATTCCTGTATTTTTTCCAGAAGATTTGACTCTTGAAAAGATTACTGAATTGGATCCAGATTTAATTTTAGTAGTTGGGTATAGGAAATTATTTCCGCAAGCAATTCTGGATGTACCAAAATTTGGAATAGTTGGATTACATGCATCTGTATTGCCTCATCTAAGGGGTCAAGCACCTCTAAATTGGGCAATAATAAATGGTGATTCTGAAGTAGGAATTACAATGTTTTTTATGGATAGAGGTATTGATTCAGGAGATATTATTGGCCAAAAGAAAACAGATATTCAAGATGAAGATACCATTATGGATATTAAAAAAAGAATTGAGAATTTTGCGGTAGAACTTATTGCTGAAAATATTCTGGAATGTATTAACGGAACTGTAAAGCGAATAAAACAACCTATTGAAGGAACATACGGATGTCAAAGAATTCCTGAAGACGGAAAAATAGACTGGTCAAAAAGTTCGAGGCAGATTTTTAATTTAATTAGAGCATGTGAGGCCTCTTACCCTGCATTCACTATCTATGATTCTAAGAAATTATTTATTATCCAAGCTGAATTGATCGATGAAAAGATCTATTATGGAACAATAGGTCAAGTGGCAATGACATTGAAAGATGGTAGCGTGATTATTGTAACAGGAGATGGTGTTTTGAAAGTAACTAAAGTCAGATATGAGAATGAATCACCAGTTGATGCAAAAATATATCTAAATTCAAGTAAATTGAGACTTACATAAAAAGAGAGAAAGATGACTGTTAAAGTTTTAGCAATAGGAGATTTAGCTAATAATGTTTCAACAATAAGAAAATTTACTAAAACATCTGATATTCATTTAGTGAATTTCAATTGGGAAGGGAATAGTGTTGTTATGGATGAAAGGGAGGGAATAGAATTTTTTTCAGGTAGTAAAATTGCTGATTTTATTAATTATATTAAGAAAATTAAAAATAAGTATGATTTGTGTTTAGCAATGTCTTCAACAGGATTATTAGTATCATATCTAGCAGATTTGAATTATATAGCATATTTTGTAGGTCATGAAATTAGATCACCTCCTTTTATTAAGAATTCCAAAGATCCACTTTCAACAGATGAATCACTTTATAATTTTAATTTCTTAGAAAGATGGTTTTACAAAAAAGCATACGAAAATGCTATCGCTCATGTAGTTAGTGATGACGAGTTAGTAAATTATTCAAAAAAATTTAATTTTGAGCCAATAAGACTTAGTGGTTATATTGAAGATACAACTATTTTTAACGAAAATGTTAAACCGACAGATAGACAAAAAAATAAATTTACTTTTTTAAGTCCTGCTAGAATGGGATTACAAAAAGGTACAGACAAGATTTGGCAAGCATTAACACTTTGTAATACTGATTTTGAAGTTTTACAGGTAAAATGGTTTGATAATAGAACAGAAGAAGAAAATGAACTATCAAAAAGATGGATTGGAAATAAACCATCTCAAGTAACTTTTATTCCAACAATGAAACGTCAAGAACTCGCTAGATATTTTTCATTAGCAGATGGAGTAATAGGACAAGTGAGTGGTCTTCAAGGTAGTGTAGAAAGACAGGCATTATTATGTAAAAAACCACTGATTCATTTTTCAGAATCAAAATACAAATTTTACGATGATGAGGGTGAAATTGAAAAACCATTTATTTTAAAGTCCAGTGAACCATCAGAAATTGCTAAAGCCATTGACACCATTGTTAATTCAAAAGAGATAAGACAAGAAACAGCAGAGAATGGATTTAATTTTGTTCAAAAAATTTCAAATTCTTCTAAAATTGCAAATGAATGGGATGAGATTTTTGAGACATATGCAAAGAAGTTTGTACAAATTCAAAAAGGGACATCAAATATTAAATTAGAATTTTTAAGAAATTTATACGTAGTCAGTAATAGATTACATTATAGAAAAATAAAAAAAATATTGAAGAAGTAATTTATTTTAAAAGATAATATTTCTACAATTCATCATCTGGTACATCTGAATTATTTTTAGATGCATCTGAAGGTTTTCTTGGGGTTCCAATTGACTCTCCTTGCATTAAACGCTTAATTTTTTTTTGTAATTCAGAGAGTTCTTTTAATTCATCATCTTTTAATTTTTCATTATTTGATATTTTGAGTAATAATTCAGTAATTTGAAGGAATAAAGGCCACTGGACTTGTCTAGACCATCCCGGAGCTGCTTTGTAGAAATAAGGATTAGTTTCAGTAGCAATTTCTGCTTCAGACCCATAAGCATGACTTCTTTGAAAATGGATGTATCCTGCTGCAAGTAAGATGGGTATGCCTATTGCACTTAAAATTCCAATGTAGGCAATAAAACTAGGAAAAATGGTTTGTAGAAACGGCGCTTTCTCAATTGCAAGATAATAGGTTACAACTGCAGTGTTAACTACAGCAAAAATAAATGCGAAATAAGTAGACCAACCGATTCTTAGATAATACCAACCACGAAATCCTTTATGACTACCCATATGATATTTTCAAAAACCTAGTATATCAAGATAAAGAAGCAATAGATAGACAAATTATCTAAAAAATATTAATTCTAAATAATCTTAATATGTCTTAAATAATATTTTTAATTCTGTGAAAAGAAATGAAAGCAAAATATAAAATTATAATATTGATTCTAGTTCTTTCATTATCTATTAATGCAATTATCTTATACACTCTAAATGAAAAGAACTTACTAACTAATTTTGGTAATAAAATTTCGTATGAGATGGAGAATTTTGAATATATAGAAATACCAGAAATTTATAATAAAAATAGCTTATTTGATTTTGAATCCAATGTTATAGAAAAAGATGATTTTGTTCCATGGAAAAATTCACTTTTGAAGAAATTTCAAGAATATCAAAATATTCCAGATTTTAAAGATATAGGGAACCTACTCCCAGAGTTAGTAAAAGAAAAAGAATTTGATGAATATAAACTGAAAAAATTTTCTGCAATGTCAATGGATAATGATGAAATAATTTTTTATGAATTATTTCCCAATAATAAAAGTAAGATTAATGATTGTAAAAATATAACATGCTATCCTGCAATTTTGATAATACCCGGAAGTGGAAATCAAGGAGCAAAAGATGTGATTAATGAACAAAGTGATTTATCATCATATTATTATCATAATGGGGTTGGGGAAGAATTAGTAAAATTAGGGTATGTAGTTATTGTGATTGAAAATAGAGGCTGGGGTGAGAGAATAAAAAATATTGAAATGAATTGTCAAGAACCAGATATTTTTTGTTCTGGTAATAAACTTCATAAACATCTGTTAAATTTAGGACATGATCAGCTTTCTTTACAAATTATTGATACGATGCAATTATTGAAATATGTACAAGATTTGGAATATATTCAAAATGAGAAAATTGCTATTGCAGGATTATCTTTAGGTGGACCAGTGGCTTCGGCTGTTTCAAGTTTATCTCCAGACGTAAATACTACAATAATTGCAAGTGGTATTGCAAGTCAACATAAAACAGGGGTGGGATTAAATCCAGGTGCACTAAAATTCTATGATCAACCTGATATTGTAGCAACATTAGCACCAAAACCATTGTATTTATCATGGGGGATTAATGAAAGATCAGAATTTGGACATGAAGCAGAATCACTTTATTCGGCAAATTTAATTAAAAAAGCATATCATCTTTTTGATGCTGAACAAAATATTGAGATAATAGTGCATGATGAAGAATTAAATCAAGGACATACTTTTGAGTTAAATTCATTAATCAAATTTTTAGAGAAGACAATGGGATAAAATATTTTTTTCTAAAGAAATGAATAACTTGGAAAAATTATTTATCTAAATATTTTACTTAGAATTTTTCATTAATTCAATAAATCTTTTTGTTATTTCTTCCCAACTGAAATTTTTCATTACAAACTCTCTACCTTCATTTCCCATTTTCTTTGCTTTCTCGGTATTTTCTAACACCAAATTAATTTTCTCAATCAAATCATCAGCATTATTTTTTTCAACCAAGTATCCAGTTTGATTATTCCTCATTAATTCAGGAATTCCGCCAACATTTGTGGCTATCACTGGTTTTTCCATTAGTTGTGCTTCTTGAAGAGTTAATGGTGACATATCTAACCCACTGATTAATGCATAAATGTCAATTTCAGTAAGAAATTGTCTTACTTTTCCAGGATACTCTAATTTACCCAACCATTGAAAATTTTTACATTTTTCTAGTTCTGGTAAAATTTTATCTCTGTATGGACCATCTCCAACCCAATAAAACATTACATCCGGAAATTTTTTCATTACTTGTGGTAAAATAAGTAATTCTTTTGTTTTATCCCAAATTGTTGATGATTGAAGAATTCCTACACATGGATGTTTCAATTTCATTCCTTTTTCTTTATACCATTTTGTTGGATCAATTCCTTGATACAATACAAAAGTTTTGGATTTTGGATGATGTTCTTTTACAACATTTTCTAAATATTTACAAATAGGTAAAATTGTGTGACAATTTTTGAAACACTCTTCTGCGATATTGTCTTTTAATTTAATAAATAAGCGTCTTGTAGCTGATTTGTATAATGTCTGTTTTGCTATTTCAGTTTCAGTCCAAAAATCTCCACGTAGATGAATGAAAACTGGAATACCTGAGTTGATTGATTCTAACGCAAAATTTGTTTGACGATCTACAAAAATAAAATCTGGATTAAATTCTTTAATTAACTGATTAAACTTTTTTTTACTCTCAAACCAATTAGAAATTTTCTTACTTGGAAATCCTGTATAAATTTCAGTGTCAATAACAACTTTTGTCTCAACATTTTTCTTTTTTAAATTCTCAGCAAAATTTTCTAAGTGAAAAAGCTTACTTGGTGAACCTCCAATTAACAACCGCAATTATTTTTATTTTTTAATTAAGCCATATTAACATTATTTAGAATTGATCTTTTTTCGATAATTTGTCTATGTATTGCTGGATTATTTGTGGCATTTCATTAAAAAACTTCTAAAAAAGACTCTTTTTAAACACAAATTATAAAATTTAAGAATTTAATTCAATGATTTCAGTAAAAAACCTCACTAAACAAAGAATTCATACAAGATTTCCAAAGTACAATTTGTCTTCTATTGATAAAAAAATCATCATTATTTTTTATATTACAAAAATGATAAACTTATTTTTCTACCTTTTCTGTGATTAGAATATAATGAAATTTGATAATAGATTCTATCTAATTATTGTTGGAACAATTATTTTGTATATTTCATTTCTTATAGTTTCTGATCTAAATACAATTTATAATAAAATTTTAGAAATGAAAATTGAATTTTTACCTTATATTTTATTTTTAGCACCATTAAGTTGGATTGTAGTCTTTCTACGTTGGCATCTCCTTTTAAAAAATTCAGGTATTATCATTCCAAAAAAAGAAAACTTCAAAATTTACATGAGTGGATTTGCTATGTCTGCAACACCAGGAAAAATTGGAGAATTAATAAAAACACAAATGTTGCATTCAAAGTATGGGATACCTAGAAAAAAGACAGCCCCTATTATAATCTCAGAACAATTTTACAATATTTTTGGAATCTTAGTTGTTTCAATACTTGGATTGTTTTATTTTGATTTTAGTATTTATGTAGTTTTTGTAACTGGTTGTATTCTTTTTTGTGCATTTTTACTTTTATCTTCTGAAAAACTATTTAGAAAATTTACTACTTTAATTTCAAAAATTAAATTCTTTCAAAAATTTGTCCCATCTTTGTCTGATTCATATTTAATATTACAAAAATCAACTCGAGGAAAAATTTTTGTTACCTCCTCTGCATTATCTGTTATATTTTGGTTATTAGAATCATTGATAGCATTTATTGTTTTATTTTCTTTTGATGTGAAAATTTTTGAGTTTTTACAAATTGCTGCAACTTACACTACATCTATAATTATTGGTGTTGCCTCATTTTTACCTATGGGAATAGGAGTGGTTGAGGGTAGTCTTGCTGGGTTTTTCTCAATTCAAGGAATAGAACTATCACTTACACTTACATTAGTTATCCTTATTCGAATTTTTACTAGATGGTATGGGGTAATAATTGGTTTTGTTTTAATGAAAATGGCTGGTGGTTTTTCTATAACTTCAAAAGCAGATAATTAAATTGCTTTAAATTTCATAATTGTCTCTAAATATGAATCCGCAGTACCAATATCTATAACTTCATCATCGTCATCAAGAATTATAGCTGAAACATTTCCTCCCCAATCAATTAATTTTTGAATACCACTGGTTAATTGTAATTCTTTTTTATCATTTTTGATTTCATCAAGTGCTTTGAATATTGATGGTCTGAATCTATATACTGCAACAATTGATAAATTTGATTTTGGTTTTTTTGGTTTTTCTTCAACGTTTATCACTTTGATACTGTTCTTATTTTTTTCAACAACTGCCACGCCAAATCTTCTTGGATCCTTTACTTTTTTTAATAATATTATTGCGTCATTTTTTCCTTTTAATTTTGATTTCAATAATTTTTTAATAATTTTGTCTCCTGTTGGTAATAATGTATCTCCTGCAGTAACCAAAAAATCTTCATTATCAACAAATGATTTTGCATGTTTTACGGCATCTCCAAAACCTAAAGGATTTTTCTGATTCTTCCAAAATATCTTTGATCTATTCAAAATGGAGTAAAAATTCTTCAAATCAGTTCTAAATTTTGAACTTTTGTGAAAATTATTCAAAAAATCTCTATTTGGTAAAAAATGATCTTTTATTGTTCTCTTTTGCTTACCTACAATTATACAATATTCTCTAATACCAAAATCAAAAAATTTCTCATAAATTATCTGGATTAATGGTTTAACAATTACCTGTTTATTTTTCCCATGAAAAAATAATGGCATCATTTCTTTAGGTATTTCTTTTGTAATGGGTAATAATCTAGTTCCTAATCCTCCAGCTGGAATGACAATCTTAGTTATCATAATTTTATTGTTTGATTCTATTACAAATACTATTCCACTCTTTTTTACTTGTTATTTTATTGTTAAAAATTAATTTAGTTGTCAGAGGGAGAAATCTTCTCAACTATTATTGTGAAAATTATTTTAAAAATATCCTTCGGTTTGATTTTTTTCCCTTCTTCATACGTTCTTCCATGATAAGTAATTGGAACATCGAATATATTATTTGATTTTTTAATTATTTTAGATAATATCTCTGCTTGTTGTTCCCAACCATTAGTTCTTAATCTATTTGGATTGATATTCTCTCTTTTAAAAATTAAATATCCGCTGTAAATATCTGTAAATTTTGTATGATTGAGTAAGTTAAATAGAAATGTAATTAGATTATTTCCTAATCTATTTTTTGAATAACCCCCATGTCTATTTAATGATGATGTCATAAGTCTACTGCCCATAACAATGTCTGCATTATTATCTATAATTGGTTTCAACAGTTTTGAATATTCAGATGGATCATATTCCATATCTGCATCCTGAAATAAAATATATTCTCCTGTTGAATCTAGCAATCCTTCTCTTACTGCTCCACCTTTTCCCATGTTTTTTTCCAAATTAATTAATTTTTGATATTGATTAGAATTATCCTTAAGAATTTTTAATGAATTGTCTGTTGAACCATCATTAATTACAATTATTTCAAATAATATGCCAGCAATTTTCTGTTGATTTATTTTGTCCAATATTGTATTGAGTGTTTTTTCCTCATTGAAAACTGGTACAATGATACTTATTTTGATCTCTTTCATTGTTTTCCTTCATAATTTTCATTAGTCCATTGAAAAAACCTTTTCAAACCTTCTTCTAAGATTACACTTGGATTATAGTTGATTTGCTCAATTGCTTTCTTTATACTAGGACATCTTCTATTTGGTTCATCAGAAGGATACGAATCCGGATAATCTATTATTTCATATTCTACACTTGTTCCCAAAACCTTCTTCACCATCTTTGCCAATTCTATCATTGAAATTTCTGGATTAGGATTGCCAATATTATAGACCTCTCCATCACGTCCCTCAATCACTACTTTGAATAAACCCGTTATTGCATCTGTTATATAACAAAATGTTCTAGTCTGATTTCCACGTCCATAGATTTTCAATGGTAGTTGTGATTTAATTCTACTACCAAAATTAGGTAAAACTCTAAAATCCTTTTCTTGCATACCTGGACCGTAAAAATTGAAAGGTCGAATTATGTTTGTTGACACCCCAAAATTTTCTTGATATATGTGGCACAATGTTTCTCCTACTCTTTTTCCTTCGTCGTAACATGATCTTGGACCTAAAGTAGAAACATTTCCTCTATATTCTTCTGATGTTGGAATATTTTCTGGATTAGGATCTCCATAAACCTCACTTGATGAAAAGAAAGTAAATTTTGCATTTTTTTCTTTAGATAATTCTAACATGTTTCTAGTCCCTTCTATTGCAACATCAAGTGTTTCTAGTGGAAATTTCCTGTAATAATGTGGACTAGCTATACCTGCCGCATGAATGACATAATCAATATCTTCTTTTATTTTTAGATTGTTACTACTGTCATGATCTATTAATGTAATATTGTCATCTTCAGAAATATCTGAACCTAAAACACCTGAAGTTATTTGATTATCTATACCAATAAACTTAACAGGATTTTCAAAATTTGAATTTACTTTTTTAATTACGTGGATAAAATATCTTCCAAGAAATCCTCTTGCACCAGTCATCAAAATTGTCTTACCTTGTAACTTATTTTTTGAATCTATTCGTTCTACTATCTCATCAATATCTGAATCTAACAAAAATTTCATCTAATTCACTTCCAATTTTGGTAATGGAATAATAAAATGTCCTCCATTATCTTTGAATTTCTTATGTTTCTCCATTATTGATTGAGCAAAATTCCAAGCTAATATAATGATATAATCTGGTTTCTCTTCATAAATTTTCTGAGATGAATATACTGGAATATGCATACCTGGAGAAAATAATCCTTGTTTTAGAGGACTATCATCAATAATGAAATCAATTATTTTTTCATCAATACAAAATTGATACATGAATGTTGTTGCTTTTGCGGGTGCCCCAAAACCAATAATTGTTTTATTTTCACTCTTTAATTTTTTAAATAATTTTTGTAGTTCATTTTTCTTATTTTCCATTCTTGTAAAGAAATCTCTATACGTATCTATTTTATTCAAACCCATTTTTCTCTCTAGTTTAACACCATTTTCTACTGATTCTTTAATATGCAGTTTAACATTTTTCTTTAATTTTACAACACATCTTAGCGAACCCCCATGACTATCTATTCTATTGGCTTCTATCAAAGTCATTTCATTTTTATCAAAAAATGAAATCAATGGAATAACCGAATGATATGAAAGATGTTCATGATATATTGTATCAAAAAGTAAATCATTTATTACATCAGCAAGATATGAAACCTCAAAAACAAAAATTCCGTCCTCTGATAACAGTTCTCTCACTCCGTGTACAAAATCATTTAGATCATCTATGTGAGCAAATACATTATTTGCTGTAATAATGCCTGCTTTACCAAATTTTTTCTTAATTTCTTGTGAATAATTATAGTCAAAAAAACCATTCAATGTTTCAATTCCCTGACTATTGGCCTTTTGAGAAATTTTCTTTGCAGGATCTACCCCAAGAACTCTATTACCTTCTTTTTTAAAAAATTGTAATAAGGTGCCATCGTTTGAACCAACATCTATAACAAGTGAATTTCTTAATTTAGAATAATTCTTTAAAATATAATTAGCGTAATCTTCAAAGTGTTTAACAAAAACTGGAGATGTACCAGAAACATAAACATAATTTTCAAATAAAATTTTTGGATCAACAATATCTAATATTTGAATATGATAACATTCTTTACAGAAAAAAATTTCTAGAGGAAAATGTTCCTGTTCTTCAGAAATTTTTTCTTTTTCAATAAATGCGTTAGCAGGTGGTGTTGATTTAAGCTTAAAGCATTCTTCAATTTTATTACTATTGCATAAACGACAATTTTTCCGTCTTCTACATCTATCATTCATTTGAAAACATTCTCAGGTGAAATCAAATTTACTCTAACTAGATCGGCTTCATATTCAGATTGAATCCGTGAATTCCCTCCTAATGTCAAAAAAATAGTATCCTTGTGGAAAACCATTGCATGTTCAACCATGGGAGGAGTAAAAAAAAGCTCATTTTTCTTTATCTTCACTATTTTTGGAAACTCTTTATCGCCAACTTTTCTATGATAATAATCAATTTCTCCCTCTAATACATAACAGAAATGCCAATCTGTTTTGTGATAATGATTTGCTCTAATAGTATTTTTTTTAGATGAAATTAATACACAACTTTTCATAGTCAAATCTACTAATGGTTGAATTTCTCCTCTTTCATCACTAAATGGCTTTTCTAATTCAATCATAACCTCTTTAGGCAAAATTACTTTTTCATTAGTTTTATCATTTGACACGATTGCAATTTTTTTGTAACCTTTAAAAAGTTATCATCTTACAATTTCTCTTTAGATTAAATTCCAATTCCTAAAGATATAAGATTAATATTTTCATCCTTTATTTTCAACATTCTTCTAGTATCTACAAAAATTTTAGAATTTAATTTCTTAATCATATTTGGGGAGATTTTTTTATAATTCTCCCATGGAGTCATTAGTATGGCACAATCTGACATGTTAAAAATATTCTCAAATCTATCACAATATTCTATTCTATCTTTAAATTTCTCTTTTGTATTTTCAATTGCTTCAGGATCATGAGCAATTATTTTAGATTTTTTCTTTAGTAAACCATCTATTAATCTAATTGATACTGATTCTCTAATGTCATCTGTATTTTCTTTAAATGCTAATCCTAATATTCCAATTTTTTTATTATTTAGATTACCCAAATTTTTTTCTAATATGTTAATTATGTATGATACTTGTTTTTTATTGCTGTCCTCTACCGCCTCTAATAGCTCTGCATTATATCCTATACTTTTTGAAAAACTTATCAAAGCTTGAACATCTTTAGGAAAACAAGATCCGCCATATCCTGGTCCTGCTTTTAAGAATAATTTACTTATGCGCGGATCCATTCCCATGACTTTTGCTACATCATCCACATTTGTTCCTGAAACATTTTGACAAATATTTGCAAGTGAATTAATGAAACTAATTTTTGTAGCTAAAAATGCATTATTAGCATATTTTATCATTTCAGCAGTTGTGTTATTTGTCTCAACAAATTCTTGTTTTTTACTATAAATTTTTTTGTAAAATTGTAACAATTTTTTTCTAGATTCTAAATTTTTACCTCCTATCACAATCACATGTGGATGAATTGTATCATTAATTGCAGAACCTTCTCGTAAAAATTCTGGATTTGATAAAAGGTTATAATCTAAATCTTCTTGATTTCCACTTTTCTCTAAGATTGGTTTTACTATTTTTATTGCAGTACTAGGTATGACTGTACTTTTTATTATAATTGAAGGTTTAACTGATAGATCTTTTAAAACTTTAGAAATTGATTTTATTACAGATTCAACAAAATTTAGCATAATTTTGTTTTGATTATCTAAGGGTGTTCCTACTGTAATAAAAATAAAATCACTATTGATTGTTTTAGAATTAATTTTTGTATGAAACTCTTGATATTTTCTTCCTTTTTTTAGATAATATTCTAACTTAGGTTCAAAAAAATCTGGAATCCCTTCTTTTAATCTAGCAATTTTTTCTTCATTTGAATCTATTCCAATTACTTTAATTTTCTTAGAACTCAAAAAAGAAGCTAGTGATAATCCCACAAAACCTAATCCTACTATTGTTACTTTTTTCATTTGTAATTTTCTCTAAATACAATTTATAATAAAGATTTTGAGATTTTATCCGATAATGAAGATATTTAACAAATCTTTCTTTTTGTTAAAAATCAGGATAACTTATTTCAACATGAATTTTTGAATCTTTTTTAATAATATCTATAATATTTCCACCATATACTTCAATTTTTTTAATTAGTGAACCCTTTGTAACTAAACTCATTTCTGAAAATCCCACAAAACCTTCTTTTTCATATGAAATAATTTTTTCACTACTGTTGAGAATTTGTCCTTTGAATTCTTTTTTTGTTTCATTAGAAAATAGTAAAAAATCTATTGATACATTTGTCTGATTTTTTAATATTAAGTCGTATTTCATATTTTATGATATTTTAAATGATTAATAAATTACTAAAACCTCAATAGATTTCATTATTTCAAGTGAACCTATTTTTAAGGATGATATGTTATTATATCTTCAAAATTTATTTATGTAGATTTGAATGATCTAACCACTGAATTATTTTCTAGAAAAAAGATTTTTCTAATTTTAGTATTAATTGGAATGATTTCTTTGGGATTTAAAATATACCTAGTTGATTTTTCAATCCCTGTATTTTCTGATGCCTTAGAATATACTCAACATTCTATAGCTCAATCTCAAGGTCAATTTTTAGAACATCCTCAAAGACATTCAGGTTGGCCATTACTTCAATCTCCTTTTATGTATATGTTAGATTCAGATAATTTTTTAGATTATTCTAATACTAGTAAAATTTTGAGTATAGTTATTTCGTCTTTGACAATAATTCCACTTTATTTATTATCTAATAGATATCTTGATCCTAAATTTTCTTTATTGGTTGTTGGTATCTTTGCTTTTGAGCCAAGATTAATTCAAAATTCAGTTCTAGGGTTTTCAGAATCATTTTTTATTTTCATCATGATATTTTCTTTATACTTTATTACAAAAAATGAAAAAAAATATATTATTTTATCATTTATCTTAGCAGGTATTTTATGGTGGATACGACCTAATGGATTTATTTTATTTCCTATTTTAACAATAATTTATTTTATTAAATTTAAATTTTCAATATTATCAATAAGAGATTTTTTATTTTATTTTCTGAGTTTTATCATAATAGTTTCACCACTTTTACTACAAAGATACGAACAATTTGGTAATCCAATGTATAATTGGATAGGAGAACGTATTTGGTTTGGTGATTATTCTCACAGTAGAAGTATTCTTCCAGGTGAAAAATACACTGCACTTGATTTTATTAGTGCTAATGGATTCCAAAGTTTTATTGAAAAATTTTTCTTTAATGGTACTATAACTTTATTTTCAACTCTTGGTTATATGATGCTTCCATACTTAATTATTTTAACACCGTTAGGAATCATTTTTTCTTTTAAAAATAAAATATCCAATTATAGCCTATCTTCTATTTCAATAGTGATAATTGTATCTATTGTTATTTCTATAGTTCCTTTTGCTGTAATTCCAGATAAACGATTAATTCTTTCCCTTTTTCCTTTTTTAATGATTTTTTCAGTTTTTACTTTAAAATATTATTTTCAAAAGTTTAATTTTTTACATAATAACTCTAAATTCTTTTTCATATCGATTTTTTGTATTTTGATTATTACCTCATCCGTAATGGTTTCTCGTTATGATCAATCAACTATTATATCTGAAAACGAACAACTTGATTTTACAAAATATTTGATACAAAATTTTAATGGAAAATTATTATTTGAACCATATAATACACAAAAATATTTTAACCATCCTATGATTTTTGAAAATTCTGAGAACTTTCTAGGAATAAAAATTACTGAAAATTGGAAAGATGGTGATACCTTTTTCAATTACCCCTCAACAACATTTTCTAGAATTTCTGTATATGGAACAAATATGAATGAATTAATTGAAAATGGTGAAAAGGTTGGTTTAACGCATATTATGGCAACTTCAGATGGAACATCATTTTTCAATTTTGTGAATCAACTATATTTTGAAGATAAACAATACCCATTTTTGATCAAAGTTTATGATTCAAAAGATTTCAATCATGAAAATTTTAATGTTAAAGTATTTGAGATTGACTATTCAAAATATCGTTCTATTCAATCAATTCCTTAAATCATTAAATTGATTATAATTAATTTCAAAAATTTTTAAATGATAATTATATCCATCTATTTTTGAATCATAAATTTTTTTGAGATATGGCAACTTTTCCTCATTTGTAAAAATTTCTTTCAAGAACTCTGGTCTTTCTGCAGCATTATCAATTATGATATGTTTTAATTTTTTCTTTTCATTTATTATCAATAAGTCTTCTATTGAATTTACATCATTTGTAGATAATATTGAAATTTTCCTATTAACTTCATCTTTCAATATGGGGAATTCTTTCATTTCCGCGATTACTGTACTTCTATAGTATGTAGATTCTGTCTCGTAAGAATTTATCACAGATAACTGTGGTGAATTTTTTAATGCAATTTCAAATGCTTCAATTTCATGCTCGTTATCCATCTTAATATCTAAAAATGCTACTGATGATATGGATATCCCTACAAAAATAATTACAATAATTAAATCTCTTCTATGAGTTTTTTCCCCTATCCAATTAATAGCATAAAGTGAAAAAATTATTAAAATTGGATATATTATCAATAGATATCTGGTATCTAAAATCCCTCTAGAACAAGCATAAAATGCTGGTATGAGAGAAATTATTCCTATCAATAATAATGATTTTTTTTTAATATCCCTTTTTTTTAAGAATAAAATGATTCCTAGAGGTAAAAATAAAATTAAATTTGGAACAAGAATCCATCCTAGATATTTAAACAAATTAGTAATTCCTAGCAGGGGGAAAAACTTCCTTTGATCTACATCTTCATTTAATTCATTACTCGTTACTGCTACTTCTACACCTGAACCAACATGACTAATTAAACCATCATATCCCATAGTTTGTTGTTTTACGATTACCATGGGAGTTAATATTAAAATAAAAATTCCTATTGCAATTAAATATTGAAAAATCATTTTTCTATCTTTTCTAAATCTAAACAAAAATATGACTGTCATTGGAATTATTATTAAAATTCCTTCATACCTAACTAATGAAAAAATTGCTGCTGTTGCAAATGATAGATAAATAATTTTTTTATTGTCACTTAAAAATAAAAAAATTGTAGTAACACCCATCAAAACAAAAAGTGGTTCAGTAATTCCTAATATTGAATTATGAATTATTCTCGGATCTAAAATAAATAATGCACTTCCTAATACCGCTAATTTTTTATCAACAAATCTATTACATAGAAAAAATATTGGAATAATTGTTATCACTGATACTATTGATGATAAAATTCTTTGTGCATTAGAATAATCTAGAAAATTATCTGAATTTATACTACTAAACATAATTCCTAATATTGATGGCCACAAATTATTTGTCAAATCATGACCCAAAGGAAATTGTGATACAATACTCATATCAATACCATACCAAAAATATCCTAATGCATCATATAATACTGGTAAATTAAATGGCAAAAAAATTAATCTAAATATTATTCCTACTAAAGCTATAGCTGTTAATGTTAATAAGATATTTTTATTTGAAAATTCTTTTTTAATTTCTTGCATTTTCATTAATTTTCAATCTATTTTTCATTATAGATATTCCCTCCATATTTTGTTATTTACAACATGAGGACAAGGTAAAATAAAATAAATTAACCCTAAATTTTCTTTGAAACCCATTATTATGGCTTACATTAAACTTATTCTTTATACTTATCCAAGCTTTACTCTAACATAGTAAGCATTAATTAACTAATATTCTAGTTACAAGATGATAAATTTGAATATAGTTATTGGAATTCCAGCATATAATGAAGAAAAAAATATTGCAAAAATAATATTGGGAATTAAAAAAATTACTACGAACATAATAGTTTGCAATGATGGTTCTACGGATTTAACTTCTGAAATTGCGAAAAAATTGGGAGTAATTGTAATCAATCATGAAAAAAATCAAGGATATGGTGCAGCAATAAAAAGTATTTTTTTAAAAGCAAAAGAGATGGATATTGATGTTTTAGTTACTTTTGATGCAGACGGGCAACATAGAATAGAAGATATTTCCAAGATATTAACTCCAATTAAAGAAAGGAAAGCAGATATTGTTATTGGTTCTAGATTTCTTAATGAAGAATCAAATGAAATTCCAGATTATAGAAAATTAGGAATTAAGGTAATTACTAAAATTACAAATACTTCAATCAAAGAAAAAATCACAGATTCACAAAGTGGATTCAGAGCTTATAATAAAAAAGTTCTATCAGAAATAGTTCCAACAGAAACGGGTATGGGAGTTTCAACTGAAATAATAATTAAAGCAAGTAACAAAGAATGTAAAATTACAGAAGTTCCAATTAAAATTCTATATCCCGGAAATACTTCAACACATAATCCTGTTTCTCATGGGGTCTCAGTAATCCTAAGTACTATAAAATTTACATCAATAGAACACCCACTAAAATTTTATGGTCTTTCAGGTATTACTAGTGTCGTCGTAGGATTATTTTTTATGATATGGACTTTACAAGAATTTTCACAGTTTGGTTCTTTTCCTCCAATCCCGGCTTTAATCTCAATTGGTTTTATATTACTAGGAATGATTCTATCAATTGCTGCAATTTTACTTCATTCATTAATTTCAGTAATACGAGAGAAATGACTAGTTAAAATTAGATATCATGAATAAAAATAAAAAATTATGGGAAAAAATACTGGGACTTAAAGGATTAGCATCAGTAGGTGTCACAGATATTGTTGGAAGTGGAATGGGAGCAATTTTTTGGTTTTATATTGCATCTGCTATAGAAGTTGAACAATATGGAGAAATTAGTTACTTTCTAGGAATTGCTGCATTAGTTCAGACAGTAGCGTGTGTAGCAACTGCAAATGTAATGACAGTTTATGTTGCAAAAAAAATTAGAATTGAAACAACCGTATATTTCATATCATTAATTATTAGTTTTATTTCGTCAATAATTCTATTTTTTATATTATATAGATTGGATGTCAGTCTTCTTATTCTTGCATTTGTAATAAATGATCTTACAATAGCATCTATCTTGGGAAAAAGATGTTACAGTAGTTATTCTAAATTTATTATAATCCAAAAAATTCTTTTAGTTAGTATTGGTATAGTCTCTTATAATTTAATTGGAGTAGAAGGTATAATTTTCTCTTTGGTAATATCTTATACTCCATTTATCTTTATTATGATAAAAGATTTCAAAAATTCAAAGATAGATTTTAGACTACTCATACCAAGAAAAGAATTTGTTTTAAATAATTACGTAATTATGCTTGCTGCAAACTTTAGAAGAGATATTGATAAATTATTAATTCCATTTTTGTTAGGTTTCACAATTTTAGGAAATTATTCATTAGCATTACAAATTTTTTATGTTTTAACAATATTCTCAAATATTGTATACAAATACCTGCTTCCTGAAGAATCTGTTAAAAATTCTACTAAGACATTAAAGAAAATGAGCATTATTATTACATGTGCTATAGGAGTATCTGGATTTTTTGTTCTTCCTGAAGTCATACCAGTATTTTTTCCGGAATATGTGGATACAATTAGTGCAATTAGAATAATGAGTTTGAGTGTAATTCCATCAAATTTAGTCTTAATTTTTTGGTCCAAATTTTTTGCAGCGGAGAAAAGTAGAGTTGTTTTATTTTCATCCATAATTCAAATGTTAGTGATGATTTTTGGAGTATTGATATTAGGTCCAATGTATGGAATTATTGGTTTGGCGGTAACTCATTTAACAGCATCAACAAGTCAGGCTTTATTTTTGGTATTTAGTAATAAAATTATCTTATTTAGAAAAAATAATGGAAATATGTAAAAGAGAAAATTACAATTTTAATATACCGTGTTTAGGAAGCGAATATGAATAAATTAGATGTATTAAGATTTAAACAGAATCTTTACGCAATAAAATTAAAATTAAAAAAACCAATAGTACGTAATAACAACATCGTAATTGAAGAATATGATAATTATTGGAAAAATGCTCAAATATTTAATAATATTATTATTAATAAAAATCCTAATGAGGTAATAGAATTTTCAGATCATGGAGTATATTCCCAAACTACTCATGTAGAATTTTTACAAAGATCATTACATGAGTTTTTAAAATTTGTTCAAAATTCATGCAGTGTTAATGAGCCTATTGTAGAATTAGGGTGTGGTACAGGTTCAAAACTTTTTTACTTAGAAGATAATGGGTTTAAAGATTTAGAAGGTTATGAACTAACGGTAAATGGAACAAAAAAAGCTAAAGAGTTTGGAGAAATAAAAAAATCTAATGTAAAAATTAAACAATGCGACATCACGAGAGATAATTTAGATATAGAAAATAAGACAGTTATCACATTTTTATCATTAGAACAATTGAAATTAGGCTTAGATAATTTAATTGACAAAATTGTAGACAGCAAACCTAAACAAATTCTAAGTTTTGAATCAATTTTTAAATCAAGATTTGAAAAATATTATGCAGAATATACTGGATATCAAACAGATTATTATGAAATATTAAAAAATAAAAAACAAATTAAATTATTACAAGTGGAAGAATTTCTAGTTAATCCAAATCTATTACGACCAGTATATTTTATCAAATGGAAGGTAAATAATTAGAGATTGAATTTTTAAAAATAATATGTTTGTATTTCACTTCTATTCATATTGGTCATTTTATTAATAAATTCAATTTTAATTGATAACTTCAAATACAACATTTCACAAATTTTTTTGTTGGCATTATTGGAGTTTGTTTTACATCTGTCTGCACCTAGTGAAAAATTAATAGAATTGGCTACTGATTATGCTGGTCTTTCACGATATTTACCTAATCAATTAAAAAGTATTAAGATCATTGAAAAAAATAATAATGAAACCATTACTGAGGAAGAATTAGTTTTTTCTACAATAATAAAAAATAAAATTATTCAACAAACCAAACATTCCAAACTTTCAAACACTGAATTAAAATCAGAAATTATCTTAGGACCTGCAACTGGTTCTACAATATTGATAACTTTTTCTAAATTAAATGAAGGAACCGATGTTTCTATTAATGCTAATCTTAAACTTAGTCTTAAAGCAAAATTCTTGTTACCAATCATCAAAAAATTATATAAAACTGTTATGACTGGTATATTGTATAAAATGAATGCCGATGCATTAGAACAAAAATCTTGAGTGATAGAAATGGATGATTTTTCAAAAATAATTAATTGGGAAAATGTATTCAAACAATCTAAGAATTTTCAATCTTGTACTCCTTTCAAATTTGCTTACATAGAAGGATTTTTTCAAGAAGACTTTTATGAAAAACTTTATGCATCATATCCTAAATTTGATGACTCTTGGGAACATGTAACTACTTTTGACAAAAATCATTTGAGCAAAAAATGGGCAAACACTTCCGAATATGGTGTTGTAACTGATGGTGATGATGTTTCTCTTAGTAATGAATGGAATTTATTAAAAAGATATGCATCAACCAAAGAATTTTCTGAGAATTTCCAAAAATTTACAAATGTTTTAGTCGCAAAACTAAAACATTTTCATTATATTGGAATGACACAAGGTGGCTTTCAACTTCCACATTTCCATGATGTGGGGCCTAGTACTTTAATTATGATGGCCTATTTTTCTAAGGGTTGGAAAAAAGGTGAACCTGGTGCTACATATGTTGCGTCTGATGTTGATGAATCCTCGATACTTTTTGAACCATATAATTTAGATAATACAATGGTGATTTTTCAAGATGCTAATAATGCTATTCATGGTGCTCGATATTTAGAAAAAGATGTTGAAAGAAGAGCATTACAAATTACTTTAGAAGGATGGTCTTCAGAAACCGGATGGTCTGGTGGTGATCCTGATAAAATTATAGAAACTAGAAAACAAGATCTAGTTGAATTATAAGATTTAATCTAATTTTGTATTTTTAATAATCTTTACATGTTTAACTAGATTTTCTAATTCCATCATATCAATTGAAGTTGCAGCATCTGGACCTTTTGATTCCTTTAATTTTACATGTTTTTCAATCATGATCTCTTTTGCATTATTTTTTTTCTTTAAAATGGTAAACAATATTGGGGCTGTAATTCCCATTGTATGATCTGAAAAGCCATCAAATTTTAAAGCTTCTTTCCAATTAATTTTTTTAAAATCTAATGGATAATCAGAAATACAGTAACAAAATGTTGCATTATTTTTTTTAAAAATATTTTTAATTTTTTTCTTATCTCCTCCCATACCCATACTAATTATGATTGGTTTTTTTGTTTTAGATTTTTTTTCTAAAATTTCTAATGAATAAGGATCTTTAAAAATACAAGTTCTAGATGCTACTTTGTATCTTTTTACATTTAATGTTTCAAGAAAATCTATTGCTTCAGGATAAAATACACTACAAAAAAATTCTATCTTAATTTTGTCTGAAAATTTTTTTAAAATTTTTACCTGTTTAAAAGTTAATTCTGATTTTTTTATTTCTTTCCAGTTTGGATGTTTTGAATTGTATAGGTCATTTGCTCTCCACATCTGAAATTTGACTGCGTTAGCACCTGCTTCTTTTGAAGATTTTATTAATTTTTTAGCTTTATTGATATTCCCTTCCCAATTTGAACCAATTTCAGCTATGATTGTAACTTTCATTATTTTTTTAATTTTGTCTTTCTATAATAAACAATCTTGAAATATTGGTAATTTTTACTTTGAATATTGGATATTTCTAAAATTACTTTAAAAGCTGTTGAATCTACGGATCTTAGATTTCTTTATACTCATCTAAAAGAACGTGACTCACGAGCAAATATTTCTCATAAAAGAATGCCTACATATCAAGAACATGTAAAATTTGTTCATTCAAAACCTTATTCAAAATGGTATGTTGTTATGTATGGAACAAAAAAAATTGGTAGCATATATCTTACAAAAATGAATGAAATTGGAATATTTATAAAAAAAAATTTTCAAGATGATGGTGTTGGACAAACAACCTTAGATCTATTAATGCAAAAACATCCAAGAGAGAGATTCCTTGCCAATGTTAACCCCAAAAATAAAAAATCAATCAATTTTTTTAAACATAATAAATTCAAATTAATTCAATATACTTATGAATTAGAGCCTAATGCAAAATAATTTTTAAGGTTTTCCGATTACTCTATATGTAAACCCTAACTCTTCAAGTTTTTTATCTTTGAAAAGATTTCTACCATCTATTATGATATACGATTTCATTTCTTTTTTAATTTTTTCAAAATCTATTTTTATAAAATCATCATGATCAGTCATTAATATTATTACATCTGAATCTCTAAATGATTCATTCATAGATGTTAAACTAATCGGCGATTTGATTCCTTCATAAACTGGATCACATATTATGACCTCAGCATTTTTAGATGTAAGTTTCTCCACAAGTGGAAATGTGGGACTAAGTCTAATATCTGGAATATTTTTTTTATAACATAATCCTAAAACCGTTATCTTTGATGAATCAATTTTTTTATTAATTTTCTCAAATTCTTCATCTAATAATTCGATTACATGATCAGGCATTGAATCATTTACCATTCTTGCAGTTTTCATTAATTTTGAATCAATGCCTAATTTTTCTGCCTGACTGATTAAATACCATGTATCTACTGGAATACATTCTCCACCAACTCCTGCTCCTGGATAATGCGGCATATATGCAAATGGTTTCGTTTTTGCAGCATTAATGATTTCAAATACATCTAACCCAAATTTTGGATATATTTTTGCTAATTCATTTACCAATGCAATATTAACATCCCTAAAAATATTTTCAAGAAGCTTTGTTGCTTCTGCAGCCTCTATGGATGATAATTCTGTTACTTCTGTCATAATAAATTTAGAATAAAATAATTTGGCAATTTTTGTACTTTTTTCATCAATTCCTCCAACCACTCTACTAATTTGATCTACTGAGAAACTTTCTCCACGTGCTTCTGTATTAAATTCAGGATCTTGTTTATCTTTTTTCATAGGAGTTGGATTATATCTTTCTGGACAATATGCTAATCCTAAATCTTTACCAAATTTTAAATCTGTCATACTTTCAATATTTTCTGATACTTGTTTTGTTGTACCAATTGCTACAGAGCTTTCAAAAATCAACATCATTCCTTTTTCTAAATATGGCGTTACTCTTGTAGATACATCATACAAATTTGAAATATCCATTTCATTTTTTTTATTAAGTGGAGTTGGAACACACACAAAAATTACTTCTACATCTTCAAGTGCTTTTTTTGGATCTGTAGTTGCTTCTAGCTTTTTGTTATTTGTTACTTTTTTCAACATGTCTTGATATTCATAAATAACAGTAGCCGAATTGATTTGTTCAACTCTTTTTGGACTTACATCTAGACCTCTGACAAAAAACCCTTTATCTGCAAGAAATGTTGCTAACGGAAGACCAATAGTACCTACACCTATTACACATATCTTCACATCTTTGTTATTCACACGTTGTACAATTTGATCTATTCCTTGAAGATACAAAATTAATTCCCACTCAAAAATGATTTAATGCCCTCATTTAAAGAAATACTAGGTTCAAATCCTAAAATTTCTCTAGCTTTTGTTATATCTGGTATTCTGTTTATTATTTCTCGGCTTCTTTGCCTATTGGAATCTTCAAAAGGAACAAATTTTATTTCACTTTTTGATTCTGTTAATAAAATAATTTTTTTAGCTAATTCAAAAATACTAATAGGTTCTGAATTATTTCCAATATTAAACAAATTGTTATTTCCTTTTTTAAATGATAATTCTATTCCTTTTACAATATCCTCTATATGACAGAATGCACGAATTTGTTTTCCACTACCATGAATAATTATGGGTTTATCTAAAATTGCATTATTAACAAATTCTGGAATTACAAAAGATTTTGATTGTTTTGATCCATATGCATTAAAAAACCTTAAAATTGAATATTTAAAATCATATTTTTTTGAATAGGCTTTAACATATTCTTCTCCTGTAACTTTACTTACACCATAATTGGTTATCGGCATTGGAGATTCGTTTTCACTAATTGGTATTTTATGTGGTTCCCCATAAATTTCAGAAGATGACGAAAAAATTATTTTTTCAATTTTATTCTCTTTACATGCATCTAAAATTTTTTTTGTACCCAAAATATTAAGATCTAATGTTTTTATTGGATCTTCTTCAGTAATCTTTACACCTACTGCAGCAGCTAAATGAATCACTATTTCACTACCTCTAATTAATTCGGAAATTTGAGTATCTGCCGATAAATCACATCTCTCAAATTCAACATCTTTTATTTTTGGTGGATTTATATCAATAATTTTTATTTCATGGTGTTTTTTCAATGATTCTGATAGATATGTTCCAATAAATCCCGAACCACCTGTTATTGTAATTTTCAAAAGTCTCATTGAAACTCAAATACAATCAAATTTAAACTGTTTCTAAAAATTAATTTTTAACATTTTAATAATTACATCATACAAAAAATATGGTTCTCTAAATGTTAGGATGTATTATTCAGGCAAGAATGGGTTCAACAAGACTAAAAGGAAAAGCCCTACAAAAAATAAGCCAGGACGAAATTGTTTTATCCTTTTTAATCAATCAAATTAAAACTTCTAAATCTCTAGAAAATATTGTAGTTGCTACTACAAATTTAAAAGAAGATGATATTATTGTTGATTTTTTAAAATCTTACGATGTTGAAATATTTCGTGGAAATTCTGAAAATGTTTTAGATCGATTTTATCAATGTGCTCAAAAATTTAATTTTTCATATATTGTTAGATTAACTGCGGATAATCCATTAATTGATCCTTCTATTATAGATTCAGTTGTAGAAAAATTTTTTGCTCGAAAATGTGATTATTTATCAAATACACATCCTAGAACTTTTCCACAGGGGAATGATGTTGAAATATTTTCTTTCAAAACTTTAGAAAAAACTTGGAATAGTGCAACAAAATTATATGAAAAAGAACATGTTACGCCATACATTTACAACAATCTAAATTTATTTAAAATAGAAAATTTTTCTAAAAATACCGATTATTCTAATTTACGATATACTGTTGATCATCCAAATGATTTAAAACTTGTACAACAAATTGTTGATAAAATACAACATAGACCAATTTTATTTAATGACATTATTTCTCTTTTAAAAATAGAACCTAAGTTGTTTTCAATAAATAAAGATAATGTTGTTGATGAGGGGTATAAAAAATCAAAATTGCAGGACGAAAATTCTTCCATCTAAAGTAAAATTCTAGATGAGGTTAAATAATCACTATTCATAGAATTTACATCTTGAGATATTGTAAAAAATGTCTTTATCCTGATACTAAACCCCAACTAGGATTTGACGAAAATGGAGTATGTAACGCATGTATTAATTGGAAAAAAAAATCTTCTATTGATTGGAATCTAAGAAGAAATCAATTAGATGAAATTGTAGCAAAATACAAAAAATCTGATGGAAGTTATGATTGTGTAATTCCTGTAAGTGGTGGTAAAGATTCTCATGCTCAAGCATTGTATGCTAGAGATGAATTAGGATTAAATCCATTGTTAGTAACTTTCGTTCCTAGAGATTTAGTAGAATTAGGAAAAAAAAATATTGAAAATCTAAAAAGCTTAGGTTTTGATTATATAGAATTCACTCCTAATCCTAAAATTTACAGGAAATTAGCCAAGATTGGACTCACTGATTTTGGTGATGTAACATGGCCTGAACATCACGGAATATTTATTGTTCCAATAAAAATTGCTTCATCATTTAAAATTCCATTAGTAATTTGGGGTGAGAATCCACAATACGAATATGGTGGACCTGGTTTGGGAAATAAATTAGATTTTGAATGGTTAAAAACATTTGGTGGATTCTGGTTAGATAAGTACAGTGTAAAAGAAGTTGCACTAAAACACAACATAGAATTAAAACATTTGAATCCTTATACATATCCGACGAAACATGAATTAGATGAAATGGGTCTTGATTCGATATTTCTTTTTTACTTTTTAAAATATGACATATATGAAAATCTTGATTTTGTAAAAAAACATGGATTTAGTGTTGATGATAAACCTAAAGAAGGAACTTACACAAATTGGGAAAATTTAGATGAAAAATATACTGGTATGCATGATTATTTTAAATGGATAAAATATGGCTTTGGACGTGCAACTGATCATGCATCTATCGATATTAGATATGGTAAAATATCTAGATCTGAAGGAATTGAATTAGTAAAAAAATATGAAGGAAAGATTCCTATAAGATATTTTGATGAATTCTTAGCAGATATGGAATTAGATAAACAAGGATTTTATGACATAGTAGACAAATTTGCAAATAAGAATATCTTTGAATTAGATACTAATGGTAATTTCAAGAGAACTTCTGATGGAAATTTAATTTTGAAGAATTATCCTGAATAAATCTTATTTTTCTATAAATTCATAAAATTTTTTGGATGAATATCCTTGGAAATCAATTAATTTTTTTAAATAATTATTAGATAAATTTTGAATTTCTGAACAAAATTTTTCATTCTGTAAAATTTTTAAAAGATCATCCTTGATATTTTTGATATTTGAAGTTAAACAACCGTTTAATTCTACTATACTTGGATTTTTCCAATTGTAATCAATTCCAGGAATGAATATGACTGGCTTACCTAGTATGATGGCTTCAATCATAGTACTGCTAATTCCAATACATATCAGTATCTTAGCATTTGGTAAAAGTTCTGTTATGTCTCCAGATGAAAGTATGTGAATTTCTGGATCTATTTTATTGGCTAATTCATCTAAATTAGTTAATTGTGTTGGAGATGGATGCAATTTTACAATCAGTTTTTCTTTAAGTTCAGAAACTGTTTTGCAAATTTCTAGAATATCTGAAAGGTATTTTTCAATTTTTTGAACTCTTAATCCCTCCACTTCTTCAGGCTGTGGGTCTGCTGAACTAGCTAATAGAATATAATCGCCTTTATTTGATTTTGAGCTAAATAAGTCATCATATCTTGGTGCACCAATAATTCCAATTTTTTTAGATGGTATGGATGCATTCTCGATTGCTAATTTTCTATCAATATCCCCCCATACCAACAATTTTTGTGCATCATGAAGGTAAACTCCTTGTGATTCAAGATTTTGATTTACTTCTTTTGTATCCCAATGATATCCTTCTTGCATATGTATACAATTCACATTAAATTTTTTTGAAAGAGCTGAAATAATTTGTTCATAAAATCCTACCTCGTTAATTACTACTGAATAATTAATCTTTATTTTTTCAAACATTCTGTGTGCTAATTCTATTTCTTTTATTGTATTCGTTAATCTATTTTCTATAAGCTCAATTAATACAGGTTTAATTAATTCAAAAATAGTTTTTCCTTCAAAAGTAAAAAATTTCTTAAATATAGATTCCTTTTTCCATAATTCTGAAATTTGATTTTTCATATGTTCGTTAGCTTTAAGATAATTAGTTTCTGTAGTTTGATCATAAATAAACTTCTCAGTAATTATTTTACATTTAGAATTAATTATAGTCTTTAATGTTGAAAAATTCCAGAATGGCGGTCTTTTTCTACCGTAGAAAAATATCTGGGAATTATATTCCCTAGATTTTAAAAAAAGATTTTTGAACCTATCTGTATTATATTCTACAAAAAGAATATTTGATTTCTTTTCTTGTATTTTTCTTGGTTTAAAAAAATTATTAATTAATTGATCTATGAATTTTTTAAATTTTAAATATTTTTTTTCATCAATAAAAATATTCTTCTGATTTTTACCTATCTTTAAACCAATTTTTATTTCTTCATGAGTAAAAGCATATGATTTTTCATTAGTATGATCAATTTTTACGCATGATTTTGTAAAAAAATTAATTATTTTGTATAATTCATTATCTGCAAAGAATACTGTTTCTTGATTTTGAGTAAAAATATTTTCAATTTCTTTAAATTTTTTTAGAAACCTAACAAAAAAATTTAATAATTCATCTTGATATAGTCTCCCAATATTCACTTCTTTATGCATAAGTGAATCTGAAAATTCATTTTCATGAAACCAATACGTAAATTTATAGACATAATCTTGTATGTTATTACATTCTACATCATTGATAAATTTATCAGAAATTTCATGTTTTAATTTTTCATCATTTAATTTTTTATGTGATTTATAATCAAATGAAATAATTGAAATATTTTTATTTTGATTAATTTTTTTTTTAATTAGATTAAAATTTGAATTTATATCCACAAATATAATTTCTTTATGTGTTGATTGCTTTTGTTCTGAAGATTTTACATCTGAATGTTCCATGTTGCTTTATTTTTTTTCCCATTTTTTCCAATCATAATTCTGAAATTCTGTATTTATCATTTCATTATCATTTGGTTTCCATGCAACATCTGCAAGTACAAGCACTTTAGATATTTCATTATTGGGATTTACAATTGCTGCAGACATACCATTAGGAACTGAAATTAAGATTGATGTATCACAATTAGTTGGAATTTCATGAATTTTACCTTCATTATCTTGAATAACTATAACAATTTCGCCAGAAATACAATAAAAATATGTGGTTCTATTTTTGTGAAGGTGTGGGCCCTTTATTTCTCTAGGATTTACTGAATTAACATATACCATTTCTGGATGATTTGGAAGTATATTGTCCCAATCTCTCCATACTACAGTTAATTCACCATTCACATGAGAATCATTAGTATCACGAGTTTGATGTGATTCTAAATTAATAATAAATTTTTTATCATCCACTAACTAAAATCTGTGGATTTCCGCAATAAAAGTTTGGATTTATAGTTACTATCTAAAGTACACAATATTTTATTAGGCATATAGAAATCAAATCTATATGAAATTATTAGTTACTGGTGGATATGGATTCATTGGGAGTAACTTCATCCTAAAATTATTAGAAGAAAACACTGAATTTAAAATTAAAAATGTTGATGCAGAATTAAATGGATCTAATCCAAAAAATCTTTCAAAAATAAAAGATCATCAAAATTATGAATTTGTTAAAGGAAATATTACAGATCATAAATTAATGAAAAAATTAATTGATGAATGTGATACAGTAATTAATTTTGCAGCTGAATCATTTGTAGATAGAAGTATAAATGATGCAAGTCCATTTTTAGTATCTAATATTTTAGGTACACATACTATTTTAGATATTATTACAAAACAAAAAAAGAAAATGATTCAGATATCTACTGATGAAGTTTTTGGTAGTTTAAAAAATGGAAGTGCTACAGAAGAATCCATGTTTAATCCTACTAATCCATATGCTGCTACAAAAGCATCAGCAGAACTTTTAGTTAATTCTTATTTTACTACGTATAATTCAAATGTAATAATTACAAGGTGCACAAATAATTATGGTCCAAGACAATTTCCTGAAAAATTAATCCCAAAAACCATTCTTTTGGCAGATCAAAATAAAAAAATTCCAATTTATGGAAATGGCACAAACATACGAGATTGGATTTTTGTAGAAGATCATTGTAATGCAATTTTTAATATTTTAACAAATGGAAAATCAGGAGAATCATACAATATTTCTGCAAGTAACGAAATAGATAATATTACAATAGTAAAAAAAATCCTTTCATTGATGAATAAATCTGAAGATTTAATAGAATTTGTAGAAGATCGTCCAGGTCATGATTTTAGATATAGTATGGACTCACAAAAGACAAAAAAAGAATTGAATTGGCAAACTAAAGTTAATTTTGAAGAAGGGATTAAAAAAACAGTTGATTGGTATCTTTCTAATAGAGAATGGTGGAAAAACATAGTAAAAAATTCTCTAAATCAAACTCCGTGGAAAATTTGATCTTAAATTATTAATATTAACAAATAATCATTTTGATATGAAAGGAATTCTTCTTCATGGAGGTCATGGGACAAGATTAAGGCCATTAACGCATACTGGACCTAAACAATTACTTCCAATTGCAAATAAACCAATGTCTGAATATTGTATAGAATCTATGAAGAGTGCAGGAGTGACAGAAATTGCAATTATTATAGGGGGAATAGGATCACAAAAAGTTAAAGAATATTATGGTGATGGAAACCAATTTGGAATAAAAATTAATTATATTTTACAAGATTTTCCACGGGGCATATCACATGCAATTAGTCTATGTGAAGATTTTATAGGTAATGAAAAATTTTTAGTATTTTTAGGAGATAACATTATTCAAAAATCTCTTAATGAATTTGGAAGTGAGTTTGAAAAATCAGATGATGCAGCTACAATTCTTTTATGTGAAGTTGATAATCCAAGTAGATTTGGAATTGCTGACATACAAAATGGGCAAATTAAAAAAATTATTGAAAAACCAAAAAACCCCCCAACAAATTTAGCAGTAACAGGAATTTATTTTTTAACTCCAATTATTTTTGATATTATTAAAAAATTAAAACCCTCATGGAGAAATGAATTAGAAATTACTGATGCGTTGGATATGTTATTGAATGAAAAACATTCTATTAGCTACAAAATGATTACCGATTATTGGAAAGATACGGGTACTCCAGAAGATATCATTAATGCAAATAAAGCTATTTTAGAAAATATAATTCCAGAGTTTAAAGGGGAAAAAGATTCAACAGTCTTAATTGAGGGTAATGTTTCAGTAGGCACTGAAACATGTATTAGTAATCAAGTAAAAATTCAAGGCCCTGTAATAATTGGAAATAACTGTATAATTTCAGGAGATGTAATAATTGGACCAAATACAAGTATTGGAAATAACTGTATAATTTCAGGAGGAACTATCAAGGACTCAATTATAATGAATAATTGTGAAATTAGAAAAAATGTAAATCTAAAAAACAGTATTATTTCATCAAATTCTACTATTATGCAAAATAATATTAAAAATGAGCAAGTTTTTCTTCTAGGTGAGGGTACAAAAGCATCATTTTAGTAATTGTAATGAATTTTTTAATATGAAAAACTAATTGATTTTAAAAGATATGGAAAATAAAAAACCTCTGATAAGCATAATTATTCTAAATTATAATGCTGGAGATCTAATTTTTAATTGTGTAAATTCAGTTTTTCAATCAAACTACAAAAATTTTGAAGTAATACTTGTAGATAATATATCCACAGATGGTAGTCATAAAAAATGTAAAGAAAGATATGATAAAATCCAATTAATTGAAAATTCAGAAAATTTTGGATATTGTGAAGGAAATAATATTGGAATAAGAAAAGCTAAAGGAGAATTTATAGTAATTTTAAATCCCGATACAATCGTAGAACCAAATTGGCTTGATGAATTTTTAACTGCATATTCAAAATTTGGTGATGCATTGTATCAACCAAAAATTCTGTCACTCTATGAAGAAAAAATATTGCAAAGTACTGGAAACATGATTCATCCATTTGGATTTGGATTTGCTAGAGATAAAGGAATTAAGGATCATAATCAATTTAATGAAATAGAAAAAATTGGATATGCATCAGGTACATGTCTCTTTACATCATCTAAAGTTTTAGATAAAATTGGATTACTTGATCCCTTTCTATTTCTTTATCATGATGACTTAGATTTAGGTTGGAGAGCAGCACAATTAGGAATTGATTCATATTTTGTTCCAAATATAAAAATACTTCATGCAGAAAGCTATATTTTAAAATGGAGTTCAAAAAAATTCTATTGGTTAGAACGAAATAGAAAATATTGCCTTTTAACTCATTTTTCTAAGCCTACATATAAAAAAATGAGACTATATCTAATATTGGTTGATTTTCTTGTATGGGCATTTTATATTTCAAAGGGATTCTTGTTTGCAAAAATTAAAGCAGAATTGGATATTAGAAAAAATAAAAAACAAATCAAAAAAAAATATTTAGAATTAGAAAATAAAAAAATTATTTCAGATGA
>Ga0315331_10000151_pt1 | contig 42404 bp, 29 predicted proteins | sample M160m34915metaG_FD_203456 | JGI IMG/M metagenome (GOLD analysis project Ga0315331, IMG submission 203456) | Ammonia-oxidizing marine archaeal communities from Monterey Bay, California, United States - M1 60m 34915 | ecosystem: Environmental > Aquatic > Marine > Intertidal zone | place: USA...
GACCGGCGACCTATCGATTTCCTCTCCACGAGCACCGAAGAAGCACTCGCAGGACGCTTATTCTAGCGGGCCTGGAGGGTGGTTGTAAATGCGACCCGGGAGCAAGCAACGCGACTAGTCTGTTCAAACCAGGCTCATGACTCAGCCTGCGATTCCTACGGAGCGACCTGATACTGGAGCTGCCCCACGGCTTGCCCCTGTTTTGAATTAACGTCCAGGGGTACTGTGAACACCACACTGCCCATCTTGCAAAGGCCATTACCGTCTGCCTGGCAATAGTAGTAGTTCATGGAGACCGTCACCGTATCACGCCCCTCACCACTGACCGGCAACACCACATCAAATTCGGCACTTGGTTTTGCCACGGTTTGCCGGCCCAGGCTATCTCGTTTGACCGCACCCGTTTTGGGTGTGGCAGCCGTGTAATATCTCATGGGCGCCAGCTCATTGATCTTCCAGCCTGCGGGCAACTTCAACTGTACCTTCAACTGGATCTTGCCATCCACCGGTTTCAAGGACAACGGCGCCACGGCAACCTTCTTTGCCTTGGCAAACTGGGGCCCCTTGTCCGTCGCTTTAGCCGGTGACTTCACGCCCGTCAGCTTGAGAGTTTTCACTTTCCCGGTGCTGATATCAACCATTCGTATCGCATGATTATTGGTATCCGCGACATAGAGTGTTCCGCCGGCAATCGTAATTCCCGACGGCTCGTCGAAGAGTCCTCGTTTGTCATCAAAGCCAGGTTCTTTCTCCCCGGCAACGGTGCGAGTTGCACCTGTCTTGACATCCACGACCTTGATCTTGTTGTTGTAAGTATCCGTGGTGTAGATCTTGTTATCGTGATAAACGACGCCGAGGGCATGCTGCAACTTGGCCTGGGCCTTGGGGCCATCAACGTCTCCGAAATCGAACAGGCGTCCCTGGGGTTCATCGGCCGAGCCCACGACAGTCCAAACCTTTTCTTTCTGGTCAAAGGGAACCGCTCGAATTGAACTTCCCTCACTGTCGGCAACAAATAACCATTTCCCGTCGGAAGTTAAACCACTGGGCTGGGCAAAAGACGAGACGCTGTTCCCCGGAGTACCGGTGTCATAAGGAGTCCTGGGCAACAGCAAACCATCCATGATATCTTCGCGCCCGTTTCCGGCATAAAGCCCCACGCGTTTCTCGTCGAGGCCCATGCGCCAGATCTGGTGGGGACCCGCCATTGCGATGTACAGGTGGTCCTTGTGTACGTGCAAAGCCCAGGGGCTATTAAGCGCTGTCGTGGACGGTTTGCTCTGCCAACGATTCGGGCCCGTCGCACCTCCGGGCCAGGGCCCTCGCCGCTGAACACCTGTCCCTGCAATCCTGGTAACACGGCGTTGCTTTAAATCCACCTTGCGCAACATGTGGTTCTCGGTGTCCGCGACGTATAGTGTTTCACCGACCAACGCCATTCCCTGGGGATGGTCAAAGCTGGCCTTCTCGAAACTCCCGTCCGCACGACCAATCACTCCGGAACCAATCACGTCCCGCAACTTACCAGCCAGGTCCGTGATGACGATGCGATTGTGATTACTGTCCGAAATAAACAATCGATCGTTTTTCTCGTCAGCCAGCACTTTCCCGGGAAACTTCAACTCCGAATCTTTCTGGCGATAGGCAGCCAGCTCAAAACGAATCGGGGTCTCATCCAACAGCTTCTGCTTGCGGTAATAGGGAATCCCTCGCTTGAGTTGCTCATTGACCTGGTCAAAAGTAATCTCGCCACTGGTCCCCCAGATCGCTTTACCTTCCGGATCGATCATCAACACCGAAGGCCAACTGCGAACCCCGTAGGTATTCCAGATCTGGTGGCGTGCATCATTGACAACCGGATGTTCGATCTCGTACCGGAGGACCGCTTCTTCGATGTTCTTACTGTCTTTTTCCGTCTCGAATTTCGCCGAATGCACACCGATCACGACCAACTCGTTGGGATAGGCCTTTTCCAGCTTCTTCAGTTCCGGAAGGATATGGATGCAATTGATACAGCAGTACGTCCAGAAGTCCAAGATGACGAACTTGCCTTTCAAATCTCGCTTGGACAGCGGGCGTGAATTAATCCAACTCATTCCCTTGGGAAAATCCGGAACGTCCAATCGTCTCGTGAAGGGGTTTTTACTCTGTGCCTGGAGATTATTCAGTGCCACTGGAGTCGTCCCTGCAGCGGAGGGGACTTCCGTGGTCTCGGTCTCCTCAACCTCCTCGCCGGCAGGCTCAGTGGTCTCCTCCCCGGCAGATGCTGCACGCGCGCCCTCCTCGGTGGATACTTGAGATTTCTCTTCCGGGGAACAACCCATCAAGCAACACAATGACAGGAACAGCAGGAACATCAACGACCGGCTCGCTATGGTTTTGACCTGTCCACGAAACATACCCATCTCCTCCGTACTGGTTTACGATTCACGTCCTCCGCCTTACCTCCCTATCGTATCCGACAACGGTGCCGCGGAGAATAAGAGCCTAAAAAACGAAGGCAATAAATTTAACCCAATGTGACATATATCGTTCTCAGAAGGCCTGCCTCCCCCCCCTGTTTAACTATCCTGTGGAACCAAGATTTTTCACCGTGGGTATTTACCTGCGACAGTTAGAAAATCCCCTGGCAGACATATCTTATTCCTTACAAGGAAGTTAGACCAACACGAAACAAAAACAGGTAACCCGGCGACGTGAAACTGGTGCCTGTTTACACACCACGGCGCAGCCTGTCACGGAACCGATCATCGCCAGGCACTCGGATGAAGACCGAAGTTGACACGCTGCCCACGTCCCTATTAGATTGCCAAGGCCTTGGATTCCCGCACCCATGAATGACATTATCATCCGGCCAGGAGAATGTTTCGTGAAGCAGCTTAGTTTAATCTTTTGTGCCCTGTTACTTTGTGAGGCCCCGACTGCATCCGCGCAGATGTGGGCCAACAAGATGTTCGAAGCCACTGATCATGACTTCGGAGTCGTGGCTCGTAATTCCAAGCAGCAATTTCGATTCAAGCTGAAGAATATCTACGTAGAAGATGTTCACATCGCCCGTGTCCGTTCCAGCTGCGGCTGCACCAGTCCGATCATCGAGAAGCGTACTCTCAAGACACATGAATCCGGTACGATCCTGGCGGTCTACAACACGAACTCCTTCCTGGGATCCAAGAGTGCCACGGTCACCGTCACGATCGACAAACCGTATTACGCCGAAGTCCAGTTAAACGTGCAGGGATTTATTCGCAGTGACGTGGTCTTTAACCCTGGCTCCATCCAGTTTGGTGAAGTCGCACAGGGATCCATCACTGAGCAGAAGCTGGATATCACTTACGCCGGTCGTACCGATTGGAAAATCACGGATGTTCGCAGCGCGTATCCTCACTTCGAGGTCGAGTTGAATGAGAAAGATCGAAATACGAATCGCGTGAACTACGAGATGCTGGTCCGGCTCAAGCAAGACGCTCCCGCTGGATACATCCAGGACGAGTTAACCATCGTTACGGATGACCCCAAGAACAAGACCATTAGCCTGGCGGTCCAGGGGCGCGTGATCTCCCCGTTAACGATCAGTCCCACCACGCTGATCCTGGGACCGGTTGAAACAGGTTCCATGGTCTCCAAGAAGCTCGTCGTGCGAGGCAATGCCCCGTTCCGTATTACCGAGATCACCTGCAACGACCAGTGCCTGAAAATTGATACCCCGGACACTGCCAAGAAACTACACTTGATTCCCGTCCAGTTCACGGCCGGCGACACATCCACCAAGATGGTCGAAACCATCACGATCAAGACCGACCTCTCCGGTGGCACCACGGCAACCTGCGTCCTCACGGCAACCGTCAACATGCCAACCGAGACCCCCTGACCGCTCCCGGCTTCAGTTCTCCGGTGATGCTCCTGCAGCAAACGTCAGCGGCAGTGCTAAACGCGGATAATCCGCCGTCTTCTGAAAAGCATTTTCCAGTAATCCCATTACGGCCAGTACCACGTCTTCTCGCCAGGCCGGAGCCAGCACCTGGACCCCGACGGGCAAGCCACAGCTATTGATATCCGTCTTGCGAGCCTGATCAAACACGCGATCGCGACTGGGTGCCCGTTCCTCTTGCTCGTCATCACGCACACGTGTTGACGCCACCACACCCGCTGGCCAACCCAGTAGGTTCGGCAGAAAACTATAACCAGCGGCTGGCAATAGATCGATCGGTGCCCCATGGGGCATCGCCGGCAGGGCATGAGGTGGACAGATCGCTGCCTGAAATCCTTCTTGCCGGAAAATACTCAATAATCGCCGCCGATAAGCAACCATCCAGCGCGTGTTACTCCAGTAACGAGAAACCGATGACCGACGTGTCTGGTTCACCAGGTGAGCCATGGTTTTCTGACCAAGACCACGCATCAGGCCACTAACTAGCCAACGCATCGACGACCCTAGGCGGGCACCACGCACCAACCGAGCCAGATGGGGATGCACCTGACTCCCCCGCAGTAACCGGGTGACATCCCTGCCTCCATCGGCGCCGACCAACTGGTAGTAGACATCCAGTGCTTCTGGGATATCGGGTGGTGTCCAGGGACAAACCTCGGCCCCCTCACGGGCTAGCTGTTCCGCCGCCTGGTCCACGGCACGACGGATAGCAGGCGAAGGACGAAACGTTCCATCATCATTCCACACTGCGATTCGAAGCCCTTTCACATTCACGCGGTCCGGGTCGCCGATGGTTCCAGGCACCACGTCGATGTCGCGGGGTTCCTCGACCGGGCCTGCCATGACTCGCAAGGCCAACGTCAGGTCGGAAACATGACGTCCCATCGGTCCTGCCTGGAAAAAAACAGCCTCCATCCCACGCAAGGCTCCATCCATGCCCTCCCGGGGGAGTCGACCACTGGTCGGCTTGATCCCATGGATACCACAGACGTGAGCTGGAATACGAATGCTTCCGCCGAGGTCACTTCCCAGGCCGAGGGGTGATCCATAAGCAGCCAGCAAGGCTGCTTCTCCGCCCGTGCTTCCTGCCGATCCACGGGCCAGGTCCCACGGGTTCTGAGTCCGTCCGAACACCGGGTTTTCCGACTCATGCCACAGCATCAATTGCGGTACATTTGTCTTGCCCAGGATGATAGCACCCGCTTCTCGTATTCGGCGTACAAAAACTCCGTCCTCATCCCGCGGCCGATTGACACGCGTGGTTAAACCGATGGTCGTCGATGATCCTGCCAGGTGAAAACACTCCTTGACCGTCATGGGCAAGCCGTGCAATGGCCCCAGCTCCGCTCCCTGGTCTCGTGCTCGATCGGCTGCCACAGCCTCCTGGCGAGCCTCGTCGAAACGTGACACCACCAGGGCATTCAAGTGCGGGTTAACCAACTCCACCTGTGTGATGAAGGTCTCGGTTACCTGCCGGGAAGACCATTCACCGGCAGCGATCCGGGAGACGATATCGCAAGCAGAACTGGCCAGTATCCGTGGATCGGGAGCCTCACGGTTCAGCTGGTTCATTTACATCCTCCGCGGACAGCTCGGCCTGTTTTGAATCCTTGTTTTTCCTTTTCCTGCGACGACGAAACCAGTCACGAACTGCTCGCCAGCCACGTGCAAATAAGACACCCGAAAACAGGTCCTCGGTAATGGTTGACTTGCTGGTAGAAAAATTATTCCAGGCAGCTGCCATGTAAGGCTGACTATTTTCACTCAACGTCGTGTAAATACCGCGACTGCGAATGTCGCCCAGGCCGTTGCGATAATGATCCAGGATGTGACGATCGAACATGTTCCCGGCCACGGTGACTGCCGACAGGGTACCCTTACCCATCGTTCCAACCTTGTTGAGCGTATACAAAGTCATCGTACTGGAGATCGACAACAGGTTAACTTCCTGCTGCTCCGCCGTTTCCTTCATCTCGCTCCAGAGTCGCTTGACCTCCGACTGCGGGATCAACTGCGTCGGAGAGGTCTTGGCGATCGCCTCGCGAGTCTGCTGGACGGTTTTCTTCAGTCCTTCGACGGAAATGGGTGGCATGTCAAAGGCCTGTGCCGTCATTCCCGATGTCCTGCTGACGGCATCCAACAGATCCGACACCTGGTCGATCGTCGTTTCCGGATCAATCACGCCCTTGGCCTTCAACTCCCCGCTTAGCTCATTCAGGTAAGTCTTCGATCCGTAGGCCAGGTCACTGAAAATTGCCAGGACCGTCACTGGGGAAAGATGCAACGTGGCCCAGCCAGCTATTTCCACGAAACTTCCTACTGTTTTCCGGGCCACGAAGGCCTCGACCTCAGGGTCTTCCGGTTCCGTCTCCTCCTTGGGCAACTCGACGCCACCCACGTCCTCCACCATGAAGTCCAACATTTGCTGAACGAAGATCGTGTAAGAACGCGAACTGCGAAAGGCCTGGGGGACCAGCAGTTTCATTGAGCCGCCCAGGGCACCGCCGACGACTGCTGTCGTAGAACGCAAGGTTCGTTCCGGCAGAGAAAGGCTGTACATCAGGTAGGACTGAACACGAGCGATTCCCGGATCATCTACTGGCTGATCAGGACGCTGATCCTCTGCATCGATCCCTGGCGTGTCCGTTGTATCTTTCGGATTCTTGGCGTCATTCGTTTGCATGATGTGGAGCCACGCCACGTTTGTTGTTAGCCAGGAAACACGCTCGCCGAATCATCACCCCCGGAACCTTCGCATCGACCTTACTCGAGATCGATTGGTCGCCCAGCGACTTCCCGGGAGCGGCCCTTTTACAAGTCGCTCCGAACGCTTGGAAAGACCGCCTGGCACCGACTTCTCCGGGGCCTGCGATCGAGACTTCTTGTCACCAGACCGCGACTTCTTTTTACCCGGAACGTGATATCGCTTGGGTACCAGGAAAGGAACAATTTGTGAGGCCTTGGGACCAACGTCCATTGGATCTCGCGACCAACTTCCTGGTAACCACCAGAGGATTAATTGCGCTAATGGAATAGCCAGCATCCCACCCAGGACCACCTTGATCATGGTCCACATGGGGTTCTCCGATTTGCGTGCAGGACCCCGGATAGGACGAATGGAAGAAGATCCGGTGACTGGTGATTCTACTGAATCACCAAAGTTAAAAGATCCCACCGCCTCTTCCTCGGCTTCGGAACTGTCTTCGGGACCAAGTGCCTCGTCCGTCTCAGATTCGCTGTCACCTGCAGAATCCGAGGCATCGCCTGCATCTGATTCCCCGATTTCAATCTTCACGCTTGCTGAGATCGAGTCGTCTACTGGATCCTCGTCTGCTGCATCCTCGCCTGAAGCCTCCGTCGTCACGGGACCATCGAGCAGGATGAGAGCGGGAGGCAGTTCCTGCATGACCTCGCCCAGCAGAAATTCTTCCCGGCACAGGGGACAAGCCACCCGCGATTCCTCGCCAGCACCCTGTGGAATCGTTACCTCGTCTTGACAGCGAGGACAGGTCGCGATGGTCATGTTAACTCTCCAGGTCAGCTCTGCCGCGAATACTTCCACTCGCCGGTGGACATCTGTTCCGCTTCTGGATTCAGTGTACCGGAAAAAAAGCCTCGAGTCCCCACCGGCCTCTCGAATTACTCGCTACCTGGCTCCATTCTGACCGTTCGCTCATCAACCAATGCCGTACAGCGGCTCCAGTTTTGCTCGCAAATAAGCCAATAACGGTTCGTGCGACAAGGGTTGGCCAGTGATACGTTCAACCAGTTCGGACGCGCGGTAACATTTCCCCGGCTGGTGAATCTTTTCCTGCAACCAGTGCTTCAATGGCATGAATTCACCACGGGAAAACATGTCCTCCAGATCCCCCAGGTCCTCGGTCGCCTGGGCAAAGAACTGGGCCGAGTAAAGGTTGCCCAACGAATACGTGGGGAAATAGCCAATCAGTCCGGCACCCCAATGGATATCCTGAAGTACACCATCGGCATCGGAAGGGGGTTCAATCCCGAGAAACTCACGGTATTTTTCCCGCCAGGCGGCTGGCAGATCCGGCACCTGCAGGTCCCCCTGGATCAATGCCTGCTCCAGTTCAAAACGAATGATAATATGCAGGTTATAAGTTACCTCATCCGCCTCAACTCGAATCAGCGACGGCCGCACCTCGTTCAGCGCAAAGTAGAACTGGTCCAGTGTCACGTCAGTCAGCGCCGAGGCAAAGGTTTCCTGGAGCGTGGGAAACATGTACTGCCAAAATGCCCGGCCACGACCGACCTGGTTTTCCCACATGCGCGACTGCGACTCATGGATACCCAGTGAAATAAATTCGCCCGGAGGCAAACCATAAAAGTCCGTTCGCAGCCCCTGATCGTAAATGCCATGTCCCGACTCGTGCAGGATGCCAAAAAATGCCATCGGGAAAAAATGCTCGTCGTAACGGGTCGTGATGCGACAGTCAAACGGTCCCATACCTGAGCAAAATGGATGGTGAGTAACATCCAGACGTCCCCGCTGGAAATCAAAACCAATCTGCGCCGATACCTGCTCGCCCAATTGCTTTTGCAAAGCCACGGGATAGCTGCGAGAGAGGATCTCCACCTCCGGCTGGGTACTGCTTTCCGCAATCGCCGCCACTAACGGGACCAGGTCCTCTCGCAACGAGGACAGGACGCGGTGCACGTTGGCTGTCGTCTCCCCGGGTTCGTAATCATCTAGCAGGGCATCGTAGGGAGATTCCTCGTAGCCAACGGCTTCTGCCTGTTGACGCTTCAGGTCAATGATCTGCGTTAACACCGGACTGAAACTGGCAAAGTCATCATCCTTGCGGGCCTGGACCCAGGCCTGCTGTCCCAGCACCGTGGCCCGAGCCATCTCTTCTACCAGCGACTGGGGAAGCTTACTCCGTTTCTGATAGTCACGCTTGAGTTCCCGGATCACCGTCGCCGAATCACCGTGAGAATCCTCGACAAGTTCAGAATCCTCGCAGGCCGCCAGCCATTCCCCCACCCGGGGGTCCGTCCGCCGCCGATGACTGGCAGCAGCTAGCCAGGTAATCTGTTCGGCACGATAGTCACCGGCCTGCGGGGGCATGTAGGTCTGTTCGTCCCAGCCAAGAACTGCCCGGATCGATTCGACCATGGCGGCCTCCCGAGCATGATCACAAAGCGCCTGGTAAGTCTGCATAATGTCAGCCATTTGCATCGTTCCTTAAATCCTGAAACTCAGTTTTCCTGCGCCAACGGTGGCTAGTTGCCAGGTGCATCGGGCCGTGGCAACCCACCCCTGCTGCAAATAATAGCAGGGTCACGGAAAAGCAAAAGAACCTGGCCCCGTAAACATCACCAGCATCGACGGAGAGTTCGTCCTGGCCGGTTACACGCCATCACCGTTTACTGGAATCCCAGGCTGCGCTCGATCTCTCGGCCCTTGCGATTTAAGCCCGTCCCCTTATCCCACTCGTTGGTCGAGCGATAACCGGATCCCCAGTTGGCATCAGGTTCGCGAAACCCGGATGTGTTCGGTTCCACCGCCGTACCGCGCAACGCCGTGCAACCGGACAACCCGGTCATAACAAACAGGCTGAATACGGCTACGAACAGAACGGACCGGGAAGCTAAACGCGATCGCATCATGCGGCTTGCCTTACACGGGTCGGACGGGCGATGACGGTACGATACCGGCCAAGCGAGGCGAACTGTCCCAGATTTCTCAACCGCTGTCCAGACAGATTTAACGGCCTGCACAGGTAAAATCAGGCCGAACCGCCAGTCGATCTACCAGCCAAAACGATCTCGCACCAGGTCAAAACCGATCACGAAAATTACCGCATCCACGATCAAATGACTGATCCAGGGTCCCAGTAGTGAGCCACTCACGTGGTAAATCAACGCCCAGGCAATCCCACCCAGTGCAACGCCCAGGGAGAATAGATAGGTCAGCGGCGAGGCCCAACCAAAAAACGTCGCCAAGAGGATCACGTGATGGGCCATGAAACCAACGCTGGAAAGAATCACCGCAGAAGTCACCGTCATCTTGAGCGTCAACTGGTCGAAGACAAACCAACGCCAGTAATATTCCTCGAGAAACGAATGCGCCAGGGCATAAAACAGGCCCAGCAGGAAAAATTGCCAGGCAGCGGTCAAGCCCCAGCCCGCGACCTTGCCATAAATCTTTTCCGTCGGCTGCTCGAAGAAACCCTGCGGTTTCAGCCAACCGTAAAACAAGCCCAGCATCAATATTGCCACCAGTAACCCGAAGCCAACTCCCAGGCCAACTCCACGGCCCAATCCTATCTCGCTTCCACTGGCCGGCAGCCTGGCAAATGTTATTTTTTGTTGCAGGATCCAAAGCACGTAAAACACGGGAAAGACAAACTGCAACGTCTTACCGATCGAGTAGGTTGCCAGTTGGAAACGAGCCGGCCAATCATGGAGCCAGACAAAATAGGCCAGCGTGACGATCGTGGGAAATAACCAAGCGAAGATGATCGCCACCGTTGAAATTTCACGCTCTGTCGCCATCGCCGCAAATCCTCAAATAACACTTGCTCCACGAACAAAGCCCCGGCCCTCTGGTTACCAAAAATCCAGAAAACTCACGCCACAGGCGTTGCGTGATGCCATTCTAGCAGTGCCCTGCTACCTCGCCAACAATTCCACAGTGAACGTAATATTGGTATCCCGAAAACCATCCGAAAATACCAACGCTCATTTCTCGGCTACTTGATGAAACCAGTAACAGCCCTTAAAAAGGGGATATTGATATAATTCCCGCCGGGGAGATATCCCCCCCGGGGACACGCCGACCCGGGGACACGCCGAGAGCTATTCTGGTCCATCAAATGCGGCTAGTCACGCCTCCCAAACAACAAGAATCCACATAAAACGCTTTTGAAAGGAATTCCATGGATTTGTCATCCTACGGCATCACAGTGACCGAGATTACTCGCAACGGCTCTCGAGCCAAGCTTTATGAGCACGGTCTTGAATTTGATGGGGCACAAATAACAGCCAGTGGGGCTATCGCGACACTTTCTGGCGAAAAAACGGGCCGTAGCCCCAAAGACAAGCGAATCGTGGAAGGCGCGGAAACCAAGGACGATATCTGGTGGGGCCCCGTCAATGCACCGCTCTCGGCGGAATCATTCCAGGTGAATCACGATCGCGCGATTGCATTCCTGAATACCAAGCCTCGACTCTACGTCATGGACGGTTTCGCCGGCTGGGACCCGGATCATCAGATTAAGGTCCGGATCATCTGCTCGCGTCCCTACCATGCCCTGTTCATGAACAACATGCTGATCCGTCCCACGGCCGAAGAGCTGGCCAATTTCGGTGAACCGGATTACGTGATTTTCAATGGTGGTGAAGAAAATTCACTCCCCGAGACGCCGGGAGTCGAATCGGAAACCTGCGTCAGCCTGAATTTCGAAACGGGACAATTTGTCATCCTGGGTACCCAGTATGCAGGCGAGATGAAGAAGGGAATCTTCACCATCATGCATTACCTGATGCCCAAGAAGGGTGTCTTCTCGATGCATTGCTCGGCCAACGAGGGTGCTGATGGCGACGTGTCACTCTTCTTTGGTCTTTCCGGGACAGGCAAAACGACGCTCTCGGCAGACTCCGCAAGAAAACTTATCGGAGACGATGAACACTGCTGGACCGATAACGGTGTCTTCAATATCGAGGGTGGGTGTTACGCCAAGACCATCGACCTGTCCGCCGACAAGGAACCGGAAATCTATGACGCGATTCGCTTCGGAACCATACTCGAGAACACCGTCCAGGATCCTGATACGCGAATCTGTGACTACACGGACTGCTCCATCACGCAAAACACGCGAGCTTCCTATCCCATCGATTTCATCCCTAATGCCAAGATCCCCTGCGTAGGCGGACATCCCAAGAACATCATCCTGTTGACCTGCGATGCCTTCGGCGTATTGCCCCCGGTCAGCAAACTGACTGCCGACCAGGCCATGTACCATTTCATTAATGGCTATACGGCCAAGGTCGCCGGAACGGAAATGGGAGTCACCGAACCCCAGGCTACCTTCTCGGCCTGCTTTGGTGCGGCCTTCCTCGTCTGGCATCCCACCAAGTACGCGGAAATGCTGGCCGACAAGATGAACCAGTACGGTTCCGATGCCTGGCTGGTCAACACCGGCTGGAGTGGTGGTGCACACGGCGTGGGAGAACGGATGAGCTTGAATCACACGAGGGCGATCATTGACGCCATCCACAGTGGGGCCCTGGGCTCCGTGGAAACCGTGGCCGATCCGGTCTTTGGACTGGCTGTACCTGTTTCCTGTCCGGATTGTCCCAGTGAAGTTCTGATGCCCAAGCAAACCTGGGCAGACCCGCAGCAGTACGACGAGATGGCTGCCAAGCTGACCGGCTTGTTCCACGAGAACTTTGCCAACTATGCGGACCAGGCCAGCGACGCGATCAAGGCTGCCGGCCCCGTTTAAAGCGCGGCAGAACAGCCACCTGGATCGCAACTAACCGTTGCGATCCTCATAATCTGACCGGTCAGGGTATCACTAGATGCCCTGACCCCTACGTTGCGCGATTTCCCGGATCAATTCGCCGCGCATCGCCGCTGGTCGCTTGTTTTCCCTTAAATTGGCGGGAATTATAGAGTGTACCAGAACCGTTTCTGCGCAGTCACGGAATCCTGTGCGGGACTTCGCCTGATGTTCCCGAACCGATCCAAGCGCGTTGCGTACTCCTGGTTTGTTCAACCACTTTTCCTTGCCCCGTAACCTGGAAAGATTATGGCTGCTGAAAATCCCTCTGATCCCGTCACCAATCCAGCTGCTGACTCGGTACCCGCCGACGCCTCGCCAGACAACGTGGACACGACTGCCTCGATTCCCTCGCAACCGCTGACGGGATCCGACTGGCTGGCCGGAGCTTGTTTTTTCATGTCCGGGTTCCTGGCCCTGGTCTACGAGATCTGCTGGATCCGCAAGGCATCCCTGGTGTTTGGCAATACGACGCTGGCCGTCAGTACCGTCGTGGCCGTCTTCTTCGGTGGACTGGCCATCGGCAGCTACCTGTTTGGTAAACGAACCCGACACCAACTGACTCCACTGAAGACCTACGCCAAGCTGGAAATATGGATCGGCATCCTGGCCGCCCTGACCCCGGTTCTCTTCAAGCTTGTCGAGGCACCTTTTGGGATGTTCTACGACCAGTGGAGCAACTCATCGACTGACAGTTCCTTCGTTCGAATGTTGCTGCTGCCAGCCTACCGTGGGTTACTGATCACCGCCTGTATTCTACCTGCCACGGTCCTGATCGGTGGCACGCTACCGTTGTTCGTACGACAATATGTTCGCCAGTCACCTCGTGTAGCTCGCCCCGTGGGATGGCTTTACGCTATCAATACCCTGGGTGCTGCCTGCGGCTGTGCCTGCTGCGGCTTCCTGATGATTCCCCTCCTCGGAATCCACAATGCTATTTACCTGGCAGCGGCACTGAACCTGGTCATCGGCCTGGTTGCCTGGCGACTCACGATGCCAGAAATCGTCCCCTACGTGGAACCCGTTGTCGAAGAAGAGGACGAAGAAGAAGAGTTGGCCGACGAAGAAGTCGCCGTGGACGAAGCCGACCAGGACCACGAGGAAGAGTACGACGAAGAGGACGAGCAATACTACGAGGAAGAACCCTGGACTCCACCGAATCCATCGGTCGTCATGGCGGGCCTGTTCTTCATGAGCGGATTTGCTGCCCTGGCCAACGAGGTACTCTGGACACGTTTTCTGTCGCTGATCCTGCACAACACGGTCTACACCTACACGCTGACGCTGACCGTCATCCTGCTCGGCATCGTCCTGGGCAGCCTGATTGCGGCCAGCCGGTTTGATCGCGTACAACGACCTGGCTTCCTGTTTGGCTGTGTCCAATCAGCTAGTGCGCTGCTGGTCCTGGTCGCCATGCTGCTGCCGGCAACCCTCTGGACGCGCCTTTCCGATCGCCCAGACATGTCCTCGCAAATCTACTTGATCGCGCTGATCATGCTGATCCCCTCGATACTTTCAGGCATGTCTTTTCCGCTGGCTATACGTTTCGTCGTGGAAGAAGCATCCCACGCCGGCGTCAGCGTGGGACGCATGGTAGCCCTTAACACCATTGGTGGTATTTGCGGATCGCTGCTGATTGGATTCATCCTGTTACCCTACGCCGGCATGGCAGAAACGCTCAAGTGGACAACCGGGATCGGCCTGCTGGCCGGTATCGGTGCCTGGCTGATGCTCGATACGTCCATGCTTCGGCTCTGGCTGGTAATTGGTGCTGCGGCCTGCTGGATGTTAACACCACGGTTTATGTCAACCGACTTGCCCCGTGACTACCTGGCACGCAACAACGATTTGATCGACCATCGTGAAGGAAACGCCTCCACCGTCTCTATCATCCAGGATGACGCTTATAAGATCCTGGAAATTGATCGGCTCTGGCAGGGAACCTCAGAACGAACCCACCAGGCCCTGGCAGCTCACATTCCCGCGATCCTTCACGAACAGCCCGAAGATGTCCTGGTTGTGGGCCTGGGTCCCGGCCAGACCGCGCGACGATTCCTCATGCACGATGTCAAGAAACTGGATTGCGTGGAAATTGAACCCAGCCTCGTGGAATTGCTGCAACTGCACACCGACGAGTTCAAGGCTGACTGGCTGATGGACTCAGCCGTGAACGTCATCTTTGATGATGGTCGCAACTACATCACGCACACGAAAAATAATTACGACATTATTTCCATCGAGATCGGACAGGTCTTTCGACCTGGCCTGGGATCTTTCTATACGCGGGAATTCTACCAGGTCGCCAGGAAACGACTGAGGGAAAACGGTATTCTTTGCCAGTTCGTACCGATCAAGTTTCTCAGCAAGGAACATTTCCGTTCCCTGGTAGGAACCTTCGTCGATGTCTTTCCCAACAGTGTGCTGTGGTACAACACCTCGGAACTACTGCTGTTGGGAACCCCCGGAGAGGGAATCAAGCTTTCACCCGCGCGGCTGGGTGCAATCCAGATCGACCAACGCCTTAATGACGACCTGGCTTTTGCCTACTGGGGCGGTCCGACTCATTACCTGAACCAACGCCATGTCTTCCTGGGTGGCTTCCTGGCTGGTCCGAAGGCACTGAAAAAAATGTCCGAAGGTGCCCCCCGACAGACCGACAATCTTCCTGCACTGGAATACATGCGGAAAGTAGAATTGGCCGATCGAGACTTCCATAAGCCCATCGTGGAATTGATCCAGGCAAACCTGTCACCAGCCGCTTCCATCCTCACAGAAAAACTGCCTGAGGCTACGATGCAGGCCGGTAACATGGTCCGCGATGAAAACCTGCGCAGTATCATTTCTGCAGCTTACCTGGAGATCGGCTCAAACCTGTTGGCCGTGGGAGATCCACTGGGCGCCCAGGCCAACCTGCTCAGGGCAGTCAATTACCTGCCCGCTTACGCCGAGGCCAGTTATATTCTCGGTGATACGCACGCCGCCATCAGGAACCTGCCCTTAAGTATCAGCTTCTACCAGCAAGCCATCAATATTCGCCCCAACTACATCCGGGCCCATACCCACATGGCCTTCATCCTTCGACAACTGGGACAAGTGGAAGGAGCCATCGAGCACTTTGAACATGTCATCGAGCAGACCCCCACGAATATCCATGCCCTCATCGGACTCTCGCAAATTCGATCCACCCATCCAGATGCCGCCGTCCGCAATGCCGCCCAAGCACTTAAGCTGGCCGAGAACGCCTTCAAATATACCCAGGGAACCAATCCCCAGGTCCTGATGGCATTGGGCGATGCCTTTGCCTCCAATGGTCAATTTGACAAGGCGATCCAGGCCGGTGAAGCAGCAGTCCAGTTAATGGGCGGTGGGCTCCAGGCAGAAGGAATTCGACAACGACTCGCCTTCTATCGACAAAAACGACCGTACATCGAACAGATCACTCCGCCTGCTGGGCAAAATCCCCTGGCACCGCAACAGGGCCCTGGAACTCCAGCTCCCGCGCAACCCAACCCGGGACCGGGTAATTCGACACCTGCTGGTCCAGGTACGCCGGCACCCGCCCAGCCCGCTCCAACACCTGCCAAATCACCCTAAGGCAGTAAAAAAAACTGGGGATCTGGGAGAATCGGCCACCCGCCGAGAGGTTTTTTGCTATTTTCCCTACTTTTCCTTCCTTGTTACCCAGATTTACTTGACGTCAAACCGTTCCTTGCGCAAAATTCGCCTCCGCAGTCCGTTTTTTAACGTGACTGCTCTTGGTTAGCGAATTCACCTGTCGACTGGTACTCAAAGCCTACGACCATGCGCAACTTCACAACTACCTTCTTTGCACTGCTGCCGATACTGGCAACCCTGGGTGCACCCGACCACTGTGCTGCTGAGAATCGATACGTCAACAATCAAACCGGAGATGACCTTCGAGACGGACGTTCTCCCGACCTGACAGGATTGGCCAGCGGCCCCTTTCGAACCATTGCCAAGGCCTTACAAGTGGCTCAACGCGGCGACCACATTATCCTGGCCAAGACCAAGGAACCGTATCGCGAGAGCGTCACACTGCAGGCCAGTCGTCACAGTGGTATGCTCACTCAACCATTTATCCTGGAAGGCAACGGTGCCACGCTGGACGGTTCACGTCCTATCCCGGAGGCAGCCTGGCAGTCAGTTCCCAATCGTCCCGGCGTCTTCCGTTACCAACCTCGTTTCAAGAGTCACATTCTTCTCTACCTGCACGGACGGCCCGGTCCCCGTGTCACGGTACCCCAGGATGCGACGGAAGTACCAGAACTGGCACCGCTGCAATGGTGCCTGTTTCGCGGGCATGTCTACTTCCGCGTCGAGGCGGACAATATACCGGCTGCCTACGTTTTATCGGCTACATCCCTGCCGGTCGGCATCACGCTCTACGAGGCTCGTCATATCCAGATCCGCAACCTGGTGGTCCAGGGATTTCGACTCGATGGAATCAACGCACATGACAGCGTCTTTGATGCCAATCTGCTCAGCCTCAACTGTCGTGGCAACGGGCGTAGTGGTATCTCTGTAGGCGGTGCTTCTCGTGTCCGCGTGGAAGCATGCCTGGTCGGCAACAACGGACTTGCCCAGCTACGCACCGAGGGTTATTCCCGTGCCCTCGTCGTCAATTGCGATCTGATCGACGACGATCCGGCTGCCCCGGCAGTCGTCAAGCAGGGTGGTCAGGTGGTGATCCAGAAAGCCGCTGCCCAACCGGCCCCGGCACCCTGATTCCCGGGAAGAAAGCTTTACTCGACCACTGTCGCGGTTGGCTGGCTAGCCTCCTCAGCAGCCTGCATCAGTCGATTCATTTCCCGTCGTCCAGCCAGGTAATAAAAAACACCGACCAGGGCAATCCCGAGGGTCACCAGGCGAAATCCCAGGGCCACCACGAAACCCTGGCTATCCTGGACATTGGCAACACGACGATAAAGGAAGTCGAGACCATATTCGAAACCGCCCAGTCCACCGGGTAACGGAATCGAACCGGCCACGTTGGCAATCGCCACCATCACCACGTGTTGTCCCCAGGAAGGATGATCACCGCCCAGGCCACAGGCAATCATGAAAACACAAACGGCAAACAGCACATGCGTCAGCAAGCTCAAGGTCAGCAGGGCGGCCAACCGCCCCAGCTTGCTGCGGTAAAGCAACAAGGCGGTCACGATCCGCTGGCCCACCGTGTCCGATTCCGACAACTGGGCCAGATCCGGTTGCTGGAGGCGACCACCCCAGAAAATAAAGACAAGCCCGGCCACGCCACCGAGCAGCAGGAAGCCAAGTGTTCCCTGCAGGACCACCCTCACCTTCTCATCAACCACGTCGACACCCAGCAGGGCCAATGCCGCTACGATGGCCAGGGCATAAAGCCCCATCAGGCGATCCGCAATCACGGTCGAAACCGCCTCGGTCTTGCGCCCCGATTGTTGCTGGGCAATAAAATAGGCCTTCAGCGAATCACCTCCCACGACACCCAATGTCAGGAAGTTAAACAGGAAACCAACGAACCCCAGCCGAAACGCATCCTGCAAGCGAAACGGCAGATCCAACGCACGAACCATGGCCCACCAGCGAAAGAACGTGGTGGCCACCGCACCCAGGCCAACCACGAAGGCGCCACCCAGTAATAACCAGTTGCTCATTTGCCACTGGGCTGCCTGGTCCTGCAAGCGACTAAAACTTTCATCCTGGGCCGCACCGTAGAACAGGTACCCCAGGATCAACACGGAAATCCCGTACTGTGCAGCACTGATCCACAGTTTTCGACTGCCTCGGCGACCGGGGATTTGCTCCGTCACGATAACCTCTCAACGGGTTCGACCGGGCTGAACCTTCTTGACAGTCAGCAAGGTCATTGATAATCTTGGCTAAAGCTTGTGGTGAAGCCTTGTTACACCACACCTATCAAGATGTTTCGGCATCTGACCATGCGGGGGATTAGCTCAGTTGGGAGAGCGTCTGGCTGGCAGCCAGAAGGTCAGGGGTTCAAGTCCCCTATCCTCCACTCGAGGGTTCCACGAGGAACCACTATTGCCACACCAACCCCGGCCCAACCGGGGTTTTTTCTTACGCGGGCAAACCGGCTTGCAAATCCTCCACCGAGCGACCCCAACAGCAAAATAAATCACCTGGAACCCTGGAATCGCCAGGACGAGAGAAAGACACATGCAAGGTCTTGTTGATTGCTCAAAAGTCTACGTGGACCATTGCTCCCATGGCGCCGGGGTCTTTGCAGCATGCGACATTGCCAAGGACGAGATTGTCGAACACGGTATCGTGCGACGATTACCTGCAACGTTCGACGGCAATGATTCCCCATACGTTTTTACCTGGAGTGACGATCGCACGGTCTGGGCCATCGGCTCCGGTTGCTCGACCTACTACAATTGCTCGACAGATCCGAACACCGAAATGCACCGCGATTTCGAGAATGACACGTTTGAGATCCGTGCCCTCCGTGACATCGTCAAGGGAGAGGAACTGCAGCATGTCTACAAGAGCCTGACCTGGCGAAGTTGCTTTTCCGACCTATCATAACCAACGTGTTACTTGATATCCCAACGGTCTCAACGTCCTCCATGGGACTCAAACCAAGCGAGGATTCGTTTTAACTTGTCCACCTGGTGACGAGGCTGGCTAATCGCATGACGTTCCTCCGGGTAGATCACCAGCTGCGTCTGGACACCTGCCTGTAAGAGAGCCCGATGGAACGCCTGGCCCATGGGCAATGGACAACGGCGATCATTGGCCGAGTGCAAAACCAGGGTCGGCGTCTTTACCTTGCCCGCATGAGTCAACGGACTGTGCTGACGCATCGCGTTGGGAACTTCCCAGGGACGCCCTCCGAACGACCACTCGGTCCAGCTTTGCAGGTCACTCAGCGCCCACATCATGGTCAGGTCCGTAACCGCATTCTCGGCCACCGCGGCCTTGAAACGTTCGGTCTGACCGACCAGCCAACTGGTCATATACCCACCGTAACTGCCTCCGTAAACAAAGAGTTGATCCCCATCCACGATCCCCTCTTTAATGAGATGATCCACACCAGACAGGATGTCTCGCATATCGCCGCCGCCAAGATCGCCGCGGTTGGCATCCAGGAATCTCAAGCCGTAACCGAGGCTGCCGCGAAAGTTCGGCTTGAAGACGGCGTATCCCTGTGATGCAAACACCTGGTCGTTAAAACCTGCTCCCAATGAAGCTCGCCAATGCGGTCCGCCATGTGGATTGACAATCAGTTTGTAAGGCGGTTTGGCAATCTCAGGGTGGGGCATCACCAGGGCTCCGTCGATCTTCATACCCTCGCCATTGTCCCACGCAACGCGTTGACTCTTTGCGTTGAGCCGTGCAGGCCCAGGCTTGCCGCGTGGGCGGAAACGGCTTTCCAACGTACGGCGATTGGAGAACCTCGTATTTGACACGCCAGTTTCCGTGATCTCACCGGAATCGACATTCAACAAAAATCGTTTCGAACTGAGCCCCACGTAGCCGTCATAAACGATATGCGAATCGTCTTGCCAGCAATCAGCGTGTGTCCGGGAGCTGGGATTTCCGACCGCTTGATAATCAACGTCGGAAGCTTGAAAGTCAAAGACCACTCGCGACGTCGGATTGCTTCCCGTCGTGACAACGCCAAAGCTATAGATATCGAAATGTGGGCCTCGATGACGGGGCGAGGTCAGGTAAACCAGCCGCGAACCGTCCGGTGAGTATCGCGGAAAGAACTCCGGGCCAGGATCACTTGTCAGCTGTCGCAGTGCACGCGTTGCCACGTTGATTTCCCAGATATCATAGTTCTGGTTAAAGCTATAGCGGATCGATTCCTGGACCGACGTCCGATTCGCATACACCGCAATCCGTTTCCCATCAGGAGACCATTGCGGCTGTCCATACCAGAACGGGTCGTCGGTCAGCCGAGTAATGCGAGACGCTGCATGATCTTTTGGATGATCCGCCAGTTCAGCCACCCAGACATCACCGGGTCCAAATCCCTCGTAACCTTCCCCCTGGTCCTGGCGAACGACCAGCACATCCGAATCGGTCTCCGCATCGCTGCGAGGATCGTCACCATCGTCGGCAATGAAGAGCAACCGAGATCCATCTGGCGAGAAGGCCAGTCGCCCATAGTTCTGATCCGGATAGACACGTCCATACGGTTTCTCCAGGCCCGCAAGAGGAATGGCAACTCCCTTCTTTCCTTCCTGGTAAATCGCTGGACTCAACGGGAGCAACCAGATATCAACCGTCGGTTCCGAGTAAACCGGGGCACGTGGTGTCTGTTCCCAGCCACGAGGGCGGGGTCGCGTGGAAAGAAACGCAATCCATTTACCATCCGGAGAAAACACGGGACTTCGCGCATCTGGCTGATTCGCTTCGAGGGCGATCGATTGCAACGGATCGCCCCAGGAAAACCAGAGAGCGTGCCGAGGCATCTTGCTCCGGGAATCAATCCAGTTGCGAATAGAAATGGCCGACTTACCAGCGGGCGCGACCACAACCGCACCAAAACTTTCCGCTTCGTAAAGATCACTGGCTCGCCAGGGACGTGGTTCCTGTCCATGAACACAAAACGATGACAACCACGTACCGCAGATCAGCAAAAAACGAATCACCTGGATCTTGCGTTGCTTCATCAATCATCCGCTCAAGTTAAAGTTACCGGTTACCACCTGATGTTCATGATTGTAGGCTACGCATACACCCGTTGCACCTGTCGTCAGCACGAGCTGCCTAATATTCATCCGCTATTTTTCACGAAATCCTGTTTCATCTTCCTGCCATATTCCCGATAATAGAAACAGTGAATCAACTCAACAGGAGCGACCTCCGATGCTGACGATTCTTGATACCCGACGCACCCCGGGATCCCTGTCCCGGCGACGTTTCCTGCAAGTAGGTGCCCTCGGTGCCAGTAGTTTCACGCTCTCCAACCTTTTGGATCGCCAGGCACTCGCCCGGGAACGCAAGTACATCAAGAACAAGTCGGTCGTCTTCCTCTTTCTCCAGGGTGGTCCCCCCCAGAACGAGATGTGGGACCCGAAGATGGATGCCCCGGAAAATGTTCGCTGTTGCACCGGTGACGTGCAAACCAATATCCCGGGAGTCCGGTTTGGTGGTACCTTCGGTCGACTCGCTCGCATGACCGATCAATTGTCAATCGTTCGCAGCTTTCACTCCGGTGACGGTGGTCACAACCAGTTGCCTGTCCTCTCGGGTCGACACGCATCAGGCGCGGTCATGGGAGCCCAGTACGCTCGGTTGGCAGGAACGAATCACCCCGTCACCGCCATGCCAACCCATGCGGTCCTGCTCCCGGAACAGATCCAACCTGATCTCAAGCTGGGGACTCCCACCGGTCCTTTCCGCTATGACTATATTCGAGACAACTATACCCGCAGCGGGGAATATGGCGGCGCCTACCGTGGTCTGCTACTTGATGGCAGCAAGGGTTTGGCCGACAGTCTCACGCTCTCCATGCCCAGGTACCGGTTCGATGATCGCCGTGCGCTGCTGAGTCGGCTCGATTTCCTCAAGCGACGCTTTGATAAAACCAGTGATCTGGATTCAGCCACGGCCTCGGAGCAACAGGCCGTGAATGTCCTGCTGGGCGGAATTGCAGATGCGTTTGATCTCTCCAAGGAAGATCCTCGGACGGTCGCCCGTTACGATACCAGTTCCCTGTTCGACATGCGTGAATGGCACAAGGGGGGAACCCGCTACGAGAACAAGGTCAACCAGTCACGCATCACCAACCTGCTGGGCAAGCAGATGTTGCTGGCCCGTCGCCTCTGCGAGGCAGGCTGTGGATTCGTCACGGTGCACGACGCCTGCTGGGATTTTCACAATGACGGCAACAATCCTTCCCATGCCAAGGCGATGCCCGTACTGGGAGCCCAGGTCGATCATGCGGTAGCAACCTTCCTGGAGGATCTCCAGGAACGAGGGTTAAGTGATGATATCCTACTGGTTATCAGCAGTGAAATGGGTCGCGCACCAGGCAAGCAAAAGAATGGTGGCACCGGACACTGGGCCCGACTCACGCCCTTACTGGTCGCTGGCGGCGGCTTAAAGATGGGACGAATCGTCGGTCGAACCGATGCCCATGGGGGGGAGGCCACTACCGATCTCTACGGCCCCGAACACTTGAATGCTACGATCATGCAGACACTCTTCGACGGTCCGGAAGCCCGCCTTGTCACGAGCCAACCCAACGAGCTGCTCCAGACCATTACTGACGCCCGGCCGATTCGTGAATTACACGCCTAGACGTGACTCTCTTGATTGCAACCGCTCCAGGTGAAAAGTAGGCCCAGGGCAAACAGGCTCATCAGTACGACACCACACGTACTTCCCGGATTGCCGATGATTCAAATTTTTGTCCGTGGCACCACGCCGCTACTCGATCATTACGGGTCACAGCAGCAGTTGCACAGGCTACCTGGCGCGTACTAGCGGCGCTGATTGATCCAGCGTCCGAGCCGGCCGCTGCTCCACACCCACCTGCGCATCGTTCCCAAGCCGCCGCACCGCATCGGCTACCAGTCGCTGCATCTGCTCGATCACCTCGGGATGTTCGGCGGTCACATCGGTTTTTTCCTGGAGGTCCGTCTCGAGATTCACCAGCCTGGCGGGGCGTCCCTTGCCCGTCTGCTTCGCCGAAGTCCAGTTCGGATGAGTCTCCTTGAGAGGCAGATGGTACTTCCAGTTGCCCATCCGTACCGCCTGCAACTGGCGGCGGCGGTAGTAGAAAAGAGCCTGGTATGGAGAGCTAGCCCCTTTACTGGCAAAGAGCAAATTTTGGATGTCAAATCCATCGATCTTCTTCGTGGGTCCCTTCGCTCCGCTAAGAGCGCAGAACGTTGGCAACATATCCATCGTCGTCGTCAACTCGCGGCATTCTGAACCGGCTGCAATCTTGCCAGGCCAATGAGCAATCATGGGAACCCGCATGCCTCCTTCCATGGTACTTCCCTTGGCACCGGCCAGGGGTCGGTTTGAACCTCCGTTACGGCCATTGGATCCATTATCTGAGGTAAAGATTACCAGCGTGTTTTTCGCCAGCCCCAATCGCCCCAGGCAATCCATGATCTGGCCGGTGGACCAATCGATTTCCTCGATGGTATCCCCGTAACGTCCATTCTTGCTCTTGCCACGAAAATCGGGAGAAGCAAACAGCGGCAAGTGCGGAAAGGTGTGGGGCAGGTAGATAAAGAACGGTTCCTCCTGGTGCTGCTCGATAAAGGCGATCGTCTTTTCCGTGTACCTGCGGGTCAACGTGGATTGATCGGCGGGAGATTCAATGACGGTGGTCTGCTCCACCAGCGGTAAGGGAGGGTCCCCGCGGCCCCTGCTTTGCATGTCATTGGAGTAGGGAATCCCGTAGTAGTAGTCGAAACCGTGCTGGCCCGGCAGATGCTCCGGCTGGTCACCCAGGTGCCATTTGCCAATACAGGCGGTGGCATACCCTTTCGCTTGCAGTGCCTCGGGCAACGTTAACTCGTCCGGGTTAAGCCCGCGTCGGCTGCGGGGAATCAGCACCCAGTGTCCCGTGTAATCCTCGTGCATGCCCACCCGCCGCGGATAACAGCCCGTCATGAGGCTGGACCGGGAAGGAGTACAAACCGGGCTCGACGAATAAAAACTGGTAAACCGCCGCCCTTCCCGGGCCAGTTGATCGATACGTGGTGTTCGGTTCTTGGTCGATCCAAAGCAACCAAGATCTCCATACCCCAGGTCATCGCAGAAGATCAGAACAAAATTCGGGATTTTTTCTGCTGACTGTAAGGGTGACGTTATCGCCGGGCCAACCAGGAGCAGGCAACCGATAAACAAGGCACGTTTCATGGTCTTCTCTTTCACGATCAATTCACAACTAAATACCCAAGGGGTCTCGAGTATAGCAAGCTGGAAACGATTTTCACCGATACCTTTACTCGTTTTCAAGGTTACGAATACCTGGAGAACTTCCTTCCCAGCGAACGATTCACCCTAAAAACCTTGCATACGAGCCCTACACGAGTCATAACAGACGGGTGGCGTCCCGCCCTTTTTCACTCTCTCAAGGACCTATCATGAAGAAGCAACTGCCCCTCCTCCTGGTCGTCACCCTACTCATCACTGGTTGCGGATCGGATGAAACCGTCGAGGTCATCCAGCGAAAGCCACGCAAACCAGCGCCGGCAAAGAAACAGGATGGCAAGGACACGAATGCCCCGGCAAAGGCTGTCCCGCCTGCTTCTACCAGTGAACCAAAAACAGCAACTGACCCCGCCCAACCAGAACCAAAAAGCCAGGAAGAACCTGCCGAGAAAGAAACTGCTCCTAAAAGCAACGAGGATACCCCTGCCAAGGATAGTGACTCGACTGCAGAAACCCCGGCTAAGGATGGTGGCAGTGCAACCGGCAGCAATGCTGATTCCGATACAAAAGCCAAGCAAGACGAAGAGAAAACAGAGGACTCTAACGCCGCAACACCTGAAGAACCCACCGAGGAAAAGAGTGCCCCCGGGGAAACCCTCGACCTGGGCTACGGTGAAAGCACGGATCAAGATCTGGCTGATTTGAAGGAACGCCCGGACCTGGCCGTCCTCAAACTCAACAAGACCCAGGTTACCAATGCCGGACTAGAACATCTGAAGGGGCTGGCCAAGCTGGAGTGGCTGGACCTGGCCAATACCCAGGTCAGTGACGCGGGACTGGCCCATCTCAAAGAACTCAAAGCTCTCAGGGCACTTGACCTGAGTTATACGCAGGTGACTGACGCCGGACTCCCCCACCTGCAAGGGCTGACCAACCTCCAGATCCTTGACCTCCCACTTACGAAAATCACGGACGCGGGACTGGAACAATTGAAAGGAATGACCAGCCTCGTGCTGATGGACATTCGCCTGACGCAGGTCACGGACGCCGGGCTGGAACACCTGAAGGGACTGACCAATCTCAAGCACCTGAACCTGGCCGCTAACCGGATCACCGATGAAGGTTTGGCGCACCTGCAGGGACTCACCACCCTGGAACACCTGGCCCTGTCGGGTACCCAGGTCACCGACGCCGGACTACCTCACCTGGCCAAGCTGATCAACCTGCAGCAACTGAGCCTGGATGGCACGAAGCTCAGCGATGCGGGCCTGGCACAACTGGCCGGGTTGACGAAGCTGCAATCACTCAGCCTCAAGCGGACCCAGGTGACCGATGACGCCGTAGCCAAGCTCCAGGGCACTCTGAAAACATGTCGTATCACGACCAACAGCACCCCGGTCGCCAAGGCTACTGAGAAACCGGCTGCCACGGAAGAAGCAACCGACGACACCAAGAAGGTTGCTACCGACAAGCCGGCCGAGCCCCAGAAGCCGGAAGGCGAAGACAAGGAGGCGGCCACGAAACCGACCAGCCCTGCCAAACCCCTGTCACGAGCTGCCAAGTACGCTATCGGCGTACTGGAAAAAATTGATGCCGACAAGAACGGCAGCCTCAACAAGGAAGAATGGTCCCAGAACAAGTTCATCAAGGACAGCTTCGATAAGGATGAGGACGGCAAAATCACGCTCGAGGAATTAACCAAGGGCTTTGGCGGCTAGTGAGTGCCCGGGGGCACTAGCGTTGCTTGTCGATCACGGGAAGAAACTGCATCGCGTCGACGATGACATATTTTCCCTCGGTTCCGGTGGTCTGGATCGTCACCGAGCCTGCCTTTCCTTTTTCAAAGCGAAAGGTCCCCAGCGATCGAAAGAGCTTTCGAATCGGGGCCGGCTCTCCCTCGTTTACCTTGACCAGGGTCTTCCCGTCCGCGTGATGGATCGTGACCTGGACACCGTTGGCCCTGCGGATATTGGAATTGTGTGACATCCGCACCTCGTAGCGACCCGCCGTTGGTAGATTCGGCACAAAGGTGGCCGACTTTTTTCCCTTGGCCTCTTTCATATCGTGGATATAACTCTTGCCCACGAAGGGAGGCGTGTGGACCGAATGTTTCCACTGGCCTACCAACCTGGCGTCCACGTCATCCACGACGATACCTGGTAGTGCCCGGGGATCCGGTTCGATGAAGCGAATCATCTCCGGCTTGTCGACCTGGTCAGGCCGCGGAAGCGGAGCCACGTCCGTCTCGGCAACCGGTGGTGCCAGCAAGAGCAACAACCATATCGCGACAGGAACATAGGTCATCACTAGAAGGCCACCTTCGATCCCGGCTTGAGGGCATGGCTGGGCAGTGGATGCTGAGCATCAAAAACCCGCATCAATGCCGGCTTCTCCAGGACCGTCTTGCTCTCGTCAAAAACGCCCGTGGCCTTATCCAGGATACCCTTGGCATCCAGGCCCATGTGCTTGACCATGAAGGGATACATGGCCTGACGTTTCGACAACTGGTAGCCATGGTCCTCGTCGGCAAAATGGGAGTTGGCCACGTGGGACTTGTTACCGAACAGGCCATAGACATTACGAATGTAAGGATATTCCACCTCGGGCGTATTCTTGGTCCAGTCACCTCCGACCGATACCAGCAACAACGGTCGGGGGGCAGCCAGTGCTGCGATCTCGGCATTGTTCGTTTCCAGCTTGGCCGTCTTGTGAATCGGCATCCCACTCTCGCAATGACACCCGCCAAAGAAATGGGCCGAGACCATCACGACCGGTACCGCCACGCGCACCCGTTGATCGAGCGCGGTCAGCAGGAATGTCTGCGTACCACCTCCCGAACAACCTGTCACGCCGATACGTTTGGTATCGACATCAGGCAGGGACTGCAGGAAATCGAGCGCCCGGATACTGCTCCAGGTCTGCAGTGTCAGGGCCTGGGGATGCTTGTGATCCCAGCCCAGGTGCAGCGAATCGCCGAAACCCACCATGTCATAGGAGAAGACCACCGCTCCCATGCGAGCCAGGGTAGCACAGCGATACTGCTGGTCAGGTCGCAAACGTCCACCCTCGGGTCCACGTGCATGCCCGTGTGGACAAAGGATTGCAGGTCGTGCGCCCTTTCGCCCCAGCGGTCGATAAAGGTTTCCGTAGACCAAAAATCCCGGTCGAGCTTCGAAGGCCGCTGATTCCACCGTGTAACCCTGGTAGCTTCGCTTCTTGTGAATAACTGCCTTGAGTGGTGTCCGCTCGGGCAGCGGATCCAGCTTGGCACCCACCAGGATTTGCTTGCGGATGCTGGCTGCTCGTGCCTGCCACTGGGACAGGTTGCCATAGGTTGCGGCCATCCGGGCCAACTGCTTGACCGCTTCCGCTTCCGAGTGATAGTGCCCCTGGCAAAGAATCGGCTTGGCCGGCTCAGCAGCCGGAGTGATGGATGCGTGTAAGGTGAGCAAGGCGGTAACACACGTCAGCAGGCAATATTTCATGGTAGCGAACTCCGATCACGTTCCAGGGAGTGTAATTCTGACACCGGGAATCTTAACCCAGCCCTGCCAGGATCGCAAGAAAGTCCATGACTGGAAACCTGGCCCCGTCAGCCAGACACGACAAGACCGCCTGCCGGGATCTTGTTCCCTGCAGGCGGTCTCGTTATTCCGAACGATCGGCAGTACGTTCCCAATTTCCTCCTTGAATGCTTGCCACAATCTCTATCACCTGCCGGCTTGAAACAGGCGATCTAGATGATGTCGAGCACCTCGATCAATCGCTCCACCACTTCACGCAAGTCGTCGTCACTCGACTCATCGTCTTCATCTTCCTGGTCTTCCGTACCCGACTGCAGGGCATTCAAGGGGTCAGCAGGTCCACCCTGCTCATCCTCGGTGTAACGTGGATCAGCAACACCACTCTCATCCTCGTCACCCAGGCTGGGTACCACGTCCTCGTCTTCATCTACGTCTTGCAGTGTCACCTTGATTTCTTCGAAGTTCAGCGAGAAAGACTCGGCTACGACTGGTTCACTTTCCTGGCCACCCAGCAAGTTCTCGCTGAAAACCTTATCCACGTTCGCATGGTGCGAGAAGAAAACCGGATCGTTAGAGGAACGGGCACTGCACATCGTACCGCCTACGATTTCCTGGCTGCGTAGCCACTCGGGATTGTGAGAAAAGGAAGCTAGATCTGTCACCGGCTCACCTTCCTGGCCGCCAAGTTTCTCGACGGGTTGTCCAGGTCGATCATGCTGTCCGGTGAGGCAATGAACCGAATCATGCAAGCTCGCCTTTTTTTGCATGAGGTAGGTCCATTCGACCTCCGTGTAACTGGACGCGTCGTGGTCATCCTCGCCGGCAGCAGGAGTCGCTTCTTGATCGACAACCGATGTAACCTGGACGTTTTTCAACTCGTAGGCGTAATAGGTGATCCGTCCTGAATCGGTGTAGGAGTTGCTACTGGTGCCCGCATCGTCGGCTGTATTCCAGAGAATATGGCCGGTGGGTTCCCGGAAAGCACCATTGTTGTGCAGGCCGCGTGAGAAATAGCCTTGTCGACCGTTCGTTACTTTTTCGACCGCAATCTCAGCGGCGGGCTCAGGCCAGTGTTCTGAACCGATCTGGCTCTCCTGGGGCATCTGGACCAATTCCGTAGCCACGGTCATCAATTTGCGATCTTCCAGGGATTCAATACGCAGGCTACGGCGATTGGGAGTAACTTGCGATGCTTGGTTTTTGGCGGAGCGTTTCATAACTGGTTTCCTCGTAATGAAAAAGGTGTTTGATGTGTATGAGTTGTTGTGTCCTAAGAAGAGTTACGTAGGGCTTATGGAGGCGTACACCGAGAACGACGTTTTTCCCTGTTTTTTTCATTTACCCGATAATTACAGGGTAAGAATGAGATAGTTCGCAATAAACCGCACCATGATTCCGTGGCGACGTGGTCCCGCAAGTCGGCGAACGGGATCAGCCGGCCAGCAGAAACCTGCTATACTGGTCCCTTCTTCGATGCCATAGTTCATGGTCTGGAAATCATTCACAATCGTTTTACCGAGGTAACGCTGTCATGGGTCTGTCCATTACGATTCGTCTTTCCGTGATGATGTTCGTCCAATTTTTTATCTGGGGATCCTGGTACGTTACCGCCCCTCTGTACCTCGGTAAAATTGGTTTCACGGGTGCTGACTTTGGCTGGACCTACTCGGTCGGCCCGATCGCTGCCATTATTTCGCCTTTCTTCGTGGGAATGATCGCTGACCGATTGTTTGCCACAGAAAAAGTACTCGGCGTACTCCATATTCTCGGTGGTGGCGCAATGTTAATGGCAGTGTCTAAAATGCAGGGTGAAAACCCCTCTGCGGTCATGATCAACCTGATGTTCTTTGCTCATATGCTCTGCTACTTCCCGACGCTGGCACTGACCAATACCCTGGCACTGCATAACATGACCAATCCCGAGAAAGAGTTTCCGCTGATTCGTGTCTTTGGCACGATTGGCTGGATCCTGGCCGGCTGGGCTCTCAGCTGGCAGAGTTGGGACAGTTCCGTCCGCATGTTCGCGCTGGCTGGTTGGGCTGCTGTCGGCATGGGCGTCTATTCTTTCTTCCTGCCTCATACCCCCCCGCCAGGTGCCGGCAAGAAAGTCACGGCCCGCGAGATTCTCGGTCTCGATGCACTGGTATTGTTCAAACGCCCAGCTTTCATGATCTTCATGGTCAGTTCCTTCCTGATCTGTATTCCGTTGGCGTTCTACTACCAACTCGCTGCCCGGACCGTGGAACAGGCGAACCTGTTGCCGGCTTTCACCATGTCCTGGGGCCAGGTATCGGAAATTTTCTTCATGGTCGTGATGCCGATCTTCTTCTTACGCCTGGGAGTCAAGTGGATGCTGCTGGTCGGCATGCTGGCCTGGGTCGTCCGTTACGCCCTCTTTGCCGTCGGTGCCCCTGACCAGGTGGTCTGGATGATTTTCACCGGCGTCCTGCTGCACGGGATCTGCTACGACTTTTTCTTCGTCACCGGCCAGATTTATACCGACAAGGTGGCCCCCAAAGAGATTCGTGGACAGGCTCAGGGAATGCTGGTCCTCTTTACACTCGGACTGGGAATGCTGATCGGCGCTCAACTGGGCGGTCGCGTGGAAACCAAGTATACGCCCGAGAAAGTGGCTCAAATTCAAGCCGAGGTTGGTGCCATTGGTGCAAGTCTCAATACCACCACGGCAGCACTGGTCGCAATGGATGAATCCAGTGACGAGGCCCAATTCAAAGCACTCGCCAAGTCAGCTGCCGAGGCCTTCCCGGCCCAGGAAATAGAACGGAGCTGGTTTGACAACCTGTTTGTTGTCAATCATGTGGCGCCACTCAAAGGATTTCTGGAACAGGCAAATGAAGAGACGGCAGCGATCCAGAAGAAAATCGACGAGCAATACGAGGTGATCGCGAAAATCGAACCTGGTATCGATGCTACCATCATCGACCTGCAAAAAAATGACGATGGAACACTAACAAGTGGTTCCGATACGGTGCTGAAGGCCATGGTCGCTCATCTGGAAGGGACTAAGACCACCTCCACAGAGGCCGCCCAGGAAGTACTCAGCGGACTGATTAGCGAAAAAGTTGAGGCCCTCAACGGCACCGTTACGAAGATGGTGGCCGAAGGCAAGGGGGGAGATAACCCTGCCCTGCTAAACCATGCCAAGATCGCTAACCTGAAGGTCTATAGCGACATCAAGTCGATCGAAGCGACCCGGGCCATGGACTGGCGGATGATTTATACCATCCCGGCCATTGGCGCCTTGATTATCATGATCCTCTTCGCTCTCTTTTTCCATGAAGAAAAGCAGAACGCTGACGGCCATCAGGAAGAACCCGTCGCAAGTGTCGACACCTCGAATGAACCTGGTTAGAGAGAGACCGTTCCTCTCTCATTTCCAGGTCTATTCGCGAAGATCACGACTGCCCGATCCGGCCTTCGCTTCGCGAATCACCTGGCCTGTCTCGTCGGTGAGCGTCAACCGGGCATTCGGCCGGGCAGGCACGGACGGCGTCGACTTTTCCGCACTAACAGCTACTTCACGTCGACTGCTCGGTGCCTTGTTCAACCCAAGGGTGTTAATATCCTTGACGACCGGGGGCACGATCGCCGGTGGCAGCGGCCCGGTTTCAATGACAGGCTTCACGGGCTTAGCAACGGGCTTAGCAACGGGCTTAGCAACGGGCTTAGCAACGGGCTTCACGGGGTCCGGCACTGGCGTCACGACCGATTCCTGTCCGGTCCTCGCCAACGCCACCAGATCAGCAACGGTGGAGGCCATCTGGTCCAGGGGCTCACTCGATGCCGTCTCATCACAAGGGGAAAGATGCAACTCGCCCAATTCCCTGGCCAACAGCAACAAGGCCACCTCCGCTTCCGGAACCCGCAGCGACACCTGGTGACCGCCTTCCGCATTATCCTCGCCAGTTAGTTCAGCGAGACTTTCTAATCGAACTGAACACAAGACGATGCGTGATTCCTGGTCTTCCTTGCCAGACGGGCGCACACAGGTCAACTGGACCTGAGTGCCTTCCTGGATCGAATCAAGCACCGCTGCGTCTACCGTCGCCGCTAACTGCACCAGGCGTCCCACCGGGCGTGCAACGGGCTCACTCTTGGCGACCGGCCGCTGAAGATGCGAACCGACAATCGGTTCATCGGCCTGCAGCCGACGGGTTGCCACAGACGATTCCAGGTCCTGGAAATGTCGCAAGCAATCATCGGAAATACGATTACAGGGGCAGCGCAGCACCTTGACGTTCTCGGAGCTAAACGGCTCACCAATATCGATATCAGCGGCAGCAACCAGGATTGTTTCCTGGGTAATTTTCACTGGTTTCTCGGGAGGCCCCTCGAAAACCCGACTGATACCAATCGAAGTCGCCAAACCTGAAAAAAGAGCGACGAGACTGAGCAATGTGGACTTTCCGCGCATGACACCACCTGAAAACCAAACATGGGACCCGATGGGTTTAGTGTCGGAACAATCGATAGATCCGGTTTAACTAGTACTCCGTGGCACGCAAAACCGGCAAAGTTTACTTATCTTGCCAACCAGGATGAGCCTGTCCAGATGGGGGTTCCGCCATCGGCCAGAGTGGCCGATGGCTAAAAAGTGCGGGTGAGAGGAGTCGAACCTCCACGGGATTATCTCCCACAGGAACCTGAATCCTGCGCGTCTGCCAGTTCCGCCACACCCGCATTAAACTGGTAACTCACGCTTTATATGCCATTTAGGCCTGCTGCTTCAAGGGGGTGTGAACCGATCAGCCGCTGAGATTGTCCGTTAATAGCGTGGCTTTTCAGGATCCACCGCCTGTGACCAGGCATCAATTCCACCCGCCATGCTGACCACATCCTGGAATCCCTGCTGACGCAACCAATGGGTCACCTGCAGGCTCCGACCACCCAGGTGACAGTAAACCACCACGGACGTGTCCCGGTAATCATCTAGCTCACCGAGACGGGCCTGTAACTCGCTCATCGGCAATAACATCGATTTTTCAATATGAACCAGATCATATTCAGCCTGTTCTCGGCAATCGAGCAGCAGGAACGATTCCCCGGAATCAAGACGGGCTTTCACTTGCTGTGTATCGATTTCCAGTTTAGGTTGGTCAGAATCAGCTTGCATTACTACCTTTCAACTCCTCCAGGAAACATCAGGATCCATCCTGTTCCCGTACTGTCATGCGGGCCAGGCCAAAACTGAAACTAGCATGTCCACGTGAGGGTGTCTATCGCCGCCGGGCCCTGGTCTTAACGGGATCGGAGACCGACTGGCTTTTCCCGCCCGAGGCTTCCCGGTATGACCGATATTTCACCTGATAAATCACGAGAATTCGCCACGCTGGTGGTGGAACGGTTGCGCCAGGCAGGTTACCAAACCTACTGGGCCGGGGGCTGTGTGCGTGACGAGATCCTGGGCATCACGCCACAGGATTACGATGTGGCCACCAGTGCGGTACCTGACCAGATCGAGGACGTCTTTAGCGACCGAAAAACCTTGGCCATCGGAGCCAGTTTCGGTGTCATTACGGTCCTCGGACCGCGCGCCGCAGGACAGATCGAGGTGGCTACGTTTCGCCAGGATGCCACCTACAGCGACGGTCGACACCCGGATCGTGTCTCCTTTACGACGGCAGAAGAAGATGCCAGCCGTCGCGACTTTACCATCAACGGCATGTTTTTCGATCCCCTTGAAAACGAGGTAATCGATTTCGTTGATGGGCAAGCTGATCTCGAACGCAAGTTAATTCGGGCCATCGGTGATCCGCAGTTGCGATTCGCCGAAGACAAGCTGCGAATTCTCCGGGCCGTGCGTTTTGCCGCCACCTTTGGATTCCAGATTGAACCTGGTACACGTGCTGCAATCGATCAACATGCCAAGGAGTTAAAGGTGGTTAGTGCTGAACGCATCACGGCAGAAATGCAGCGTATGCTGACGCATCCAGGTCGCTCCACGGCAGTACGGTTACTGCAGGAAACGGGGCTCCTCGCTATCATTTTCCCAGAATCAGAAGCTACCCAGGAGGACTTCAGGGACCGCTTCCAGGTCGCCCTGGCTGGCCTGGAACACCTCGACACCCAAGACTTCGCCTCCGCCCTGGCGCTCCTCTGGAGCCAACTGGTCCCCGCTGCGGACCGCAACCTCACCGAATCCGTCATGCGACGGATGAAACTGAGTAACGAGGCCATCAAGTCCATGACCTGGATGCTGGATCACGAATCCCAGGTGGTCGAGGCCGACACCCTCGCCTGGCCAGACCTGCAACGGATTCTCATCGATCCGAGAATCGAGCACCTGCTTGCCCTGGCAACTGCCCGACAGCAGGCCCGGCAGCTACCGGTGACGGGTATCGAGACCTGTCGACAGAAACAGTTACTGGCCCCGGAAAAACTCAATCCACCACCGTTACTCAGCGGAAACGATCTCCAGGAAATGGGGCTGCCAGCAGGTCCATTATTTCGCGAGATCCTGGAAAAAGTTCGGAATGCCCAGTTAATGGAACAACTGCAAGATAAGCAACAAGCACTCGAATGGGTTCAATCCCGCTGGCCCGGCTAATCCTGAGCAGACTGCCATGGACAAACCGGCAGGCGCATTCTAGGATTTGACCAACCTCTAATGCGACGTTCTTCGTCATCATCTTCCGGGAGACATTCTGAAATGGAATACCTTGATTTGGCAATGCGTTGGCTACACGTCGTACCAGCAATCGCCCTCGTGGGCGGTACGATTTTCATGCGGGTTGCCGTCGTTCCCGCCTGTAACCAATTGGATGAATCTGTACGAGCCTCCGTCCAGGAAAGCGTACGACGCGGCTGGTCGAGGCTGCTGATGCCGTCCATCGGGTTCCTGCTGATCAGCGGCTTCGTGAACACGGCGAACATCTCCATGAATTACCAGTTTCCCGGCAATTACTACATGCCGCTGCTGGGCGTCAAGCTTTTCCTGGCGATAGCCATCTTCTACATTGCCAGCCTGTTGGCAGGTCGCAGTGAAGGTGCGGTCAAGTTCCGGGAACGCCAGGTATTCTGGCTCAACGTGAACATCCTGTTGGCCGTATTACTCGTCTGTATCGCCGGCGCCATGCGACTGGCCGATCGAGAACCCAAGGACAAAGATCCCGCACCAGCCAAGTCCGGTGCGGTCAGTCTCCAGGCATTGGAGGAAGCCAGCTCCAATCATTTCGACTCGTAAAAGAGAGATCTAGCTGCCTACCGTCAGACACAACAGGCGGCCCTTTCAAATCGCTTCCAGGAACCATATCACGATGGACAAGAAAGCCAAGAAAAGACTGGATATCGTACGTAAGACGCTGCAAAAGCTAAGGTTGCAACTATCTGGCGCACGCAAACAGGATGACGAACCGGGCGAAGTACAGCGCCTGGAAAGTGAAATTGCTGAACTCGAACAGGAAGCTGAGAAACTCAAGAGTTCCTAACCGCGTTCGCTGATCGGCACGACGGCTCGTTCCGTGCTCCCGGTGTAGACCTGTCGCGGGCGACAGATACGGAAGTTCTCCGAACCGTGCATTTCCATCCAGTGGGCGATCCAGCCTGGCAATCTTCCGATGGCAAACAGGACCGTGAACATTGGAATTGGAATGCCCAACGCTCGATAGATCACCCCGGAATAGAAGTCAACATTGGGATAGAGCTTCCGTTCCACGAAATAGGGATCACTCAAGGCCACCTCGGCCAGTTCCTGCGCGACCTCAAAGAGCGGATCATCGATATTCATTTTCGCCAGCAACTTGTCACAGTGGCCCTTGATCAGGGTAGCTCGCGGATCATGGTTCTTGTAAACGCGGTGTCCGAAGCCCATCAGTCGGAACCCGCTCTTCTTGTCCTTGGCCTTGCTCACGAATTTCTTGACATCGCCACCGTCCGCGATAATCTGTTCCAGCATGTTCACGCAGGCCTCGTTGGCACCACCATGGGATGGTCCCCAGAGGGCACCGATACCGGCTGAGATCGAGGCAAACAGATTCGCGTTCGCCGAACCAACCATGCGTACGGTCGAGGTGCTGCAGTTTTGCTCATGGTCCGCGTGAACAATCAAGAGCAGGTTAAGCGCATCCACGAAATCTGGATCGATCTCGTACGGTTCACTCGGAACCGCAAACATCATCTGTAAAAAGTTCTCGACATAGGACAGATCGTTTTGTGGATATACAAATGGCTGGCCGATCGACTTCTTGTAGCTGTATGCCGCGATCGTGGGCAACTTGGCTATCAAGCGATGCACGGAAACTTCCACGTGCTTGGGATCATGCGGATCCAGCGAGTCCTGGTAGAACGTCGACATTCCGCTGACGACCGAGGAGAGGATGGCCATCGGGTGAGCATCCCGGGGAAAACCATTGTAAAAAGTTCGCATATCCTCGTGTAACATCGTGTGCCTGCGAATCGACGTGCGGAAAGCATCGATCTGCTCTGTCGTCGGCAATTCGCCGTACATCAACAAGTAACAGGTCTCCACGAAATCGCAATTAGCAGCAATATCTTCGATCGGGTAGCCGCGGTAACGCAAAATACCGGCTTCTCCATCTAGATACGTGATACCACTCGGTACCGAACCGGTATTTACATAACCTTCGTCTAGCGTAATTAACCCCGTTTCAGCACGCAGCTTAGCAATACTGAGGGCCCGTTCATTCTCCGTCCCAACAATCACGGGAAGATCAATTTCCTGATCGTCAACTTTTAATTTTGCTGCTTCAGACATAGTTGCTTTCCTTGGCGGTATGGTAGTTGCTTTCCTTGGCGTTGTACTTGGCGTTGTAGTAGTCATCCTGGTGTCGTTATCGCGGCGAAATCGATGCGAGAATCTCACCGCGGAATAAGCAGTTTAACCGTCCATCGACGACTCGACAATCAACCTAACATCTAAAATTCATTCGCAACCGAGTTATTCCCTGGCACGCCGAGCTGAGAGGTCGTCCTCAGAATTCACCATGTCTCCATAAGACATGGTGAGCAAATCATTTGCACGAAGCGAAAAAGCCTCAGACAACCCCTGGAGCTTGGCTTCCGCTGCCTTTCGACTGTCCATGTCGGTAATGATTGCTTCAAATTCAAGGAAGTTCCCCAGAGAAACCACCTCGTCGACGTGAATTCGGACGTTTTCAAACCAATAAATCGTACGTTGTTTCTCTACTTTACCGGAAACCCCCAAGGCGTCACCGAGGGCCCGCCTGAGTGTCTCTGGATCCGCAATTTCCACCAATCGGTAGTGGCTCTCACACGCCATGGCCCGATCCGCCCGTTGGTACCAGATCAATTGGCCTCGCTGGTGGTCAATTTCCCGCAACTTCAAGCGTCCATGCTGGCAGCTAAAGTACGTATCCAACTGAAACTGCTGTTCCACCGGCGCCGTCGCCAACTCCCGGGCGACCTGGTGAGCCTTCACGGCCGAAGCCAGGCGGGCCTTCAATTCAACATTACACGCAAGTCCAGGGGGGCCAGCAGCGTTATTCATAGCAGACAATATAGCGAGGAACTTACGTCCCGCAAGCGACGAGCCGTGAGAAGCGGCAGCTCCCCCAATAGCTTCAGCCGATTAAGAAACCGCTCAACGAGATGCCGGATCAGGAATTGCCAATCCAGCCGGTCCACCGTCGTAGATAGTCCAGACCTTGATCTCCTCACGCAGCTTGGTGATGTAGGTCCTGACTTGTTCGTTGAAATTCTTCGACTCGAAGGATTTCTTGATCTCCGGCTGTGCTTCACCAAAGGAAACATGCCCGGCATCGCGACGCTCCAAGACTCTCACGATATGAAAACCGCGGTCATCTTCGATGATCTGGCTTAAACGGTTCGAGGGTAATTCGTAGAGGGCTTTCTCGATGACATCAGACCGCAGGCTTCCCTGTGGCGTCCAATCATGCTGGCCACCGTGAGACGCTCGCAAACCGTGGGAGCTCCGCTTCGCAACCGCTGTAAAGGGAGCCCCTCGCAATACCTCGTTACCCATACCAGCAATCATTCGATAGGCCGCATTCTTGTCTGCGATCTTATCGAAATGAACGGACAAGCGTTCCCAGCGCACCTTCGCATCAATCTCGTAGTCATCCAAATGCTCTTGGTAATACTCCAGCATTTGCTGGTGCGTAACCTCCCGATTGCGATCAACATGATTGCTGATCGATGATCTCCCCAGGTTCCGTTCCGCGTAGAATCGCTTCTCCTGTTCCAGGGAAGAACCGTAACGACGCAACACCTGGTCAAGCTGTCCCAGCGAAACCAGCTTGTTGGAGACCATCAGACGAGCCAATCGAACCTGGTGTGAATTCTGTTGCGTCAGTGAACGTAGCTCGGAGGGATTTGCTTCACGTACCTTCGCAAGCATTTTTTCCAACGATTCTTCAAACGACTTCTCTGTCTGCTTCTTGATCATCGGAAGTGCCTCTTCTCGACGATCCTCCGGGATTCCCTTCAGGAAGGCCACGTAAAGGACCTTCGATTCGATCGACTGGCTCAGCAGCTTCTGCATCAGGTCGTCCTGCTGCGCACGAAACTTGGCAGCCTCGCGTTCACGATCTTCCGGTTTAAGAGTCGCCAAAGCCATCTCGATGATCATCTCGGCCTGGGGCTGAACGTCACCTGCCAAAATGAACTCATCTCCTACCACGGCAATCACCTGCGCTGCCGCAAATACCTGCCGTGGTGACGCGACCGGGGGCCTCATCGGTGTAACAGGCTGAAACGACGGATTCATGGGCAAGCCAGGTGCAGGTTGGTAACCCACGGGAGGCAAGCGAACAGGAAAGGCATTGCCAGGTGCTGGGAGCGGACTTTGCGACGATGCTGCAGCCGGTACCACGTTACCCTGCGCACCCAAAGGCTGATTCACCCGCGATGGAAAAGCTGCTGGTGTCAAAGCGGTCGGAGGATCCGTCCAGGCACGCCCCACAAAACCAATGCAACTGACGATGAAAACAAATGATAAGAAACGCACGGAGCCAGGCTACCTCGCACAAAATCAGTAATAACGGACACCCTCGGAAGGGGCGACCAGGATAAGTTCCCAGCAGGCAATGTTCCGATCCCGGAAACACCTAGCGGGGCAGAATTCTACGGAGGTTCTTCGTTCGGCTGCAACACCAATTTCAGGAGTGCTACCATCTCCAGCCAGCTGGTTTGCTCGGGGGGGAGCGGGCAATACAATGTGCCAGCATCTACCAATCGCAAACGCCCCTTGTTTTGAGCATTCAACTGCTGGAAACGCTCCGCCGCTCGCCCCTTGAAAACCAGGTAGCCATCTTCCAGGAAGATCGCCGAAATTTGCCAGATAGCCGCTTCCAGACGCAGCCGGGCCAGTATCAGTAATCGCTCGACAGGCTCCGGAGGCAGGCCAAACCGGTCCGCGAGCTCCTCGCGAAGCTCATCGATCTGGTCGAAGGTGTCGAGGGCACGGAAACGACGATAAAAATCAAGCTTGGTACGTTGCTCCGTCACGTATTCATCCGGCAGGTAGGCAGAGCCTGGCAGATCAATTTCCACGTCTGTGCTCAGGGGAGGCGCCAGGTTCTTCAGGGACCGTACTGCTCGCTCCAGCAACTGGCAGTACAACTCGTACCCAATCGTCGAAATGTGCCCGCTCTGTTCATGGCCCAACAGGTTACCTGCGCCACGAATTTCCAGGTCTCGCATCGCGATCGCAAACCCGGCTCCCATCTCGCTGAACTCCTCGATAGCCCGCAAGCGACGCGAGGCCGTTGGAGAAACGTACTTGGTCCGATCGATCAGCAGATAGCAGTAGCCCTGGTGCTTGTACCGTCCAACACGCCCCCGCAGCTGATGTAAATCGGCCAACCCGTACCGATCCGCCTCATCAATAAAAATGGTGTTGGCCCGTGGAATATCAAGGCCACTCTCGACAATCGTGGTTGCCAGCAGCAGGTCAAAGCGGTGAGCCACGAAATCAACCATCACCTTTTCCAGTTCTTTTTCCGCCATCTGGCCATGGCCGATGCCGATCGACGCTTCGGGAACGATTTCCTGGAGTTGAGCCGCAACGCGTTCGATATCCTGGACCCGGTTATGCACGAAGTAAATCTGGCCGCCTCGATTCAGTTCCCTCAGGACGGCCTCACGGATAAGTTTTTCTCGAAACCTCGTAACCTTGGTCTTGATCGATCGCCGTTCTTCGGGGGGAGTTTCCAAACTGGAAATATCACGTACACCCACCAGCGAGAGGTGCAACGTACGGGGAATGGGAGTCGCGCTGAGCGTCAGTACATCCACCCGGTGTCGAACGGACTTCAGGCGTTCCTTGATCTCGACACCGAAACGTTGCTCCTCATCAATGATTAATAACCCCAGGTTGGCAAACTGAACATCGCGAGAAGCCAAACGATGCGTACCAATAACCACGTCCGTCCGCCCGCACTTCAATCCTTCCAGCACGGCTCGTTGCTCGGCCGTCGTTGAGAAACGACTCAACTTGGCCACTTCAAATGGAAATCCAGTCAGTCTCTCGGAAAAGGTACGGTAATGTTGTTCTGCCAGGATCGTGGTAGGGACCATGACAGCCACCTGGTACCCACTATCGACAGCCTTGAAGACAGCTCGCATCGCCACCTCGGTTTTGCCAAATCCCACGTCACCGCACAGCAAACGATCCATCGGTTGCGAGAACTCCATATCCGCCTTAATGGCCTTGATACTCACCTCCTGGTCCTCTGTTTCCTGGTAAGGAAACGACGCATCAAATTCTTGTTGCCAGGCCGAATCCGCGGTAAAGGAAATACCTGACCGGGCTTCGCGGGCAGCCTGCAACTGGAGCATATCGCTGGCGACATCCATCACCGCGCGCTCGGCAGCCTGTTTCTGCCGTTGCCAACTCTGGCCACCGATCTTGGCCAACTTGGGGCGCCGCTTGCTTCCTCCCACGTACTTTTGAACCAGATCAATGCGACTGACCGGTACATACACGTGCGTACCACCGTGGAATTCCAGGGTGAGATGTTCCTCGGATTCCCCTTCTCGGGCAATCAACTGCAGCCCCCGATAACGGCCGACTCCATGTGAAAGATGAACCACCAGATCCCCCTGACGCAGGTCCAGGAAACTGTCAATGGCGCGTCCCTGTCGGCGTCGCTGAGGGCGACGTACCTCCGTCCGCTGGAATAACTCGTTGGTACTGATCAACAACGCGTTCGTGTCCACCAGGCGAAATCCGCTGGAAAGACTGCCCAGCACGTAATGAATCTGTCGTGCTGATGCTACCTGCATTTCACCCAGGATGCGCCCCAAGCGTTCCAGGTCCACCTGGGTCGCTCCCACCAGGAAAAGTTCCTGGTCTTGCCCGATATGATCCAGCTGCGATCGCACCTGATCCATGTCACCGCTAAACCGTTCCACGGATTCCATCGATAGGTGCATCACCGTATCGATATCACCGGGAGCGAGTGCCCAGCACTGGGCCATTCCAAACTGCTGGAGATGCTGACGCACCTGGTCCAGGTCGTGCAGAGATGATGCTTCGCCCAACCTGGCCAGGTACTGGGCAACGGTTGTCTCTGCTTCATCCGAGGCCAACTGCAGGACCCAGGTATCTGCCGGCAGGTACGAGGTAAAAAACTCCTGGTCGGTCGGTGTCGTCCCGGGCACGGTGATCTCCACCTGCTGCAAGGATTCCAGGCTACGTTGAGACACCAGGTCAAAACGTCGAATCGACTCGACTTCGTCATCAAACAGTTCAATCCGGACCGGGCCATCCCAATCAGGTGCAAACAGGTCCACGATACCACCACGAGACGAAAACTCACCCACCAGGTTGACCGCCGAGGTGGCATGGAATCCGTGGGTCACCAGCCAGTCCAGCCAGGCCTCCAGGTCCAGTCGATCTCCCACTGCAACCGAACGGCTATTTCCAAGCAGTTCTTCTCGCGGAGGAACCGGATTGAGCAGACCCTGGATACTGGTGACCACCACCTGCGGTAACGAGCTATCCTCCTGGTCTCCCTCGAGCCGCTCCTGCAACTGCAACAAATGCTTGAGGGTACGCAGCCGGTCTCCGTAGGTTTCATCCAGTAAGTCATCACCGCTGACAGGTGCATCCCAGGCCGGAAAGATCATCGTCTCGGCATCGATAAAAAGCGCCAGATCATCGACGAACTGATCCATCTCGCGTGGGTGTGGGCAAACGACCACCAGCAGGGGAGGATTCTGTCGGGCCAGCGTGGCTGCCATCAGCGCGCAGGCTGATCCCCAGACTCCGTCGATCGTTACCGGCTGTTTCTCTTGTAAGCCACAGGTAACCTGGTCGAAGCCTGCCAACTGTTCCACGTTTCGAGTCAGTTCTCGTAACCGTGTCAAACCACTGGTTGAGGTCTGCGCGTTGGTCATCATGTTCGGCAGCGATTGTAACCGGCAAACCCCACCCTGGGAAAGACAGGTTCTAAGACGATAACTGCCGCTTGAGCTGCTGTAATTCCGCCGCTTCCGGTAACTTCTTGTAAAAATCGTCCAGCGGAAAACAACCCGAGAGGAGGCCATGACGAGGCGCCGTCGTGCAATCACTGAATGTCCGGCACA
>Ga0315331_10000153_pt1 | contig 42316 bp, 30 predicted proteins | sample M160m34915metaG_FD_203456 | JGI IMG/M metagenome (GOLD analysis project Ga0315331, IMG submission 203456) | Ammonia-oxidizing marine archaeal communities from Monterey Bay, California, United States - M1 60m 34915 | ecosystem: Environmental > Aquatic > Marine > Intertidal zone | place: USA...
TTCAGTTCAGTTTTTACAGCTTCAATCTTAGACAGATCCAGAATGTCGTTGATGATGTGGATGAGATAGTTGCCGTTTTCTTTGATGGTGTGAACGGCGTCGATGTCTTCCTGTGCTACTACGCTATCATGAAGCATGTCGGTAAAGCCCAGGATTGCGGTCATTGGAGTACGGATTTCATGACTCATGTTTGCCAGAAACTGACTTTTAGCCCGACTTGCAGCTGCCGCGGCTTCCCTGGTCTTGACCAGATCGATGCAAAATTGCAAAACAAGAAATATGACAACCGATATCCCAGAAGTTACAATCAGGCCCACTGTGAACCCTCGCGCTGACGCCTGGCTGGCACGCGTGGCAAATAGACGGTTTGCAGTCGCGAAGAGCAATGTGGTTTCCGTCTTAAATCTGTCAAAATTACCGGCGCTGCGTTGAGTCGACGAGTCGACCATGATCGTGACCGCTTTCCCCAGATGCTCACCGTCATAGATCACATCCTTTTGGACACGCATTAGTCCCTCCAATGGAGTCAGGATGCGTAATACGTCTGCCAGATGGGGGTCCTGTTCTCCGCTGATTTGTTCGGCTATGAACCTGTCTTCGACGCCGGAGAAGGTACTGGCGAGCTCTCCGTCACTGTATGTTACGTACGCGAGGATGATATCCGGGTCGTCTTTACAGCTTTGCTTGCAGTAATAGTCCAACGCGACCACTCGATCCACTGCCAGTGGATCGCGCACCAGGCTGGTAAGGATCGCCGTGATGCTCGTTCCCTTGACCCGCAACGCTTCACGACCTGCATCCAATTCGCGCTGCTCAACATCATTCAGTGAACGTTGTTGGTTTTCCTTCACCTTTTCTGCGAGAAGTGAAAGATCTGAGGACAGATAATTAAGGGTCGACCACTGGTGCCAAATGAGCGAACCTACCGCAATTACGACCAACATCATGAATGCAGCGACCACTATCACGATGCCATAACGTTGGCGCAGTTGACTCCCGCGACTGGAAATCGCAATTATTCTGCTTAGGCCTGTGCGGTGTTTGAAAGACATGAATGTTGTTGACTTGTTTTGTATGCCAACGAGCGGGTCAAATGGACAAGGAAGTGACCGTGCTGAGTGAATTATCGATTTTCTTGCCGAAATCCGGATTCAACTCTGTAGAAATTTCCACCAAACTCTAAGTCATGATCAAGCAGATGTGACACTGCGAAGCGCCCGTGCGTTTGGACCGAAATGAAATACAACTGAATATGCCGTTCATGCGAGTCGTACAATGCGCTGAGTGTGAACGCCTATATTGCGCAGACAACGTCAGAACATCCTTCGTTAGTGGCTAACCGTGCTCAGTTTGTGAGAATCGCACCGCATGGTTGGAGCTACAGATGCTAAACTTTAATGACCGCTCAGCCGTTCAGGAAAGGCGTGGGCAGCTTCACATGACGTGTCCGGCGCAGGGAAAAAGCGGGAAACAGTCCAATGATGTGTCCACAAATGGCTAGCAGTGCACTCGTCACCTGGGTCTTAAGTCTTGTCGTCACCGCAAGTGTCTATGGCCAGACCGGTGTTGTTGTCGGGAACGTCGAGGCGATGGGGGTCAGTAGCCCGGAAAACGTAATCATCTATATTTCGAAAGTCTCCGGAGACTATCCACCGGCAGAATCCTCAGTATTGATGCATACGGAAAAACTGGAATTCATTCCCGCCGTGTTACCTGTCGTCGTGGGAACTACGGTCAGATTTGACAACCACGACCGTGTCAGACATAACGTCATGTGGCACGAAGGGATTGACGGCGCGTATCCTTCAAAGGACTTGGGGACCTGGGAAAAAGGCGGGGTGCGAGAGTTCACATTCGGTCGAGAGGGCATCGTCACGGTCGGCTGCAAGATACACCCGGAAATGGCCGCTCACATTGTTGTCCTGCAGAATCCATTCTCCGCCACTGTTGGCAAGGATGGCACGTATGCAATCGAGGGCGTTCCCGCAGGCAGCTATTCACTGAAGACGTGGTATGCGAATCGCCGCAAGCTAAAACCCCAGACGAAAGAGATCGAGGTTGCCAGTGGTGAAACGACCGTTCAGGACTTTTCGCTGAGCCGCCGATGATCTGTGCTGACGCAACATGTCGAACAGCGGCGGTTGGCACTTACCGGTCACCCTTAGCTGTAACGACCAGCGGCGGCACTAATTTGCACCCGAATCAGGTGTTGGAAGAGGCAGGCCGACTTCACTGCGAGCGTCAATCGGAGTAAAATAGGATTCGGCTGACAGGGTCCGCATATACGTCGTGGCAAGGTCGGTTTTGATATAGTCGGCGACCCGTTCGATCTCCTCCTCGGTCAGGACGTTCCCGATTATCAGTTCGGCATCGGTGTCCACGATGTTCAGGTCATCGACACCGTGCCCCCAGGCAGGCATTGACTTTGCCATTCGCCCTTTGGTGATCGTGCTGATCACCGCCTTCCTGGAGTACTCAGACATGGCGTATTTGAGAGATGCGCCAAAGATCCCCTCGCCTCGTTGTCCGTGACACACGACACAATTATTTCGAAAAATCTCTCGACCGGTAAGGTCAGAGCCAATCCTGTTCTGTCTCGACGGAGCCAGCCGAAGCGGCATGGCCTCCCAGCGATTCAGAGTTTCACGTTGCACGAAGCTGTCATCGGTGTCAATTTCCGTGAGTAACAGTCGACTCGGATCAAATCTCGGTTTATAAAATGCGGCAACGGGGCCACAGGATACGTGTCGATCACCCTGAATACAGGAAAAACGAGGGTTGTTTCGGGGGCCGAGATTAATAGCGACAACTCCTGCCGGGATTGGCGCCACACCGTGGGCACCGTGACTGGCGGCAATGAATGGAATGCCATCTTCATCATCGTCCGCCCTGACAAGTCCGAACGATATTTCCCCCGTGTTGTAGTCTTCCGACATCTGCATTCCGCTGTTGTTGAGCGACTGTACCCAGAACCTGACGAAATGTTCCAGCAGGGGGCCCGCACGATGTGAGGGTGAAGTCAGGATCATCTCACGGATCCCGGCATACGCCACGGCCAGATCGACCGGAGTATAGACAGCCACATCACTCTGCAGATCGCTGCGGTAGAGCCCCGTCGATTCGTCCCAGTATTGAGTGTGGAGCAGGTTCCACGTACGCCTTGCGGCTTGAAGGAATCTCTTGTCACCTGTCATCTGATACGCGGAACAGAGCGCCCGGATTCCAAAAAACTGATCTCGCATCAAAGTCTGACGCCCCTTCCCCTTCCCATGGCGAATGCAGTATCGCTCGTTAAACGACCCGTCGGGGCTCTGCACGGAAACCAGGAATTCGGCGTGTGACATCGCCATAGCGCGTGCGGTCTCCCGAAGTTCCGGATAAGGATCGCGACCGTGTGATTTCAGGTGATGGTCATATTCGACCAGCGCAATAATCGCCATGGAAGAATCACGCATGGACACCGTGCCGCCCGGGCCGCCATCAGGCGTCCAACACGACGCCAACGCGCCGTTGCGAAAATGCATGGCCTGCAGGTTCTTGATAATCAGGTTGGACAGGCCAAGAGCGACGCGATACGTACGTTGTTCAATCAGGCCGCCGTCCACCGGCGGGTCCACTGAGAAAACTGCCACAGGAACATCGGGATTCGTTTGAAAGCGGAAACACTGTTCGTAGTACTCGGCCAGAGCCCACAGCAGCGATGCCTGATCCCAAAGTTGACTGGAAAGGTCCAGTGGGTCGTAGGCATTCGGACGAATCGGAAGATCTCCATTGAAGATCAGATTCGGCTTGATCTTATGGGGAATATATTTCAAGCCGCACGACGGATCATACGCTGACGGGTTCACTCCCCCAAGGCAACCGTTTTCGTCGGCCAGCAGAGCTGCTTTGATTTCCAGCATGCCGTTCAGTGCGCCGAGCAATAAATTGACTCCACGGAATCCGTCCCCGGCGGAAGCGCCAACTTGAGTGACCAGGCGAGCGGGTTCACCATGCCCCGGACCCTCATGTGTTTTTCGGAAGAAGGACCTTGTCCAGGCGAGTTTCTTCTTCATGATCTGTCCCACCACGCCCATGTTGATTGTCGTGTCGATCGTATCGTGATCCCACCGGTTGCTTCGCCAATCGATAAGGTACCCCGGTACGCCCCAGCCATACACTTTATTGCTCATCGGATCGGCGAAAGTGTCTGCGACGGGAAGTTGACCGGTTAAATGCGGGTCGCCCGATGCATAGTCCAACATGGTGGGATTCGCATCTTCGAAGACGCGCGGCCATCCCGTACGTTTGGAAAAGAGCGGTGCATAAACGCCCAGAAAAACATCTTTTGTGGAAGGCGTGCGTTCACCACGATCCCGCACGATGCGGTTGTGACGATAGTATTCCATCGCTTTAAGCTGCCAATATGGTCCGTGAACCATGTGGATTCCCATCCGCGATTGTGCAGAGACATGGCTGAGCATGTACCGGGAGTACCAGTAGGCCTCGCGGAGCAAAATCCATTCGAGTTGTGGAGAATGGGCGACGGGGAAACCGCCGTCTACGAGAGCTAACCAGAACGGGTGACTGCTGTAGAATTGTTCGTTGGCCAGGTACATGGATTCTCCATGCCAACGGCGGCTTACAATCGTGGATTCCAGCGGAGTGCGATACGATGCCAAGTCAAATTGATCGGTCATCTCAATCGGGCCCTTGACCTTCAGCGTAGACCCTTGTGGATGATGCATTCTGAACTCGCCCCAGCGCACAGGCCAGCCGGTTTCGACCTTTTGCGTGAGCGTCATGACCTCGCCTGGCGCGGGTGATACGTACCGCTGAATGTCGACCCTGTTGCGGATCTGACCGCTGCACGGGATCGCCTGCATGATGATTAAGCCCAGCAATACTCCTCGGTTCCAATTCATGAGGTGTATTTCCTTCCTTCTTTACCAGTGTATCTCTATGGCGGCCCGAAGGACAAAAGCAGGTGCCGGACCAAGGTCCGGGGCGATGACGCGAACCAACGGACTTACGGTCAGACGCATTGACGGATCGGGACTGAAGATCAGGCTGGGAGCGATGTATCCTGTCCAGCCCGACGTGAATGGTCCGCGGTCCTCGATTTTGAAGGTGAGATGGGTCGCGGAAGCCCACCCGTCGACCGTGTTTCCCGCTGCGTCCGTAGGTATCGGCGCTGGAATACTTCCTGAATATCTGTCAGTTTGTTGATGAAAGGTTACAAAGCTCAAATCAAACGACAGGTAGTCGTCACGAATCGGCTTTACGAACGAACCGAACAGTACTAGCTTGTCGCCCGGGTCGACGCCGTCGGATTGCGAGGTAACGGTATACGTTGCGCCGGCGTGGTAGGCGCTGCGCCCCGGAAACTCGTAGCGTTGATTGACACGTGTTAAGAACAGCCCGGCAAAGAGACTCGCTTCTCCAGTTCCCGGCTGCAAGGGCGTGGGCATTCGGCCATCGGTATGAAAACGCCCAAACACTCCGTTGTTAAACGGAAAGGGAGTCGCTGCCCTTGGCACGCTTGACAGGAACGCCAACGGAATAGGCGTGTTGATGGGTGGCGAAGGCGGGTTACCGTCGTTGAGTACATCAGGCCGAATCACTTTGATACGGCTGTTATCCGTAAACTTCTCGGTGTTCGAACCTGTGGGAAAACGCACGCCCACAGCGCCGGCAACCTGGATGGGAAACACGGCCTGATCGACGAATTTTTTCTTGAGGAACAGGCCAATATCGCCAAGTCCAAAGTTCTCGCCTTCGTTGTGAATATCGATTAATGGGGTGCCGTGCGGATGAATGAATCCGTGAGTCTGTGCGCCGCTAACCGGTACGTTTAATCGTGCCGTGAAACTATGAAACCATTCTTGCCCGCCGTCAAAGCCATAAAAAAGATCAAGGTCCAGAAATTGTCGCTCTACCTCAAAACTTTCAAAGACTTCCCGGTTCGGTTCGCCGTGTTTGAAGAAATCCTCGCCCTCGATGGTCGCTACGCGACTTGAGACGCCCAACAGCCAGGTTTTCGGCGGAAGTACGAATGCATGGCCTACGAAAGCCGGACGGAGCAGCGGTGGAGTGAAGCTGCGAATCAGATCCTTCGTGTGATCGCCTTCAAATCTCTGCCAATCCGAACCACCTAAGCCTTGAAACGTACCAAGCGATGTGAATTCGTCCGAAGACTCGGCTTCGAGACGAGCTTGATTCTGAAAGTCCAGGGCCGGTATCTCATCCTGAAGTGTGGCCACAGTCTCCTGCGCTGCAAGGATGCCGGGGGCTGGGCATATGCAGACACAGAGAATTGTCGCTACCGTCTTCGTGGCGTACCCCGGTTTCACGTCCCGACTCCCGGATCACGGTGAGACGCCGTGGATATGGATATAAGGAAGTCGGCCGGGCCGGCGATGGCAACAACGCAGTCGATGGTCATGATCTTGCTCCGTCATCATTTAAAGCGATGAGCTTGTTCGCGGAGCGCCGTCACGGACTATTCTTCGTTGAAGACTGTGCGAGATGCTTTTACTGCCGCTGTACCGGTTGTATCGGTTGTATCGGTTGTATCGCGTCTTCATGCCGTGACGGTCCACCCCGTTCACTTGATTAGACTTGGAAAGTAGGGGATTTACCCTTGTTCAGTCTGTCCTGGGTCCGTCAGATTCAGAATTGTGTGGATTCCGCAGCCGCGTTTCTCCGACCTTTGCAGCCGTTTTTGCCGGGGGACGCTGAAATGTGTTATGACTCAGCGGTACTGAGGCAGCCGTCTGTACACGAGGGTCAGCGCCGGGCAGTTCGAAGCTGGTCCCTTCTGACCCTGAAGGAACGAAAATGCCTCGAAGGCCCGGTTTCTTCAATTCAGATCGCTTAAGACTCTCGCGAAAGAGGGGCTTTCGATGACCACCGTTTGGCATGCAGGCGTCGCTGTTGCGGAGCCCAGCACCTTGACCCTGATCGTCAGGGAGACATTCGAAGACGAGGCAGGCTAAAGCGGAATCTGCTCGGAAGAGCCCACGGTGAACGAGGGCTGATGGACAGAATACTGAATCTCAATGTAGACCAGTTCGTAACTGCTTTAGAACCCGCTGCTGATTCGTTGGACCTCGTGATAGAACGATTTGGAGTGTCCTTTCAGGACGAACCCTCCACGCCGTCGGCCCACCAACTGCAGACTGACGGCCGGGTCATAAAAACGCCCCAGCAACAGGGCAAGTAACCCCAGTCCAATGGATGGAATCACAGAGCCGCTCGCGCGAGAAATACCAATGCCTCCGGTTGCAGTCACGAACACCAGGATCACTCGGCCGATTCGTTTCTGCCACCTAATTCTTCGACGGTACCGCGGGCCCACGTACCAGGATGCGTTAACTGTGCTGCAACCGTAGCGTCGGAACGCCCAGGACGTCGCGGGCACAGCAAGGATGAAGATCACCAGGTAAGACAGCTTGCCGGATGATGTGCTGGAAAAAGGAAGGTTACCATCTATCACCGATCCTATCAGAATCAGAAATGCAATGACTGTCAGTACAAATGCGAATGCCCCCGGACCTGAAAACGTTCTTAGTGTCTTTTGGCGCTGCTCGAGGTCCTCGGTCTCTCCGTAACAAATGCAGGCCATCGGCAGTTCCACGGTGTTTCTGCATAGAATCTCTCGCCGCGAAATCAGGTATTCGTCGTCTTCTCCAAGTTCTCGTTTTTCTGCGGCACTGGAGCCTGGTGCCTGAAACGGATTGAAGTCAGTGCTGGCATCGCTCATGGTGTGTTCCCAGGTCGACGTTTGATGATGGACAGTACTTCCTGCAGAAACAATGGAGGAAATCCTGCAGGAATGCTTAAGTCCTGGTGAGTACGAACAATCCGCGGTTGAATAAGTCGGCGTGATTGAATCAGGGAGAGGATGGCAGGCAGTCCTGTCCAGAATGTAAACAGAAAACAAGAACTGCTTACCGTAATGCTCAGGACGATAGCGATGATGAACAGAAACGCCAGGACAGTCGCTGTGACCTTCCACGCTTTTTGCTTCTGCCGGTGCCTGTCTATTAAACCGCGTTCCACGCCCCGCGTGGCCTGGACAGTTCGCTTGGTTCGACGGGCATACCACATTACAGTCGGAGTCAGAACAATAATAAGAACCAATGTCAGCCAGGCAGCGGTTGGTACTTGTTCCAAAGGTGACGTGGCGCCCATGGTTTGTCGCGATGCCACAATCAGCACCTGTGCCGCAAACGGCAGTCCGCACCCCGGCAATAATACTCGCATCCGACGCAACATCACCGGGGCCCATCTCAAAATGCCGGACTGGCATTCCGGTTCGTCGATGTTGCCGGTGTGGATACAAACTTCGGGCAAGGTGACTTGCGGGCCGCAAAGAACGCACTCACTGGACACCATGAACTCGGTATCCGGCGACAGAGTGACATTCTGCGGTCCGTTTTCCGGCGGACGGTAAGGATTAAGTGGTGTGTCTGCGCCGGGTGTATCCATAGCCGTTCACTGTAACATATAAGATTTGTTGATCACGTAAGAGCTCCAGCAGTCTGCCTGACCAGGGCTCTGAATATTCGCTGGACTTTGCCTCTGATTAGACGTACTGGGCGTTGAGAAATGCGGGTTTTTCTGCTACGATCCAACGGGTTGAGTGATATGTCGTAAATCATTATTTAGAAAATGGTTAGGGATATTTCACCACCGTTTTTTTTGCGTTTGCCTTCGTTTCCAAAACCTGACCGGAATTTTGTGAGGGCTGTTTGCGCGGCGTTGTTGGGGCCGGCGTGCCCACGCACGTGATTACACAGATTTTGTTGGAAAGCAACCTGCAGAAACATCAGATTTGATCGGCTTTCCACGCAGTTCGGGCTAAGCACCGCTTAGCAGCCCAAAAGGAGTTTTCAGGTTGTCCACAGACGATCCTACAGGTGACCTTTCCGCGCCAACTGACGGTGGCGGAAATGATCGAGTACAGCGCACCGATATTCAGGAGGAAATGCAGAACAGCTATTTGACGTATGCGATGAGCGTCATAATCAGCCGGGCGTTACCTGATGTTCGCGACGGTCTTAAGCCGTCCCAACGCCGCATTCTGGTGGCGATGAACGACCTTAATCTCAGTCCCGGGGGCAGTCGTAAGAAGTGTGCGAAAATCGCCGGTGACACCAGCGGTAACTACCATCCGCATGGTGAGGGCTCAATCTATCCCACGCTGGTACGGATGGCTCAGGACTGGGCTATGCGTGAAGTTCTGATCGATAAACAGGGCAATTTCGGTTCGCTGGCCGGGCTGCCTCCGGCGGCAATGCGATACACAGAAGCCCGGCTGGCCGGTGCTGCGTCCGAACTGTTGCGAGATATTGATCGCGATACCGTGGACTTCGTGAACACCTACGATCAGGAACGGACAGAACCGGTTGTACTGCCGGCGCGTTTTCCGAATCTGATAGTCAACGGCTCGACGGGAATTGCCGTCGGCATGGCCACAAGTATTCCGCCTCACAACCTGGCTGAGGTTTGTGAAGCGGTCAAACGTATCATTGACAATCCGGAGCTGACTCTGGATGAGCTGCTGGATGCAATTCCGGGGCCTGACTTCCCAACCGGGGGCGTTATCTGTGGTCGCATGGGCATTCGTCAGGCGTACATGACAGGTCGTTCCACAATTGCGTTGCGAGCGCGCACACATTTTGAGACAGAAAAGAAAAGCGACGTAATTGTCGTCACTGAAATTCCGTACATGGAAACTCGCGACCGCATTCGGGAGAAACTGGAATTACTGGTCCGCGATGAACGCATCAAGGGCATTTCCCGGATCGTGGACCTGACTGACCGCACCATTCCGAGTTGGCAGGTTCGCCTGCACATTGTCTTGAAGCGTGACGCCGATAAGGACGTCGTGCTGAATCAGCTGTATCAGTTCTCACCACTGCAGTCCACAGTCAGCATGATTCTGCTGGCGCTGGATGGCAGCCGCCCGCAACTGATGACGCTTCGTGGCATGCTGGACGCCTTTATCCGGCACCGTGTGGAAGTCATTCGCCGTCGCACGGAATTCATGCTGCGAGAGGCCCGCAAACGCAAGCACACGGTCGAAGGCCTGTTGCTGGCTCAGGTGGACATCGACCGCATCATTAAGACGATTCGCGGAGCTTCCAGCCGGGCGGTCGCCAAGGATGACCTGCAGAAGATACCGATTCCAGCAGAACTTGTTGCTCGGGCACTGGGAGAAAACGGATTTTCGGAATACCAGGCAGAACAGGGCACGTCGCAAGAGTACTTCATCTCGACCAACCAGGCCGAGGCCATCGTCTCGATGCAGCTGGGGTCACTGGCCAATCTGGAGCGGGAAAAACTGCAGGGGGAACATGCTCAGCTTCTGGAAGATATCGGCGAGTATCTGCACCTGCTCAGCGATGAAGCTAACATCCGTGCTGTCATTCGCGAGGATATGGATGAACTGCAGAACAAGTACAACAACAAACGTCGCACTGATATTTCCTTCGAAGAACTGGGAGACTACGACAAGGAAGCTCTGATCCCGGAAGAAGCCATGGTCGTGACACTGTCGCGTCGTGGTTATATCAAACGCACTCCGCTCACGACCTATGAGGCCCAGAACCGAGGTGGGAAAGGTATCAAGGGCGCAACCTCAGATGAAGAGGACGCTATTGAGCATCTTTTCGTTTCCAGCACGCACGACTACCTGCTGTTCTTTACGGATCGCGGCCGAGTGCACTGGCTGAAGGTCTACGATCTGCCACTCCAGGCGCGTACGGCCAAGGGGCGTGCACTGGTGAACGTTATTGCTCTGGAAGAAGATGAACGCATTTCCAACTGCTTTAACGTTCGTGAATTCCCGGACGACAAGTATCTGATGATTGCGACGCGTAAAGGCATCGTGAAGAAGACAGCTCTTTCGGCCTATGGACGACCTCAAAAAGGGGGCATTATTGCGATTCGTCTGGACGACGACGATTCTCTGGTGGACGTGCGCATTTTGGAGGGAGACCAGGATGTGGTGATCAGTACGTCCGGCGGTATGGCGATTCGATTCAGTCATGACGACGCACGGCCCATGGGCCGTGCGACTCGAGGAGTGAAAGGGATCAACCTGATTGCGGGTGAAGACGTCGTGGGAATGGTGGTCGCCGAAACCAGCTGTACGTTGCTGACGGTTTGCGAACTCGGCTACGGCAAACGAACCCCGTTCGGAACCGGCCTGACCGGTGCATCGGAAGACGACGAAACCGAAACCGAGACCGAAGGGGCGTCCAGCGGTACTGCTCAGTACCGTCGTCAGCGACGAGGCGGCAAAGGACTGCGAGATATCAAAACCACAGCACGCAACGGAAAAGTTGTGGATGCGATGGCGGTCCGCGATGACGACGAGGTTCTGATCGTGACTGCCAAGGGCAAGATTCAGCGCCTGCGAGCGTCAGACATCAGCACCATCGGACGAAATACTCAGGGCGTCCGCATTATGAAGCTGGATGAAGGCGACACACTGGCATCATGTGCCGTGATCGCCAGCGAGGACATCGAAGCCGAATCTGCCAAGGCGCGGATACTCGATGAAGCGACAGATGCTGTGCCGCAGGACACGCCTGACGATGTATCAGCGGAAGACGGCGATGCGGATTCGCCGGAGCAAACAGACAATTCGGAAGAGTAATCTAAGGCCGAGTCACCGGATGGTATGGAGGTTCGCCAGGACTTTCAGCCGGTGGCGACGCGTATGCCAGTGATGCGAAGCTTGCCCGGATTGACGCGACTGATTCGTTCCACTGGCCGAACCTGAACTTGTCACGATGAGCGGTATTGTTGGCCATACGATGTACGCAATTCTGGCTGGGATGGCGACCCGGCACAGAAAGCTGCCGATTGCACCGCTGATACATCGCCACTATGCGAGTTATCTTTGTGGCGCCTATCTTGGTTGCGACATTCAGACGATGCCGGAAGCCGTCTGCGTGGATACGGGGCAGGATGTCGGCTACGGAACAGCACCGCTGCAGCAGAGTCCGCTGACCGGCGGTACAGTGCGTCTGTGGTCACTTGAGTTCGGTGACGAATCATACCGGCCACGAGATATACACCGTCTGTTCTATGGACGTTCTCACCTTGTGTTCGGCTGGACTTCGGCCGAGCGTGAGCAGACAGTTCCATGGGATCACCTGCCCGACTACTGCGCTTCAGTCGTGCAGGACGCGATGGAGCTGTTTGGTCCTGGCGAGCGACAGCTGGCCTACCTGTTCGGCTGGATGGCCCACATCGTGGGTGACAGTCTGATCAAATCGGTGCAGCCAGGAATTGATCTGCACCTGCTGGATGGAAAATACACGCCCAGGAATCGCCCGATTCAGGATCTGGTTTCGTTTCACGAAATTGGAGTTCGGGAACTGGGGCTGAACTGGCCGGCTCTGTTGAGCGATCTTGCGCAGGCACCGGTCGAATTGATTCAGCTGCATTACATGCGAGCCGCGAAACCACGGGGTGAACTGGCGGCCCACTTTTCCAATGCATGGTCGCCGCATCTTGCCCCGCTTCTGTCTGTAGTGCTGCAGGAAAACCGACGTTACCAGGCGATCCGTAATCCACGTCTCCTGAAAATGTATGCTCTGAAGAAGACGGGAGGGCGGTGGAACTGCATGTCCGAACTCAGCCAGCAAACCGGCGGACTCAGTTATTCCGAAATGGTTGAACTGGCGGATCAGGCTGATTTTCGACATGCAATGTGGCAAATGGGAGAAGCCATCGTCAGCCTCTTTACGCGGGTCATTGAACGGACACCGCTATTGCAGAAGTTGCCAACTGAAGATGGGCCAACGTGGTTGGATCTCAGGAACAGATGGCGGAAACGTCGCTGACTTGCGGTCATCGCCGTCACCAGCACCAGGTTTGAGTCGTCGACGATCGATCACAAGTCCTTTTCGTTTGACCGCGTTGTTATCACCCAGGACGTTTGTCCATGAACGGACGGGAAAATGACGAAACTGTCGGCTACAATTGTTTCGCTGTTCGGCGGGGTGACGACAGGGGCGGGACTCTCTTTTTCGAATTCATGACGGTCAACGCAGATGAATTATCGCCCGGAAGAGACTCCCGACGATGTGAGGGCAACCAACACCGGTGGTCCTGGCTGGCGCGTGTCTCAACTGCTTGTGGTTACCCTGGTGTGTGCTGCTGTCGGCGGCACGCAGGCTCAGGATGTGCAGTACAATCGTGATGTGCGACCGATTTTGGCGGACAGGTGTTTTCGTTGCCACGGACCGGATGCGGCTGCTCGTGAGGCCGATCTGCGGCTGGATGAGAGAGACAGTGCAATCCGAGACCGTGGAGAACGCACAGTGGTTGTCCCGGGTCAGCCGGCGTCCAGTGAACTGATTCGGCGAATCGTGTCTGTCGATAAGGAGGAGCGTATGCCCCCGCACGATTCCGGCGCAACGCTCAGCTCTGACGAAGTTGAAGTCCTGCGTCAATGGATCACGGGCGGAGCCGGCTATCAGCAGCATTGGGCGTTCATCCCGCCACAGCGCCCTGCGCTACCGACCGTACAGGACAACGCCTGGCCGACGAATCCGATCGACAGGTTTGTGCTGGCCAGTCTGGAACGTCACGGACGGCCGCCGACGGCGACAGCCGACAGCGCGACGTTGATTCGTCGTGTCACTCTGGACCTGACGGGATTGCCTCCTGCTGTTCAGGAAATCGACGCGTTTGAACTTGATTCGACACACGACCCCGAGACTGCATACCAGAATCTGATCGAGCGGTTGCTGGCATCGCCTCGTTATGGAGAGCGGATGGCGACCGGCTGGCTGGACGCGGCTCGCTATGCCGACACCAACGGGTACTTTACAGACAACGATCGAACGATGTGGCCATGGCGCGACTGGGTTATTAACGCTTTCAACAGTAATATGCCGTTCGATCGATTCACCATCGAACAGATCGCGGGAGATCTTCTGCCGGCTGCGACCCTTGACCAGAAAATCGCCACGGGCTTCAATCGCAATCATATGGTGAACAACGAAACCGGCATCATCGAAGAAGAATTCCGTGTGGAATATGTCGTTGACCGGGTCGATACGACATCCACGGTGTGGATGGGGCTGACCGTCAGTTGCGCTCGCTGCCATGATCACAAGTACGATCCGATTTCGCAGCAGGAATTCTATCGTTTCTTTTCGTTCTTCAACAATGTGCCCGAACGTGGCCTAAGCGGCAGCGGTGGCAACGCTGCTCCACTCATGAAAGTGCCGACGCCTGAACAGCAGAATCGGCTGCAGGAATTGCCGAGCCGGATTATGGAAGCTCAGCAGAAGTATGCTGCGGTCGCGGAGGATCTGGATGAGGCGCAGACACTGTGGGAAACAACGGCGGTGTCGCGGATACCTGCGCCGACAGTCGCGAGCCTCGTGGCACATTATTCACTGGATGACGAACTTACCGCGGGGGCGAAGGTCGGGGCGGTCAGTGTCGTGGACGGAATGATCGACAGCGCCGCGAAGTTCGAAGGTGATGCATGCATCAGTATCGCTGAAGGTCCCGACTTTGATTACGACGATGCATTTTCGTTCGGAGCGTGGATTCGTCCCGAAGCGGCCGGCTGCGTTGTCTCGAAAATGGATGATGCCCGCCAGATGTGTGGGTACGACGTGACGTTGCGAAAAGGGAAAGCTGTCGTCAATCTTGTCCATCACTGGAACAGAGACGCGATCCAGGTGTCGACTGCATTATCGCTGCCTATGCGAAAGTGGCAGCACCTGATGTTCTGCTATGACGGTTCTGCAACAGCAGCCGGGGTGAAGATCTATATTGACGGGCAGTCGCAATCGGTCGATGTTGCGCAGGACACTTTGACGGGAACGATTCGAAACCAGCAGCCGTTGAGAATCGGACGACGGCAGACCAGTGCCTCCTACAAAGGGCTGATCGATGATGTGCGGTTCTACAATCGCCGTTTGTCCACCGAAGAAGTTTATCGATTGGCGAGCCAGCAACTGGTGCGTGGTCTCGTTACCAAACCGTCGGGAAAACGCAGCGATGAACAACAGCAGATGTTGAGGACGTGGTTTCTGCGGCATCACGCCGAAGAACGTTTCGTGAAGCCGACGGCAGAGCTTGAAAAACTCCGCAGTGAGCAGTCTCGGTTATCGAAACGTGTGGCAACGACGATGGTGATGCAGGAAGCCGACAAGCCTCGTCCGGCATTTGTGCTGCGTCGCGGCGAGTACGACCGTCACGGCGAAGAAGTCTCTGCTGGTGTGCCGGAATTTCTCGCGTCTGTCCAAACTGGAAGCTTTCCCGTCCGTGACGATGGGGGGCGGGAAAATCGTTCTGTAAATCGTCTTGATCTGGCAAAGTGGCTGGTGGATCCGGCCCATCCGCTGACGGCTCGGGTGACGGTCAACCGACTGTGGCAGCAGTTGCTTGGCAGAGGCATTGTCGGGACGGTTGGTGACTTTGGCACTCAGGGTGATTGGCCCACTCATCCGGAACTACTCGACTGGCTGGCCGTCGAATTCATTGAAAGCGGCTGGGACATAAAACACCTGCTCGGCCTGATTGTCAGTTCTGCGACCTATCGCCAGTCTTCGCACTGTTCGGAACAGCTCTATCTTTATGACCCGGACAATCGTCTGCTGGCTCGCGGATCTCGGTTTCGCATGGACGCTGAAATGCTGCGTGACAACGCATTGGCCATAAGCGGTCTGCTGGTCGAAAAACTCGGCGGACCATCGGTGAAACCGTACCAGCCGCCAGGACTGTGGCTGGACGTGACTTACGACAGCGATCGGGCATATCAACCGGACAGCGGTCAGTCTCTGTATCGCCGCAGTATGTATACATTCTGGAAACGACAGTCTCCGCCGCCGGTCATGCGCGTGTTTGACGCTCCCAGCCGTGAGGTCTGCTCCGTCCGGAGGTCACGAACCAACACTCCCCTGCAGGCGCTTGCCCTGATGAACGATCCCACGTTTGTCGAAGCTGCTCGAAAGTTCGCTGAATCGGTTTTGACGCACGACCTCGGCGACCCCGCGCAGCAAGTCTCCAATGCCTTCCGCAGGGCAACGGCGCGACGGCCGACGAGGGGTGAAGTCGAAGTGCTGCTGGACGTGCTTCGACTTCAGAAGGTCGTGTTTGCTTTGGACGAAGCGCGGGCACATCAGCTGTTGAGTGTCGGCGATTCCGCACGCAACGAAGCGTTGGATGCCGCAGAACATGCTGCATGGACGACCGTCGCCAGCATGATCCTGTGCCTGGATGAAACTATCACCCGACGATAACAGGTTCCTATGAATGTCTGAATCAGGATGCGAACAGCAATACATGGCTGGTACTGGCCATTCCTGCATGCGGGCGGTCTGTTCAACGATGCAGGCGCGGCGACTGCACACCAGACGCCAGCTGCTCGGTCGCTCGGCAACGGGAATCGGTGCCGCTGCGCTCGGAGCTCTGCTTAACGCTGACACTCCAGCCGGGCCAACGGCACTGTCTTCTCGCGCCAAACGGGTTATCTATCTGTTCATGCACGGTGGTCCGTCGCAGATCGATCTGTTCGACGACAAGCCGACACTGAATCGGTTGCGGGGGACAGAACTACCGGCATCCGTTCGGATGAAACAGCGACTGACCGGGATGACGTCCAGCCAGAAAACACTGCCCGTAGCGCCGTCCGTGTTCAGGTTTGCTCAACACGGTCAGAGTGGAGCATCGTTCAGCGAATTGCTGCCCAATCTGGCCGAGGTGGCAGACGACCTGTGTTTTATCAAGTCAATGCACACCGAAGCGATCAATCACGACCCAGCTGTGACGTATCTGCAGACGGGGCATCAACAACCCGGACGCCCCAGCATGGGATCATGGCTCAGCTATGGTCTTGGCAGTGAGAACGAAAATTTGCCAGGTTTCGTTGTGTTGCTGTCGCGAGGCAGTGCCGCTCGTCCTGATGACCCTCTGCACACGCGACTGTGGGGCTCGGCGTTTCTGCCGTCCAATCACCAGGGGGTGAGTTTTCGTTCCGCGGGCGACCCTGTGCTGTATCTTTCCAATCCACCAGGCATTGATGCCGCTACCCGACGACATATGCTTAATGGCTTACGAAAACTCAACCGCAGTCAGTTTGAGTCAACAGGGGACCCGGAAATCAACACACGGATTGCTCAGTTCGAACTGGCAAATCGCATGCAGATGTCAGTCCCGGACCTGACGAACCTGAATGACGAATCAAACGAAACTTTCAAGATGTACGGCGAAGATGTCCGCCGTCCGGGCACCTTTGCTGCAAATTGTCTGCTGGCTCGCCGCATGGCAGAACGAGGGGTGAGATTCATTCAGCTTTATCACCGTGGATGGGATCAGCACTACAATTTGCCCAGTGATCTCCGGCTGCAGTGCCGAGACGTCGATCAGCCTTGTGCAGCACTTATTAACGACCTTAAGCGGCGCGGCCTGCTGGAAGACACGCTGGTTGTCTGGACCGGAGAATTCGGCCGCACAATTTACAGTCAGGGAAAACTGGAAAGTAACAACTACGGTAGAGACCACCACGGCCGTTGCTTCACCGCATGGCTGGCGGGTGGCGGCATTAAACCGGGAATGACGTTCGGCGGCACGGATGACTTCTCATACAATGTGGCTCATGATCCGGTCCACGTTCACGACCTGAACGCCACAATTCTGCACTGCATGGGCATCGATCACAGAAGGCTGACGTTCAGGTTCAAAGGCCGCCAATACCGACTTACGGACGTTCATGGCAAGGTCGCGACCCAGGTGCTGAGTTGACGCCAGTTGTACCCTCGTGCAGAACCGAATCGCCAGCCATTTTACGTTACAGGAAGAAGCACCGACGCATCGTAGTCCAGCGCCGGTTGCACCAGCCGCGCGTCTTTCTGCAGATAGTGGAAAGCAACGGCGCGACGGGCGTGATCGCTGGTGTTGGCGGAAGACTGGTGCCATGTATTTCCGTGGTGGAATGAAATCCCGCCACTCTGGACCGGAGCCGGCGTCATGGCGTACTCGTGATGTCGTTCCGGAGACAGCTGAAGATTAAATGGCTCACCTTTTGGAGCGATGTGCGGGTGAATCGGCCCCAGATTGCTGCTGTCACCGTAAAACAGACAGCCGTTCTGGACTGTGGCCGTATCCAGAGCAATCCATACCGTCAGGGTTGCGTTGAGGTCGTCCGGACCGAAGTAGAAGTTGTCCTGATGGATTGGTTTTGGTCCGCCGATTTCCGGTGGTTTGCAGAAAATCTGGCTGAAGAACACCGAGACTCCCGGCCCGATCAGCTGCTCCACCATGGCCACGACGTTGTCCGATTTTGCCAGCTGCTGAAATGTCTGTCGATGAAACGCAGGGTTGTCCAGCTTACGCAGGGCCGTTCCCTGACCTCCCGGTTCGAGATACCACCGCTTCTGATCATCGGCCAGATTCTCCAGAAACTCGTCGCCCCAGTGGTGGATATCGTCCAGCGCTGTGCTGACCTGGTCGGGCGTCAGAACATCGGGAACTGTCAGGTGACCCGTGGCCCGAAATTCTTTGACCTGCAAATCTGATAACACGTTTTCCAGTCCTCAGTTTTGAGCTTCAAATATTCGGGAGGCCCGGGCTATTGAAACATTTGCCGTGACCGGTGTTTTTATGCCTTCCGAAAGAGCCGTTACCGGAGCCGGGTGCAGGTAGTCGTCAACTTTTTTCGGAAGATCGACGAAGGCAGTTTTGGCGGCCATCGCGACCAGCATTACCAGTCCCAGTCCCGCAAACGCAATTGTGCAAGGCCCGTTGACGTTCTCACCCATCACATCGGGCGAACTGGTCAGCCACAGAAGAACTCCGGCGACTAATGGTGCGGCAACGACGGTCATCGCCTGAGCAAAGATGATCGTTGGAGTGCGATCGAAGTCGAAGATAAGAACGGCCACGCCAACGAACATTCCGGTCAGTAACGCGGCAGTCGTCATCAGACGTGGCCCGGTGTCGGTCGGCCTGCTGCCCAGACCCAGTCCGTCTGCGGCCATAAAGCCGCCAATCATCGAATTGACAAGGAACGAGGAATATGCGGCGGAAAACAGTCCCAGGCAGAAGATGATCTTCGCGCTGGCGCCGAATGTTTCCTCGAGGGCGGTTGCCACGGCGACAGGATTCTTCAGCGTTACTGTCGGACCGCCCGGACTATAGAACGCGGCTGCGGCTGTCGACATCAGCATCAATGTGATCAGAAACATGATCACCGAGCCCACTCGAGCGTCGACCAGGCCGCTCTTCAGGTCCTCTTTCTTCCAGCCTTTTTGGCGGACCAGATAGGCCTGATAGAAAGCTGCAGTAATCACAAAGGTTGTGCCAACCAGTCCGAGCACCGGCAACATCTCTCCAGACGTTCCAAGCGAAGGAGTGAAACCCTTGAGCATGCCGCCAACGCTCGGCTTCAGGCTGATCAGGTTGACCGCGAAGCTGGCGAGCATCAGGCCGACGAATGTCATCATGAGTTTTTCCAGAGTCCTGTACATGTCTTTGAACAGGTACAGGAATGAAATCGCCAAAGCATTGAACATCACGACCATCACGGTGACGACAATCTTGTTGTCAACAAAGGCTTCGAATGCGGCGGCGACGCCGATATTGTTGCCGGACTGAAATGCTGCTGAGATGAAGAACACTCCGATACCCACCATGATCGCGAGCCAACTGCCCGCCTTTTTCCGGATCAGATCACCGGGAGCTTCTGCCGCTACCGCTCCCAGCTTTGCACCCAGGGTCATGTACACCATCATGAACGCCACCGATACAACAACGACCCACAGCATGGCATAGCCGTCGTTCGCTCCGATCTTGGAGCTGGTCATGATGCTGCCCGGGCCGATCACAACACAGGCGGTGATGAGCCCCGGTCCTACGCGTTTGTACCACGCTGTCGGTGAGTTGTTCGCAGAACGGTTTTCAGTACGGGCGGTGGCAGCAGTTTCGTTCGAGGACTCTTCGGTCATGATGCTTCCAGAGGCAGGGATACTGAGTCGAGGCCACGCACAGTGTGTTGAAAACCGCCTCCGTGTGCAAACACTCACCGCAAATCGTCATCTTCGCGTGTCAATGTGGGGCCAGATACGCTGTTGACTTCCGACGGAACACAGCCATGACAATATCAGCGCTGATTGCCAACGTATCACGTCGCCTCGCGCTCGTAGCGTCTTCCGCAGAAAAATCAGGAAGGTGTCCGTGCGTAGCGTCACCGCAGATGCCGCAGGAGTTGTGAGCTTCTATCTAATCCCGCTGCGCCGACTTCGCAAATGCGCGGAAATCTTCTTCCACTGCTTCAACCTGATCGACAGGTCCGGTCAGCTTCAGAAAGTATCCCTGATCCGGCAGGGGAGCGATAATGCCCAGCATTCGCCAGCCATCCTGTGCTTCACGACCAAAGCCAGCGGCGAAACGTCCTTCAAGATCAATCAATGTGGCGTCGACTCCCGCGACAGTCAGCGTTTCTGTGGCTTCGCCGCGTGACTGCGTCACCTGACCTCTCCAGCGATCAAGGTTGTCTGAGAGTGAACCACCGGAACGGGAAAGCGTGAGCGTAACATCCGGGCCGGCCTCCGGCATGGCGAACTTGGCTGAGATAATCCCCATCTGAAACTGTGACAGCGGCATTTCTTCCCATCCCGCCGGAACGGAAAATTTCAGGCCGTCGAAGCCTTTTCGTTCTCCAGGGGCGGTTGCCGCTGCGACGGGCGTTTCTCGACTCACGTCAACAGATGAATCTGCTTTCATCACGGGCGGAGTCGATTCGACCGCACCTTCGTCACCACATCCGGGACAAATCTGCAGAGCGAGTATTGATAAAAGAGCGATCGAAGATTTGGTACGCATTGGAAATTGCCGGATGTTTCACTGGGTCAGCTTAGTTGTGCTGACGACGACTTCTGTACTTGTCGCTGACGCGATTCAGAATCTGCAACTCCAGACTGCTTAGTGAGTCGCGACCGTTTTGATGAAGTTTTTGCAGAATGTCGTCGACCTGTTGTTCCTCGCTGGGTCGCTCTGCGTGTTCCTGTGGCATGCGAGCTTCCTCAGGATCCAGTCGCCATTCCTCTCTCACGTCGGTGGACTCCGAAGGGCCATCGGACAAGCTGGATTCCTCATCGAAGAACTCTATGTCAGGCTCACCGGATCCTTCGGTAATGTCGAAAACGGAGAACTCGTCCGGGGCAGCTGCCAGTTCGTACCACCTCACATTTTCATGCAGATGAAGAACGATGACGAATGTGGACAATGCCACCAGTCCGCTGATGTCAAATACAAACCCGGCCAGAATACCGAACATGCCCAGTACCAGTCCAAGTCGAGCCATAAGGTCTCGACTTTCAATATCCGTAAACCGAGTCGACATGTATGTTCGAAACAGCACTCCACCGTCGAACGGAGTAATCGGCAGCAGGTTGACAACGAATAATAACCAGTTGACCATGAAGGCCATTCGCCATGCGGTGTCGCTCAGGGGCTCACCGAAGGGAACGAAAAATCCGGAAAAAGGGCTGAGCAGTGGAGAGACCTCTGCGGCCGAAAGCGTCATCATGCAACTAAGGGCCAGCAGCAGGTTTATCAAAGGCCCGGCCAGCATCGTTTGAAAATGATCGTGCAGATAACCACGGCCAAAGGGCTCCTCAAGTCCACCCAGCGGCCAGAGGTGAATCTCGTCCATCTCGCCTCCGGCTGATCGAGCAACCAGCAAATGGGCGAGTTCATGAACCAATACACTGAACAGCAGGATAGCTGTCGCCAGTAATCCCAGCACAAGATTGTCCAGCCGCCAGATGATGGCAATCAAGGCAATCGGGAACAAAAAGCTGAGTCTGAACCTGGCACCACCCAGTGTTCCAAGCGAAAAACCGAATTTCAGGATTGTATCGGTTGTGTACATACGCCGGATTGTAGCGATCACATGCCCTGATGCGAGACCCCGTATCTCGAATTTTGCAGGTCTGCTGTTCAGAATTCTTTACACCCTGACAGTCGCTGGCACTTCACGCGATAACAGTCCCGCGTTTGACCGTGCCGCTGGGTTCACTACCATGCTGAGGTGCCGATGGGATGCCTGCGAGCAGAACTGAGCATTTCCGCTGCGGCCTTTTTACCCGGGCAAAAATTGACAGAATGGCGTCCCCCGCCCACCCGACACTAAAGGTTGAACTTATGGACCAGGACGAGATCTTACTTGACGCTGAAGAACGCATGGAAAAAGCAGTCGAACATTTCAGTTCGTCCCTTACGGGAATTCGTACAGGGCGAGCGAATCCGGGGCTGGTCGATTCTATTAAGGTTGACTACTATGGATCCCCTACGCCTCTTAAGCAGATCGCAAACGTCAGCGTGCCGGAACCTCAGCAAATCATGATTCGACCGTTTGACGTGTCGAGTCTCGACGAAATCGCGAAGGCCATTCAAAACAGTGACCTGGGGATGGCGCCCAACAACGATGGTCGCGTTGTTCGTCTGAACGTTCCCCCCCTGTCGACGGAACGAAGACAACAGCTAGCCAGTCGCGTCAAGGAATTGGCGGAGGAAGGGCGTGTCTCCATCCGTAATATTCGCCGGGACGCAAACAAGCACGCAGACCAGGCACAAAAAGACAAGACCATGTCCGAAGACGATCGTGATCATACGAAGGACAAGGTGCAGGAATTAACCAAGAAGTTCGAGGGGACTATCAATTCCGGCGCCACGGCCAAAGAAAAAGAAGTGATGGACGACTGAGTCAGGCAGGCCCTTACCACAACCAGTCATAGCCAAAGTCCAGGGACGGAGCCGAGTGTGTCAGCGCGCCGACACTAATTCTGTCGACCCCCGTTCCGGCAATACAGCCAACCGTTTCCAGGTTCACTCCGCCGGATGCTTCAAGAAGCGTCCGGGGAGACCGTTTGTCTCGCAGCATAACTGCCGTCTGCAACTGTGCCGGCTTCATATTGTCCAGCAGAACAATTTCCGGCTGCTCTGCCAGTGCGTCGCGCAACTGATCAAGAGTATCGACCTCTACTTCCACAGGCAGGTCGAGAGCCTGTATCTGCAGCCAGGCGCGGGCGGTTGCCACGGCGTCTGCGACGGAGCCACTGCCGCGAGCGGCCAGATGATTGTCCTTGATCAGCATACCGTCAAAGAGTCCCATGCGGTGATTGCTGCCGCCACCGCACCGGACCGCGTATTTATGAAGCAGTCGGAATCCTGGCAGCGTCTTGCGCGTATCCAGAATCACCGCACGGCTTCCGTGAATACGCTGCACGAATCGAGCCGTCATTGACGCAACACCACTTAAGTGTATCACAAAATTCAGGACGACTCGTTCACCCGTCAGCAGCAGACTGACAGGGCCGGCAACAGTGGCGACAGGCGTGCCCGGTTCCACTCTTTCGCCGTCACTGACATGTGACGTGACCTGAATAGTATCTGCAGGAATCTGCTGCCTCTCACAAAGTGCTGCATAAACACGCTTGATCAGGACAGTGCCGCCCAGAACCCCGTTTTCTCGAGCTACAAGTTTTACAACGGCTGTTGCGTTCGATGGCACGGTCGCCTGGCAGGTCAGATCACCGCGATCCTCCAGATCTTCTGCAAGGGCCAGATGGATAAGCTTGTCAGCAGATGCCAATGCTGCTGTCGAAATATCCACTGTCGTCATCGGTTGCATTCTGCTTCGTTTGTAATCGAGCGTCTCTGAGCTCTTTCCCGAGTGATCTTGCTGCCCGTCATTGTAGAGTGTTTGCCGGGGACTTCCTAATTGTCTGACTTTCGCGGGTATGGTTAATAATGACTATCCAGAACGATATTCCGACACGCCGGTTTTCTATGCAAATGCCTGAATGTCTGCTCGTTTAAACGCATGTCCAGCGGACTGCGCGTCGAACGCAGGATTCTCGCAGATTCTGAATAACCGTTGAACTGTGATGGAAGTCACGCCAGCACACCCGTCGCGACCTCGCCGTAGACATCGGTCAATCTGAATTCACGACCGTTGTGAGGCCATGTCAGACGCGTATGATCCAGTCCCAGCAGGTGCAGCAGAGTTGCGTGCAGGTCATGGATCGTGCAGCGGTTCTCTGTCGCGTAGTAACCGTACTCGTCCGTGCTGCCATAGCGGAATCCCTGCCTGACGCCGGCACCGGCCATCCACATGGTGAATCCTTCCGTGTGATGATCGCGACCAAACTCAGCGTTGCCGACCTGCACTGTCGGAGTTCTGCCGAATTCTCCCCCCCACAGCACAAGTGTGTCTTCCAGAAGCCCTCGCTGTTTCAGATCGGTCAGTAATCCGGTGATCGGTTTGTCAATCTGCCGGACATTCATGGAATGGCCTCTGACAAGGTGCGAATGCTGATCCCACTGTTCGTTGTTGAAGGGCAGTGAATTTGCATGACTGACCTGAATAAAACGCACACCTCGTTCCGCAAATCGACGGGCCAGCAGGCACTCTCGGCCGAAGTTCTCCGTCACAGGATCGTCCAGTCCGTATAACGCCTGAGTCGTCCGGGACTCCGCCGACATGTCAGTAGCCTCCGGCGCTGCTGTTTGCATGCGAAAGGCAAGCTCGAATGACTCCAGTCTGGCGTCAAGTTCCGAATCGCCGGAACTGCGTTGCGAGTGCAGTCTGCGCAGCAGATCCAGCTGCAGTCGCTGCTGAGCAGGTGAGCGGCGTTCATTACGCAGGGACTCGAACGTCGCATCCCTCGCTGCGGAATTCGGATATCCGGGCGTTCCCAGGGCAACCCCCGCGTGTATGGCGGGCAGAAATGCTGAACCGAAATTGTTGACTCCACCGTGCAGCGATGTTGGACAGATTGTGATGAATGACGGCAGATTCTGATTTTCGGTTCCCAGACCATAACTTATCCATGAACCGACACTCGGCCGCAGTTGAGCTTCGTCGCCGGTGTGCAGCTTCATGCAGGCTCCGCCGTGCGAAACATTTGTTTCGCACAGCGAATGGATCATGCACACATCGTCGGCGACTTCGGGCAGGTGCTGCCAGAGTTCACTCATTGGAAGTCCGGAATCGCCACACGGGCGAAAACGCCACGGACTGCCCTGCAGATGACCGCGTTGGGCGAAAGTGACGCGTGATCCGGAAAAGGGCAGCTGCTGTCCACTGTCTCTGGTCAGCACAGGCTTCGGGTCAAACAAATCGATGTGTGACGGACCACCGTGCATAAACAGAAAAATGATCCGCTTCGCTTTCGGAGGGACCTTTGGTTCCTGCGGAAACAAGGGACCACCAACTGTCACGCTGTCGGCTGATGTCTCTGCCATCAGGCTGTGGAATGCCATGCCACCGAATCCAAGTGCGACGCGATTCAGAGCGTTTCTTCGGGTTAAATGCGAACTGCTTCTATTCCACATAGACAAACTCACCTGACAGCATCAGCGTGTGACAGAGTGCGGCCCATGCTTCCTGTTCGGAAGTATTCGCATCGATCGCTTCAGAAAACGTTGTGACAAAATCCCATGCGAATTCCTTCTCAGTTGTACTCGGAACCCGATTAAACAGACGTGAATAGATTTCGTTTATAACGGTGAGTTCAGTGAGTTCGGACTTTGCATCCAGGACCGACGCCGCAAATCGCTGAGCCTGGTCCATCAGAAACGGATCGTTCATCATCAGCAATGCCTGAGTCGGTACTGTTGTCATTTCACGCCGGCCGATTGAAGTTGTTGAATTTGGGAAATCGAATGCCGTGAAAAAGCGATAGGTATTGGAGCGAATCACCGGCAGGTAGACAGAACGCTTATCAGAGTTGCGATGCAGATCTTCGTTGTTTCGCAGATCTTCCGGCGACGGGTCCTGGGATTTGACGCCACCAAGATATTCGGCCGAAGTAACGTCGAGCCGGCCGGCGTGAAAAAGCAGAGTGTCGCGGATGACTTCCGCATCCATCCGTCGTCGTGCATAGCCGGCAAACAGGGAGTTGGGTTCCGTCGCAGTTCGCTGTCTATAAGTTGCCGAATTCAGAATTCGGCGATGAAGTGCTTTCAGAGACCAGTTGTCTTCAATCAGTCTCAGCGCCAGCCAGTCCAGCAGTTCCGGGTGTGTGGGTAATTCGCCCTGAAGACCGAAATTATTGGCCGATGGCACGATAGCTCGGCCGAAATGCCATTGCCACACTCGATTTACGATAACGCGAGCCAGTTGTCGACCTGCTCCGTTCTGTGAATCAGTGATCCAGTGCGCCAGCTGCAGTCTACCGCTGTCCGCTGCATCAATTGGGTGGTTAAGGTCGGTTGTTTCGCTGTCTACGCCGGAAGCGAGCAGTGGAAATCCCCGCTGCACGATCTCACCCAGGGAAAGGTGGTTGCCGCGCATATGCAGCTTTACGTCGTGAGGTTCACCTTCCGCGACGGCCATGACTCGGGCGGGCTCAGGAGCGTTTTCTGCGAGAGCGTTCAGTTGTGTTTTGGTGTGATCAATGTCGGCCAGGACGTGCTCCCAATCAGCACCACCCACACGGATCAGTCGAATGCTGTCGATGTGAGACATGACAGGTTCTGATTCGAACCGGATCGTGTTGTTACCGGTGAGAAATGCAAATGTCCCTTCCGAAATCCACTTTTGATGCTGGGGCATCCAGCCACCTGTTGTCTGGTTCACTGCTGTTTCGTTGACGGTGCGACCGTTGATGGAAAGTATTCCGGGCCGAGCACTCAGAGCTGCGTAACGAAACTGAAACAGGTATTTCGAAGGCACCTTGATCGCGACGTCCCATTCCACCCACGTCTTCTGTGCCCCCGGGTCGCTGATAATACCGATACCTTCGCCGTATCCGGTTTTCAGTCTTGCCGCATTGCCACGTTGGAACTTCTCGGCCTGCCTGAACAGAATTTCGTTTCCGTTTTCGGTGAGTTTTTGTTCCAGCTTCTGCAGCGTGGCCTGCAGTTCGGTGACCTGCTGATCGTGCCGCATTTTTGCCGTCAGAAAAGTATCTGTTTCCAGAGCGCGATCTTCCATTCTGGTGCTGTGCAGAATGCCAGCCAGAGCGTAATAATCGTCTGCCGGGATCGGGTCGAACTTGTGATCATGGCATCGGGCACAGGCGAGGGTGAATCCCAGCAGGGCTTTACCGATCGTGTCAATCTGTTCGTCGACCATGTCCGCCTGCTTTTTTGCGGGGTCCTTCTCCGCAAGAATCTTGGTACCGATCGCCAGAAACGCAGTTGCCGTGATTCCCTCATTTCTTCGCGCGTCGCTGTCCAGTAAATCGCCGGCGAGCTGTTCCTGTACGAACTGATCAAAGGGAATGTCGGCGTCGAATGCGTCAATAACGTAATTGCGGTATCGCCATGCAAGCGGGTAAGCATGGTTCTCGTCACTGCCATTTGAGTCCGCATAACGAACCACATCCAGCCAGTGCCGTCCCCAGCGCTGTCCGTACAGAGGTGACTCAAGCAGTTCGTCGATCACCTTAGTCCAGGCATCGGGAGATTGCGAGTTCTGAAAATCCTGCACCTGCTGCGGCGTTGGCGGCAGGCCAATCAGGTCAATGTAGATTCGGCGAATCAGCGTGCGACGATCGGAGGTGGTCGGCACCACGCCTGCGGCCTCGATGGGGTTGAGGATAAAGCGATCCAAAGGCTGTCGGCTCCACTTTGAGTCTCTGACTGGCGGCAGTTCGTGGTCTTCCGGTGGAAGAAACGCCCAGTGAGTTGTCCACTTTGCACCGTCGTTGATCCACCGTGTCACCAGTTGAATCTCTGCAGTGGAAAGACCGGCTCCTGCTTCACGGGGAGGCATGCGAGTTTCGTCTTTCGCGACAATTCGCCGCAGAAGTTCACTCTTTTGCGGTGAGCCCGGCACGATGGCCGTACGGCCTGAATCCTGTGCTGTTGTCGCATTCGTCTTATCGTCCAGTCGCAGTGCTGCCTGACGCTGCTCGGCATCCGGCCCATGACATTCCAGACAATGCCGAGCGAAAAGTTTCTGAACCTGCAGATGAGTCTTCCCGGTCGCCGTCGATTCTGCAAGGCCGGAAGCTCCGCCCCAGTTGCTGATCATGATAGCAATAATGAATGGTCGCATGACAACGCAGACCTGAAAGCATATGAAGCAGACTCGTGTTACGAACACCGCAATATATCCTGGCAGCTGCCTTCCGTCGAAGCACTGTGTCGAAGTTCATCTGCCGCAGGACTATTGCTGGCCAGCTCTGCGTACTCTATTGCAGGCGACCGGAGAACAGTGCCACACACCCAGCGACCCTTACAGCAACATCGTCAAAACGATCGTGCAGCGATTGTTCCGGTTCTTTAAGGCTGTCCGCTGAGTTCGGGAAAATCCTCTTCCCGCTGTAGACCTTCATCAGATGCACTGCCGCCCGGTTCTTGCGGACGCCGCGGTGCAGGATAGTCGAACTGAAAATTGTTGCTCCGGAATTCATGAATTGTCGCAGATGGTCGAATGCGGCGGCTTTTTCAGTGATCGATCCGGGCAGGCAGCGCAGCAGGTAATTGATACCGACAGAGTCAAATGTTTGGATGTCGGCGGCCACGGGCCTTGAAATATTCTGTCTGTAGGTTTCCGGGGAGTAACGAGATATTCGCTGCGATGCACACTCAAGCGTGTTCGGATTCAGAACCATGAGAGCAACTCGCGGCGACTTCGAAGGAAAACAGCAGCGATCCAGGAAATACTCTGTGCTCACTCCGACATCCAGATGATTGTCGGTAACCCAGTGGTTGTAGTGCCGCCGAATCTGCCCGGACGGGCATCTCCAGATACATCGGTTTGAGATTCCCCGGACAAGAACGTTGTAGACAGAAAGTGTTCTCTTCGTGTATACACCCTGACCGGCCGCGACCTGCTCAACAGTGGGTTTCATCAGATGTGGAAGTTTCAATTGGAGTGGCCGTTCTCCTGACTGGCGAAGGTGACGGGATCGAATCAGCGGCGGTCTTTTACAGCATCTGCAAAGTCCGTCAGATACCCGGCTCTGACAATGTCACTAATGAACGGATCCGCATGCGACCATGTGAACACCGGCCCCATGAACCCCGGTTCTCTCACTTAGGTTGGTACTGAAATCGGGGTAAGGTCATCACATGGACGTCCCGGCAGCACGATGTCACGCCGCCATTCGAGATGACCGAGAAGGGTTTTTCGTATTCCTGACAGTTGCCAGATTCAGACTGAAAGAAATTCTTCGTGTGCCTCCAGTCCAGCTCCGACTTACAGTGGAACGTCAGCCACTTGCGCGGGTTGAATTCCTGGCAGGGATGTATGTCGACACTGCCGGCCTGGTCGTTATTAACTCTCGTAAATCCACATTCGCCGCAACTCGGTCCAGGTATTCGTCGAATGTCAGCTTCTCCTGTACCTCCATGTCGTTCACCGTACGACAGTTGATATCCAGAGTGTCGACGATGCCAAACAGTTCGCAGAATGTCTCGCACACGTTAGAGTTACATGGCGTCGCACTGGTTTTCCGTGGTTTGCGGAGGAACGGTCGTGTCCTGCCTGCTGGCCATCACCATTTTTGCGAAGGGCTGATCTGTCGATGCTTGAGCACATTATGACGCTGTTGATGCTGACACTGCTGCAGGCAGTGCTGGGATTCGACAACCTGCTGTATATCTCAATCGAGTCTAAGCGTGTTGCCGCGGAGCAACAGTCATTCGTGCGCAAATGGGGCATTGGCCTCGCAATTCTGCTTAGAATTGCATTGCTGTTTGCTGTGACCGCAGCCATCAAAAGTTTCCAGGCTCCGTTCATTGAACTGCATTCGTTTGCTGTCGACTTCAGCATGAATGTTCATTCCTTTATTGTCCTGATGGGCGGCGCTTTCGTGATCTATACGGCTGTCAAGGAGATCGCCCACATGCTGGCCGACGACGATCTGGAGCACTCCGGGACCGACGGAAAACGATCGCTGGCGACCGCCATGTTCTGGATCATTACCATGAATCTTGTGTTCAGTTTTGATTCCATTCTGAGCGCGATTGCCTTAGCGTCGTCGACTGATGAAACAGGGGCAAGGTCGATCACTTCTGCCAACATGATCGTCATGTCATTGGCGATAGTCTTTAGTGGCGTGATGATGATCTGGATGGCAGATCACGTCAGTGAGTTTCTTCGGAAGAACCGACTTTACGAGGTTCTGGGCCTGTTCATTCTGTTCATCGTTGGAATCATGCTGGTCTCAGAAGGCGGCCACCTGGCGGAGCTGACACTGTTTGGGTATGTCGTTGAACCGATGGCAAAAAGCACGTTCTATTTCGTACTGTTCGTGCTGGTTGCCGTTGACATCGTGCAGGGACGTTTTCAAAAGAAGCTGTTCGCTCAGAAATCGGCGGCATCCGGCGCCTGAGTACAAATCAGTACGCTGTTCGCTGATATACAAAAGGCCCGTGGGCAGGTGATTCCGCACGGGCCTGAGTGTTAAGAAATTGTCAGAGTCGCATTCATCCGTTCGAGTTACGAATCTTCACCTGTCGTGGGACAATGCGATCCGACTTCGGAATCGAAATTCGCAGGACGCCGTTCCCCAGTTCGGCATCGACACCTTCGGAATTCACGTCCTTGCTGAGTTTCAGTTTTCGACTGAACTTGCCGTACGTCCGCTCGTTGAGTGTGACATGCTTTTCGCCATCGTCCGGTGCTGCCCGTTCGCCGGAAATATGGAGCACCCCGTCTTCGACCAGCAGGTTGATTTCTTCAAGCCTGACGCCGGGAAGATCGCATTCGACAACGTAGGTGTTTTCGAGTTCCAATACCGTCAACGCTGGATTGGCACCTTTGCAAACGTCCTGATTGAGGACTTCAGTCACCAGGTGATTAAGCCCCCGGTCCAGTTCGTCGAATAATGAGAAACGGGTGTTGGTTGAGTTGGCGTTCATGATTATAAACTTTCCGTAAATTGCTGGTTCAGTTGAGGAACGTAAAACAAATATGTGACAGATGCGAGCTGTGTTTGGCAGTTGCTGGATGCAGCTCGTGCATTAAGCCGGCAACCGAATGCGTATCGGGTGGGGCTGCGACTCTGGCCTGCGTGTTAGTTCGATCTTAAGAACGCCGAATTCCAGAACGGCATCCACTGAGTCCGGATCAAGGGAATCGTCAATTCTTAATCGCCGTTCTACGGATACGTTTTGACGGCTGTTCAGCAATACCTTCCCACTTGAGGGGATATTCAGTTGCCGGTGGCCTTTGATATTCAGCTCATTATTGCTGACTGAGATCTCCAGGTCCTCAATTGTGAACCCCGGCACATCAAGCTCGATCGTGACCCCCGAATCGGCTTCGTGGATTGTGACCGGGGCCTCATGACGAACCTGTTGGTGCACGCGTCGTGCTTTGAGGCCCAATGCATATGGCGAACGGGTGAACGGATCTCTGAGCGTAACTGGTGGCAAAACATAGCGCATTCTTTATCTCCTTTTACGGCTGCGGATTCCTCCGGAGTCCTTCTGTATTAACTCCGACTCTGGGATAATCACAGATACAAGATTCATGCCAAACTTGCATTAATGTGTGTAAGTGTCTTTCGTGTAGTTCTTTACCGTGTTTTGCAGTGATGCTGATAGAGGCTAAGAGGTGCCAATATGGCATCTCTCCTCTTGTTTTTATTGATGTCAATATGGCACTTGTGCGTCGCGAGCAGTGCTGTCCCCCGGCAATCCGCTAGTATTTATTCATTCCGGTCTGAGTCACTGACATGGGCCTTTGGTGTGGGTATCCTGTGGCTTCGATTACAAAGTCAGAGCGGCGCAACGCGCGATTACGGGAACAGAAAATAATGGACTTTAAGTCGGTGATGGCAGATCTGGAATCCGCAGGAAATGCTGAAAACAAGAAGATCTACAAGCAGCAGGGCGCCGGAGAGAATGTTTTCGGTGTCAGCCATTCTCATCTGAAGAAGCTGAGGAAGAAGTTGGGCGTCGACCACGAGCTGGCAATAGAGCTTTGGGAAACCGGAAACAGCGACGCTCGGTCGCTGGCGATGATGGTTGCCGACCCGGACGAAGTATCACCGACTGTGGCCACTCAATGGATGAAGGATGTGGACTACGCAGTGCACGGCAGTGAAGTCGCAGGTGTTGTGGCACTTTCGCCGGCCGGTCCTTCCAAGATGAGGCAGTGGCGGAAGCAGAAATCAGAGTTTGCTCGTGCTACGGGCTACTCAATGCTGGCGTGCATGCTTGAGAACGATGCCGATGCGGTGGAAGATATGGAGTGTGTTCGCATTCTGAAGGACGTGGAAATGGAAATCCATAGATCCCCCAATCGGGCTCGGCACTCGATGGTCATGGCGGTAATTGCGATTGGCGTCTACAAACCCGATTTGAGCGAAGAGGCGATCGAGACGGGCGAGCGGATTGGTGACGTGCAGGTGGATCATGGAGAATCGAGCTTCAAGACGCCCAAGATTGCACCGTACATAAACAAGACTCTGAAGCGTACTTCAGCCCGCAAAGCCAGGATCCGCAGTTGCTGACGACAGTGCATGACAAATGAATCTGTGCCTCGTTGGATTCTGATGGTTTAGGGAAGCCATCCATTACGTGCTCCGAGGTCATTGCAGTTGGTTATACTTCTTCGTCGGCTTCCCGAGAAAGAAGAACTCGAGGATGGATCTGCTAGAAACCCTGACCCAAACGCCTTCAGTACCAGGTCGTGAAGGCCGAATTCGAAAAGTCGTCGAAGCACACATTCGTGCTGCCGAACTGTTTGACGAGATTCACACAGACGCGATGGGGTCGCTGATTGCATATCGTCGCGCTCGTCCCGAGAATGGGGCAGAAGTGACCAGTCCCCGCAAGGTGATGCTGGCGGCGCACATGGATCAAATTGGATTTCTTGTCCGACACATCGATGAAAAGGGGTTCCTTCGAGTCAATCCGGTTGGTGGTTTCGATACCAGGAACCTCTTTGCTCGCGGCGTTCGCGTCTGTACACGCGACGGCGACTTGTCGGGCGTGATGAATCCAGGCGGTCGGCCTATTCACATCGCGACAGACGATGAAAAGAAGAAGGTTCCCATCATCGGTGACTTCTTTGTCGACCTTGGTCTGGAATCTGACGACGTCAATGGCCGCGTGCAGATCGGCGATATGGTCGTGCTTGACGGTCCGTTTCGTGAGGTCGGCGATTATGTCGTTTCGCAGTGCCTGGACAACCGCGTCGGATGCTGGGCGCAGATTCGGGCCATGGAAAACCTGAAGCATCACAGTTGCGATATTTATGCCGCATGGACGGTTCAGGAAGAAGTCGGACTGCGTGGAGCGATGGCGGCTGCGTTCGGGATCGCCCCGGACATCGGCGTCGCCTGCGATACGACTCTGTGCTGCCGGACACCGGGTGTTCCCGAGGAAGACCGAGTCAGCGTGCCGGGAGACGGAGTCAGCCTTCATGTCATGGATTCTTCGATGATCAGCGACATGGGGCTGATTGAAGACATCGAAGCTGTTGCAGCCGGACAGGGCATCAAATGTCAGCGGGCAATCCTGCCTCGCGGGGGGCAGGACGGTGCAGTAATTCAAAGAAGTCGCAGCGGCGTCCGCACTGTCTCGTTTGCCTGCCCTGTGAAATACATTCATACGGTCACGGAAATGTCGCACAAGACGGACCTCGCATCTTATCCCCGATTGCTGACAGCCTGGCTGGAAACATTGTAGGTGCTGCCAGTCTCGGGAATGCGCTGTGTCTTCATCTGTGCCAACACGCTGACCAGTTCCCGAAACACACACATCATCAGGAAAGGGACTTGTGAATGACCAGTATTCGGTTCGCGATACTGGGGACGGCAAAGATTGCTCGAACGGTCGCCCCGAAAATCCAGTCGGCGGAAGGCACTGAACTGCTGGGCATCGCCAGCCGCAGCGAAGATTCGGCTCAGCAGTTTGCGCAGGAATTTGGTATTCCACGAACGTATCCCGGCTACGCAGCGGCACTTGATGACCCCGATGTAGATGCTGTGTACGTGCCGCTGCCACCATCCATGCATCAGGAGTGGACAGAAAAAGCGGCTGCTGCAGGGAAACACATACTCTGTGAAAAACCCCTGGCACGAAACGTGTCAGAAACTGACAGGATGATTGCTGCCTGCCGGAAACACAATGTCGTGCTGCTGGACGGAGTCATGTGGTACCATACGGCTCGGGCGGCGGCGATCAGGAGTGTTGTTGACAGCGGTCAGTTGGGTGAACTGCGGCAGCTGACCTCGGTGTTCACATTTCGCTGGGATACAATGCCAATGGAAAACCTGCGCATGCACCGCGACTTGGGCGGCGGCTCGCTGCTGGATCTTGGCTGGTACTGCGTCGGAGCCTCGTTGTGGCTGCTGGATGACATGCCGCAACGGGTATATGCACGAGCCAACTGGTGTAATGACGTTGATATTCGGCTTAATGGGTTCCTGTGGTTTGGTGACGAAGGTTCCGTTGAGCGAAAGGTGGCAACCATCGAATCCGGTTTTGATACTGTGCGACGCAGATGGCTGGAAGTTGCGGGGACCAAAGAATCACTGGTGTGCGACGATTTCACGCGTCCCTTGAAATCCAGCCGACCTCGCTTCTGGACACACGACTGCGACGGCGAATCCACCGAACATGTCGTTACCGGAAAAACTCAGGAAGAGTGCATGGTTGAGTCCTTTTGTGAACTGATCCGCAGCCGTCAGACGGATCATCCATGGCTGCAGTTGTCGCGCAAGACACAAGCCGTATGCGATGCACTGGACCGTTCCGCCAGAGGCGGCCACGTCGTTGAACTTTAGAATTTTTACCATCACAAGGAGTGGCAATGAAACTGGGACTTATCAACAGCGCCTGGGCTCAGGCAGGCAGAGACACGGCGTGGGGCATTCAAAAGACGAAAGAGATCGGGTTCGACTGCATTGATATTTTTGCTGACCCTCTGGATATCGACGCTCGGGAACGCAGATTGATCCGCGATGAATGCCGTCGGTGCGATCTGCCGATTGTGTCCATATGCTGTGTTGCTGCCGGTTTGATCGACTTCAACCCCAGTGTGCAGCGTTTTCATCTGGACCGCTGCAAAGCGTATCTTGATCTGTGCTGCGAATACGAAGCCGAGAATCTGTTGCTGGTCATTGGAGAGTACATCTGGCAGCAGGAAGTGATCCCTCCGGCCGAGCAGTGGTCCACAGGAATTACAAACTGTCAGACTCTGGCTGAATACGCTGACGGACTCGGGTTGAAGATCGCGCTGGAACTGGAACCGTTCAAACTGTCACTTGTCAATGATGTCGACACCATGGTTCGTTTCATTGACGCGGTTGACCACCCGGCTTTCAAAGCCAACATCGATGTTTCGCATCTTTTGCTGTCAGATGTGAATCCGGCAGAAATTGCCCGGCTGTCGGACAAGGCCATTCACGTGCACATTTCTGATTGCGATGGAAAGGTGCACGGCGATCTGCCACCAGGACGCGGAGTCGTCGATTTTCCCCCGTATCTTGATGAAATTGCGAATTTGAACATCGAAGGCACAGTTTCCATTGAACTGGAGTACAGTCCGGATCCGGACAATATTGAAGCCTGGGTGCAGGAAGCGTATTCGACGACTGCGGCTTTGATGAAACAAGCGGGATTACGGGGGTGACAGGCTGTCAGGAAAACGCAAAACTACGATGTGTCAGTCCGTAAACGCTTCTGTTCAAAGGTCAGGCTCTCATGATTTCATCGGTCTTCCGGAGTTTCGTCACAATGCGATTTTCACTTTTGCCTGCCGTCGTTTTGTCCCTTTCCGTCGTTGCTCACGCGGGGGACTGGCCGCAGTTTCTGGGGCCAGACCGCACCGGAATCTCGGACGAAACCGGACTGATCGACAGTTTTCCGGCAGCTGGCCCGGTCATCGTGTGGCGCGCGCCACTGGGTGTTGGCATGTCCAGCCTGGCCATACATGAGGGCACGGCCTTCACGATGTATCAGGACGCTGACAACCAGTTTGTTGCGGCTCTGGACGTGAAGTCGGGTAAAACGAAGTGGACCACTGCGGTGGCGCCATCATACAGGAATTCCATGGGCAACGGGCCCCGCGCAACACCCACCGTTCACAAAGGACTTGTCTACTCGTATTCGGGCGAAGGCATTCTGGCGGCTCTGGACGAGGCATCCGGAGACATCGTCTGGTCGGCCAATACGCCGAAGAAACACAAAGGGCGAGCTGCCGAGTATGGTATTGCATCTTCTCCTCTGATTTCCGGCGACAGCGTTGTGGTACAGGTCGGGGCGCCAAATGCTGCAGTAGTTGCTTTTGACCTGAAAACGGGAGAAACCAATTGGACGGCTGGTCAGGGCAATAGCGGGTATTCATCTCCGGCCCTGCTGACATTGGCTGGAAAGCAGCAGATTGTCGCATTCGTGGGCGCGGCTGTGCTGGGTATCGATCCTGCCAGCGGCGAGCAGTTGTGGCGTTATGCCTATGTGACAGATTATGACTGTAACACTGCCACGCCGATTCTGATCGATAATGCCTCGGTGCTGATTTCCGCCGGCGAAAATCACGGTTCAACAATTCTTGAGATATCCAGGGACGCCAACTCGTTTCGTGCGACGTCATCATGGTCGTCACTTGGGAAAGGCAGCGTCCTGAGAGCCGAATGGCAAACGCCGGCACTGGCTGACGGTTACGTGTTTGGACTGGACAATGTCGGCAGTGCCGGCCCGATTACTAATCTGGTCTGTGTTAGAGTGGCTGACGGCGAACAGCTGTGGGCCAAAACACGGTTTGGAAAATCAAACCTGACGCTGGCTGACGGAAAACTGTTCATCAGCACTATGAAGGGCGAACTGGTCATCGTCAGTGCGTCGACATCCGGTTTCACAGAATCCGCCCGGGCGCCCGTACTGGGGATGACTCGTCAGGCTCCTGTGATTTCCAACGGGCGGCTCTATCTTCGCGACGACCGAGAGGTCGTGTGCATTGACGTTCGCGCTGCAGAATAGCCGACCGGCAGATCTCAGAAACTACCTGTTGACGTAATTATGGAACAGTCCGGCAGCCTTTCTTTGAGGGCTCTGGCGCCTGTTTCGCCGACGACCGTATCCTTAACGTCCAGTCTTTTGAGCGATTTGACAGCGACAAGCGCCCCCAGTCCGTTGTTGGTGATCCACCTGTTGCCTTCCAGATTAAGATGTTCGAGGCTTCTGTGCCCCTTAAAGAAGACCTTCATTCCGGCATCTGTAATCGAGTTGGCGCCTGCGTTCAGAATCTTCAGTTTTGGAAATGTTCGAAACACGTTCGCTTTGGTGTGCTCAACCAGGCCGGCGTCATGGACGTTCAGTTCTTCCAGAGATTTCATTCCTTTGATCGCCGCGAAACCGTCGATACCAAATTGTGTCGCACCCACGTCCAGTTGTTTCAGGCCTGCCCTGTTGTATCCTTTGAATGAGGCCCCCGTCACTTCGGTTTGTGCCACCGACAGAGATTCCAGTGTCTGGATGTTTAACAGTACGGGGATCGATGCATTCGTGATTTTTGTTTTTGACAGATTAAGACTTCTTAGTGGAAGCGACAGCAGGCCGGCGACAGTCGTGTCGTCAATTCTTGTACCTGAGCAGTCGAGAACCTTCAGGTTCTTCAACTTGCTCAATCCGCTTGCCGCCCCGGGAGAGATCTGCGTTGCCCACAGTTCGAGAGTTTCGAGATGCTCCAGAGCCGCCAACTGTTCGATCAGCTCATCGTCGGATTTTGACCCGCCTAAGTACAGATTCCTGAGTGACGCTGCGTATGCGATGTGCGCCAATTCTGCAGTCGACATTCTGCCGTTGCTGATCGTCAGAGAATGCAGATTGGGCATCAGCCTCAGGTGTTTCAGTCCGTCGCCGGTGACGTCTTCCCCCTGAAGCTCAAGCTTAGTGATGCTGGCAGCAGCTTCGGCCGATGATACAACACTTTCCAGAGCACCGTCAGTGATTTCGTGAGGTTTTAGTTTTGTGAATCCGGACAGGACTTCCGCCGGCGGTTGTGGTGTTGCCACTGCCGGCGCTGTGTCTGTCGTTTGAGGAGGTGTGGACTTCGCGGATTCGTTCTCAGATACTGCCGCTTCCTGCTGGCCGGTTACGGTCGATTTAACGTCATGCAGCACGTCTCCGGCCTGATCGCAGCCGGATTCGGACAATGCGGCCGACCACAGCAAAAGAACACACAGACGTCGTTGCGAACGGGCACTCGCAGAAATTGACATAACAGGACTCCTTTGGCCAAAATTCGTCAGCACTTGAGTTCCCCCATTCTGCCCGCCGGACGGCCTCACAGCAAGTTCCAGCAGACCATGATCACCGGACGGCGACAACCTCTGAATTCCTGCCGCGTTGGTTCCTGTCAGTTGTACGTATGCTGAACAGACTCGACCGGCCCGATGATGGTGATGTGGATGAGTCTGACGGGGGGCTGCGGAGCCGTTCAGAAACTCGGGAAATGTCGATATGAACGGGACAAAGGTGTGATCCATCCGAACGGTACAGAGCAATATTTCCACACGACTCCGTGTTGCTGATTACACAGGGTCGATATCATAATGAGCTGAGCGTGTGTTACGTCTTTGCCTTGGAGTTTCATTATGATGAATGATTCCGTTAATCGTCGTCGAATGCTTGTTGCTTCGGCGACTGGCCTGGCTACCTGCAGCGGTATGGTTCCGGGCACGTCCTGTTACGCCGGCTCTGCCGATACGGGACGCAGTCCGAATACCACAACAGGGGGGCGGGCGAAGTCGACGATTTTGTTTTTTCTGTGCGGCGGGGCGTCGCAGATTGATACGTGGGATATGAAACCCACCGCACCAGCGGAGTACCGAGGGCCGTTTCAGCCGATTGCCACGAACGCTGCCGAAATCCAGTTGTGTGAACATTTGCCTCTTCTGGCTCAGCAGGCCCGTCACCTGTCGCTGATTCGTTCTGTCTCGGGAACGGTCAATACAAATGATCACCACGGCGGCTACTACTACAATCTGACCGGGCATGTACCGGACCCGACATTTCTGACGAAAGGAAATGACAGAACGCCGTATCCGGACGACTGGCCGTTTATGGGAGCAGTCGTGGCTTCCAGGCGAAGCCGACATGCCTACCTGCCGAATGCCATGACACTGCCTCACATGCCCAGCCGCAAACCGTACACTCGCCCCGGGCAGTTTTCGGCTCGTCTGGGAGTTCAATACGATCCGCTGTATCTGCAGGGCAGCAACGAGAAACCACTTTCATTCTCTGCACCGGCGCTGGAGCTTCAGGCGGGGACAGACACGTCGCGGGTCGCATCGCGAGCTGAGTTACTGACGGCACTCGACGATGCCAGACGCCACTTTGACAAAACAGCGACAGGTATCTTTACGCAGCAACAACAGCGAGCGTTTTCGATGTTGTCGTCCGCTCAGACCACAAAAGCCTTCGACGTGTCCAAAGAGCCGGTTCAGTGCCGCCAGCGCTATGGCGAAACGGTCAACGGCATGAGCCTGTTACTGGCACGTCGCCTTGTCGAAGTCGGTGTTCCGTTCATCACAGTTTTCTGGCTGGGTGACGGCGTTGGCACGCCGTTGGCAAAAAAATGTCGCAGCGCCGGCAGCTGGGATACGCACGGAAGCAACTTTGACTGTCTGAAAGACGATCTGTTGCCGGAATTCGATCAGTGTTTCTCTGCGCTGGTCGAAGATCTCGACCAGCGCAACCTGCTGGATCAGACATCTCTTCTGGTCAGCAGCGAAATGGGCCGGAATCCGAAAATTGGTGACCGGAGATCGGGCGGGGTATCAGGGGCTGGCCGCGACCACTGGACTCATCTGCTGACCAATGTCGTCGCTGGCGGTGGCATACAGGGAGGTCGAATCTACGGGTCAAGTGATCGACTTGGAGAATACCCTGCAGAAAATCCTGTGACTCCCGCTCACGTTGTTCATACTGTGTACCATGCCATGGGTGTCACCAACCTTGAGGCAGAAGATACACAGGGCCGCCCGTATCAACTGCTGGACGCTGGTGAACCTCTGTACGAATTGTTTTAGCACCCTGTATTCTCTGAACAAAAACTATGTCACGAAGCGCGACAATCAGCCGAAGAACGGCCGAAACTGACATCGAACTCAGTATTGATCTCGACGGATCCGGTCAGCATACGATCGACACTGGAATCGGTTTTCTTGATCATATGCTGACACTGTTTGCGCGTCACGGTCTGTTCGATCTGAACGTCCAGGCGAAGGGAGACCTGCATGTGGACCACCACCACACCGTCGAAGATGTCGGTATTTGTCTGGGCAAGGTCATCAACGACGCCCTGGGAGACAAACGGGGAATCGCCCGCTACGGAAGCATTTCGCTGCCAATGGAGGAAACGCTGGTCACATCGTCCCTTGATCTCAGCGGACGCTTTGCGTTTGTGTTTCGAGTCGATTTCCCAACAGAGAAGATCGGTGACTTCGACACTGAGTTAGTTCAGGAGTTCTGGAACGCTGTGGCGTCAAATACGATGATGAATCTGCATCTGATTCTGCACCACGGAACGAACAGTCACCACATTTCTGAGGCAACATTCAAAGGCACGGCCCGCGCCCTGCGGCGGGCTGTAGCAATAGATCCGCGCCAGCCCGGCGTCCCTTCGTCAAAAGGTACGTTGTAGATCGTAAGCTTATGCCCACATCTTATAACGGTGTTGGAACGCACTACTTCGGCCGAAAGAACAGGAAAACACGGACTGCTGTCTGCCAGCACTGCAGGTACGAGGCGCAACTGACGTCCTATGAAACACGCCTGTGGTTCGTAATTGTCTTCATCCCGGTCATACCGCTGGGACGCAAACGCGTTTCTGACCAGTGTGCGGTCTGCAATCGCCACTTCGCGATTGACCTGAAACAGTGGCAAACGGCGAGACAGTCGGAAACCGCCATCGCCATTGAGCGGTATCGAATTGATCAGTCAGAAGAAGCCGCCCTGGAAGTACACGGCCAGCTGTTGGCATTTCAGCAGTACGACGATGCCGCTGCCTTCCGCTCGGCTGCGCTGGAACGGTTTCCCGAAAGCGCGCCTCTGGTGGCCGGGATCGCGGCGCATCTGGACTTCATTGGACTTTTGACGGAAGCGGACCCACTGTGGGACAGAGCGTTTATGCTGGATCCCGATTTCCCGGAGGCCCGCGTCGGAATTGCGTCTCGCCGACTGCGGGACGGCAAGACCGACGAAGCCAGGGAACTTCTGTGCTTTCTGGAACAACCCGGGGCAGAACAGCAATACAACCTGGAACCACTGTTTGATCTGGCGACGCACTTCCAGCAGGGTGGAGACCACGAACAGGCCATCGAAGTTCATGAGGTTCTGTTGCAGGCGTTTCCGGAGCTGGCCAGAGATCATCAGTTTCGCACATCTGTCCAAACTTCAGAAAAGGCTCTGCAACGCTGTGTGTCTGTTCTGCCGGCAACGCAACACTCGGTCCGAGGGCTGTTCTCGTCGCAGTACTCGCCGAATCAGCGGTGGCTGGCAGGGCTCATAATCGTCGTTGTGCTGGCAGGCATCGGCATGGCCATTAACAACGAGTATATTCGACGCCATCGAACTTTGACCGTGATTAACGAAACCGGTGTCGTCGCCACGATTCAGATTGATAATCATTCTCCGGTATCAGTGCTGGGTCTGCAGACACTGACGATGTCTGAGGGAGCACGAACAGTACGGATTGCGGGGCCGGTCGTGAAACAACACAATCTGAATGTGACCGCCGGTTACTGGGACAGGTGGACGAAGAATCCTGTCTGGATTGTTAACGTCGGCGGCGTTGGCATCATCGCTGATGCGACGATTTATTACGCGGTGCACCCTCGCGCACCGGTGGTGCAGTTGACGGCGGATCCGCTGATTGTAAAGCAGCATGTGGATTTCGCGTTTGAGACGCCGGCTGATTCTGTATCCCTCGGCCATGAACAGGATGTCCAGTCCAGGACCGCCATTACCTGGCTGGAAATCGGCACCGGTCCGGACGCCGTGGCCGGCGCATTTGACATGCTGCGGCAGTCTGATGCGGGACAGGCGTGGTCCTATGCCGAGCGGAAACTTCGGCGTAATCCACACGATCATAGTCTGTTAAGAATGCTCCGGTCATCCGTACAGCCTGAGCAGATGCCAAGACTGAAATCGCTGCTGGAATCCAGACTCGACCATCGTCCTGTCGCGCTGCACTGGCATCGCATGTATCAGAATATTCCCGACGTCAGCAGAGATTATGAAAAGACGCTGACTCTGTACCAGAACTTCCTGCTGGCTGATCCGCAGAATTCAGTACTGATCTATCTGCGAGGCCGCTTCGACAAAAACCTCGGTGCTGGAAGGGATTCGGTGACACGGGCCATTGAGATTG
>Ga0315331_10000154_pt1 | contig 42070 bp, 38 predicted proteins | sample M160m34915metaG_FD_203456 | JGI IMG/M metagenome (GOLD analysis project Ga0315331, IMG submission 203456) | Ammonia-oxidizing marine archaeal communities from Monterey Bay, California, United States - M1 60m 34915 | ecosystem: Environmental > Aquatic > Marine > Intertidal zone | place: USA...
CGCTCAAGCGGTCGGCATCCGCGGCGTGTGGGTGGACATCCGAGGCCAGGGGGGACCTCCTGCGGACGGTCCGCAGCCCGACGTCATCCTCGACAGCGTCTCCGACCTCGTCTCGACACCCCCCCGCGCGCGCGGCCCTCGCTGAGACACGGCCCGACGACGGCGCGGGCGGGTGGCCCCCGCGACGGTTCGCATGCGCGCCAACGGCGCCCGGCGATCACTCCCCAGGACCCTCTCCATCGAAGAGGTCGGCCGCGCCCAGCGGGCCGGCGTTGCCGATCCGGTCGCCCTGGGAACCATTGAAGCCAACGTAAACCTGCCCCCCGACAGGGATCTGTCGTGCCCAATCCGCGCCTGTCACGGTGTGCTCATAGAGACCACCGTCGAGTGGGGTCGTCTCGATCGTGATCCCCCACGGCGAACCCGAAACACGGTGCGTGCTCCGAAAGCGAAAGGTCCAATTCTCCAGGGCGACGTCCGTCTCGTTAGACACCACGAGGGCTGCCGTGAAGCCACCCCGCCAGTGTTGACCACCGACCGAGACCGACACGGCCGGCTCCTCGGTCACCGGCGGCTGTGAAGGCGGCCCCTCACCGGGACCTTCCCGCGGCGTTCGATCCAGACAAAACCCGAACGTCGTCGATTCCTCAGGGCCTAACGTTCGGTTCCAATGCGCACCAACGATCCGCCACGGGTGAGGCATGGCGCTGTGCCCTTCGTGCGGGTGCGTCGAGTCGTGCCGCTCCGCGTCCCAGAGCTGGCCCAACGTCCCGTCCACACTGAGATTGACCTCCCACACCACGCTCGCGGCCCCCGCGTTCGTCACGATGCCCTCGCCACAGGCCCCTGTTCCCCAGTCTTCGTACAGGTCGACGACGACCGCGAGGTCCTCGAGCCCCGGCCCGGGGAGGCTGGGCTCGGACGGGGGCGTCGGGGTCGGGGTCGGGGTCGGGGTCGGGGCTTCGGACGGGTCGCCGGGCTCGGGCGAGCCCGCTGCGCCCAAGATCACGTCGCTACAGCCGTAAAAGGCCTCCGGGCTGTCACTCCGCTGCCAAACGAAGTAGAGGATCGCCCGCCCCGCGCGGTCCGGCAGCGGTAAACGAAACGTATAGTGAGGCGCTGCGACCAACGCCTCGACAGCGACCGGGCCGGAGTCGTAGACCGGCTCCAGATCGTCCCAGTCCAACCGCTCTACGAGCGGATCGAAACCCTCCCGGCTCAAATAGAACCGAAACGACTGGGCTGCGTGCGGTGCGGTCGCGTAGAACCTGACCGGATAGAGGCCATCGGCCGCGGGAACCAGAGTCCGTGCGGGCCAGGCCCCCGGGAGGTCGAAGGCGGCATATTTCTCTCTTCCGGCCCCACACAGCGTACCGTCGGGGATCCACTCCCGGTGACGGCCCGCCACGTCTGCCAGGTTGACCTCCATCCAGTCGTAAAGCGCCTGAGGATCGTCTGCCCAGGCCTCCTCACACATCGCGTTGTCCACATCGTGAAACCGGCAAGCGAAGGTCCGAGACGGGGGCTCCTCGAGCGATCCATGCGCGCCGACGCGCTGCGCTGCGGTCAAGCAGACTCCAATGATCGCCAGACAAACGAGAGCGCCGAACCTCCCCACCGGTACCCAGTCCCTGTAATCCATCCTCTTCACTGGATCTCCTCCTCTTCTCTAGGGCCCAAACAGGCGCGGCGACCAAACGACCGTCGCGGTCCCCGAAATTACGGGTTCGCTTCTCAGGCTTCGTGTGATGCCCCTTACATCGACCAGAATTCGAGATCAGCGACCGAACCGGCGTGCAGGGCGTGAGGCCGCCGAGAACTCGCCCCCCCCGTAAACACGGGAGGGAATCTCACCACAAAAAACGACCTCGAAAGACGCGATACCAGCAGCCCTCGCCCCCTGCGGGTGAGCGGCGCTGCGCGTCACCTGCCAGAAACGGGCGCGCGCCGGACTTGCCCTCCCTCGTAAGATCCTCGACTCTCCCGCGTCCACGAAACCGCGACGCGCCTGATCGACAGCGTCCCTCCCGCAACACGACAAGACCTAACGCGAGCGACCCGCACCAGCCTCGATCAAGGTCAGCCCCGACAAAGGATCGTCATGAGACAGTTCTCGCGCCTCCTTACGCTCAGCCTCGCGCTCTCCTCCATCGGACTCCTGCCACAGAGCGTGATCGCAGAGGTGTTCGTGCTCTCGAATGGAGACTCGATCGACGCCACCGTGATCGAAGAAACCGACGAAACCATCGTCGTGGAGCACCCCCAACTGGGACGCGTCGTGCTCGAGCGCTCGGGGCTAAAACCCCCGGACCCGCCCGCGCCACCGAACCCGGGGCTCTTCGGCACGCGCTTCCTCGAAGGGTGGAGCCGCAACATCAGCGCGGGGTTCTCCGGCTCGAGCGGAAACAGCAACGACGCCAGCGTCAACGGATCGATCGCGCTCTCCCGGAGCACCGATGACTACCGTTCAGCCTTCAACAGCTCCTACTTCTACGCGAGTCAGAACGGGGCTTCGAATACGAACGAATTCTTCGCAAACTATCAACATGACTTCACGCGGAAGGACTCTTCCTTCTATCCCTTCGTGAAAGCGCGGTACCAACACGACGTCTTTCAGGCCTGGAGCGACCGTGTCACAGCGAGCGGCGGTGGCGGATACGACCTCCTGCAGCGAGAGACGCTCCACTTACGGGGCGAGCTCGGCGTGGGCTTCTCGAGATCGTGGGGTTCCGAGCGGGCATGGCGACCCGAGGGCGTCGCCAGCCTCGTCCTCGAGTGGAACCCGGCCGACGGCCAGCAGCTGACCGCGGACATTACCTATTACCCGGACTTCGACGACCTTGGGGAATTCCGCGCGCTCGCCAACACGGCGTATCTCATCGCGATCACTCAACTGGATGGGCTCAGCTTGAAGCTCGGGGCAAAGAACGAATATGACTCCAACCAGCCTGGCGACAACAACAACCTCAAGTACTACGGAAATCTCGTCTACGACTTCTGAGCGGCGCGCCTCGGCCCACCATCCGCACGAACTGGAGCCAGGCTCATCACGAGCGCCACGCCCGAGGTCGCCCGGGGTGCACACCGGGCTACAGTGAGGAGAGAGACGGGATGAGCGCGTCCCCGGCCCGAGTCCGCCCACGCACCACAGGGTCGTACATCGCGCTCAACGAAGAGAGAACAGCCACCCCCGTACTCTTGGAGGCCCATGCCATGAAATTTTCTTTCTCCGAGACGATGTGTGACCCCAGCCACTTGGTCCCCCTCGCCATCGAAGCCGACCAGGCCGGCTACGACTCCTTCGGGATTCCTGACAGCATCTGCTACCCCGAAGAGGCCGTCGGCAGGTACCCGTACAACGACGACGGGAGCCGCGAGTTCCTCGATGGCGCCCCGTTCATCGACCCGTTCGTCCTTGCGGCGTCGATGGCGGCGGTGACAGAGCGGATCGTCTTCGAGACCGGCGTCGTCAAGCTCCCCATTCGGAACCCCGTGCTCGTCGCGAAGACCGTGAGCTCCCTCGCGGTCATTACGAACAACCGCTTCGTCCTCGGGGTCGGCCTTAGCCCCTGGATCGAAGATTTCCAGGTGTGTGCCCAGGATTGGAAGACACGCGGGAAACGCATGGGCGAGATGATCGAGATCATCCGTGGTCTCATGAGCGGCGAATACTTCGGGTACCAAAGCGAGCACTACGACATCCCGCGCATCAAGATGTGCCCCGTCCCAACTCAACCGATCAAGGTCCTCTACGGCGGACACACGGAAGCCGCCTATCGGCGTGCCGCGCGTCTCTGCGACGGCTTCTACTTCACCGGGGCGACGGAGCCCGAGGTCTTGGAGCGCATGGCGACGATCCATGAATACCGGCGGGAGTACGGGACCGACGGTCGGCCATTCGCCATCCACGCCGGGCTCCCCTTCTCTAGCCTCGATGACATCAAACGACTCGAAGATCTCGGCATCGACCAGCTCGTGTTCGGCACCCGGGGCGGGTACCAGAAAGACCGATTGGATCTGGAACAGAAACGAGAGATCTTGCGGCGGTTCGCCGACGACGTGATCTCCAAGCTCTGAGCGGAGGCACGCGCGTCATCGCAGGGAACAGAGCGAGCCCCCTCCTCTCACCCGCGCCGGGCCCAGACGTTGCGCTGGAGTTCTCCGGGTCGAAAGCATAGTCTGGCGGGGCTCACGCAGCGCCGAGCGGCCGTGTGCCGCGCGCGACGGGCTTCGCAACGAAAGGAGAGACACTAATGGGTGCAGTTCACCGACTCGAGGGGAAGGTCGCGCTGATCAGCGGTGCGGCCCGTGGCATGGGGAAGGCAGCGGCCGAGCTCTTCGCCGCAGAGGGCGCGAAGGTCGCGATCTGCGACATCGTTGATGATGAGGGAAAAGCCCTCGCCGCCGCGATCGGCGAGAACGCGCTGTTTCTCCACCTCGATGTTCGCAGCGAAGACGAGTGGTCTGCGGCGACAGCAGCCACGGTCGCCGCGTTTGGCAAACTCGACATCGTGGTAAACAACGCTGGGATCGGTGAGATGACGCCGTTCGCAGACATGAGCCTCGACGACTATCGTCGCGTCACGGAGATCAACCAGACGGGCGTCTTCCTCGGGATGAAGGCGGCGATCGAGCCCATGACGGCGGCGGGCGGGGGCTCGATCATCAACATCTCCTCCATCGACGGGATGATCGCGCAGACCCAGGTGCTCCACTACGTCGCGAGCAAGTGGGCGGTCCGCGGCATGACCAAGGCCGCCGCGATCGAACTCGCTCCGCGAGGAATCCGCGTCAACTCAGTCCACCCGGGCTTCATCCACACCAGCATCGGAAACCCCGCGGGCACACCGAGCCCCGAAGGTCGCGAGCTGCTCGAGTCCTACGCACAGAAGTGGACACCGATCGGGCGGGCTGGCGAACCCGAAGACATCGCGAAGCTGATGCTCTTCCTGGCATCCGACGAGAGCGGCTACTCGACGGGGTCGGAATTCGTCGCCGACGGAGGCATGATCACGGGCTACCCCTCGCCCGGGACCGACTTGTAACGGCGTCACCCTCCGAAGGCATCGCGAGCCGAGCCGCCGGACAGCTCCCCTTGCGAAGAGGAGGATCAACCGAGAGTCGTGTCGTCGACCAGCTCGGTCATGGCGAGCAGGTCGTCCAGGTCCCCTTCCACCATGTCAATCGAGCTGTGCCAGAAGCCCTCATCCTCGAGGTCTACCCCCAGCGCGTCCCAGGCCACGGTCTCTGCCGGCGCGCTACCCGTCTCTCGTAACAAGGCTTCATAGCGGGGGAGGAAGCCGCGGCCCTCTTCCTTCGCACGAGCAAATAGCCCCATGCTGAAGAGGTACCCGAAGGTGTAGGGGAAATTGTAGAAGCTGATCCCCGTGATATAGAAATGAAGCTTCGATGCCCAGAACCAGGGGTCGAGCTGGTCTTCGTCCAAGGCATCCCCAAAGTTGCTCCGCTGCGCGCTCAGCATCATCTCCTGGAGGTCGCTGACGGTGAGCTCGCCGCTGGCTCGCCGGGTATAGAGTTCGTGTTCGAAATCAAACCGCATCGGGATATCGAGCAGGAACGCCTCGGCGTCCTGGAGTCGCTGATCCAGCATCGCCGCGCGGTCTCGGGACGACAGCCCCGGTACCTCGAGCGCCGCATCGGTCACGAGCTTCTCTGCGAATGTCGACGCGGTTTCGGCGAGCGTCATCGGATAGCGTCGCTGCCAGTGTCGCATGTCCCGCATCAGCCAGCTGTGAAAAGCGTGGCCCAACTCGTGCGCGAGTGTCTGCACATCGCCCGCGGCACCGTGATAGGTCATGAAGATTCTAGATTGCCCCAGCACAGAGGAACTCGAGCAAAAACCGCCCGGACGCTTCCCGGCACGCGGTTGGTAATCAACCCAGCGGTTGCCGAAGGCGTGCTCGGCAAACTCTCGCAACGCGGGATAGCTCGCCGCAAAGGCCGTCGTGACCTGCGCCTTCGCCTCGTCCCAAGGGATCCGCGCCGCGTCGTCTCGAGGGAGCGGGGCCATACGATCCTGGAAACCGAGGCGCCGCTTCCCGAGCAGGCCCGCCTTATGTCGCAGGAAGCGGCGAGCGATGTGCTGGCGCGAGCGAACCGCGCGCCACATCGCGTCGAGGGTCTCCCTTCGGATCCCGGCGTCGAACAGCGCCGGGTCGAGAAAATGCGAGACACCGCGCTTCTCGTACAGCGTGAGGCGCGTCCCCGCGATCGCGTTGAGACACGCGGCGACGGGCTCTGCCACCGATCGCCAAGCTGCGGCTGATCCGGCGAAAGCGGCGTCTCGGACGCGTGGCTCGGGGTCCTCCAGGAGACTGCGAACCATCGAAGCAGGCTCTTCCCGCGCGGGTTCTCCCGGCACCTCCAGTGAGACCTTCAGATTCCCCGAGATCCGGTCGTAGAGACGCCCCCAGGCACCAAGCCCATCGACAGCGAGGTCGGCGCTCAACGATTCAAGCGGGGCCGCCATCGTGTATGCCGCGGCCTGGCGCATTCGCGTCAGGGCGTAGCGGACCGCCTCGAGCGAGGGGGTCGCGAGCAGCGCCTCGAACGCATCGTCCTCCGCACCTTTGAAGGCAGCGGCGACCCTCACCTCGACCTGCTCCACCGCGGCGCCGATCTTCGCGAGCGCAGCCTCCTCGCGCTGGCCCAGCGCGTCCGTCGCGTCCGCCGCGGTCCAGCAACCCAGGAATGAACTCAGGTGGCGGTAACGCGCCATCACGGCTTCCAGGTCGCTCAGGAACTCCGCCCAGCCCGAGACGGAATCCGCTACCGCGGGCAAGTCCGCCACCCGGCGTTGGAGCCCGTCGAGGTCAGAGAGGAGGTCATCCCGAAAGACCTGGTAGTCGTCCGCGCCAAGGGCTGAGAAGTACGGCGTCAGGTCCCAGTCCGGCCCCGCAATGGACGCAGTCATCGCGATCGACTCCTTGTCGGCAGGCCACCGGCCCGCCTCGAGTGGGAGGGCGCTCAGTACTGCTCGACGGGGTCGACCACGTAGTCCAGCGCCTGTCCCTCGAGGTAGTAGCCCAGATTCTCGATGAAGCGCTCCATCAGACCGCCGTGAGACGTCGGGCCAGCCCAGGAAATATGCGGAGAGAGACGCACGCGGGGGTGACGATAGAGCCAATGGCCCTCCGGGAGCGGCTCGGGCTCGACGCAGTCGAGCGTCGCGAGGCCGACGCGACCGGCCTCGAGCGCACGACGCAACGCCTCCTGATCGACCAGCCCACCACGCGCGATGTTGACCAGGTGCACGCCGGGCTTCATGAACCCGAAGCTCTCATCGTTGAGCAGGTGCTGCGTCGCCGGGGTCTGCGGCGCCGCGACCACCACGTGATCCGCGCCCGAGAGCAAGGCTTCAAGGCTGGTCGCGAGCGCGACCCCCTCGACCGGGCTGGGAGCCTCGGTCCGCCGAAGCCCCGTCACGTGCATGCCGAACGGCAACGCGCGGCGCGCGATCGCCTGAGCGATCCCGCCGAACCCGATCAAGGCCAACCGCCGGCCTTCGAGCGTGCCCAGCTCGGCCATGTTCCACCGCTCGGGCGGCGCGTCAATCCAGGTCTCCGGGAGCCGCTTCTCGGCGGCGAGTAGCACCGCGATGACCCACTCCGAGATCGCAGCCGCGCTCGCGCCGCGAGAGCACGTGAGCGGAACCCCCTCCAGCAACTCGAACGGGAACCCGTTGACGCCGGTCCCGTACGCGTGGACCCACTGGATGCCCCGATCGAGCACACCCTTCAGGTTCGGCGTCCCCCACGGCAGCGTGAGCAAGACGTCCGCCGCGAGGTCCTCCGGGACTTCCGCGTCGGGGGGCACGAAGACGACCTCGACCGAGGTGTCCGGAAAAGCTTCACGCACGGGCGCTAGCATCTCTGCGGGCAACTGCGTCGCGATCCGGATCGAACTGCGGGCCATTAAGCTACTCCTTCGCCAACGAGCGCGTCAGGATCTCTTCGACGAGCATCGTGCGTTGTACCTGAGAGGTCGCCGCGGTGCGCGGCAACCGGTCGAGGAGCGCCAAACGTCGCGGATGTTTGAAGCCGGCGAGGCGCCCCTCACAGTGCGCCCGCAAGCCCGCGAGCGTCACCTCTTGATCTCCCCGCGGCACGACCGCGGCGCAGAGCACCTCCCCCCAATCGGGGTCCGGCAACCCGACGATCGCGACCTCCTCCACCCCTGGCGCGTCTCGCAGAACACCTTCCACCTCGTTCGGCGAGACGCTCTCACCGCCCGTTCGCAGGATCTCCTTCTTACGCCCCACGATCGCCAGGTAGCCCTCATCGTCATAGGCTCCGAGGTCGCCCATGTGGAACCATCCGTCCTGAAATGCCGCCGCTGTCGCGTCGGGGTCATCGAAATACCCGTCCATCAGGTAGGGGCTCCGCACGCAGATCTCGCCATCCTCGTCCAAGCGGACATCCACGTTCTCCGAGGCGAGCCCAACGCTACCGGGCTTCCGGAGGACGTCGACGTCGGCGAGGGCGGTCGCGGACCCCACCTCTGTAGACCCGTAATAGATCCGAATGTTCGCCTGAGGGAAACGCTCCTTCATGGCGCGCAACAACTCGATGGGGGTCGCCGAAGTCCCTGAGTCGAGTTGTACGAGGCTCGACAAGTCATACCCCGCGTGATCGAACTCGACGATCCGCTTCCACACCAGGGGAAGCCCATACAACCGGTTTGCGCGGCGCTGCTCACACGCCCCGAGCAGCGACTCTGCGCTCGCGTCCGTGTAGGTGATCTCGCCGCGCGTCTGCCAAGCCGCGATCGCGAGCGTGAACGCCGCCATATGGAAGAGCGGGAACATGCACACCGTGCGCTCTGGCTCGTTGCGGAACACGCCCTGAAACCCCCTCAGCCAGTTCGCGCGGTGGGAGAGCACAACTCCCTTGGGCCGCCCGGTGCTCCCGCTCGTGAAGAAGATCACGTGGGGGTCTGTCTCTTCGAGCGCCGGCTCCTCGATCGCCGCCGGCGGATCCGGGCACACGGTCGCGTCGAGGACGAGCCGATCGCCGGCGTCCTCTCGCGCGGAGCGCCGCCCGTCAGGCCCGATCGGCAAGAGCGCCCAACGATCAAGCCCGGCGGTCGCGGCCAGCTCGGCCGCGCCCGGCACACGCTCCGTGTCGACGATTAGCAACGAGGCTCGTGCAAGCCGAGCGACCTCGCCGGCCTCGCGAGCGCCCATCCGGGCGTTGAGTGGCGCAAAGACCGCCCCCAACCGCGCCAACGCGACGAACAGCGGCAGGACCTCGATCGCGGTATCCGCCCAGCCCAGGACACGGTCGCCGCGCCCGATCCCCGCTCGGTCGCGCAGCGCCCACGCCAAACGGTCCGCGTCACGCATCAGCTCGCGATAGGTCCGCGTTTGATAGCCCGTGGCGTTCGACCCCACGCATACCGCGGGTGCGTCCGGCACCGCGTCCGCAGCGCGCCGCAACACATCTCCAATCAGGAGTCTCTGGCCAATGCCCTGGGTCTGCATTTCGCTCCCTATCTCGTTCTTCCTGACCAACCTGCCGAGCGACAGCACGATGACACGCCATGAGCCTGCCGGCTCGGCTGGAGTGCCCCTTGCGGTGCCACGGCAGTGAGAATAGTATTCTCAGTATGGAGAATAAGGTTCCCGCGGCCTCAGCGCCGCGACACGACGCGCTCGCTGCCCGGGGTGCGGTATCGCGAGCGATCGATCGGTCCCTCGCGACCCGGCGCGACGTGGCACGCGATGAGGTCGAGCGACTCATCGACGGGGCCTTCCGTGTGATCGAGCGCACCGGACATCTCGAACCCAAGGTCTCGGAGATCCTCGCGGAGGCCGGCCTCTCCAACCAAGCCTTCTACCGCCACTTCGCGGGAAAACACGCGCTCCTCGTCGCCCTGCTCGACGAGGGGATCCGCGCCCTGGCAGAGCACCTGACCGTCCGTATGGCCGAGGCGTCAGACCCCGAGGGCGAGATCCGCGCGTGGGTGCGCGGGATCGCCGCACAGGCGCGCGACCCCCTCAGCGCACAGGCCTCGCGGCCCTTTGCACTGGCGCGGGGCCGCCTCGCCACCGTCTTTCCCGATGAAGTGTCGAAGTCGGAGCAGCGTGTCACCGCCCCGCTTCGCGCCGCGCTCGAACGCGCAAGAGACAGCGGCGCGCTCCCGTTCGTGCTCCCAGAGCCGGACGCGGAGGCCCTCTACCACTTGATGATGAGCTGGGTGGAGGCTCGGCTGATCGAGAGCAGGACGCCAGCCAAGCAAGAAGTCGAACGCCTCGAGGCCTTCGTCCTCGGTGGTCTTCGAGAAGCCCCCCAACCCCAAGGCGAGGCATGACAGTGGCGCCCGACACCATCGAGCGAGAGATCCTGTGGACCGGGATCGGCGGTCAGGGCGTCCAGCTCGCCGCAAAGATCCTCGCGCTCGCAGCGACCCGTGACGGACGCGAGGTCATGTCTCTCGGGACCTACGGAGGCACGATGCGGGGCGGAAACACGGACGCCACCGTCGTGGTGGCCGATGGCCCGCTCGTCTCGCCCCCGATCGTCTCTCACGCCTGGGCAGCGGTCGTCGTTCACCCTCGATTCTTCGGCCCCATGACGGCAAAGCTGCGAACCGGCGGCGTCATCCTCGCGGACCAGGACCTGCTCGAGGAACCGCTCGGTGAGAGCGGAGCCGAGCTCCTCACGGTTCCTGCCACGCAGATCGCGCGCGAGGCGGAGGCACCCAAGGCCGCCGCCCTCGTCTTGCTAGGCGCCTTCGCAAAAGCCACCGGGATCGTCTCTCCTTCCTCCCTCGAAGCAGGCCTCGGCGACGCGCTCCCGAGCTATCGACAGCAAACCCTCGAGTCGAACCAGCGCGCGCTGCGCGCTGGACACGAAGCCCTCTCCTCGGAGAGCCGGCCCGCCTGGACCCGGGAGGAGAGATGAGTCATTCCGATGTCACTTCCGGTCCGCGGGGTACGGTGGTCATCGACGCCGAGCGCTGCAAGGGCTGCGAACTCTGCGTCCCCGCCTGCCCGCCTGGCGTGCTGCGCATGTCGGAGCGCCGAAACGCCTCGGGATACCTGCTCCCAGAGCTACTCGACGGCTGCACGGGCTGCTCCGCTTGCTTGATGGTCTGCCCAGACTTCTGCTTCGAGGTCTATCGGTTCGACAACGGAGGGACCTCATGAATACGGAAGCCCCCACACGACGTTTGATGGAGGGTTCTGAGGCGATCGCCGAAGCCGCCGTCGCCGCGGGTTGCCGCTTCTTCTCCGGATACCCGATGACCCCGTTCACCGAGGTGCTCGAGTGCTTCGCTCAGCTGCTCCCGGGAGCGGGGGGCGCGTGCATCAACGCAGAGAGCGAGCTCGAGGCGATCGGGCAGGCCTGGGGGGCCGCCGCGACCGGCGCCCGGGCAGCGACCGGATCAACCGGCCAGGGGCTCTCACTGATGCAGGAGTCCATGTCCGAGATCACTCGGGCAGAGATCCCGATCGTGATCTTCAACATGGCACGCGGCCAGGGCGACTACTTCCAGGCCACCCGCGGTGGTGGGCACGGCGACTATCGACACATCGTCCTGGCCCCGCAGAGCGTCGGCGAAGCCGTCGAGTTGACGCAGCTCGCCTTCCATCTGGCAGACCAGTGGCGTCACCCGGTCCTGATCTACGGCGACTACCTGATCGCTCACACCGCTGAGGCCGTATCCATCCAGCCCCCCGACGAGGTCGCGCTGCCTCCCAAGGACTGGGCGGTCGACGGGAGCCTCGGTGGCACTGGACGGTCCCGCAACCTAAACCCGATCGGGATGGAGAAGGGTTCCAAGGGCATCGACCCCAACCGCTTCTGGCAGAAGCTCTCCGAGAAGGAAGACCAGATCGCCGCGGGGGAACAACGCTGGGAGGTCGAGGGAGCAGAGGACGCCGAACTGTTGATCGTCGCGTTCGGTACGCTTGCGCGCTTCGCGCGCGCCGCCATGGAAGACCTCCGCGCAGAGGGCCTCCGGGTCGGTCTCTTCCGCCCGATCAGCCTCTGGCCCTTCCCCTCCAAAGCGCTCGCGGAGGCAGCTCACGGCTGTCGGCAAGTCGCGGTGCTGGAACAGAATGCGGGGCAAATGATCGACGATGTGAACCTCTCGCTGCTCGGTGCCGTCCCCGTCGCCCCCATCGGCGGCATCTCCACCGACGCTGCGGGTTTCGGAATCGGCGCGTTGCTCGATAGTGATCGGATCGCCTCTCGCGCCCGCGATGCCTACCATGGTCGCCCTGTCCCCAGAGGAGTCGTCGCATGACGAAAGACCCCGACGCGCTGCGCGTCATCCCGACAGATACCGCTCCGGTCGGCGCTTGCCGAAAGACCGGCACCTTCGAACCAGCTCTGACGCTGACCGGCGAACACGACCTCTGCCCGGGCTGCGGCGAACCCCTGGCGCTGCGCCAGATCCTCGACTCGATCGAAGGGCTCGGACAGGGACAAGCTGCGATCGGTGTCATCGGGATCGGCTGCTACACAGCGCTGACGAGCCTCATGGACATCGACCTGATCCAGGCGCTTCACGGGCGAGCGCCCTCCGTCGCCACCGGCGCGAAGAGGATGCGCCCGGAGAACTTGATCTTCACCCTCCAGGGCGACGGCGACATGGTGAACGAGGGCCTACAAGAGGTGCTCCACACCGCGGCGCGGGGTGAGAACCTGACCTGCATCCTGCTCAACAATGGCGTGTTTGGCGAAACCGGTGGGCACATGACCGCCACAACCGTGCTCGGCCAGCGCACCAAGAACTCGATCGAGGGGCGGGACGCAAAGGAACACGGCTACCCGATCCTGATCGGTGACCTCCTGGCCCGGCTGGAGGGGACCGCCTACTGCGCCCGCGCATCTGTGCACGACGCGAAGGGCGTCGCCCGAACCCGACGGTTCATCGACCGCGCCTTCACCACGCAGCAAAAGGGACAAGGGTTCTCGTTCGTCGAGATCTTGACCATGTGTCCTACGGGTTGGTTCCTCCCCACGGCGGAGGGTCCGGACTACCTGGATCAAGAACTCGGCGCGGTCCACGAAGTCGGGGAGCTGAAGAAGGACGGTGTCCTGATCGAAGCCGCCTCGTAACCCCGCTCCCGTGGCTCTCCCTGAAAGCTTCGGCACTTCAAACCCGCTCGCCACAGGCAGAAGCCCGGCGACTCGCAAACGGTGGCGTGCCTAACGACGCCGGCGTCGTCGATCGCTGTCCTCGTCGAGATCTTCCGTCTCCGGGATGAGCAGGTGAAAGGTGTGCTCCCACGTGTCATCCGGAAAATGGCGTGTCTCCGCCCAGCCCGTCGCTCCCGCGAAGCGTCCGGACCCACCCGTCACAGGACGGATCAAGGTGCTGTTGAGGTCAATCGTGCCGCCGGCAGCGGGGTAGAAGCCAGTGCCGTTCACGACGATCTGATCGGTGCCCAGCCCAAAGACGAACACCAGGTTGCTGATCCGGGTTTCGTCGTTCGGCGCGGGGACATCAACGCTTACGGTGATCAGCGTGGCGTCTAGGCGACCGACCGTTTTACCCCGCCGATTTTCCGTCGGAAGCGACACCACCCTCAGGTCTCCAAGTTGGTGACCGTCCGAGTCCGGGTTGGCGAGGACGGAGACGACCGGTCCGTGGAAGACCGAGACAATGCGCTCCTGGTCATCTCGTCCATCCGCCGACGCGGTCGTCGCAAAACACAACCACAGGGACAAGAACCCCAGGACCACGCCTCGCCGTGACGTTCGTCCATTCAAACTCAGCAACCAATTCCGCTTCATCCGCTTCATCCTCCGCTTGTGAAAAACCGCTCCGACCCGGATTCAACCTGAACGATCAGGCCTGCTCTTCGCCTGCGCTCTCCTGCTCCGCGGCGACCTCCGCGCGGACCTTGTCCATATCAAGCTCCCTCACCTGCCGGAGCACATCCTCGAGCCCCTCCGGAGGGAGACTCCCCGCCTGGAGGAACAACAGCACCTGCTCGCGGAAGATCGCGAGCGTCGGGATCGACTTGATGTTGAAGTGCCCCGCGATCGCCGTCTGGGCGTCGGTGTCACACTTCGCAAACGCGACATCCTCATGCTGCTCACTCGCGGCCTCGAAGACCGGAGCAAACTGTCGACAAGGCCCACACCAGGTCGCCCAGAAGTCGATGACGAGGATGTCATTGTTCTGGATCGAGGATTCGAATGTCTCTTCAGTCAGGTCGAACGTCGCCATGTAAAATCCGATCTCGCAGAGCGCGTTGGGGGACCGTCACAGTATAAGCGCAGCGGGCGGCGCGCGTTCGGATTCTCCTCAGCCATTCTCGAGTCCACACCGATTTCATCCCACCAACGAACCCATTCGCAGTAGAACGAAGGAGATCGCGACCACTCCGAGCCCGGAAGACTACGAGCACGGGGCCTCGCTTCGAGCAAACGCCCCGCGCTGTTCCGGGACCGGTGCCAACCCGTTCGCGATACGCGAACGAAGGAGAGCACGATGACCACGACCCCCGACGCTCTGAAGATCAACCCCGGAGAGATCCTCGGCTGGCCGAGCCTTCGGATCCAGTACCCGACCGACCCCGCGAACATCGCGGCGCTGCTGCCTCCGGGACTCGACCCGAGTGACACATCCAACGTTCACCTCAACGTCTACTGCATCCCCGTACCGGACGAGCCTGAATTTGGCGTGGTGATCGACATCGACGCAGACTATCGAGGGCAAAAGGGGCGCTACTGCCTCGGCTATGGGATCGATCAGGAATCTGCGATCTACATCAGCAAGGACATGAACGGTCAGCCCAAGTTCCCATGCGAGATCGACTACTTCCGCCTCGGCAACAGCGTCCGCGCGCGTTGCACACACCAGGGGTACACCTTCCTCGAGTACAAGGGAAAGTCGACCGGCCCCGCGGAGCTCCCCGCGGAAGACCATGACTTCCAGTGGTGGATCAAAGTGTCTCGCGCCGTGGGCGGGGCGGAGAAGGCCTATGACATCGAGCCGCACGTCGTGATGGTCGAGTCACGCTCCGAACCGATTCACCGAGAGACCGTCGTGGGCGAACTCCGGCTCCTCGAGAGTCCCTGGGACCCGATCGCGGAGAAGCTCCCGATGGCAGGCGAGGCCACGGCGTACCTCTCGACGGCTCGACCCGTTCAACGTGCGATTACCCGCGAAGGCGCGCTCGACCCCGACGGGTTCTGGCCCTTCGTCGACACCATTGGCAGCTCCCGCTGGCCGGGGACGATGGGGGGGCCGATGCGGGAGATCGACTGGAGCACCTACCCCGACGAATACCGTTAGCTCCGGATCGGTGCCGGCTCCGAGCGTACGCCGAGCGCGATACGCCCGGAGCCGGCTTCGCCGTCTGCCACCGTGGTACTCTCGCCGGCGTATATGCATGGCAACGGGCCCTCCCCGACAGTCGAGTTGAACGACGACGCCGGCCGACCCGGCGCTCGCGACCTCGCGACGATCTTCGCGGTCAGCGCCGCGATCATGCTGTATCAGCTGACGCTGACGCGCGTCCTCAGCGTCGTCGTCTGGTATCACTTCGCGTTCCTCACGATCTCACTCGTAATGCTCGGTCTCGGTGCACCCGGGGTCTGGTTCGCGCTCTCGAGACGACCACTTCGGTACCTCCCCGGCCTCCTCCTCTCGAGCGGCATCACGGTCCCGCTATCCGTCATCGCACTGATTCAGTTCGGTCCACAGCTCATCGAGACCTCTGCGCTCTTGCTGGTCGCCTGTGTGCTCCCCGCCACTCTCTCGCTAGGTGGCGTCGTCTGCCTCATCTTGATCAAGGCCGAGGGACCGCACCTCGGGAAGGCCTACGGGATCGACCTCTTCGGCTCCGCCATCGCGGCTGCGGTCACGATCCCGTTGATGGAAGTCTTCCCCACCCCCTCTCTCGCCGCGGCGATCGGCGCGCTCCCCATGGCGTGCGCCCTGCTGCACGGCGGACGGAGCCGCGGCGTCGCGGCCTGCGGGCTGATCGTCATCCTCGTCTTCAGCCTCTCCGGCGCAGGGCTTCAGGTCACTCGCTCGAAGACCTACGACGAAGCCGGAGTGCGCCCGATCTACGAGCGATGGTCCCCCACCGCACGGATCACGGTGTTCGACGAACGCTTCTTCATGCTCCCGAGCAGCGGAGAAACCTTCACCTGGGGTCGCGGGAGCCGGTTCCCTACGGACGCGAAGCTTCGCCAGTACTGGATCGAACAGGACGGTAACGCGGGCTCACCGATCCTGGCGTTCGATGGGGACCTCTCCAAACTCGAACCCTTACTCTATGATGTCACGACGGTCGGCTACCAAATCACGCGCCCAGAGAACGTCGCCATCATCGGGGCAGGCGGCGGCCGTGACATCCTGTCGGCGCTCGTCTCGGGTGCGCAGCGCATCGACGCCGTCGAGATCAATCGCCGGACCGTCGAGGCGGTCTCCGAGCACCTTTCCACGTTCTCAGGCGATCCCTACAACGCGCCGGGCGTACGGCCGTATGTCCGCGAGGGACGCAGCCACCTCACCCACTCGTCCGACACCTTCGACCTGATCCAGATCTCACTGATCGACAGCTGGGCCGCCAGCGCGGCCGGCGCCTTCGCGCTCGCGGAGAACAACCTCTACACGGTCGAGGCCTTCGAGCTGTATCTCGGACGATTGACCCAACACGGCGTCGTCTCGACGACTCGCTGGATGAGCGAGACACCGAGGCTCGTCGCGCTTGCGCGAACCGCGCTTCGACACACCGGCATCGCCAACCCCGATGATCACCTACTGCTCATCGGCGCTTCCGGAGCCGCGACTCTCCTGACCTCTCCCCAACCCTTCTCTTCCGAAGACCTCGCGCGCCTCGACGGACTCTGCGAAGAGCGGGGCTTCGATCGCATCTACCCGCCTCTCCCCGGAGAGCGGATCGAGGGCAAATTCATCGCGCGCGCCTTCGAAGACGACCTCGATCGCGCCCGGGAGAACGGCTTCAACGCGACCGCCCCAACTGACGACAGCCCATACTTCTTTCAGGTCGTCTCTCCCTTCACCACCAGAGAGCGCGTCGTCGCCGTAGAGGGCCTGACAGGACTCGCGCCCAACGTCGTCGCGGTGCGCGTATTACGGGAGACGATGCTCGCAGTGACCGTGCTCGGGCTGCTGCTGTTTCTCGCACCGCTGCTCGCGCGAAGGACATCGGTCCGATCAGCGGGGAGCGAGATGCCCCCCCGAGTGCTCCTACGCGGCAGCCTCTATTTCGCTGCGATCGGAGCGGGCTTCATGCTGCTGGAGAACCTGCTCGTACAGCGGTTCGTCTTGTACCTCGGCCACCCCAGTTACGCGACGACGGTCATCATCGCGGCGTTGCTCGTCGGCATGGGAGCGGGTTCGATGCGCGCTCCCAAAGTGGGCCTCGCACGGTTGCAGGATCTCAGCGCGCTCACACCGGCCGTCCTGATGGCGGCCGTCCTCTCCCTCCCTGCGTTATTCGGCGCCACGCTCGGCCTGCCGCTGAGCGCCCGAATCGCGATCACAGCCGCTGGAGTCGTGCCGCTCGGCGGCTTGCTGGGCCTCTTCTTCCCGCTGGGAATGGCGCGGTTCGGCGACGGCGCCAAACCCTGGTTCTGGGCCATCAACGGCGTATTCGGAGTGGTGGCGAGCGTCCTCTCCCTCGCCCTCTCGATGGAGTACGGATACACGGTCGTCGGCATCGGGAGCGCACTCCTCTACGGCCTCGCTGCCTTTTGTCTCTCGGGAGATCCTCTTCCGGGCCCAACGCGTGAGCACGCGGGGCCCAACACTGATACGCGACACCCACGCGACTGATCCCGCAAAGACGACCGAGGCCCCAAACGCGCCCACTCTCCTCAGCACGCCTCGGCGTCTCCCTGCACCCGCAGCGTCTGGGTGACAACCCCTGCGAAGATCAAGGCACATCCGACGAGCGACGACGGCGAGGGGATCTCTCCGAGCACCATCCAGGCCCATAACGCGCTCGCGATCGGCTCCAACAGCAGGAGCAGCGACACCTCGATCGCGCGCAGCGCGCGGGTCCCTCGGAGGAGACAGCCGTACGCGAGCGCCGTCTGCACGAAACCAAGATAGAGGACAACTCCCCAATCCACCGTGCTCGGCGCGGACACCGGCAGCGCCATCGGCAAGCTGACGAGACACGCGAAGACGTTTCCCGCGATCACCGCGGCGCCGCTCGCCTCCACCACGTCGTCGCGAAGGCTGAGCCACCTCAGGCCGATCAACGTCAGTGCCCAGGTGACGCCGGTCGCGGCCCCGACCCAGTTCCCGAGAGCGGGGTCCGGCGCGGTGCTCGACGCGACGTCCTGTCCAAAGAACAGCAACCCGACCCCCGCGGCTTGCACGAGGATCAGCAGCGCGTCCCCCTTCCTGTTCGGCTCACCTAACCACTTCGGCCCCAAGACCAGCACATAGAGGACCGCGGAGTACTGAAGGAAGATCGCGTTCGCCGCGGTCGTCAGGGTGTTCGCGAGGACGAAGAGAGCCAGCGTCGCCCCAAACACGACCCCGACCGCAAGACACGGCGGCCGCCACCAGGACCGCCAAGATGGCATCACCGCCGTCAAGACCAGCGCTGCGATCGCCGACCGCAAGCCCGATATCTGCCAGCTCGAGAGGTCGGACAGCTTGATCGCGGTCCCGCCCGTCGAGAACAGGACCGCCGCGGCCAGGACCCACAGGCGAGCGGTGCGGATCAAGGGTCGCCACGCTCGTCGTCGTCCGCCCAGCGCTGCGCGTACAGCAGTGTATTCGCGAGGTCGGACTCGAGGAAACGCTCCGGGTCCCACGGCGCGTCATTGACGAGGCCAGAGCACTCGGGCCGGAGCACGTAGACGAAGGCATCAACGACATCGCCAGCGGAGAGCACGACGCGGACCCGCTCGCGACGGTATTCCTCGCCCTCGAAATCATCGAGGCGTTCCAACTCCGCAGCGAAGACGTCGAAATAGACGCGCCCCAGGGTCACGCCAGCGTCGCGGAGGACGATGCCCGGGTAGTCCCGGTCCAAGAGCGAGAACCGCGTGAACCCGCTCAGACGCGCGGGGCCGCTCGACGGCACGCGACCCGTCACCGCCTCCATCATCGCAGGGAAGATCAGCGAACCGTAGGTGAAGACGTGCGCGCCCAAACGGAGCACTCCGAGGTCCGCCAGCCGGCACCGATCGACACAGGCCGGCGGGAGCGCCCCTCAAACAAAGAACCGGGGCCTGGTAACGACCAGACCCCGGCTCAAAGAGAGACTCATCGAGCGAGCTAGACGCCCGACTCGTTGGTCGTCTTGACGATCGCTGCGGCGACCTTGTAGGGGCAAGCGTTGGACGCGGGTCGCCGGTCTTCCAGGCGTCCCTTCCAACCGTCCTCCACCGTCCCAACCGGGATCCGGATCGACGCGCCACGGTCCGAGACGCCGTAGCTGAACTGATCGATCGCCTGCGTCTCGTGCAGACCGGTCAGCCGCTTGTCATTGTCAGCGCCATAGACCGAGATGTGCCGCTCGATGTTCTTGCCGAACTCTTCGCAGATCTTCGTGAACGTCTCTTCCTTACCGGAATCCCGCATCACGCCGTTGCTGAAGTTCGCGTGCATCCCCGAGCCGTTCCAATCCGTGTCGCCGAGCGGCTTCGGGTGCCAATCGATCGCGAGGCCATACTCTTCGGCCGTGCGCTCGAGGATGTAGCGGGCCAACCAGGTCTCGTCGCCAGCGCGCGCGGCGCCCTTGGCAAAGACCTGGAACTCCCACTGCCCCGCGGCGACCTCCGCGTTGATGCCTTCCACGTTCAGCCCGGCCTCGAGGCACAGGTCGAGGTGCTTCTCGACCACCTCGCGGCCATACGCGTTCATGCCACCAACCGAGCAATAATACGGTCCCTGCGGTCGCGGATATCCGCCCTCCGGGAAGCCCGGCGGCCGGTCAGTCTCGGGGTCCCACAGGAAGTATTCCTGCTCGAAGCCGAACCAAAAGTCGTCGTCATCTTCCTCAATGGTCGCGCGGCCATTGGACTCATGCGGCGTCCCGTCGGCGTTCAACACCTCGGTCATAACGAGGTAAGAGTTCTTTCGTCCCGGGTCAGGAATGACCATGACGGGCTTCAACAGACAATCGGAGTCGCTGCCATCCGCCTGCTCTGTGGAGCTGCCATCGAAGGACCACATCGGGCACTCCTCCAGCGTTCCTCCAAAGTTGGATCGGACCTGTGTCTTGCTGCGCAAGGACTGGGTGGGCTTATAACCATCCAGCCAGATGTATTCCAGCTTGCTCTTCATGGCGGGCAGTACTCCTCGCTTGCCGGTGAAATGGGGTGCGTCACTATAATGCAACCCTGTTGCGATGTGAGCGATTTAGGGGTCCGTCGCTCAATCCGTTGGTCTCTTCGACAGTGCTCGCCCCGCGCGCGCCCCAGAGGGCGGACGCAGGCCCACCACTCAGTGCCGCTTTTCTAGGCAGCGCTGCTCAAGAAATGGTCAGTTTCACGCCCCATGGCGCCCCCGACCGACCCTTTCCCAGTCTCCTTGCAGGCTTCGGACCAACTCGGCACAGGTCTGGATCCGCCCGTCCGGCGCCTTCTCGAGGCAGCGCAACACGAGCGACTCCAACGCCTCCGGCACGCCCGCGCCCGCCCAGTTCGACGGAGGCTCCGGCTCTCGCTCGAGAATCCCGTCGAGGATCTGGTCCACCCGCTCCCCCCCGAACGGCGTCCGACGGGCGAGGATCTCGTAGAGCAAGACACCCAGGCTGTAGATGTCGGTTCGGTAGTCGATAAGGGGATCCCGCCGAACCTGCTCGGGCGACATGTACGCAATGGTGCCCTCGAGCTGCCCCACCCCGGTCAGCGACGTCACGAGCGCGGAGGGGTCCTCTGGCTGCGACGGAGCCGGTTCATCGGGCTGCCCATCGCGCGTCCAAACCTTCGCGAGCCCCCAGTCCATCAGGAGTACCTCGCCGTAGGGACCGACGAGGATGTTCTCGGGTTTCACGTCTCTGTGGATGACGCGGTGGCCGTGCGCATACTCCAGCGCGTACGCGACCTGCACCACGACATCGACCAGCTGGCGCAGGTCGTACCGCTCGCGGTATTCCGGCGCAAGCAGCTCTCGCAGTGTATAGCCGTGGACCAACTTCATGGTGAAGAAGAGGTGCCCCCGCGAGTCCCGCGTGACCTCGTAAGCAGGGATAGAGTTCGGGTGCTGCAGCGCGGCCGTCACCCGGGCCTCCCGCAAGAGCCTTCGTTCCTCAGCCGGGTCGCCTTGAAACTCCGGACGTAGGCGTTTGCAGCAAACAACCCGGGAGAGGTGGAGGTCCTTGCAAGATTGAACGATCGACTTCCCACCGCGAGCGATCGTCTTGAAGTACGCGTAGCGGGTACTTTGATTGATCGTTCCCGGCAGGGGGCGGTCTGTCTCTTCCAGATAGAGCGACGCGTAGTCGTCATCCGCACGTTCAGGGAAACGGGTCATGGAAGCTCCGCAGCGGTACGAGACCGGCCCCCTCGAGGCCACCCAAAGCCGATCAACCGGAGACTGGCCCAAAATGATACCCGGGCGATCGCCGTCCCGTTGCCCTCCAACTCACCCAGGTTGCCCCGTCCCCGTGAGGCGCCCTCATTCGGCATGAGTGTCGCCCGCTTCAAGCTCGGCCAGCGCCACACGACGCCCCTCGGCGGCGGATTGGTACGCGGCGTAGACAAGGCTGGTGACCGCGACTCCGAGGTCAGCGTCACCCGCAGCCGGAGTCCCCGCGCGTGCCGAATCCGCGACGGACTGGCACATCGAAAGGTGCCCCGAGGTCCAGTCTTCGTCGGGCATCGGCGTGCTCCAGCCCGCGCCCGTATCGAGCTTCTCCATCAGGTTCTCGTCGCCGAAGACATCGGATTCCGGCGTATAGGCTCGCAGAGCGTCACTAGGGCTCAAATTGCATTCGAGACGCGCCCGCGCAGCGAGCAGCTGCAAGCGGCTGTCCATGCCCCCGAGCCAGTTATCACTGCCCGTCGCGACACCGCGCGACCCATCTTCGAACGCAATCGACACGAGCCCCCAGTTTTCGACGTCGCCCCAGTCGCTGGCGACACGAGAGGGCATCCCGCGGTCTGTTACGGCGCGTGAACAATCCGCGACCTCCGCGATCACGGACACCGGCAAGACCGCCCGGCCGTCAAGCCTACGGCCCTCTTCACGCTTGACGTGCAACATGGCGCCGATCGGATGAGCCCCGAGACGAAGCAGCGCTCCGCCGCCCGCCTCCCGCAAGCTCCGCGCATAGGACGCGTGGGAGCCGCTGTGACACTCCCACCCCCTCATCTCCAGCACGGGCGAGTTTGCGCGCTCGAGCAAGCCCAGCGCCCGCTGAAAGCTAGGCGCATAGAGCCAGTTCTCTCCGTAGAAGAGCCGGCCATCACCTCGCAGAAAGGCGTCGCGCATCGCGCGCGCATCTCCGACCGCGAGACGCCACTGGTCCAATGCGGGCCGCGCCGCCACCTCGGCGTCTGTTGAGTCTGCCGCGAGTCCCTGCCCGCAATAGGCGGCCAGCGGCTTCGTGCACAGTACGTGCAAGCCCGCCTCAGCCCCCAACTCCGCGAATGACCGGTGCAGCGCGTTCGGCACACACAGGTCCAGGAGATCCACCGTACCGCTCTCGGCCATCTCCTGCGCAGAACCCCAGACCGTGACGTCACCATGCCGAGCGGACCAGCTCGCGGCGCGGTCGCGATGAGCCGCCGCTACGCCCTCAACACGCGCGCCCCGAACGCGAGACCAACACCGCGCTCGCGTCTCCGCCAGAAACCCCGCGCCGACCACGCCGACGCGAAGCGCTGCTCCGTCACTCACCTTCTCGATGCTCATCGCCAAAGAGTCGCACGCTGACCGGAGCGCCGCGAACACAGCCCCCAGGCGGCCCGGACTGGCCCGAGCCAACGCCCCACGACGGGCGATCGCCGCTGCCTGGCGCTAGCGAGACGCCCTGAGCCCCTCGGCCCGAACCATCCGCGGGTTCACCCCGTACCGGTCCTCTCCGCGAACGAGGACCGTCGGGGGCGCGGCCGGATCCCAGATCGTGGGCTCCCAGGCCGTCATCGGGATGCGCACGCGCTCCGAGGGGGGACTGAAGCGCAGCCCCATCGCGCACCGCCGCGCCGGCCGCGGGTTGTCGCTCGCATGCCAAAGCGTCCCATCGAACAAGATGAATTCACCGTCCCGCACGGCGGGGCGAACCACCTCCGCACTCGCGGACCAGGCGCGAGCGAGCGAGAGCGCCCTCTCGTCCTCCTGAAGCGTCTCCATCGTCTCTCGCCCAGCCGAGAGGAAATGCTCGGGACGCTGAGGAAACCGGTGCGAGCCCGGCATGAGCTTCAACGCGTTCTCAGGAGAGGTGTTGGCCGCCCCCATCCAGACGCTCACACCGCTCACATGATGAAACTCGTTGTCGCTGTGCCAGTGGAGTCGCTCACCGGCGCCCTGAAGGAAACAGATCGTGGCCCAGAGCATGACGTCGTCACCGATCAACTGAGCGACCCGCTCCACTACACCAGCACGCCTCCCCACTGCAAGCAGCTGGGGCGAGAGCGCATGCAGACTCTGAAACCAAGGCGTGTCTTCATAAAAGCTCACCCCGCCTGCATAACACCGCTGGAGTTCCGCGCGATCCGGGTAGAAGTAACCGCGCGTCCGCTCGAAGGCCTCCACTAAATCGGACTCGAGCGCACGCGCCTCTTCAGAGGCGAGGAGAGGATAGGGCCCCAGCCACCCCTCGGTCTCAAAGCGTCGCCGCTCATCCTTCGAGAGGACATGCGCGAGTGCGACTGAAGAGCGCGAAACCGACAATCGACCCTCCAGAGGCGCCGTGAATACAAACGCTATGGTGGCCGGCGCCCCGCCACAGCTTCGCCGAACGGACCGCAGCCCTGGCTCCGCTTCAACTCCGCGCGCACCCCCTTGGCCTAACGCAAGAGCTGGGTCTTGACCCCTTTGAGTTCGCGAGCGACCGGCTCGAACAGCGCCTCATGCCGGAGACAACGCTTCTGGAAGAGCGCGAGGAGATCCGCTTCCCGCTCTGCCCCCTGCTCGATCACAAAGGTCTCGAGGTCGGCTTCTCGATCGAGCGGTTCACTCACCCGCCCCAGAAGCGCGTCGATCTCTGCATTCTCAGCGGCCTCCATCGCCGGCCCCATCGACTCCACCCGTTGCAGATAGACGGCGTTCCGCCAGGTGGTGTCGAGCTCGTAACGCAGAAAGTCCGCAGAGTCGCTGCGCAACGTTCCCAGCTTATCGACGAGCCACGTATGCGAGGGACCGAAGCCCGTCTCACGCGGCGCAGGAATCTCGGGCGTCGGCAGCGCGATTCCCATGCTGTCCGCCATGACTTCGATACAGGCACGCGACCAAACCCAGTACCACCCCAGGTACTGGATGTAGTCGGCAGCGGCCGGCGGCGCGACGACCAGTGGAGCGCACGTCGTCGGGGTCGAGAGGTTGAAACGCACCGTATGGTAATCGATGACTTCATTCGGGATCGCTACACCAGTCTTTTCGAAATAGCGGTCGAAGGCCGGAGCGAGCGGCCCCAACGGTTCGGCGAGGTCACGGCCACGCATCCCCGCGAGGTCCGCCGCCGGGTCACCCAGCGTCGCCAGCTCGAGGTCGATAAATGAGGTCACCCTGCCTTGGTCGAAGAGGAACTGGGCGGAGTCGACCTGCAGGCACGCCACCTCATAGCGATCGCGCGGCACATTCCGGCGAAGCCAGCCGTAGATGAACTCGATGATCGGCTCGGGACGATTCTTCGCGGCGCGGTAGTTCTGCTCCCAGCGAGCCAAATCCGCGAACGCGGCGGCCTCCGCGTCTTGGGGCTTCGGGACGCCAATCTCCTCGAACCGCTTGGGATCGATCGCGTGTAGATCAGCGAGCAGGTCCATATAGTGATTCAGGACCGAGACCCGCTCCGCCTCGTCATCGGCGGTGGACAGGTCAAACCGGCCAGGCATCTTGTCCATGACGATCATCTTGGGGTCGGGAACCATCCCGTAGATGTGGGGGACGGGCAGCCCTTCCTCCTCCATCACCCGGAGCACATGCGCCTCGTGTTCGAAGGGGTATGCGCCGTGGTCGAGCTCGCCACGCTCGCCGCGCAGATAGAGCGGGATGCTCTCTCCGTCCCTCACCGCCTCGACAAAGAACGCGGGTCGCCAGCGCGGCTGCCTCTCGAACGAGACGATCTCCGCGCCCAACTCGCTCTCCACCCAACGAAAGGCGCGCTCCCATTCGGGGTCGAGCTCTCCTCGCCCCATCCCCTGCGAATTCGATTCCGGTGTCGTCATGGGTCTATCCTAGACGAGATCCAACGCTTGGAGCGCGAGGAATCCGGGTTCCCTCGGCGTCGACGCGGTCGGACCACACCACCGGTCAGGGCCCCGTCCCCTGCAACCGGTTTCGGAGGCGGTAGGAGCGCCGCCCCACCTCGTCGATCGCGAATGCGCGGATTCGAGAAGGATCAAGCGCAAGCGGCACTTCGATCACGTCTCGAAAGCCCACCCTCTCTCCGCTTGACTCGTCACGATCCCGCACGACCAACGCCGTCCACGCAGCCTCCCGTCCTTCCTCCTCCACGCGAGCCAGCAACACCGCGTCAGCGGGGCGACCCGTCTCTGGAATTCGCGCAGTGCCCTCGACGAGGAGTTGACGCCGCTTCGTTTGCGGGTCGTCGAACGAACGGACCCGAACTCTCCCGTCTGCGAGTTCGATCCCGCGAGGGGCATCGGTCACCCAGCTTCCGAGCCTCGGCACGGAGAGCAACCCCTGCTCCCCGAGCCGATGAGCCCGGCGCACGACGTCCCTTGGAATCGGGTGGATCCGAGCGAGTAGCGGGTTCTCGGGCAGCGAGTCGATCAGCGCGAGGCTGAGCGCGTTTTGCCGTAGTTGCTTGTCGTACTGCTCGATCTGCACAGCTCCGTTGAGCCAACTGACCAAGGCAAAACCGCTCAACACCGCGAGGAGCACCCGCTCGAATGACGCGCGCCCCCACGACACCCGCGCGCCTGGCCTCATCCGAAGGACACAGACCACGCCAGTCACTCCGATCGGAACCCAGACGACCTGCATCGCGTACCGCTGCGCGAGCGCGGCTTGCGGTCCATCGCCCACACGCCCCACGGTCGTCACCAACCCTGAGATCACGCCATACGCGAGCAACGCCAGCCAGGGAGCGGCGAGGCGGAGCACCGCTCCGCCGCCCTCCTGGGCGACCCGTCCAAAGAGGAGAGCGAGCGCCACCACCGCCGAGCAGAGAAGCCCTGCCCCCGCCCAAGGCGCATCATCGAGCCCCCAGAAGACATCGGAAAATGGAGCGCCGACCCAACTGGCGAAGAAGACCAGCGCTGAGAGGGGGTCTTCGAGCCCCGCCATCATCGAGGCATGCGTCGGGGGGCGGCTGTAATCAGAGAAATAACAAAGCAACGAGACCGCACCACAGAGCACATAGACCCCGGCCCAGCCACGCGCCGACTCGAACTCCCCCTTCCGCCACGCCGCGACCAGAACAAAAAACGGCGCGGCGACCAGCCAGAGCAGCATCCCGTTGGCGTACGAGAAGGTCGCGAGAACGCAAAGCACGATCGTCGACGCAAACACGGCCCGATACGACGCAACGCAACGCGCGACCTCCAGCGCCAGCACCAGGCACAGCGACGGGATGAAGACGACGCACTGGATCCCCCAGAGGAAGTTCGCGTACTGCGCGAGCGAGAACAGAAAGCTGCTCACAACGAACGCCCCCCAAAGCGGGAGGGGGCCGCGTCCGAGCGCGACGAGCCACCGTGACGCGAGGCAGGCGACGCTGACGGTCACCACCCAGCTGAGCAGCATAAAAGCCTTGGGGTGCCAACCGAAGACGTGAGCGAACACGTAGAAGAACAGCCGCGGGAAGAGTGGCCGGCTCTCGTTGTGCTGCTCGAAGAAGTCCGTCGGCCCCAGACGACCGTCCAGCCCCGCCTCGAGCAAGCCACCCGGGGTATCCCAGCCATCCGCGAACGGGAGGTCCACGCCGACGAGCGAGATGATCGCCAGCATCAACGCCGCAGGCAACCCGACGGCAAGCACGAGAGCAGATCGTTCAAGCGCGCGCAATTCCACCTAGCGATTATAGAACGACCCCCCCGAGGACGGGGAATCCGATACAGGGCGTTATACTCGCGCGGTCGCTTCAACCTGAGGGCTCGAAACGGGGAAACCGCGATGAACGCGCTGTGCTTCAACACGATGGATCGTTCGGCCTATCTGCTGGGTGACGAAGACCCCGACCTCCCGGCCCAGATCCGCGCCGCAGCTCGCGCGGGCTTCCCCTGGATCGGGCCCGACGCCTATTCGATCCAACGCTTCTGTGACGATGGGGGCCGCATCGAGACGCTGGCGGAGGAGCTCGACACCGCGCAGATCCGCACATTCGAACTCCCGACCCTGCTTGTGAGCCGTGACGTCAAAGGCACTCGAGACGAGATCAAGCGCCTCGCGAGCTACGCACACGTCCTTCGACCGCTCTTCATCCAGCTCAACATCGACCATGAGGTAGACGAATCCGTGCTCGACGGGCTCCGCCGGGCGGGCGACACGTTCGGGCAGATCGGGGCACGGCTCGCCATCGAGTACTTGCCGTGGCTCCCGGCCATTCGCGACATACGCTCGACGCGCGACCTGCTCGACCAAGCGCGCGTGGAGGGGGCCGGCGTGCTCGTGGACACTTGGCATTTCACACACAGTGCCGACACGTGGGAAGACCTGGACGATCTCCCTCTCTCTGAACTCGCGTATGTGCAGTTCGACGATCATCCAGCCCTCGCGTCGGATGACCTGGTCGAGGAGACCTTGCAGCGTCGCGTCATGCCTGGGCGAGGCACCTTCGAGCTCGAGCGTTTCTGCGCGCGAATCCGCGCCAAGGGATATACGGGCCCAGTGAGCTGCGAAATCCTCTCGGCCATCACGCGCGAGGCCGACATCGACGTGGTCACGAGACAGATCTTCCAAACGAGTACCCCGTTCTGGACCTGAACGATGAGCGGGCGACGCGCGGCCGCGTTTGATCAACGCGAGCTCCCGAGGCTCCCCGCGACGCGCAGGAGGCCTATACTCTCGATTCGATGAGCGCGCCCTCGGTCCACTACAGCCCTTTCGACCCCACCATCTTCGAGGACCCCTACCCGATCTACGAACAGATGCGGCGAGAGAGCCCGGTCCACTATGTGGAGGAGTTCGACTGCTGGGCCTTCGCCGCGTTCGAAGAGGTGTGGACGGCATGCCAGTCCCCCGAGCTGTTCACCTCGGAGAAAGGGACAACCGCAGGCCATGTGTTCCAGGAGGTCGTCGACGTCTTCCCCGCGCTGGACATGATGGACCCCCCGCGACACACGCAGCACCGGGGCCTCATCAGCGCCCGGTTCCTCCCCGGCTTCGTCAAACGCTTCGAACCCGACTTCAGGGCGATCGTGCGCGACAGGCTCGAGATCAGCCGTGAAACCGGACGACTCGACGTCGTGAGAGACCTGGGCAGTCACCTCTCAACGCTCGCGATCTGTCGCATCCTGGACCTGCCGAAGGAAGATGGCGAGATGCTCCGCAGCTGGGTAGACGCGGTCTTCTACCGAGAGCCGGGGGCGCTCGGCATTACTCCGGCGGGCATCGAAGGTTTCGCGCGGCTGGACGACTACTGTCTCGACCTCGTCCGCTCGCGCAGGGCGAGCGGTGGGCCAGACGACGACGTGCTGGGTCGCTACCTCGGCGGACGTATCGATGGTGCCGGCATGACGGACGCAACCGTCGCATCGCTCATGAAGGAGTTGATCGTAGCGGGCACCGAGACGCTCCCCAAGATGCTCGCAGCGACGCTCCTGCGCCTGGGTGAGCGCCCGGACGTGCGGCGCGAGGTCATCGCGGAGCCCGGGTTGATGTTACAGGCCTTCATGGAGACGGTGCGTTACGACATGCCGACCCAGTTCATGGCGCGCGTCACCACCCGGGAGGTCGAGCTCCGCGGAGAGACCATCCGCGAGGGACAGCCCGTACTGCTCCTCTATGCCAGCGCGAGCCGCGATGCCACGGAATTCGCAAACCCCGATACGTGGGACCTCCACCGAAGCGCGCCCCGAACCGTCGGGTTTGGCCACGGTACGCACGCGTGCCTCGGTCGACACGTGGCGCGGCTGGAGGCGCGGGTCGCGCTTGAGGAGGTGCTCGCGGCAATGCCGGAGTACGCGGTCGACCTCGACGCAGCCGAGCGCCTGTACACTGAATATGTACAGGGATTCGCCTCCCTCCCGATCGAGTTCGCGCCCTACTGACCGCTCGGGTCGTTCCAACGCAACGCCCCACCGATGCGAGGAGGAGAGATCGCATGGCGCACCGAGAGTCCGAGACGAGACACCGCCCCAACCAAAATGCAAAAGGGTCTCCGACCGGCGCCCCTGCGACACCCGAAGCGGGTGTGGATCACACTGAAAAACGCTCGACGTCGTCTCCCAGCGCCATCGCAGAAGCCGCGCACTACTGCCCCGGCTGCAGCACGCGCCTGATCTCACGGGGCTGCAAGCAGCGCTGTGTGCGATGCGGATATTACGACGACTGCGGAAACCTCCTCTAGCCCACGCCGCCGCAGCCAGCGCTCGTGCTTGACCGGAGACGACGATGTCATCCCCCCCGGAGTCCCTCCCCGAAGATCGCGTCATCTCCTTTGATTTCCGACTGGACCCTCGTATTCCACACGATCCGTGGAGCTTGTTTCACGGCGCGAACGCGCTCCCCGAGGTCTTCTGGTCTCCAGACCTGGGCGGGCACTGGGTCCTGGCCCGCGCCGAGCTTATCGCCGAGGCGTGGTCGCGCCCGGACCTGTTCTCCAGCCAGAGTGTGAGCATCCCCCGGATCGAGGACCCCTTCCGGCTCATCCCAAACAACCTCGACCCGCCGGAACATCGGCCCTACCAGCAGATCTTCACGCGGCAGATGTTCGCGCCGCGGATCATCCAGGCCCTCTCCCACGATTTCCGCGCGATGACGCGAGAGCGGATCGACAGCTTCTGCGGTCGCGGCGCGTGCGATTTCAATGCCGAGTACGCCCAACCCCTCCCCGTCCAGATCTTCCTGCGGATGATCGGGGTCCCCACCAGCCGACGCAGCGAGTTCGACGCGTCGATCGAGCGCGTATTCCGCGGGACGACCCCCGAGCTCGTCTATCAGGGAATGACGGAGGTCGCCGCGCTCCTTGACGATTGGCTCGACGAGGAGATGGCCGATCGCCACGCCTCCCGAGAAGCGCACATGCTCGAGGCGATGCTCACCGCCGAGGTCGATGGCCGCCTGCTGGAGAAGGAAGAACTCTCGAGCATGGCGACGATGCTCATGCTCGGCGGGCTCGACACCGTCACCTCCGCGACGCTCCACCAGGTCGTCTTCCTCGCGACCCACCCTCGGCACCGACAACAGCTGATCGATACACCTGAACGGATCCCGAACGCGGTCGAAGAACTCTTGCGGCGCTTCAGCGCACCGAACATCGGTCGCATCGCAGCCCGCGACTTCGAGTTCCATGGGGTGTCGATTCGCGAGGGCGACCTCGTGCTCCTCTCGACGCCGATCGCAGGCCTCGACGAGAGTCGCTTCAAAGACGCCCTGACCGTCGACTTCGAGCGCCAGGGGCTCCAGCGCGACTCGCTGGCATTTGGCACGGGTGTTCACATGTGCAGCGGTCACCACCTCGCGCGCGCAGAGCTTCGCATCACCCTGGAGGAGCTGCTCCCACGCCTCCCTGGACTCCGGCTCGCAGATCACGCGACCCTCGAGTACGCCTCCGGCGGCAACGTCGTAATCTCTGGCCCGGTGCCGCTGGAGTGGGACACCTGAGGCTCATCGCCGCCAGAGAACCCCGCCGCCCGACATTCGCAGCGTCCTCGAACGGTCAGGCGCTCCCAGCCTCGATCGCCTGCAACATGGGCTGCGTGCCCCCGCCATCAACCAACCAGTCGACTCCCGTGACGAAGCTCGCCTCTTCCGAACAGAGAAACGCGACCACGGCAGCGATCTCCTCCGGGCGTCCAGAGCGGCCAAGCGCCGCCATCGCGAGCATCGCGTCGATCGCCGGCTGGCCTGCCCGCTCGGAGTCGCCCATGGGGGTGTCGATGAGGGCCGGCGACACCGAGACGATACGAGCGCCGCGCGCGCCCCACGCAGCAGCTTGCGCGATCACGAGCCGGTGAACGCCAAACTTGGAGACGGTATAGGCCATTGTCGGCTCTTCCCAGGCTTCCGGGACGAGCTCCCGCAGCTTCGCGACGAAGCCGACTGCCAGAGGGTCGGCCAGGTGCTGTGTGATCGCCGGGGTCGTCTGCGGCGCGAAGACGTGCCCCGCCTGAGACGCCAGGACCACCACGGCCGTCCCTTCCTGTGCAAAGGGCAGCAGGTCGCGAAGCAAGTGCGCCGAAGCAACGAGGTTAAGGGCGATGATCAGGTCTGACTCCGCCTGGGTCCCGCTGACGCCGGCGGCGTGAACCAACGTCCGGAGAGCCCCCGCCGACTCGACGCGCGCGCGCAGCGCCTGACGGGTCGCAGCGTCTGTGAGATCTCCCGACAACGTGTCGACCCGCGCACCCGCGGCCTCGAGCTCCTTCGCCGTCGCCTCGAGCGCCTCGGGGTTCAGGTCAACAAGGAGCAACGGCCCGGTCCCCATCAGACGTTCCGCACAACAGCGGCCGATCCCGCGAGCCGCACCCGTAATCACATGGAGAGCCGAATCCATCATGTCGATCCATTCTTCAGGCTGGGCTCATCGGACGAACGAAACCAGCACGCCCGAGGAGCACAAGAGGGTGACGCGGAGATGGCGCTCGCAAGAACGCCACCGCCTCGATCGCGCGAGGATACCCCGCCACCGCGCGCCGGGGCTACGCCGGAGAATGGCCCGGCCGGGACCCGCCAGTGCGGCCGGCCCGCAACCTCACAGAGCGGTGTATCCTCTCACGACCTGTACACCACCGCCGTCCCCCGGCGAGCCATTCGGACATCGGCATGGCAACGGAATACCGAAAACGAATCTACGACTCCTATGTCACGAATGGGCAGGCCGGTGTCAGAGACCAGGCCGTGCTCGCGTCGCGAGCGAGTCCAATCCGCGACCTGATCCGCCGCCACTTCCCGGCAGAGCACGACCTCGTCGGTATCGACCTCGGCTGCGGCTACGGCGCGATGCTCCACTTCGCACACGAAGCGGGCTATCGCGGGCTCCGCGGCGTCGACCAGTCCCAGGAGCAAGTGGACCTCGCGCAGGAGCTGGGGGTCGAAGAGGTTGCATGCGGGGGCCTGATGGAGACACTCGCGGGGCTGCCGGACGCCTCCCAGGACCTCGTCCTCGCTTTCGACGTTCTGGAGCACATGACACGCGATGAGCTCATCCCGTTCGTGGATGAGGTCGAGCGCGTGCTGCGACCGGGAGGTCGCTGGCTGCTCAAGGTCCCAAACGCGGAGTCCCCGCTGTTTGGTCGCGTCAGGTACGGCGACCTTACACACGAGCTCGCCTTTACGCGCGAATCCGTTTCCGCGTTGCTTCGCGCCTCGGGCTTTTCGCAGGTCGAAAGCTTCGAGTGGGGCCCGCGGCCAGACAGCCTCCGCGGCTTCGCTCGTTGGCTCGTGTGGCAGGGGATCCGAGCGGGCCTCCGCGTCTGGCTCGCGGCAGAGTCCGGAGACGCCGGAGGACGAGCCGTCTTTACCCAGACGCTCGTCGCCGTCGCCATCAAGCGTTGAACGGGTCGGGCCTGCCCCTGCCAGGGCAGGTCCACCGACGGCCCAAACCGGCCAACGAGGCCGTCCGCGTCACGCTGGAACCCAGTCGGTCTTTCGTGCAATATGACCAAACCGTCGGTGGCGGGGTTCTTGTCGCGCCCCGCCCGCAACGCTGAGAGGAACACCATGTCATCTGATCGCCTCGCTTCGTTCGCTGTCATTGGAGCCGGTATGTCCGGCCTCCTCGCCGCCATCAAGCTGCAGGAGGCTGGCCACGCCTTCACCGTCTTCGAAAAGGCAGATCGCGTCGGTGGCACATGGCGAGAGAACACCTACCCGGGGATCGCCTGCGACGTCCCCAGCCACCTCTACTCCTATTCATTCGATCTCAACCCGAACTGGCGCTACATGGCGTCGCCCGGTGATGAAATCCAGGCCTACTTCGAGGATGTTTCCAAGCGCTACGAAATCGACCAGCACATCCGCTTCAGCGACCCGGTGACCCGACTGGAGTGGCTCGGTGATGCCTGGGAAGTAGAGAGCCAATCTGGATTCATCGGTCGCTTCGACTGGGTCATTGGTGCCACCGGCATCCTCCATCACCCGAAGCGCCCGGAGATCGATGGGCTCGATGACTTCGCTGGCCCCCTCTTCCACTCCGCGCAGTGGGATCACTCCGTGCCGCTCGACGGCAAGCGTGTCGGCGTCATCGGCAATGGCAGCAGTGGCGTCCAGATCACAGGCGCTCTCGCACCCCGCACGAAGCAGTTCAAGCTCTTCCAACGGACCGCGCAATGGGTCGTCCCCGTAGAGCAGGTTGAATACACGGAAGAGCAGAGGGAACAGTTCCGTAACGACCCGAGTGCTCTTCACGCAATGCATGACGAGCTGGACAAGGCCTTCCACGCAGGCTTCGCCACACAGGTCCTCGACGGCAACAGCGACATCTTCGACGGTATGGCGCAAGCCTGTAACACCCACCTCGATGAGCACGTTTCCGACACGAACCTCCGAGAGAAGCTACGCCCCGACTACACACCCGCCTGCAAGCGGCTCGTCATCTCCCACAACTTCTACAACTCAATCCAGCTCCCACAATCCGAACTCGTCACGGAAGGTATCCAGCGGATTGAGGCCGGGGGAGTACGCACGACCGACGGGACGCTCCACGAGTTGGACATCATCGTTTGCGCCACAGGATTCCATGTAGACGCGTTCGTACGACCGATGACCGTCCGGGGCCTCGACGGCGTGCTGCTCGACGATGTATGGGCGGAGCGCCCGTCTGCCTATATGTCCGTAGGGATCCCGGGCTTCCCGAACTTCCTGATGATCAATGGGCCAAACAGCCCGGTCGGTAACTTTTCGCTGATCCGAACCGCCGAGATGCAGTTCGCCTACCTCATGAAGCTCGTCGAGCACGTCCAGCAGACCGGTCAGAAATATGCGGTCCCCAGCGAGGACGCGGCAAAGCGATTCGAAGAGGAGAGGACCGAAGCCGCCGGCAAGACGGTCTGGGCAACGGGCTGCAAGAGTTGGTACCTCGACGACCGAGGAGTTCCGTTCGTCTGGCCATTCCCCTTCAACCGCTTCACGGAAGAGATGGAACAACCACGCCTCGACGACTACGCGCTGGGATAGAGCGCAGCGCGGCTCAGCCGCCCGCCCCCACCCCGAGAGGTCCAGAGGCGCTCGCGACGGCTGGCTCCGAGAGCGGAGGAATGGCCAACGTCTCACGTACCGTTTCGAGCGGCAGAACGAACAGCGCGTCCCAGTCTTGTGCGATCAAGCATTCTGCGGCCTTCGATCGTGTCCAACCCCGCCGAAACGCCCGCAGCTTGCTGAAGTCACCCCGAAATCCCGCGGCGATCGACTGCACCCCAGCCGCCATGTAGTGCGCGCGGTAGCCATTCTGACGCCCGGTGAACGCAAGGATGCTGAGTTCACCCTCCTCATCCGTGTCATATCCAAGCAGCACGTGCCACACATCATGCAGGTGGCGATAGCGGTCGTGAACGAGACGGCCGAGCGCAGAGCCATGATCGGTCAGCTCCGACGGGCGTCCGAGCGCCTCTTCGAGGAGCTGCTCGAACTGCTCCGGATAGATCTCCCTCTCATCAGCAAACCGAACGTACTCGCGCCCGAGCGTACCCTCCGGTAGCCCACGCAGCCGAGACCGGTTCGTCACGACGGAGAAGAGGCTCGCCCCCTCCGCGAGCACGGAGCGGCCATGCTCACTCGCCCGCATGCTCGCGATCATCGTCGCCTCACCGCGACCGAGGATGGCTGACATCGCGTCGAAGAACCGGATGCCCGCGTGGACATCTTTGTCTTTTTGCCGAAGCTCACGAAAACTCGCGAACAAACGCGTCCACTTTCCCATCGGTTGTCGCCTCCAATTGTCGACGCAGCCCACGCCTGCCCGACGCACAGCCTACCCGAGGGATACTCCCGCTGTCTGATTTCTTCGCGACACCCGGCCGACTCGGGGCGCGAATGGACCCACCCAAACCCACTCCAGCGTGCGTCCGAGGTCACCGCCAACGAGGAATTCGCGCAACTCCCTGATGCAACGGCGATTCGCGCGTCGAACGCGCTAGACGAGGTACGTCAGGTTCATGATCTTGTGATCGTTGTCGACGAGAATCACCTTCTTCTTCGCGATCCGGGGGACGCCGTCTTCACTGACCAGTTCATGCCGGGTGCGTCCAGCCACGACGTCCATGCGCCCTCGTCGATGCGCAGAGAGGTTGAAGGTGCTGTAGACGACGAGGCGCCCTTCTCCCGCGACCGACTCGAGTTCGATGTTCGAGACGACGCGAGACAAACGAGACTTCGGGTCCTGCGCATAGTGCGCGCCACTCTTCAGCCGCCCGACACGATCCTCGAGCCCGACGCGATCTTCGTTGACGAGCGAGACATGACGTCTGACATCGAGATCGTCCTCATTGCACGGGATCCAATAGTGCGCATCCTGCGCCCACATCCCGAGCCAGTCGTCATAGGCATGAGAATCCATCAAGCGCGCCTCGCGATAGAGGAACTGGCGTGTTTCCGCGTAGTCGAGCATACGATGCCTCTCTTTAGGCGCGAACCTGATCGGATGCAGGGCGAGCCGGTTCGGCGTCGCGCCCACCCTTCATGACTTGCTTCCAGTAGCTGAGGATGGCTCGGTTGCTTAGCTCGCTCGTGATCTGCCCCACAGTGCTGCCATCCTCTTCAAGGCGCTCCTGCCCCACCCCGCGCGCGATGGAAACCCACGGATCGATGTCTGCACGCAGCCCCTCGGTCACTCGCTCGAACACCTCGAGATCGTCGGTCGCGCCCCCCCCTGCGGGGCCATAGAAGGACTCATGCCGCCGAAGGCGGTCTTCGTTCACCTCACTGGGGACGCCGCCCAGCAAGGTGGGGTAGATGAAGACTTCCGTCTCATCGACAGAGACCGGACGGATCACGCGGAGCTGAGAGGCGATGACCACGAGGTTCGGAAAGATCGCGACGTGGCCAGCCCCGTGCGCGAGGACCTCGTGCGCCCGCTCTGGACCGTGGGCATCTACCAGGTCGTCGTAGTACTCCCGCGACCAACCTGTGGACGTTTTCATTTGTTCGATCGCGGCCTCGCCATAGCCGACCGGAGACATGTCCCAAGCCACGTGCCCGTTGCCAACGCTGCGAACGAGCGCGGGCGAGGTCCCCGTCGCGATCCTTGCTCCGTCGACGCCCGTCCGCTCCTTGACGATCTGGAAATAGCTCCGATGCAGGAAAGTGATGTGATAGCCGTCCACGCTGTTCTCAAACTGAAGCTTCCAGTTCCCGGGGTAGCCATACTTGTGTACACCCGACGTGACCTCGATCTCGCCACGCGGAGAGAGATCAGAAGCAAAGTCGATCTCGGCGCGGACCCGGGGACCGAGGTACTCCTCCAGCGACGACCCCGCGGGCGAGAGGCTCGCAAACACGAAGCCGCGATAGGACGAGCAGCGAGGGACCGCCCGCAGGCCATACGCCGCGACGTCAAAGTCGTCCCCATATTGTTCGGGGTGGGGTACCCCCGCGAGCTCACCCGTGTTCCGGAACGTCCAACCGTGGTAAGCGCAGGTGAAGTGACGGCTGTTTCCGCGTTCATAGGGGCAAAGCAACGTTGCCCGATGGGTGCAGCGATTCATCAAGACGCGAACCGCACCATCCTCACCGCGCACGAGGATCACGGGCTTTCGGCCGATCTTGCAAGATCGATAGTCACCTTTTTCGGGGACCTCGCCCTCGTGACCGACGAACACCCAGCCCTGGTGGAAGACCCGCTCGATCTCCTCTTCGAAGATCACCGGATCGCTGTAGATGCTCCCGTGTACCCTCTCGGCCTCAACCAATGCGTCGTAATCCGGGGTCCCCACTCGCCTTCCCCTCTCTCACCGCCGCCGGTCCAGCCGACGTCATCCGGGGGCAGGAGCGCCCCGCTTCTCGATGGAACGAACGATCGGTGGCGATCGTATCACCCGCCTGCCCCACGTTGGAGCCTTGCACGCGCCACCCCCACACGGCGAGATTTTCTGTGGATACTCCACCAGTCGAGACACCTGCCCCACGCCCCTCAACAGGGAGGAGAGACAATGCCCCTAGATCTACACGAAGCCACCCCGCGGCCCGACTGGGTTCGTCGGATGATCAGCATGGGGGAGTCCGTCGGTGGGGCTCACCACCTCGTCCCACTCGACCCGGACGAGCTGATCCGCCTGGCGCGCAAGTCGACCGGGGGACTGAGCGACTTCGGCGACTGGGACGGCGACTGGCGGGGTCGACTCGAATCGCTGCTCTCGGCGATGGAGCAAACCGCCAACCTCCACGCCGTTGGGCGACTGATGGTGCGTCAAGAGGTGCTACGCGGGCTCCGCACGCGACTCCTGCTGGCTCGGACCTGGAATGACGACCCGTCCATCGCAGAGGAGGCCATCGAAGAGCCACTGATCATCACGGGACCCGGGCGATCGGGTACTTCCATCCTGTTCGAGTTGCTGTGCCTGGACCCGAGCGGCCACGGCCCCCTCGCCTGGGAATCGTCTCACCCCATCGCCTTCGCGCCCGAAGCGGAGCGGAAGGCCATGGCGGAGTGCGAGCAAGAGTTCTGGGAGGATGTCAATCCGATCATCGGCACCATCCACGAGCATCGGGCGGACCTGCCGGTCGAATGCATCGTCGTCCAGATCCCGTCGTTCAGCAGCGCATACTGGTGGATCGTCGCCAATATCCCCGGCTGGGTTCCCGACATGCAAGCGTCGATGCAGTACCACAAGGCGGTTCTCCAGACGCTCCAACACGGCCGCCCGCCCTTTACATGGATCCTCAAGACACCGATCTACCTGATGATGCTCGACCTGCTCTACGGCACGTTCCCCGATGCCTGGGTCGTCCGCACCCACCGGGACCCGCTCAAGACCGCTCCGAGCGGGGCAAGCACGATGGCCGCCTGTCGGTTCCAGCGCAGCGACCAAGTCGACCTCAGCTCGTTGACGCCGCCCGACGGGTCGGGCTCCGGCGGGACCCATGACCAGATGCTCGCGGTGGAGCAACGCATGAAGGCCGGCGAACTCCCAGACCGCTTCGTAGACGTTCACTTCTCCGACCTCATGGCGAACCCCGTCGAGACCGTCGCAACCGCCTATCAGCGAGTGGGACGCCCCTTCGACCCCGCACACGCGGACGCGATCGTGGAGTACCTCGCGCGCAAGCCCCGCGGGAGCAAAGGATCTCACCATTACCGACCCGAAGACTGGGGATTCGACCCGGACGCGATCCGAGCGGCCTCTCGTGCGTACATGGACGCGTTCTGCGTCTCCCCCGAAGACTGACTGATCCCGCGACGACTGCAGGCTCGTCTCGCCAATCGAGTTCCGGTAGCCTCGACAGCAAGCAAAATCGGGCCTCGTGTAGCCCCACCTCTCAGGAGAAAGACCGTGCGCACAGCCCTCTCGCTCGCGCTTGTTCTCGTGGCCATCATGCATTTGACGACCGCGTCGCCCGCGCGTGCCGACCCCCACCACGACGCCGGCCTCTGGTTCATGGCCGCCGCTCAAGGTCCGATTAGCAAAGAAAACCCGCGCCTCAGCCGCTGGCGCTGGTGGTTCGATGGCCACGCCCGATTCTTCGAAGACTCAGACGGATATGGCCAGAGCATCGTCAGGCCGGGCGTGGGCTATGCCATCAGCGACAAATCGACGCTCTGGGTCGGATACGGCTGGATCCGAACTTCTCCACCGAGCGGCAGTGACTTCGACGAGAACCGGATCTGGCAGCAGTGGACGACGTCCGCCTCGCTCGCCACGGCGACGCTGTCGTGGAGGAGCCGCCTCGAGCAACGCTTCGTCGAGGGCGGTGATGACGTCGGCTGGCGTTTTCGCCAGTTCGTCAAGCTGAGCCAACCGATCGCCTTCGACTCCCGCCTGCGCCTCGTGGGCTACGACGAGATCTTTTTCGGCCTCAACACCACGGACTGGGGAGCCCAAGGCGGGCTCGACCAGAACCGGCTGTTCGCCGGCCTCGGCTGGCAGGTTGAACAGGGCACGAACATCGAGGTCGGGTACCTCAATCAGTTCGTCCGCCGACAGGGCACCGAGGACTTGATGAACCACATCCTCTCGCTCAACCTGCTCCTGCGGTTCTAACGCTGGGCGTGCCTCTCGACACACTGACGATCGCCTCTGATAGGTTACGGCACCGGTGCTCCGGGTCGCGCCGATCGACCTGGAGGCAGACTGTTCATCATCTGCGTCTGACGGACAGGTCAGCAGGAGGGGGTTCGGAGCAATGAGCGCAGAAGCAACAGGGGCACCGGACACCACGACACGGTGGACGGACATGACAGCGGAGCTGAAGGCGGATCAAGCGCACCCGCAGAGCTGGTACGCGGTCGCTCTCTCCAGCGAGCTCGACGGCGAAGCGGTCATCGGGAAGGACTTCCTCACGACACGGGTCGCGATCTATCGCGACGAGACCGGCAAGCCCGTCACTCTCACTGCCCGCTGCCCGCATATGGGAGCCGACCTCTCACTCGGCGACGTCGTCGGCGATGATCTTCGCTGTCCCTATCACCATTTCTGCTTCGATCGCTCGGGCGATTGCACCTCGATCCCGACCGAGGGGCCGATCCCGACCGCGGCAAAGGTCTTCAGCTTTCCAACGGAAGAGCGCTACGGCCTGATCTGGGCGTTCAATGGCCCGACACCCCTCTTCGGACCGCCGCAGATTCGCGACTATGACGAGGACGACCTCCTCGTCAACGCACGTGCGACCCAGGTCTTCACCGTCGCCCCCTGGGTCAACGTCGCCAACACCGTCGACTTCATGCACCTGCGCTACGTGCATGGGATCTCATACGACTTCGACATGGACACCATCGAGTGGGTCGATGACTACCACATGGAGTACGCGTTCGAGCTCGACTCTCCTGACTTCGGGAAGATCGAACAGCGGATCCGCGTCTGCGGCCCCAACACCAGCACACACGTGACGGTCGCGGAGACCCGCAGCGCCGGTATCTTCACCTCGACTCCGATCGGCACGGTTTCTCAGAGCTACTACGTGGCCGCCGTCCCCAAGAGCAAACAGGCGCCCGCGGAGGATCTGCAGGCCCAGCTCGCGGAGCAGGAGGCGTTCGGCGACTCGCTGCTCGAAGACGACGCGCGCACCTTGACGGGCATTCGATTCCAGGTGGGAACGTTCATCCAGGAGGACCGGGCGTTCGCACGTTTCCTTCGCTGGGTCCACGGCTTACCTACCGCCCAGATCGAATAACACACTGGCGGAAAGGTATGCGGCAAAAATGCCGAACCCGCGCGCACCCAACGAGGTCTGGATCAATCCGCCACTTGGACCACCGCAACTCCGACACCGCCGACAAGGCGGTCCGCTCCGCGCCCGAGTTCCCGAGGACGCGTTACCAAGGCAGCAAGGCCAAGCTCATCCCCTGGCTCCGCGAGGTGTTCCAGCAACTCGACTTCGAGAGCGTTCTCGACGCCTTCGGGGGAACCGGGAGCGTCTCGCACATGCTCAAGCACGAGGGGAAGGCGGTGACGTACAACGACCTGCTCGCCGCCAACGCGACCTTTGCCCGAGGCTTGATCGAGAATGACTCCGTCACGCTCACGGAGCACCAGATCGAAACCCACCTCAGATTCGATGCATCGCGCCCCGAACCTGGCTTCATCAGCGACACGTTCCAGGGCATCTACTACACCGACGAAGAGAATGAATGGCTGGACGAAGCGCTACGGAGGCTCCTGGCCGTTTCGCCGGACCGCTTCGATTATGCGCTCCTATTCTTCGCGATCGCCCAGGCCTGCATCATCAAGCGCCCGTACAACCTGTTCCACCGCAAGAACCTCTACCTCCGACTCGCGAAGGTCGAGCGGAGCTTCGGGAACAAGGTCGCCTGGGACAAACCATTCCCTGCGTGGGCGGCCGCCTTCGCTCGGGAGGCGAACGGCGCGGTGTTCGAGGGGCGACACCCAGCCAACGTGATCAACGGCGACGCATGCGACATCGAGGGGCCGTTCGACCTCGTCTACATGGACCCGCCCTACCTCTCAAAGCGCGGCAACGGGGTCGACTATCGGCAGTTCTACCACTTCCTCGAGGGGCTCGCCCATCACTCGGATTGGCCCGACCTCATCGACTGGAACTCAAAGAATCGCCGCTTCCACAAGCAGCCCAACGACTGGTCTCACCCGCAACGAGTCCTCGTCAAATTCGAAGAGGTGTTCGACCGACACCGACGAAGCACTCTCGCGGTCTCCTACCGGGACGACGGTACCCCGTCGATCGAAGAACTGAGGCGCCTGCTCCAGCGTCACAAGAACCGAGTCCGCGTGATCGAGTACGGCACGTATCACTACGCGCTCTCCACGAACGCAAAGTCGAAGGAGGTCGTCCTACTCGCTGAAGACTAGCCGCACCCCGAGCGGCTCACTCGTCGCCCCTGGCGCGGGCCGAGCCCCAACGTCACTCAGGCTCGGGTTCCACTTGCGCAATGACGATCGACGCAATGAACAGCCCCGCCAGGCACACCAAACAGAGCCACGCTGCGGCGCGATAGCTCCCCACCCAGTCCGCGCTCAGGCTAAAGAGGACCGGGCCGATCGCGCTGGCAAAGACCGTCACGGAGGCGTTCAGGCCGCTGACCTCTCCAAGGTGAGCGGGCCCAAAGAAACGGACGAAGGACAAGTTCGAGAGGACTCCCCAAAGCCCCCCGCCCGCCCCGAAGCCAATGACCAGCAGCGCGTAGCCCCACGGATCATCGAGCCTCAAAAGCCCCGAGGCCCCGACCATGAAT
>Ga0315331_10000155_pt1 | contig 41925 bp, 26 predicted proteins | sample M160m34915metaG_FD_203456 | JGI IMG/M metagenome (GOLD analysis project Ga0315331, IMG submission 203456) | Ammonia-oxidizing marine archaeal communities from Monterey Bay, California, United States - M1 60m 34915 | ecosystem: Environmental > Aquatic > Marine > Intertidal zone | place: USA...
CGATCAGCAGTCTTGTGGGCTGCAATGGCATGCCGGATGACGGCATACAGTTCATGCAGGTATCTGAATCGCAGCCGATCACGATTGATGATTTTTCGACTCTGGTCTTTTCTGATCCAGAGGGTAAGGAAGTTAAATTATCCGACATCATGACGGAGGATTACTTAGTGCTGGTGATCACACGTGGTTGGTATGGAGGAGTTTGTTTTTACTGTGCCTCACAGACATCTCGGTGGGCAAGAAGATTTGAGGAACTGGAACCGTACAATGCGCAGCTAGCCGTGATCTTTCCGACGGAGTCTGTGGAGGAGGCGGTAAAGATTGATGAATTGGAGAAGAGGATCAGAAAGGGGACGATTCCAAATGAAGATATCCCTTACCCGATTTTGCTGGACATCAATTTATCTTCGGTGGATCAACTTGGGATTCGGTCAGACTTGGCTAAACCTTCGACCTATATCATTGATCGTGAGGGACGTGTTCGGTTTGCATACGTGGGCGAATCGATTGCTGATCGCCCAACGGTTGATTCAATTCTGAAGCAACTCTCCAAGCTCAGCGATTAATTGCGATGAAGGTTTGTGCATGTCAACCGAGCGAATGATTCAGCAGTCAACGCAGTTCATTGACAAGTGCGTCGACTTGAATTTGGTGTCTGCTCAGGACGCTGAAATGCTGCGTACGCCGATTGGTGAGGAAGGACATGTTGTGGCGCAGGATGCCTTGCAACGGGGCCTGTTGACACCTTCGGATATCGAAATTGTCCAATCTTTATTGCGTCCGCTCGAGGTGGTGCCGGGGTACGAGATTCTTGATTTCGTGGGACGTGGCGGCATGGGAGTGGTTTACCGTGCACGCCAGCTGAACCTTGAACGCGTGGTTGCGCTGAAAACGGTGCTCGCGAGCAGCGTAGGTGCCCCCAATACGGCCGCCAGATTTGAGCTTGAAGCAAAAGCACTGGCCCGATTGCAGCATCCTAATATTGTGCAGGCTCTGGACTTCGGGAAGCATGAAGGCCGGTTCTATTTTGCGATGGAATTCATTTCAGGGCCTAGCTGTGAACAGTTGGTTGCCTCGGGGTTTGGGCTGCCTAAAAGTCAAGTGTGGCAGATCGTGCGTCAAGTTGCGTCCGGGCTTTTGCATGCTTCTCGCCAAGGTCTGATCCATCGTGATATCAAGCCCGCCAATTTGCTTTTGATGCCTGCACCCGAAGGAGCGGTGGCGGCTACCGTGAGCAATGGGATTGTGAAGATCACCGACTTCGGTTTGGCGATGTTCACAGACCATGCCCAACAGGACAACAGACTGACAACTGCCGACAAGATCATTGGCAGTCCAGCATTTATGTCTCCGGAACAATTTAGTGGCGGAGAACTTGATTTTCGAGCCGATATGTATTCGTTGGGAGCGACGGCATGGAATCTGCTTTTCGGTGAAATTCCTTTCAAAGGTGCCAGTATTGGTGCCCTTTACAAGCAGAAACAGAATCCCAGTGAGATTGTGAAAAACCTTTCCACTAGCCTGACTGACAGCCAATGGCGGTTGTTGATGGGGTTGCTGGATCCCGACCGCGAACGGCGGCCGCCGTCATATGAAATGTTGATTGATGCGATTGATCAATTGGATGTAGGTGAAATAACTAGCCAGACAGCAGAGTTTTCGCTGGGTTCCGTTGTTGCAAACGTACCCGCCATCAGTGAAGAGCCGACGGTTGAACGAGATCGAGAAACCGAAGAGCAGAGCAACCCCGCGCACTTACCGACGACTGAGTATCCCAAACCTGCCAGGACGGAATTAGTCACGGGCGCGGTTACAGGGGGAATTGACGTTGGTGAGGAACAGGGTCAACCCAGTCAGGAGCTGTCGTCTGTTAAAGAAAACAGTGGGAGTGATACCGCTCCGCGGAATCGACGTGTGTTGCTCGGCTTGGTGATCCTGTTTGCGCTCTTGGTTTTGGTTGGGGGAATCAAGTGGTCGCGGATGCCAACCAGAGGGCCGCGTGAACTGAACCGAGTCATCTCAAATGAGCCGTTGTATGATGGGAAATCGCTTACGGGTTGGGGGATAGACGGAAGCATGGATGGAGCTTGGAATACTGTCGAAGCGCCGGACAGTTCTGAGGCGATTGCCTGTACGGAAAACAATGGGGCGATTACTCGTCGATTGCCAAAAGCAGATTTTTTTCGCGTCAGTCTATTCGTCTGGGTGCAGGACGGCGGTGGCGTCGTTGATATCGACTTTGCTAACGATTTCGTTCAGCCAGCCGACGTGCGGGGAACCTTGCGATTTGATTCCGGTGAAGCAATTCTGGGTACAAAAACGGGTGATTATGATGAGGTCTCAGTCTACAATCGGGTGTCTCTGCCGTCAGGATTTTCGGAACGCTACCACGTGGTGTACATCGAACGGCAGAAAACCGACTGGTATATCTTTCTTGAACAGGATCTGATCGGAACGATACCCATCTCACAGCTTCCCGAAAGTAGTGCGATTCGAGTCGTGGTGCATGGAAGTGATCTTGATGACGGTTCGGAGACTGCTCGCGGGTGGGATACTGTCCCCCGTGTCTTCTTCTCGGATTTTCAGTTGAGCAAGTTGGCTGAAAAAATGAGTTCGGATGGGCCTGAATAGTTTTTGCACGCATCGACACAAGGCTTGTTTTAAATGACAATCTCGTCACTCGGGGTGTTCGTCATGGTGCCGGTTGAGTTTGGCTGACGCGTGTTTTGTTGTTGAAATTCCGAACGTGGGTTGAGGTTGCTGATGGGTATTGTTGCGTGGGCAGTTTTTGGTTTGGTCGCTGGCGCAATTGCCAGGATGCTTGTGCCCGGTAGTGGTGCAGGAGGGCTCGTAGTGACCAGCATGCTTGGCGTGGTCGGGGCTGTCATTGGTGGGTTTATCGGGACCCAACTCGGATTTGGTGAGGTGGATGGTTTTGACATCCGCAGTTTCTTGATTGCTATCGGGGGCGCTGTCGTGTTGTTGGCTGGGTACCGCATGCTCCGTCGCGGCTGAGCATTCAGCAGGCTGAACATCAAGCAAGCTGAGCAGAAATATCGATTGAGCAGAGGCATTGCCCGCCGCGGGCTTGTCCTTATTGCACATGCACGCGGCCATGTGCCACCCTCTTCGTCTGCACTGGTTTCTGCGCACTGGTTTTCTGTCCGCGAGTTCCAGTGCATGAGAGCTGTCATTGTGTCGAGGGTGTAGCAGGGTTTTGGTATCGATAGGTAAGTTGGTGAAATGGAACCTGTTGCGTTGGGTTGCCGACCGCCAGAAAACGCCCCGGCCGAACTGCAGTCAGCAGAATGCTGTTGCGCAGGCGACACGCACTGTTTGGGTGATGCTCGCGTCTGCTGCCTCATCTGCAATTCGATGGGCCTGGAGGTCTTTTCCGTCGATCACTTCTTTGTTGGCACGAGTGGTGAGCGCGTGGTAGATGTCCAAGTTGATGAAATGCGTGATCATCCGGACAGAGCGATCAGAAAGAAGGAATGGTGCTCCAGCGGCGTAGTGACTGCGGAAATCCTCAAAGTGACCAACAACTGGACGATTGGGTGTAGGGTCCGAGGCTCCGATGATCCGAGCAGCAGCTGCATTGGTGTCATGAAGGAAGCCATGCCCTATCGAGCGCCCAAGCGTCCATCACGCTCGCCAACCATGAATGTATGGCTCAATCCATCAAGGATATCACGAAAGCGGTGGCGACTGTTGCCGTAAAAGAGTCCATGGCCATGGTACGAATCGTCGTGGCAGTCATTGCAGCGCCCACGCAAAAAAAAGTTTCCGTCACTTGCCCCACTCCAGCACTTGGTCTTTGACGACCAGCTATTCGCTGCAACTCGTTCAGGCAAGTTACAGAACCGCAGTCGATACCGACAAAATGAGGATGGTGGTCTTCTTTACCTGTATGTCCGTTTGTGGCTTCGAAACGCCAGACGTGATCTCGTGGCCCGGTTCTCCTTCACAGGCCAGCCTCGGTCAAGTCATTCAGATTACAGACGACCGTGGCTTTGTCGATGCCATTGGCTGCTGAGGCATCAGCACCATCGGCGTGGGTTAGTGGTGAGCTTCTTTCTTACACCCGCAACAATGTTGCCGGACTTGCAGGAGTGACTCGCCAGCCCGGATTCGATCCCGAGTGGACTTAACGTCAGTTGGAAGTTGGACTGGGTTGCTCATGGCGTATGCTTGGGTGGTTCACCGCGATTGGCCTTCGCGCTCAAAACGTAGTGGATTCAAGTCGTTTTTCAGTCGCTTTTGGTGCCCCCCCACTCGGGGCGCTACGCTATGTTGCCCCACTTGCAAGCGAATTGCAATAGCTTACGATTTGCCCCAGCATTTCATTTTTTTTGGTGCGTGCCAATCACGGTATTACACCGCGCGGCCATCGTTTCTTTTATGGGCCAAGCATGACGATCGAAATTTTGCTCGTCGTTTATTGTTGTGCGATTGTCCTCGCGTCCACTGCAGGGGGACGCCTGCCTCGTTTGATCAAGATGACTCATCTCAAGACACAGTTCTTAATGAGTTTTGTGGGCGGGTTGATGTTAGGGATCGCTCTCCTGCACTTGATGCCTCATGCAGTCGATACGCTGGGTTCCGCATCAAAAGCCGGCGCCGCTGCGCTGGTGGGGGTTTTGACCATGTTCCTTTTGATGCGGGCATTCCATCCGCCCCATGATCACAGTGGACATAGTGACAGTGGACATAGTGACAGTGGACACGGTGACAGTGGACACGGTGACAGTGGAGCTGCTCGCAGTGAAGATGGTGACAGTGAGGATGGTGACATTGGAGGCTTGGGGCAATGTACTCACGATCATTCCAGCCAAGAACCGCCTCGCCGCATCGGATGGATTGGAATGCTGTTCGGGCTTGGGTTGCATACGATGATCGATGGTGTTGCTCTAGCGGCCAGTGCGGTGGCAGATGCTGAACATGGAGCGGTATTAGGGTTGGCCGGAATTGGGACCTTTTTAGCGGTCGCGCTGCACAAGCCATTGGATGCATTCGCCATCACGTCCACGATGAAGGCCAGCGGGTGGTCAGTTGGTTACCAGAACCTCGTTAACTTTCTGTTTTCGCTCGCTTGTCCCCTCGGTGCCCTGCTCTTTTATTTCGGTTTTACCCAAGTCAGCGATAGTGGATGGTGGTTAGGTTGTGGCTTGGCACTCTCTGCCGGCTTCTTTGTGTGTATCTCGTTATCGGACCTGCTTCCTGAAGTCGCGTTTCATGACCATGATCGAGGGAAGCTTACGGCAGCCTTGTTCTTGGGGGTTGCCTTGGCCGTCGGAGTTGAGAACTTGCCGGGGCATTCTCACAATCACTCGGGTACCCATGAGCATCAAGCTTCCGAAAAACCTGCGGATCGGCAGTCACCAGAGCATGACCATTTAGAGCATGACCATTCAGAGCATGACCACTAACGCCACGCTTCGCTAGCCACGACTTTGCTGTTGGGTAAAGCTTGGCAAGACCCGTCTTGCTGACGTCAAGTTGCTAAGTGGCCTCCCCAGTGACGCATGTGAACGCTGCAACAGCACGTTACAATCTGGGCAAAGAGATTCGAGCAAGCGAATAAGGTGGAGTGTAAATATGTCCCGATCACTTGATTTGTGTCGTTCCCAGCGGAAGTGTTGGTTTTCCCTGATCGTGGTGTTGGCTATGGTGTTGACGACTGGGGCCCGCAGCACCGCTGAAGATTGGCCGCAGTTGCTTGGCAGCGGCTTACGTTCTGGGGACGCTGCTGATTTTGCAGTGGACGAAGCATTGGGGCTCCTTGTGTCGGTGCCAATGTCGGACGCTATTCTTGCGTCTCCGGTGGTCTCTGGGGATCGCGTTTATGTGCTGGATGGTTCGGGGGTGTTGGCCTGCATCGACATTGCAACAGGCGAGAAGCAATGGCAGTTCAATACTGAAGGTGGGAAAGGAAATTGCAATAACGTGGCTTCGCCGTGCGTGATTGATGGCTATGTTCACATCGGAACCATGGCAGGTTTCTATTACGTATTGGATTGCAGCGATGGAAATCTGGTCCGTCGTGTGGATTGTGGTGAGCCTATCTTTGCGGCTCCAGTGGCGGGTGATGGCCGAGTCTATTTCGCGACATTGGGTGCGCGGTTGTACTGTTTACAGCCAGATGGCGTTTCCAATTGGTCGTGGGATTTTGTTCGGGAGGTGATTGGTTTTGACGGGGACCGTTGGAAAGGAGACGAATGGCTGGCTTTTCGTGGAGACCGAGTCACGTGGCGGGATCATTTCGTCTGTTCTCGTGAAATTTGCCTCATGGGTAAAACTGTCGTCATGCCCGCGGGGGGTAGGACAGTCTTCATTAGTGATGGGGGGGCGACTGCTACTTTGCAGCATGTGGGCGAAGTGCCGGATTATGTGGGCAAGGAATATCCAGCGACCTTTGGTCAAAGCGCGGATGAAAATGGTCGTGTATTTGTGCAATGGCACCGTCGAGACAATGCCGGTCGCGTTGAGGTCATGAAGCTTGAGGATGGTGAGCTCACTACCCAAGTGGTTCCTGGCACTGAAACTTCGATTGATAAGCCGGGGCTGTTAAGCTTTGCCTCGGTCAGTATTCGCGGTGACGATGTCTACCGCGTCAGGCCGGAACAGGGTGCTGGATTAAGTCGCCACTCGTTGGTTACCGGTGAGACGGAGTTACTTTGTGAGGAGGCCGCGATTTGCCCACCGGTGTTGACTCGACAACATGCGATCTACGGTGGGCTCAATGGAACGCTGTATGTGGTGCCACTGAATGGGGGAGAAACCCGAGAATACAGAACAGCGTTTGGGGCAGCGATCAGTGCTGCTGTCGCTGTCGCGAGTGATCGGGTGTTTGTCCCGTGCGAGGATGGCTATCTCTACATTCTGGGGCCCGGTGGTCGGGAACGAGGGCCAACACGCGATTTGAAGGTTCACGAAATTCGCAGCCAGTTGAATGGAAAATTTGCAGATTCAAAGTACGACTGGTACACGAATTATGGCGATTTCAGCGGTACTAATGCGAATGATCAAGGGTTGCAGCCTCCCCTGCGAATGCGGTGGGCACGCCGCCTTGAGGGCACCGTGAAGCATCTGCCGGTGTGTGGCGGTGGGCGACTCTACATGCATACTGCGGAAGGGCAAGTGATCGCAGTGGAGCAGGATACCGGTCGGATGTTGTGGAGGCGTCATTGGCCTGATGTCTACTTGTCGTTTACCTCACCCTTGTACGTCGAAGGAAAATTGATCATTCCTCAGGCAGGGATCAAGCGATCAGTGATGAGGTGCCTGGATGCGGAAACCGGTGATTTGCTGTGGGAAGCTCCGTTCACGGGCTCGCCTAGTTGGAGTCGTCAGTTTCCGCCCATTGTGATTGATGGTTTGGCGATTTACGCATCAGGTTCGGGGGAGTACGCCGCTCAAGGTACCGAGAAGCCTTTCACGTTTCGAGGAGCTCCGATCGAACGGGATGGCAAGGAAGTGATGAGTTGGATTTATTCGAACGATAATCCGTTCTATCCCCGAAATCACCGCCCTCGTCTGTGGGCATGGGATCTTGAAACGGGCAAGGTCGTTTGGGAGAAAGACTATTCCGAGTTTGGGCGAGGCGGCAATGACTGCGGAATTTGTGAGCTCGATGGAAAGCTCTTCTATTCCGTGTTCTTCGGGTATTCCGAAAGCCAGCGTGTTCGTCGGGGATTGCCCGCCAAGAACAACGGTTTGACGGTTTGCTTGGACCCCAAGACCGGTGAGCAGATTTGGATGACGAGCGAGTTTTATGTCACATCCAAGTGCACGCTCAGTGCGCGTGAGGGGCAGATTTATATCGGTGGTTTCAACCGTGCTCGCGAGGGAACCGACGAACGTTTTGTCTGGTGCTTGAGCGCAGAAGATGGGGCACTGGTCTGGCGTTCCGATCCAATCACGTCAGCTTTGAATGTCGTAACGGTGGGACCAAAGTTCGTCTTTTCAAACGCTCTGAGAGGCAAAGGGAACGTGTTTGATCGCAAGACGGGGAAGGTGACCGGTAGCATTGGGCACAATTATGCCTGTTGCCGATTCACACTTTCAGAGCCCTATGTTTTGGGAGCCAACATGGACATGATTGATTTGTCACGCGATGGCAAATTGGTTTCGACGGGGCCTGCGATTGACTCGCGGGAATGCTTGGGAGCGGTCGTGTCCAATGGACGCATTTTTTATATGTCGCAAGCCAGCGGCTTTGTCGTGTCGCAGACTTACGGAACGAATTCAGAAAGTCTTTCCGCGGTATGGGAACGCTGATCAGGCCGTCATCTGCTCGAAGACTTTTCGTTGCTCGATCAAGGCTGCAACTTTGTCAGATGGGTTGGTTCGCGCTTCCAACAGAATCCACCCGCTGTAGTTCATGGTCTTGAACTTCTTCATCAGTTCCGCATACGGATACTTTCCTACATTCAGTTCGCGGATGTGGACCGTGTCCCCAAATCTGTTTTTGACCATGTCAAAGTTTTCCGCGAGCCCAGCACCTTCCAGGTCAACATCGTTTGAGTTCCAGCAGACGGTTGCATTCGGGTTCGTCGCTACCTTGAAGATGTCGCGGACGACAGGAAGTTCGCTTGTGCCACGCCCGTGAACCTCAACTCGAATCTGTTGTCCCAACGCATCACCAAATTTGGCAACTTCATTCAGCGCCAAGCCGATTTGCGTGATGGTTTTTTCTCTCGGAACATCTTTCACAAAGCCATTCGGTTTGACTTTGACACCGCTTCCGCCGCAGTCATGCATCAAGCGGATGTACTCTTTCGTTAACGCGATGTTGGCTTTGACCTTGGCAGGATTGTTTTCGTGGTATTGGGCATTGGATCCATAGCCGACCAATTCCACAGGGCTATCTGCAAACCTCTTTTTGACTTCGGCTCTCTGTGCTTTTGATAACACCGGTTCAACACCGTGGGCGTGTTGTGTTCGTAGTTCAACACCCATGACCCCGGATTTTTCACAGACGTCCAAGAGTGTAGGCAAGTCCATGTCTTTACCCCACAAGTAGGTGACCAGACCAAGTTGCATCTTTTGGGCTGGCGTCTTCGCTGTATCCAACGCTTCTGCGTAGCGGGGCAGCAGGCTGAGTCCTGCAGTTGCAGCGATTGAAGTCGCAATGAATTTGCGACGGGGGTGGCTTGTCATCATGATGAAATCCCATGAGTAAGACGGTGGGGTGATACCGATTGCACTGGGCGCAAGGCAGCGTGCTGGAAGGGAACCTCTATCATAGACTGTTCTTGTTACTTGTGTGGGCGCAGGGCACGCGAGGAGTGAATCAACGGGTCAGGATTTTTGGTTGTTGTTAGGAGTTGCGTCAGCGATTTTCCACATGTACCGAGCCAGGAATGAACGGTGAGGTGCAAATTGGTCGGCGGCCCGCTCGGGTTTGCGTCGATGCCCAATAAGTCTTTGGAGGGTTTTTGCCACAGTGATATCACTTTCTGGCCATACGTCGCGGTCAGCAAAATAGAAGATCCCAATCATATCGGCAGTCCATTGTCCGACGCCCCAGATTTCCATCAATTGCTGACTTCGTTCATGATGGGACAAAGCTGCCAGTTTCTTCGTCTCCAGACGACCTGAGTTGGCTGCTGAGGCAATTTCTTTCATCGCTCGTCCCTTGGCGCGAGATAGGCCACATGCTCGTAGTTGTGATGGGCTCGCCTTAGTTAAATACTTGGCCAACGGCGTTCGGCCACTGTCTGCGATAACGCGGGACCAAATGGTCCGAGCTGCTGTCACAGAAAGTTGTTGGCCGGCGATCGTGCGACACATCACTGTGGTCAGGGGCTGATCATTTGGACGTTGTTTTGGCAGAGCTCCGCACTCGGAAATAGCGTTGTTAAGCTGGCTGCTGATACCATGGGAAGTCGCCAGAAACTCGGAGTGAAGCTTGCGATTCATGCCGCTCTCGCTCTGGTGTTAGTGGCTTGAGTCGTGGAGGGTGTAGGCTGATCTTCTCATTGTAAAGCACGCGTATACGATTCCAGAGAAAAGATTGAAGCCACCAATGGTCGCGAACAAAATCGAGAACCCATAAGCTTCGCCAACAAAACCAAGTACTGGCGCACCAAGGAAGGTACCCAAGTCTAACATCATCAACGCGATGGCAGAGCCGGTTCCACGAACGGCGACCGGGAAAGGTTGGAGTGTCAGGGAAGTCATGGTGTGGAACATCAGGCTGTGCCCCGCACCTGTCAATAATGCCGGGATAGAAATCAGCCATGGATTGCCTTGGTGAACCATGCTGAAACAGAACATCCCGACTGACATCAGCAAGACACCGCCGAGCAAGACTTTTGCGGATCCAATTCGGTCAGGCAGCCTCCGCGACAAGAGGCGGACGATGATCGCGATTCCTGCATAAAAAAGAAAAAATAAACCGATCACGGAGACGCCGGGCATGTCTAGGGATTCACGGTCGATGAAACTTGCCACAAAAACAAACGGGGCGGTCATGCAGACGCCAAACGCGAAGTCCACTAGCAGGATCGAACCGGGCCAGTAACGGCGGGTGCTCAGAATAAAATCCGCTAAACGCAGCGAAGATTTTGAACCCTCATTGACGGTGGGGCGCAGAAAGTACAACAACACCAGGGGAAGTGCATTCGCTACTGCTGCTACAAGAAATAACAGTTCAAAGTTGTCACGCAGCCGATTTGCTAAAAATAGGTCGCCCACAAACGGGCCTGTTAACATGCCCAGAAAACCACCAATCCCAAAAATGCCTATCGCCTCTGTCTTCCGGCTTTCGGGGCTCGTTTGTGAGATGTAGGTCAGGCCGCTTGCAAATACGATTGCCGATCCCATCACGAGACCGGAGCGGACAAGAAAGATCTCTAAGTCAATGCTCTCAAGAAATAGGTTTGTGAGAGCGGAGAGCGAAAAGAAGATCAAGCCACATGCCCACATCACTCGTGCGCCCAAACGGTTGATCCATTGAGCCATCCATGGTCGTAGCAGAAGTCCCAGTAACGCACCCGCGCCCATGATCATTCCGACTTGGCTCAAGTCGCCACCCAGGAATTCAATCCATCGTGAGTAGTGAGCCATCAGCGTGTTCGCACTGACAAAACAGGTTTGGCTGACGAAAGCAAGCCAAAAGTTACGGTCGTAAAGGCGGTCAGATGCAGGGCTGGTCAAAAAAGGCTCAAAGCAAAGGCGGTGTGAACTCCCGCCGCATTATCACGTCCTATCACCCATTGGTAACCCGCCTAGATTTTGGCCGGTTCTTCAAGCCGTCTTCGAAAACCCAATCCATGCATTGTGTTTTTTGGGAGTGCAGCCGATGCAGGCAAGCGAGTTTTTACGGCCTGCATGTTGTGCACCGGCGATAACACTCTGGATCACTCACTGGGGAGCGGTTTCCAAGTAAGACAACAGGTCAAATATCTGCTGACGCGTGAATGTGTCCAGTAAGCCATCAGGCATCCATGATACGTTTGAGTTCTTGCGACTGGTGATTTCTGATTTCTGGATTTCGATGACACGAGATGGATGGGCAGGATCGGTTGCGATTCGAAGGATCGGTGACCGAAAGTCACCACCACGCGTGATCTGGCCCGTGAACACGCGACCATCGTTGGTGAGAATCTGAACACCGCGGTAATTTTCTGCAATCACATCAGAGGGTCTAACGATAGCAGCGAGTAAGTCACGACGACTGTAGCGTCGCATGGCGGCAGTCAGGTCGGGACCAATCAAGTGTCCGTCGTCCGCGAACCGATGGCAGTGAATGCAGCCTGCTACTGAGAATACCCGTTTGCCACGTTGCTGATCTCCTGCCAGTTGATTACCGCTCAGGATCTGGTCAACAGTCCAGTCTCGAACCTTGGCGCGCGGCGGCGAGGCAAGTGACGTAGCGGGTTGGTTGGAGGTCACACTTGTATCTACGATGGCAGCAAGCTCGGGACGCATCTCAGCCGGAACGTGTTTCATTGCATCTTCGCGAATCTGCTGCAGGAATTCCGGAAGTCCGGCCCCTCCTTGTTCTTCTGCTGCCATCGCAAGATGCTTGAAGTAGCTTCGGCGAAGGTTGGGCGTCCAGCCTTCGGCAACGTTACGTAAAACGTATAGAAAATGAAGTCGCTGCTCAGGGTTCGTGGTTTGCGAAACCAGGTCAATGGTTTTACTCACGAACTTTTCGTCACCAAGTGTGGCTAACAACTCACTTAGGAATCGGTTGAGGACGTAGTTGAATCGGGCCGCGACAGTGCTCGCTGTAGCCTTCTCATTCGTGTTTGCATTTGCAGCGGGATACATGGCTGCCAGGGTATCGACCAGCTCCGGCGGGATTTTCCCTGTGTTCGGATGTGATGGTGCGGTTGCCAGCAGGATTCCGTATAGGGCATGTTCTTGAATGGAGTCATCGAGGCTGTATCGGAAAGTTTGCCTGTCAGATTGTTGCGCTAAATCTACCAGTCGTCTGATTGCCCGCGTGGTTTGTTGGCATTCCTGTGATCGCATCAGGCAAACGATTGCTCTAACTGCGATCATTGGATTTTTCTCTTCAAAGGCCTTCTCTTCCCACGGTGCGATCGGCAATCGCTCGATCACTCGCGCAGCAGCGTGGCTGATCCAAGGGTCTGGATTTCCAAGTTGTTGCCATGCCTGCTCAAATTGCTCGTCAGTGATTTCATGGTTCAATAACGCTTCCAGTTCGCGACGTGATTGCCTCGCGCGGGCAGAAAAGGTTTTGCACTCAGCTTGGTGACCAGTAAGCTCCTTGTTTTTCCCGGTCTTCCGTGGATTTCGTTTGCCGGCGTAAGTCACACGATACAGCGTTGACTGAGTCTTCCGACCACCGGTGATCAAATACATGCTGCCATTAGCACCAAATTCGATGTCGGTAACGTTGAGTGGCCGCCCCTTTAAGAAATTCTCACTGGTCATGGAGTAACTGCTGCCTCGGGGCAGCAGGTTTACCAACAAGATGCGACCATAAGCCCAGTCGAGAATAAAGAGGCCTTCGCGATACTTTTCTGGAAAGTTACTTCTTGTGCCAAACTTGACCGTCGTGGGTGATCCTTTTCCTATGTCGAGGCCGGGGACTGCGTTGTCGGGATGGTCAGGGTAGTAAGCGGGCCACGAACCAGTGACTCCACGCCAGCCAAAATCACCACCCGTCGTCAAGTGAAGCATGCGAGTTGGGCGATACCATGGCGCACCCATGTCGTGTTCTGCATCCGCGTCGTAGGTAAAGCAGTCCCCGTATTGATTGAAATCGATTCCATAAGGATTCCGTAGACCGGCCGCTAGGATTTCCACATTGTCGTTGCCCACGCCTTTGTCCGGCGCTTTGTCCGGGTTGATGCGTAGTAAATGCCCCTCTCTGGTTTTCGAACCCTTGGCTGCTTCTCGGTACGGTGAGGTGTGGTCGACCGCATTGTCTGGTAAGTCCACGGCGTCGCCATGGATGGAATAAAGCAACTGGTCGGGACCGACCACAAGGTCGTTGCGTCCATGCCCAACTCCACCGCTGGAAGCATGGATCAGCTCTGGTTCACTGAATCCATTTCCATCGGAACGCAGGCGGTACAACCCCTTTGAGTTATTCGCGTTGACAAATAAATCACTGCCTCGGAATGTCAATCCACGACATTCCTGCAGATCACGATTGATCCATTCCGTTGACTTGATGGAATCTCCTGTTGCTGACAGGGTCAGGCGAAGCAATCCGCTTGATTCCCTTGCGATGATCAGGCGGCCTGCGGAGTCAACCGTCATGCTGACCCACGAACCCAGATCCACTTCTGAGTCACTGGGAAAGGGAATCTCCTGGATTTGGAAATTGTCAGCGATTGAGAACATTGCTGTATTTGTTGGTTCGCCGTCTTCTGGCTGTAAAGCAAGTTTCCACTGCTCGTAATTGTCCAATGCATCAATGCCAACCCGCTGTTGCGAAGGACGTGTGAAAGCGTTCTCGATGGGGCCGAGTTTCACAACGGTCTCAGGAGATCGTTGAGCTTGATTCGAGGTCGATCTGCTAGATGCTGTCCAGTTCGTGTTGCTTCTGATGATCGTGCTCGCATGACCGCTGTTCGCAAGCATCAGCTCAATGAAGAAAGCGGAGGGACCTTCGACCCCCATGGCTTCGACAGTCAGTGCGTGACTGCCCGCCGACAGGGAATGACCCAATTCGATCTCTTTCATACCCTGATAGGGAGACGCAATTCCAACTAGGATTCCATCGACTTTGACACGCAAGCAGGCAAAGCAGGGAGCAAACTTGAGATTGGCGGTCGTCTGGTCATGGGAGACGCTGAATTGTCTCTTGAATAGGATGTTGGCGTGTGTACCTTCACGCGGTCCCACCCATATCCAGTTGGTCGCCTGTTGCTCGGCTAACGGTTCAGCTTGCCCGTTGGGCAGAGTGCTGGAGGCGAGGCAAAGTAGGCAGAGGATAAAAGCAAGGTGTTTTCCCGTGGATGAGAAGCGGTGCAGATAAAGTCTGTCCATTTCTCGCAACTGGTTCCAGTTCATACAAGCTCTCGCAGGACGCGGAGATTGATGATATCCCATTCCTCACCAACTTCTTCATTCATTCCTTTTTCAGTTTCGAGGTAGCCCGGCAACTTCCCTAGCACGGAATCTTCGAGCACGAAACGAAACGCTTCCAGTCCGATCTCACCCAAACCAATGTGCTCGTGCCGGTCAACTCGGCTGCCGAGCGGTTTTTTGCTGTCGTTCAGATGCAAGGCTGCGATCGCTTGGTCGGGTAGCAGGTCGTCTACCTTTTTTCGCATCTCATCAAATCCGTCTCTGGTGTTGATCTCGTAACCAGCTGCATAGGCATGGCATGTATCGAGGCAGATGCCAACACGGTCGGGTTGTCCAATACCGTCGATCATGAAGGCCAGTTGTTCAATCGTGTGTCCCAAACAGGAACCTTGCCCTGCAGTGTTCTCAAGAAGCAGTTTGCATGACCCGGGGGCGACGCGATCTAACGCTTCGGATGCTGCGTCAACGATGCGTGCCAAACCTTCTGGTTCTGAACTTTCAGTGAAGGAACCGGGGTGTACGACAAGACCGCTGAGCGACAGAGCATTGGCGCGTTCCAGTTCAATCACCAGAGCGTCAATCGATTTGCGAAATAACTCATCCTTGGGAGACGCCATATTGATCAAGTACGAGGCGTGTGCGATTGGATGACTGACAGGTGATGCCTTGATCGCTGCATCCCATGCTTCAACGGCCGATGGTGCAAGAGGCTTTGCTCTCCATTCTTGCTCCACCGATCCTGATGCCCCGCGAGGGGACCCAGTGCCGGTTTGTAATTCCTGCACGGGGATGGAACCCGGTTTTTCGTCTGCAAATACCGGCCACTGGCGAGGTGGGTTGCTGACGAATATCTGAATACATTCGCAGCCGACGTCTTCGGCGCGGCCAACGGCTTTGGATATTCCGCCTTGGCAGGAAACGTGGGAGCCTAGCAGCATGCTGTATCTCGGGGTTAAGGTGCAACGTTTCCACGCAGTTTAGCCGTTCCGCTTGCCACATCGCCATCCGGTCGATCTAGCTTTTGGGTAACGGGACGCAGATTCTCTGGGGTGAAGTGAGTCCCAGCGAGGGTGAGTTAATGATGCCGGCACGCGTGCGCATCCCCAACTTGTCATCCTCTGTCGTTGAACCAACCGACAGCGTCAACTGGATCAAATCAGGGGGCCAAGGTACGGAAAGCTGGTTACGCTCGAAGAACAGTAAAAGCCAGTGTTTGGATCAAGGAGAACCGGGTTGGCGGGTTGCCGTGAAACAGTTTTTTCTGGGCAGAGCGTCAGGCCTGTTTCCAGCCTGATGCGGGGTGGATGATTTTGGATTCACTGGGGCCGAGATTGTGATGGGGGCACTACGGACGATTGTCGGCGAGGCTGGTGAATCCGCTAGCCGTGGTGTCTTTGAGCCCCGTTGGGGTGGCTTTTCAGTCCGCCAGAGCGGTCATATTCACAACAAAGAGGTGGAGAGGCTTGCTCTTGCCTTGCCAAAAAACGCAATAATGTTGTAGCAGGAAACTTTGAATCGACGACATGACTAACATGTGCCACTCTGTTTTCGCCACTCGAACGCCGGAAAATCGACTCCATCGCTTACGCGAGCTGATTCGAGATGCTGTCGGGGTTGCGCTGCGTTGCTAGCGAGTTAGCCCATGGAAACCAAAATATCCGTCTCAATTATTTGCCTCAATGAGGCAGGGATCATTGGCGACTGCTTGCAACAAGCAGCGCGTGTGGCGGATGAAATTGTGATTGTGGATTCGGGCAGCACCGACAAGACGCTTGAAATTGCGGAAAACCACGGTGCAAAAATCTTTCATCAAGATTGGCTGGGCTACGGGAAACAAAAGAACTTTGCCCTCAAGCAGTGCAGTAACGAATGGGTGCTGAGCCTTGATGCGGACGAAGTTTTGACCGACGAGTTGATCGAAGAAATCAAGGGACTGAATTTCGACTCAGAGGTAGTTGGATACCGTGTGGCGCGAAAACTATTCGTAGGTGGTCGGTTCATTCGCTGGGGAGGATATTATCCAGATTATCTGCTCCGTCTGTTTCGGAATTCGCTGGGTGATTTCAATGAATTGGCGGTTCATGAGAGTGTCCAGTTGCCCGCACATGCAAAAGTACGTGATCTTAAGAAACCGCTGGATCACTTCTCCTATGATTCGTTGGAGCAGATGGATGCCGCGTTCAAAAAGTTTGCCAAGCTCTCGACGAAAAAAAGAAATCGTTTCTTGAATCCCTTTCGGGCTGTTTTCAATTTCTTTTACACCTTCTTTTATAAATATCTGCTGAGGTTTGGGTTCCTGCATGGTGTGACGGGGCTACGACTGGCTTGGATCCATGCGAAGTATTCGTTTTGTAAGTACATCTATCGGATATGAGCGTGAGAGCTTGCCCTCATCGGGGGCTTTGGCCTCGTTCTTTGATGAAGAATCGATGGCGATTAGGCTTGAGGCCTGCAGCCGGAAAGCAAGCGGTCGCATAGCTTGTGAAAGCCTGCCAGAGTCGTCTAACCTGCAGTACGTTGGGCGGTCGCGAGTTAGGCGATGATGGGGCCCTGCTGATCTCGGTCAGCGTGCTGCGTCTTAGCTTTCAAGTGACTGATACGACTAAAGTCGATCGTACTTTTTGCAGGAGCCTTTGGCTTTTTCAATCGGATATCGCACGGCATTTTTTTCGAGTTTGGAAGCGATCGCTGTGGAAATGTCAATATTGCAGACCGATGCAAATTCGATCGCAAACATCATGATGTCAGCAAGTTCATCAGCAACTTCCTCGGCATGATCTGGTGAAGCCGCGAGCGCATGAGATTCCGTGTTGTTGGCCCAGCGGAACTGATCAGCAAGCTCGCCGACCTCTGACATCAGGGCCATCACCAGATTCTTAGGATCGTGATACTGGAGCCAGTCACGTTCTTCAACGAACTGGCTGATGATCTGCTTGATCTCGTGAAGGGTTGTGTCGCTGTCTGTGCCCATGTTGCTGATGTTCCTGTGCTTGGTGGGGCGTGGTTTGCGAGGTGTGGTTTGTGAGCTTCTGCGGACTGCATTCCGGCCGCAGTATAAATTTGTGTTTGCTCGTTTGGCAGTCAGTGTGACTGGCTGAGCATGAAAGGTCGGCGTTGGGCCAAACTAACGAAATCTTAACTTCGCGGGTGTTCTTGGGCAGCAGGCATAAAAGCTCGGGAAGCTGAGTGCAATTCCGACTCCCCCCGTGGCTCTGCCATCAGCCAGCACCTGTCGGGTTGGAACACGATGCCAGGCAACGTGTCTCGTCCGAAAGCAGTTCACTCGTGGTTTCTCGGGACGTGGTTTCTCGGGACGTGGTGGTTGGGTAGGTGGTGGTTGGGTAGGTGGTGGTTGGGTAGGTGGTGGATCGCGTTGCGGAGGTGGGCTCGTTGTGCTCATACAGCCTTAAATCAGCAGGTAACGTGTGATTTGAATTCAAAAACCACGTGAGCCGGGAATTCTGGCTGACTTTACCGAATTGTGTCTCTGGTGCGGGGTTGATGCCAAAATACAGTTCCTCAGGGTCAATTCTGCGGAATATCGTCAGGATTGGCTTTCTCAACGACTAAAATCCGGTTTTGCGGGCCGCAGTACAGCAAGTAGACTACCTTCGCCCGAGTTTTGTGGCAGCTTCTTAAAGATTGCGGAACTCTCTTCCCTGAAATGTGTTTTATCCACATGAACAAATTACAAGCATTTGCGGCTTTGGCCCTTTCCCTGTCCATGACGTTGCCCACTGCTGCACAGCGACCAAGTTTTGGTGGCGATTCAGGCGGACGGGGCGGTTTTGGCGGTCGCGGCGGAGACAGCGGGTCTCGCGGCGGAGACAGCGGGTCTCGCGGTGGTTTCAGCAGTCGCGGCGGTTTCAGCAGTCGTGGCGGTGATACTGGAGGGCGAACTTCCTCTGGTAGCCGCTCAGGCTTCGATCCCAGTTCCTTTCTCAGCCGACTCGATGCAAATGGAAATGGTGTGCTTGATCCCAGCGAGCAGCAGGGACCTGCACAGTTTCTAATCGGGCGTATGGCACAGTCGGATCCAAGCATCAAGGCTGGCCAACCGATTCCACTCAAGAAAATCACCGATGGTTTCCAGAAGATGCGCGAGCAGCGTGAGGGCGGCAGCAGCACCCCTCAGACAGGCTCGTCCTCGTCTTCGGCTGATGATTCACTGACACCTGACCTGCTTGTTCCCGGTTTCGGTAACGAATCCGAACCGTCGTTGCTGATGGGCTTTGGTGCGACGGCTGAAATGATGGCTGTTGAAGTCACGCCGGCCGACCAACGAGAGTCCGAGGAGCGAATGCGTCGCTATGACCGGAACCGAGATGGCTTCTTGACCAAAGATGAATTATCCAGTCGATTCGCGGGAAACCCTATGGATTTCGACCGGAACCGAGACGGCAAGCTTTCAGTAAGCGAACTGGCTGTCCGCTACGCCCGCCGACGAGAGGGTGAGGAAGAAGCGAAGCGAGCCAAGAGCACAGCATCCAGAAGTCGTGGACGCGAAAAGAAAGTTGAGGCACCGGACGTGTTTGACGGCCGGAAGTCGTATCGGGCGACCGCCGGAAGATCGCTTCCTGAAGGTCTGCCGGGCGAGTTCACTGACAAAGACGGAAACGGCGATGGACAGGTCACCATGGCCGAATTCGCGAAGGAATGGAATGATGATGTCGTCGCCGAGTTCCTTGATTCAGATTTCAACGGTGATGGCGTGATCACTGCTGACGAAGCCTTGAAGAAAGTCGAAAAAGGTAGCGTCTCCCAATTGTCCGCAGCGTTCTCAGGGAAGCCTAGTTCGTCTGCATCATCTACGTCTGCTGCCTCCGCTCCTGCTGCCAGCAGTGGTGGCAAAGCCGACGACAAGTACGTCAAGCTTGGGAAGCGAATCATTGATCGATATGACAAAAATAAAGACGGCCAGCTGACTGCCTCGGAGTGGGGGAAAATGCTGATGAGCCCTGCCGCTGCAGACGGTGACCGAGATGGAAAAATCACCGTTCAGGAATACGCGAGCTGGATGCAGTCGAAGCAAAAACGCTAGCCAAATGACCATGGGTGATCACCAATCACCGTCATGAGGTGAGGGGCGTCCGAGTGAGCTCTGTACTTCTGAGTTCTGTACTTCTGAGCTCTGTACTTCTGAGCTCTGTACTTCTGAGCTCTGTACTTCTGAGCTCTGTACTGCGCACTGTTTTTGGGCCCTGCTCGCCGAAGCGAAACTGGTCGTTGAGCCGCCACTGCCAAACGATGGCAGGTGTGCAACCTTGCTGGATATTCCTTGCTTTCCAGCACCCTCCGGTCAGCACTCCCAGCACCCTGCGGTCAGCACTTGCTGCCGATGTTCTACTGCGGACTCAAGCCGGAAATCGCGTTGTGAACTGTGCGGGTGTATTCGATTGTTAGCAGCAGATTTTTGCAATCGTGTGAAGCGGTTGCCCGCACGTAGGACGACGAGGCGGGATATCCAAGCAGGAAGAAAAGCCACGCTTGATAGCTGAGGTTCGACTTCGATCTATCGTTGATAGATAGGAAGGTAATGATATCGAACACTTAGGCTGAGGACCGCCAAGGCCGTTGAGTAGACTGCGCCGACGTTGCGTTCTTCTCCTCCGCGAGCCAGCCAAGCGCCGTCGCTTCGTTGGGAATCGACGAGCAGATCGGCTACCATTTTGTCGGCTTTCTTTGCGTATTTGCCACCTGCCTGATGCATGCCCTGTGCAAAGTAGTAAACGCCGTAGAAAAAGAATCGCTCATTGGCTTTGGGCGGATGTTGCATCAGCCACTCAGAAGCACCTTCGACCATCGGCGAATCGTATTGACCACAGACTTGCATGGCAAGCAATCCTGCCGCTGACATGGTGAAGGACGGGTGGTGTGTTCCCGGCGTGTAGCTGAAGCCGGTGACTTTGTTGCGTGGTGTTCCGTCGCGGTTCAATGGAGAGGCGTAGGAGTATCGTAAGTACTTGAGTGCTTCATCGATCGATTCTCCCGGCACATTCAGTCCATCATTCTTGGCAGATCGAAGTGCCATGAGTTGCCAAACTGATACGGAAAGATCTGAATCGCGACTGGTTGGTGTGTACCGCCATCCACCTTTTAGTTTCTCGGACTTAGAGACATCTTGAGCGCTGAGAATCAGCTTGATTGCATTGACCAACATTTCGTGGATTTGCTTATTCTGCTCCACGGTTGCACCCATACCAAGCATTTCCGTCAGCATCAGAGTGGTGATTCCGTGGCCATACATGCGGGACCCATCGCGGCCACCGAGATATCCCTGCGCATCCTGATGTTTTCTCTGCAGAACAAAATCAAGGGCCTTGGCCATTGAGCGTCCTGCCGTTGAATAGGCTTGCGGTTCAACACCGATCGATGCCATTGCCATGATTGCCAACGCGGTCATGGCTACCTCGTGGCCACGGTCGGCAATCGACCCATTCTCACGTTGTGCATTCACCAGATACTCTACCCCCGACTTGACAGCCCGGTCGATCTCATCAGGTGCATACAGGCTGGCGGGATTGCCTTTTTCGTCACCCTTGTCCTGACCAATGCAGGGACGTCCTGCCGTGACGGCAGCAAGCCCCAAGAGCCAGTTCCTGCGGGGAAGTTGGGAGTTTCGATAAGGTAAATGGTTTATCATTTCACTCAGACTTTTCAGCGGCACGGGTAGCAATCGCACGGAAGTAGGCTTCGATTTCGCGGCGATATTGTGGAGCCACGCTCTCGGCACGACTTTCAGATGCATCTTCTGTGCGGCGTTCTCGCAGTTGCCCCCATTCTGCACCCGATCTAACTGTTTGGCTGATGTCCAACTTACCGCCATCTGGCATTTGCATGCCGTTGCCTGACTCGGTTGATGGAGTCGAACCCTCTGAAGGGCTAGGCTGTCCGGGGTTCATTTGGGCTTGCCGTTCGCGAGCAGATTGTTGGGCTTGAGACTGCATGGCGTTGGCTAATGTGGGTGATGCTTCACCGGCTGTCTGTTGCTGCCCCGGTGACTGACCCTCTTGTTGGCCTGCCTGTTGTTCACCTGAGGGCTGTTGGCCTTGCTGCGGCTCGCCGGGTTGCTGCTGCCCTGGCTGATTGCCAGCCTGTGGTTCACCAGCCTGTTGTTGGGATTCACGGGCTTGTTGGGCCATGGCGCGATCAAGTTCATCAAGTGTGCGGGCCATCTCCTGCCCCTGCTGTTGTTCAGCAGTCGGCTGTCCTTGTCCCTGTTGCTGTTCTCCGCTTTGCTGTCCCTGTTGCTGCTCTCCGCTTTGCTGTCCCTGTTGCTGTTCACCGCTTTGCTGACCCTGCTGCTGTTCACCGCTTTGCTGACCCTGCTGCGGAGACTGACCCTGCTGTTGGTCATTGGGATCACCATCCTGCTGACCGCTCTGTTGCCCACTCGGTGGTTCACCTTGTTCGGCGCCTTGCTGGCTGGTTTGCTGACTGTTTTGATCTGAGTTGGATGGGTTTGATTCTGCGAGCAATTCAGCAAGCTGCTGAGCAGCTTCGCTGATCTGTTCAGAGGCGTTGGCTACATCGCGATTGGCCTGAGGGCTTTTCTCGGATGATTCGGCAGCCTTTTGCAGGCTTTCCGATGCGTTTTCTGTTGCCTCCGAAGCTGACTGTTCAATGGCATCTGCGGCGTTGGCAAGTTGTTCAGCCAACTGTTCTTGGCCCAGTCTTTCTTCATGTCGTGCCGCTCGACGCAGTTGTTCGGTGGCATTATCGACTTGCTCTTGGATTTTGTCCTGCTGGCGGGCTAATCGTTCGGCGGTTTCCTGAGGCACTCTGAGCTGTTCCTCGTTGGCCATTCCTTCGCTGAGTTCCTGCAAGGCTTTCTCAATGTCGTCCAGTTCGTTCTTTGTCTGTTCCGCAAGACGTGAGGCCAACTCGGCAGCGGGGTTTGGCTCGTTCAATGGGGGCAGGCTTTGGTTTCTCGCGTCTTGCTCCCGTTTGCCAGCGGTTTTCTCGCGTTCTTCAGCAAATGATTTTGTTTCGCGAGCTGCCTTTTCAGCCGCTTCGGCGTTCTCAATTTTTTGTTGGGTTGCTTGGATGTCTTGGTCCAGTCGATCTGTATTACCTTTTTCGCGACTGCGTTGCTGCTCCAATTGACGTTTTTGGTTTTCAGCATTGCGTTTCTGGTTGCGTGCGTCGTTAGCACGGCGATCGGCTTCGCGTTTGGCAGCGGACCATTGCTGGCGTTCAGCGGTGGCATTGCGTACTTGTTGGGATCTCGCGTCTCGGGCTGCAGCTTCAAGTTGCTGTTGGCTGCGTTTTCGACTCGCTTCATCCTGGTGGACCTTCTGTTGCACAGCCTGTTCTGTTGGGGTTTTCGCTTCCGCGATTGCTTCTTGGGCATTCTTGATCGCGTCGGTCATCGCATTAGCTGTCTCTTGCATCTCGCTGAGCAGGGAAGTCTCACCATCGAGTTGGGCAGCTTCTTCGACAGCATCACGCAAAGCTTCTCGTGCTTCTTGAAGAGTTTCTTGAGCTTTTGGCACGTTCCCCTGTTCTTTTGAAAGTGCAGATTCAGCTTTTTCGACCAATGCGCTCTCCAAGGCGTCGGTGCGAGCAGCCAAGGTTTCAATTTGCTCAGCGGTGCGTTGCTTTTGTTCGCTGATTGTGGGATCAGACTTCTCTAGGTCCCGATTCAATTTTTGCTCTTGCGAGGCTGCGTTTTCTAATTCGCGCTGTGCAGACTCGGCAGCTTGCTGGGCTATTTCCGAGAGTTCTTGTCGCATTGGTTCGTTGGTCTGTAGTTCCCGCTCGAGCTGCTCCATCAACTCCTCTGGGGTGCTTTGGGCAGACTCAGCCATCCGTTCCGCTTCATCAAAGCGTTGGTCGATCTCGTTCTGCATTTCCAGCGCGGCTTCCGCCTGCCGAAGATTATCACGGGACTGTTCCAGCTCTTCTCCATTTTCAGCCGCTTCAAAGTGAGCTGCGGTTTGCTCGAGTGCCTCAGCAAGCTGGTCCAACGCTTCCGCCGTCTGTTCAAGTGCTTGTTGCCGCTGTTGGGTATCGGGCGCGTTTTGAGCCTTTTGCATGGACTCCTCAGCCCGTTGGGCCGCATCTTGAATCTGAGCCGCTGCAGCATCGGCGTCTCGGGCGAGTTCACGTTCAGCTTCGTCTGTGATGGAAGTTGTATTGGCAAAATCAACAAGCGCCTCCATGGTTTCTTTCGTTGCCTCTGCGGCTTCCTGTTGCTTGTCTGCTAATTCCTCTGCTGTTTCAGATGAGGAGTCCTGTCTTGTCTCGATGCGTTCTTCTGCCTGCTTGACTTTTTCAGCTGCTTCACGAGCTTGTTCGGGCAAGGTCAGGACATACTTTCGGATTGTCTCACGAGCCTGTTCAACTCCGGCGCCAAGCGCATCGATCGCTGAATCATATTTACGTTCCATGTCCGAAAGATCAGCATCCGCAGCAATCATTTGCTCATCTCGCCAACGGCGAGATGATACGCGTCCTCTGGCTGCGTTGAATTCTTTACCGTATCGCAGACGGTCCAGTTTTCTCAGTTCCGCGTCAGGCTCGAGTCTCGCGTTGATCATGGTGTGGACGGGCCATTCCATTCCGACGCCCACACGATCAAGCCTGTGCGGGTGATCAATCTTGGAGTTGGCGTTTGTTTCCAGTTGTCTTTCAGCCAACATCAATTCACGCAGTTCAGTCAGGTACCGCTTTGCCGTGTGATAAGCTTCGAGCGTTTGAAAGGCGTAGCCAAGCTTTTGGTGAATCGGGGTGGGGTTTTCCTCACGATAAGCGGTGAATCCGTTTTCAGTGACGTTGTCGATTGCCCGATGCATCAAATTCAAGTCAGCGGCAAACTGGGGATCCAGGTTCATTCGACTGCGGTGCAGCGCTTCGTCTTGTGATAAACGCTTCAGAATCGAATCACGAGCCGAACTGAATTGCAATTCCGCGAGTGCCAAGGATCGTGCGGCCCGCGCAGCGTTCTCGGAATTGTTCTCCGAGTCTTCCTGTTTCTTTTTCTCGCGATTGATGGCTTCGCCTGACAGAAGCAACTGACGTACGTTGTCGCCGGAGCTGCTGAGCTGGATCTGAAGTTCTCGAAGCATGTCTGAGAGGGTAGCGGTGATTCTGGCGTCGAAGATGCTGGAGCGATGTTGATTTTGCAGTTCTTTTTCAAAACGGGTGATTAGGGCTCGCGCAGATGCTTCACTTGAGGGTTCATCGATCGATGCCTGTAACCGAGAGGCCCATGAATCGATCCAGTTGGTCCAGCTGTCTAAATGAGTTTGAGTCGAATCAGGCAACGCTTCGATGTTTTGTTGGATCAACGCTTCTATCGCCTCGAGACGGCCGATCGCGACTTTGAGGTGTCGTGGCAATCGATTTGCCGAGGTGGAATCCCCTGAATCTGTCAGTGGCGTGACACTGTCTTGCAACGCCATCACATCGTCGATGATGCCGATCGATAGCGTTTTTCCAAAAATTGCCTGGGCGTATCGTTTGATGCGGGATGCGTCCTGGACCATCCGCTTTGCCCGGTTTGTCAAATCCCTTGTTGCACGGTCATGATCAGCTTTCCACGCGTCGCTATCTTGCTCACCCAACCAAGTTGATTCAGAAACCCAGCTTTTGAGCTCCCGGTCAACCTTGGCAATGCTTCTACCCAAGAGTTCCCATTCGCTGGCCTGTATCGACTTGCCTGATGATTGAATCTGTTGTTTGAGTAGCTGCGTCAATGCATCACGTTGTGAGTGCAGTGCCGCAGCTTGTTCAATCGTTTCGCTGAGCGTGCCTTTTTTATTTTCACTGGCTTCTTGCATCACGGCCGAGACTTCTTCACCCCATTTTGCAATCGCTTGTGTCAGGATCCGCATCGGGGTGAGGTGTTCATGTCGGTTGCGATCAAAGCCAGGTTCAGCGATCAGCACTTCCAGGAAGCGTGATACGCCCGCTTGTCCTTTGCGGTCGATCGCAACCACGCGGGTCTGAATGATGTCACCCCCGGAGAGTTGCAGCCTATTCTGAGACGCGTTGCTTTCTCCCGCCTTGTTTTGGACGCTGTTGTCGAGATTCAGGAGGTCCCATTCCCACGCGATATTCAGTTCCCGGTTCGGAACGTCAATTGGTAGAGGCACACGTACTAAGGGGCCGCCATTGATTTTGTATTCCTGAACGACATCATCCAGCGGGAGGTCATCCGTGGCGATCACTCGCATTGGAAGGACGTCCAGGGGTGAAACGAGTACGGTGTTGGCTAGTGATGCATCCCACTGGACTGCGGGTGATGCATCGGGCACGGGAGTGACGGAATACTGGGGGCTGAAAGGATTGCTCAATCCTGATCGACGGCTTTTCCCATCAATCTGATAGTTCGCAGCTGTGCTGATGGGAAAGGTCGCAATGAACTCGTGGTCGTTGCCCTCAACAGCCTTCAGTTCCCAAGGGGTGATACCACGATCACCAAAGCTAATTTGTGCATTTTCGACTGGTTCATCAAAACGCACGGTGAGCAGCACCTTGGATCCAGTCATTGCCTTCAGGTCACCGTGTTCGGCGGTTTCAATGCGGTCTGGCAACTTTGCGTAAGATGGAAATTGATAACGCTTTTCAAATGACTGGACGCTGGGGCGTGGAAGGGGCGTCAATTCATGCCATAGGGTGATGCCGTCGCCTGCGGTGATTCGGTATCGCAGTGGTGTAGTACCGATCGAGAGGTTCGCTGCGTAAGTGTCTTGGTGATCCAGCGTTCCAGTTTGAGTGGTGGCCGATCCACTGATTCGAGGAGTCATGGCACTTTCACCTTCAAGGCCATCCGTCGTGATCCATTGCAACCAGACTTCATCTGCTGGCTCGCCACTGATCTTAACGACCACGCCGACGGCATCGCCTTCCGCAACGAATCCTGTTGGTGGTGACGGTTTCAGAATTTCAATTTCGGTGGATGATGCTCGCTCAATTGCTACCATCGGGAGCATGGCGCGGGCGATGCGACGGGCGAACTGTAGCTGTGGGATCGTAAAGAGTGTGAGAAAAGCGACCGTGACCAAAGCCGACATAAGCAACCAGCGTTTGATAAGCTTGACGGGCAGCACTTTGCCGAAATCGAGCCCAGCTGAATGAAGCCCTACTTTTTGCTGCAGTTCATTACGGAAGCCGATTGAACCATTGGCTTCATTGGGGTCGGCCAACTCAACAGCTGATAATAGGTCCTCGCGTAAAAGGGGGTCTGCAGATTCCAGTTTGCGGGCAATTGACCGGGGGTCATGCTTACCAAGATGGCGTAGTCCCAGAAACCAAAAAGCAAACAAAGCGGCCGCGTAGCTTGTCAGGCTCAGTGACCAACGGACGCCATCAGATAGCAGGAACAGGTAGTCACAGCTGGCAACAAATGCCATCGCCAGTATCAGGAAAGCGAGGCCACCTGCCACGCTGCGCAGCAGCAAGAGCATCCGCCGCCGCTGAGCGAAATGACTCAGTGCATTGGTGGTCTGGGGGTCGAGTTTCAGCCCACGTGAGAAATTAGTATCTAACGACATTGCTTACACCAATCCTGCCCTTTTGCGCAACCACCACTCTGCTGCAAGCAGCGCGACGATTGCCCAGAACCAATAAAAAGACTGCCAAATCAGAATGTCAGATTCAATGATGGAGCCACTGGAGAGTGGTTTCAACGTTTCCAGTATGTCGTTTCCAGATGACTCATGGAAATATTTTCCACCGCCTGATTCAGCTATTTGTTGTAACGTTCCGGCACTCAAGCTGACACGATCCAGTTCGACCATGTCAGGGGTCCCGACCCAAATGGGGGCACTTGCTTGCAATGCATTGGAGTCAAATCCGCTGGCACGAATGCGGATGTCATAGTTCCCGGATTCCAGTGGCGGGGTTTGTCCGCGGTAGGTGCCGCGCGCCGGATCGTCAATGGACAACGGTACGGTGGCGACGATCTGGTCGTCTTCCATCAGCAACGCATCAACCGTAGCATCGCCTACGGGTTTTCCCTGGGGGTCCTGGATTCGCACTCGAATGATCGCATTATCCCCTGCCTCGTACTCGACTTGATCAGTTCCCAACGCCAGATATTCATCCGCGGCTGAGTAGGGTGGTTGCATCACGGCGCTGAGTAGTTGATTCCAGAAGCGGGCATGGAATCGGTCGGCGACTTTGTAACGCCAACGCCAGGTTTGGTCGCTGGCGAGGTAAAACACACGGCCAGCTCCGAACATTCGGGTAACCAGCCACGGTGAAGTCACGCCATCTTCGGAAAATGCGTTGGCCCAAACCTCGGCACCTTCCTGCGGTTCCAGACGAACCGCGGATGCTGGAGCTGGCAGGTTTTCCCAGAACTCAGCAAGTGTGTTCTTGTCGCTCCAAAGATTCAGGACGGGCCGCTGCATACCGATCCGAGTGGGGCGTATATACTTGACACCCATTCGGTTCTCATCGAGATAATTGACCGGCACAAGTTCGGGTAATTCTGTTTCAGCAATTTCGCGCAGGCGTTTGTAATGGCCGTCGATCAGGATCAACCCGCCGCCGCGAGTGACGAAGTCACGTAACAGGTTTGCATCGGTGTTGCGGAACTGGTCCGGAGGCACTTCGCCCATGATGATGGCATCGTACTTGGCCATCGCTTCACGTGTGCTGGGGAATTCGCCGCTTTCCTCGCCTCGCTTGACTCTTGGCTGATCTGTTCCCTCTCCGTACAGCACGGTGTCAACAAGCCAGGCTGGATCTCGCTCAAACAGGTTCCGCAGATAGCGTGTTTCCCATCGGCTGGAGCCATCGAGGATCAATAGGCGTCGGTCGCGTGTGGAGGCTGACACACGGAACGGCAAGGCGTTATTTTTTGCGTTTGTGTCACCTTCCGGTGGATCGATCGCTGCTCGTAGATCCATGACCACAGAGTTGCGACGCACGCCACGTGGGTTTTCTCCGCCGATTTCTGCGAGTACATCGGCAACATCAAGATCAAAGGCAATTTTCTGAAGAGGTCCGTCTGCAGCAGTTACTGTTTTCTGCCAGACGATTTTTCCGTTCGACTCGATTCTCAGGACACGCTCGGCTGTGTCCTGATCACTGGGATCTCCCAAGCTTCGCAGAATGATCTCTCCGGCCAGACGCCCGTCCGATGCGACATTCTCGGGGCGGATGACATTGACGATCCCCAGGTCACTCGGTTCATCTTCCGAGCCCAACCCGAAGCCGTGGACAGCAACCCCTGTCGATTCCAGCCGTTCGGCCAATTCAAGCGGAGCATTGCCTGTGTTGTCACGACCGTCGGATAGGACAACCAAGGCAGCTCGGCTAATCGATGCGTTCGGGTCGCGTTCAACTTCGTCACTGGCCAGTGACGCGATCGTTGCCAGAGTGGTAGCCATTCCGGTGGATAAATCCGTCCGTTGTCCGTCCGGTTCCATTTCAAGGCCAGCGGGTAAAGGTTCGTCGTCACTGCTTGACCACACGAGCGATGGATCGCCTGATGAGAAAGCGATGACATCGACTTCATGAGTCTCCTGTAAAGACTCCAGCCAACCGGGACTGGTGTCGTCTCCTGTCAGCATGCGGAGGGCACGGCTAAGTCTGGAGGAACTCGGATCAGATTCAAACGTGTCCGTCATCGACATGCTTTCCGATGTGTCAACCGCGAACACAACACGCCCAAGTGTGCCCACGACCTGCCGGCGGTGCCAAACGGGACCAGCAAGAATCAAAATGGCAAACGCGACAGCGGCAGCCCGCAAAGTGGGCAGCAGGTATCTGTAAGGAGAGGATACTTTGCGGCTCTCACGAAAGTACAGCCAGAAGACAACGGCAGCAGACGTTGCTGAAAGCAAAAGTACGACCGCAGGATGCATCTCTCCCGCATAGCGGATTGATGAAATCATGCTGCACCCACTTTCGATACCCGTTGTTGCAGCAGCAATTCACCAATCATCAGGATAAGCAACCCGATGAGCAGCCAACGCCACATCTCTCGGCCAAATCGTCGGGTTCGGTCGTCGCTTTCGAGTTCCTGCCTATCCGTGTAGACATTGGCGTCGATCAAATCGGCTGCCGTGGCTAATCTTGCCGCCTCGACATCTCGCAGTTTTGATTCATCTGCGGGCACCTCGACAACTCGAAGCGTTGAACTGATTTCAGGATTACCCTCTTTCTGTGCCGTCGTTTTTCGAAAGACATAAGTGCCACCGACTTGTGTCGATGGAATCAGGAGTTCTTTGTCCCCTTCCTCAACGCTCTCGATGAGTTCTTCTGGTTCCCCTGCGTATTCGACGCTGTAAGTGACACGTGCATCTCCCTTGTCGCCTTTGCTTGGGGTTTTGGCTGCGTCGGGTGGTTCCCCTGGGGCAGCGTTTGCCATTTCAAATTCTGCCAGGGAGACGGCAAAGCCTCTGCCAACATCGACTGTTGTCTGTTTACGCGAACCCGCCAAGTCCAGTACCAGTTGCTGCACCATCGGCAGGTACACCAGTCGCATGGGAAGCGAGGACCAAGCTGTGTTGCAGGGAATTGCAAACTGCAGCACTCGCCCTTTTCCGCGTCGTGCTGATACCGCAATGGGGTCACCGTTCGCCATGTTCAGTAAATTGATCACGGTGTTTTTTTCAGGTTCCGAAATGTCGGCTGATGTTGTGTTCAGGTCAGAATTGCGAGCGATATCGCTATCCGATTCAGACTCACTCACTTGATTGGGAGTCAGCTTGCGATAGCGATAAATCTCGACATCAGCAAAGGGGCGTTGGTCTTCGGATCCGAGCAGGTTCCATGGCGTGTAAAGCGGATTGGCATTTCCTATCGGTAGCGGTGGCGGTTCATCGCTGTCGAGCTGACCGTCATCGTTGGTGGATTCACCAGCTATCTTTCCGAGTTGGGCTGGTAAGGCCCATGAACTGCTGTTCGATTCCCATGGTGCGTTGTACGAGTCTGCGTTGATTTGGTCACCATCAAACAGCACCAGGCTTCCACCATCGTTGACAAATTCTGAAATCCGTTGCCTCGGCTCACCTTCAATTTTTGCAACGTTCGCGATGATGATCACATCAGGCGTTTTCTCATCCAGATTTGCTATCAGCTCTTTTGGTTCAATGACTGAAGTGCGGACTGCGTCGGGTTGGTCCTGGCCACCGAAAGCAAAGGGGCTGAGTGCGATCGCAAGGTAATCGGTTTCACCCTCCAGCGGCTTATTGCTGGGCTGTCCATCAACCAGCAACACAGAGACTTCGCGAATCACGTCAACCGCGATGGAACGCCGATTGTCGGGCAGCAAGGCATCGCCATGTTCGACCAATAGGCTTATTTCGTGCACACCAACTTGTTCAATGTTTCTCGTCAGTCGAGATGTGATACTTGACCTTGGAGGGATGGTGATGGTCCGCGGTTCAAGCGGTTGTCCATCGACGGACCATACGATTCGCAGATCGCGAGCAGGAGTATCGCTGGAGCTACGTATGCGTGCGGTGTAGCGGGCATTGCGTCCCGCCACAACAGCGGGCGATTCGATGTCAATTGAGTCAACGGAAACATTTGCCAGCTGTTCTGAATCGTGTCCAAAATTCAGGAAGCTGATGACGGGGCGAATTGCCATAGCGGAAAGTGAACTGTTCATCCGCTCTAGCGATTCAAGCACGCCGCTATGTACCATTTGACTCTGGAAATCAGAGGCGATGATCACTCGGCGTTGTGGGTGTGAGCTGTCGTTAGAAGCCTCGACAGCGGCGCGGACCAGACGATCCAAATCGACCGGTCCATACTCGGTTTTGAGGGTTTTGATCTGCCGCAATGCGTCTTGGGCACCCATGGAAGCGGCAGGTGATTCCACATCACTGGCACGAATCAGAATTACCTCGTCTCGCCTTGATAATTCACCGACGATGGCAGTCAATTCCTGCTGCAAGCGTCCCATTCGAGACATGCCGGTTTCACCAGCGTCACGGGCTGACATGCTGCGGCTGTCATCGACGGCAATGATCAACGATTGCGGAGCATCCCCGGGCAAGGTTTGGAATCCTGTCAGAATCGGACGTGCAAGACACAACGCCAGTAAAACCGGCAATAAGCATCGCAGCAAAAGTAATAACAAGTGCAAGAGTTGAATTCGGCGCCGATTGACGCGGACCACGGTGTCCAGCAAGTGCATGGCCCCCCAATCGATCGTCTTGAATCGACTACGGAACAACAAGTGAATCGCAAGCGGGATCGTGAACGCGAGAGCACCAAAGGCAAGGAGTCCGTTGAGCAAAGTCATCTCAATCTCCTCCGTAATGCCAGGTATTCGTGCAACGCATCGGCAAAAGGACGATCCGTCGTCAAACGAATCAAGTCAACCTTGTTCGTTCGGCAGGCAGCACGAAGTTTTTCTTCATGGTCGCGAAGACGCTTCAGGTAGGCTTCGCGGATCGAGATTGCTTCGACGGTATGTTCGTTGTCGACTTGTTCGAGATCGCGGAATTGAATGCGTCCTGAGAAGGGAAAGTCAACTTCATCTGGATCCATGATTTGAAAAAACAGCACTTCGTGCTTCGAGCTTCGGATGTGTGCCAGAGAGCGTGAGATTGAACTTGTGTCACCCATCGCATCTGAAATGATGATTACCAGGCCACGTCGTCCAAGCTTGGATGCAATTTTTCGAAACACGCCGCCAAGATCCGTTTCCCGCTTACTGCTGTCGATTGCTAAAGCTGACAGGAGCGACTGCAGGTGAGAGGGGCGGCTCCGTGGCGGCAACTGGTCCCTCAAGTCATCATCGAAAGTAATGAGCCCGACGGTGTCTTGCTGACCGAGCATCAGGTAGGCAAGCGAGGCCGCAAGTTGTTGTGCATATTCATACTTGCTACGGCCTTCCGAGCGTTCGCCTCGGTAACGCATGGAGCCACTACGATCGACTACCAAGGTGCAACGAAGATTGGTGTCCTCTTCAAATTCTCGGATGTACAGCCGGTCACTCTTTGCGAACACCTTCCAGTCAATGTCTTTGAGTTCGTCACCACGAACGTACGGACGGTGCTCTTTGAATTCGACACTGAAGCCTTTGTGTGGCGAGCGGTGCCGGCCAGAGCACAGGCCCTCAACGACCTGCCGGGCAAGCATTTGCAATTTGGCTACCCGAGACAGATCCTTCGGTGTGATGAGATCCAGGATGCGCATTTGATGAGGGGATCTTCCGGTGGACTGGGCGCCGCGCGGCGATATGAAGGCACGGCTTATGGGGGGGGCGGGCAATGTCCTTCGATTATATCCACTTTCTTCATCCGTGAGGCGTCTGTGGGGTGTTTTAACATGGTGCTGCGGCCCGGTTTTTTCGTTATTTTGGGACAGTTCCTTTTGTAACGGTACGTTACTCCAGAATTGATAGGTGAAAAACTGACCTGAATCAGCGTTTGCGATGGCTGAGCCGATCGACGTGATGCCGCCGATGAGATTCGAGGTAGCCATCGCAGTGGCAATTTTATCTGTTTTGCGGCCTTGTTGGCCGCAGCTACCGTTGCCCCCGCAGATTGGGAAATGAACCAAGTTTGAGTGAATGCGTGTGGTTCGTGGTCATGGATTATGCTACCGAACGTGAATTTGTCTCTGGAAGCTCGCTTGGTGCTTTTCTGCTGCATGAATTCCTGAGAAGATAACAGCCACGGGCTCTCTTTTCTTCGCTTTCGGATTGTCTTGAGGTGGTGGTGCCCGAGCTTTGCTGCAGGAGTTGCATGTCAATGCAATCCAATGATTGGGCATGGTTGCCGACGCCGCGTGTCGAGATCCTTCCCAAAGCCCGTGAGGCTTTGGCGGAAAAGTTCGTGTACAGTCGAGAGGTGGCTGACCTGATTTCAGCGGCCTTCTATGAACCTTGCAATCTGTTGTTGTGGGGACCCGGTGGGCATGGCAAATCTGACATGGTTCTCACAGCTCTGAAGTCTCTGGGACTTAGCGACGAAGAGATCTTCATACAGTCGTTCGGCGAAGGAATGAGTGAGGATAGGCTTTGGGGTGGTCCTGATATGGCTTCCCTTGACACTTGCCTTCGATACGACACGGATCGGTCGTTTCTTTCATCACAGTACAAAGCTGTTGTTTTCGAAGAGATCTTTGATGCGCCAGCGCAATCGTTGTTGCCTTTAAAAGATGTTTTGACTCGGCGCGTTTTTATGAACGGGCCAGATCCGGTTCCGCTTTCTGCCAAGGTTGTGATCGCTTGCACGAACAAGGACCCCCGTGAGTTTGGTGATGGGAACGATGCCGTGCAAGCTTTGATGGAGCGTTTCTTGCTGCAAAAAGAGGTGCGTTGGCCCAGTTATGAACAGAAAAACTATGCAGAACTGTTTGCCAAAGTAAGGCCAGATGCAACGCCCGGTGGCAGAGAACTTCATCGCCTGCTTTCAGCGGTGATCGCCGGTTTAAATGAAACGAAGACTTTTGTCATGTCACCGCGGATGGCCTTGCAAGCGTTGGAAGTTGTTTCAAATACGGCAAAGATCAGAGGGGATCGTTGCATTGTCGCTGACGCGTTTCAGAGCATTCGTTTTGTGCAGGGAATGCAGTCCTACACGGCTGACTTGTCACGGAAAATTGAAAGACGCTTGCCCAGTGATGACACGTTCGTGATTCAGCTTGGTAGCGGAGATTTTAGCAGTCAGGACGAAGGTCCGCTGAAGACACCAAGATCCGCTATTCCAGATTTAACGGCGACGACGTTGAAGTCCCGATTCATTCACTGTGACGAAATTGTGCAGGTTCTGACGCATAGTTTTTTTCAGCCCTGTAACGTGCTACTGTGGGGACCCGGTGGGCACGGCAAGTCTGAAATGGTGATGGCTGCGTTGCGAAACATGGGCTATTCCGAAGAACAGATTTTTCTGCAGTCTTTTGGCGAGGGTATGAGTGAAGACCGCCTCTGGGGCGGGCCGAATATTGCAAAGTTGGATGTCTGTCTCGAGTACGATACGGCACGCTCGTTTCTGCCGTATGAAGTGGTGGTGTTGGAAGAGATCCTTGATGCATCCTCACAGGCATTGCTGCCACTCAAAGATGTCTTAACCCGACGGACTTTTATGAATGGAAGCACTGCCGTTGAGATGAAATCGAAAGTCATCATCGCGTGCACGAACAAAGATCCACGGCAGTTTGCAAAGGATAGCGATGCCGTAAAAGCTTTGCTGGAGCGATTTCCATTGCAACTGGAAGTTCGCTGGCCATCGTATGAACAGGCAGACTATGAGGAACTGTTTCGGATCGCCAATCCAAACGCCAGTTCGCACAAGCGGAAATTGCATCGCATCTACGCCCACGTGATTGCCAATTTAAACGATGATCGCGAGAGCGGTTTTCAGGTATCACCTCGGATCGCGTTGGGGGGATTGCGACTGGCAGGGAATAGTGTCGGGCGGCATGGGCGTAAAAAGATGATTGTGGAAGATATTCTCACCATTCGAAATGTGCAGGGAATGGAGTCCTATAAGCGAGATGTCGAAGGGCTGATCAGATCAGCGCTGCTGGAGGGTGGGGTCGAAGTTTTGCTCAGCGACATTGACGAGCGAACCGAGCGTTTGCATGGAAAAATGCTGGATATCAACAAGGTTTTTGAAGAGGCTAGTGGGTTGGAGGAGGACGCGAGGTTGGAAATGAACGACCGCGCCATTGCTGAAATGCTGGAACTGATGAGCAGTATTGACGCACTCAAGAATGAACTGGACTACCTGCAAGTATCTGATCCCAAGTTGCAGCAGTGGCAACGGTTGTCAGAGGAACGCGTCGATGAGCTTGCGAGTGAAATTGAAGCGGGGAGATGAAACCAATGGAACGCATTCGTGTTGATCGGCGTTATCGGGACTTTGTTCGGTTTCACACTCATGTGACTTACCCGGAAATGAGCGAGCGTCGAGAGCAAATTAATTCTCTCGAGGTGGTTAAGAAGCTGGATGCCATTGGTATGCAACATCTTCCTCTGCCCATCATCTGGGATGGAGTCCACTTGGTTGATGAGGGCAAACTTGCGGGAAAGAACGAGATCCAACGTCGTACTCGCCTGACCTACCGCATGCGAATGTGGAAAGCCTGGCGTTTACTGGACGATTTCTTGCAGCGGTCGACGCGTGATGCTGAGTTGTACTATCGGCTTTCGCTTTTGCTAGGCGGGATTGACTTTGAGCGGATTCATGGACGCACGGATATTGATCGGGCGATTGCAAATGTTGCTGTGATTGCGACAGCTAAACGGTCGCTCGCAGTGGGGATTCCCGCTGAGAAGATTACAGAACAGATCAACTGGGCTCTTCAGGAGGTGGGTGGGCTTGAGTCCGATGAAGTCGAGTTGCTTGAGTGTTTACCCGATGAAAGCAAACTGAAACCAGCGGAAAAGATAGATCACTCCCAAATGTCGGTTGACCGCGGCGTGACCGCAATTCAACTGGTCGAGAACATTGACACGCGTGGCAGGATTGCGTCGTTGTTTTCGGAATGTTTTGGTGGGAAGAGCGATGAATCGACAGAAAAAGAAATCCACCCACTTTCTGTTCGACGATTGAATGTGGCATCAAGACTGCTGGCCGAACCCAGCATGGAAGCTTTGCTACGCATTTCGAGAGTTGCCAACGAATACGTGGCGTTTCAGCCGCGATTTGAGAAAAAGATGCTGCCCGCTGCAGATGGAGATCAGACCCGAATGAGAATGATGGCGTCTTACGATGAATTGCCACGAATGGCACCCGCAGCTTGGGCGGTCAAGGTTGCCTCTGCAAAGTACTTTCGCTACCGGCTTGCAACGAAAAGCTTCATGGTACGTGAAAAAGTCAAACGGAGTGACAAGAAGCAGCTGTTCTATGCGATGCTGGATCGCAGCAAATCAATGCAGCAGGGTGAACGGATTTATAAACTATTGGCAATCCTGATGAATCGCCTGAGAGCGGTGATGCGGCGGGAGGCTGTTCTCGGTTACAGCTTCTTTGATTCCACCGTGCACGAGCAGGTGATGGTGCTGGATATCGCTGAGGCCCAGGATGAAATTCGTCGCCTTGAATATGATTTTTTCATGGGGGATGACACTGACATCAATCTTGCCTTGCGAGAGGGTATCAAGAGAATTCGCAGTGTCGTTGAGGACGTGGATGCTGAGCGTCCTGAGCTAATCATCGTCACAGATGGCGATCATGGGATTAACGTGAAACCAAAAGAGCTCAAGGGAATCATGTTGCACGTTTTCATCGTGGAAGAGAATAACGAAGACTTGATCCAGTTGGCAAAGAAGACGGGTGGTGTGGCACTGCAAGGTTTGTAAGCGGCTTGCCATCGATGAGTTCGCTGTTCTCGCTTCCGTTGCTTGTCCGGTTGCGACGCTCAATGGCGTTGTTCAGCTTTGAATGGAACGTTTGATCTTTTTCTTGCGATACTTATTCGGGTTGTCAGCCTTTCCGGTGATCTCATACAGGAATCGGCTTGGGGTGGTTGGCCTTGGTTTCCCCCATTTGCGGCGAGTCAACGCCAATGACATGGTGAGATTTTCCTGTGCCCGAGTGATGCCCACGTAGCACAGACGCCGTTCCTCGGCGATGTCTTCTTCTTCTCCTGATTTGACACTGCGGCTGTGTGGCAGGATTCCATCCTCCATTCCGACCATGTAAACCACAGGAAACTCAAGGCCCTTGGCAGCATGAAGGGTCAAGAGCCACACCGCATTTTGAGCCGCGAGTTTGTCTTTTTCGTTGCCCATTTCGCGTCCCGATAACGCAATCTCAGAGAGAAAACCGGTCAGGTCCGGGTCCTGTTTCTTCGTGTTTTCCTCGTAAGCATTAACAGCGTTGGTTAGTTCTTCCAGTGAAGCTTGTCTGGCTTGGCGTTCTTCGGGTTTCTCATAAAGTCTTGTGATTTCTTCGTAATAGGCAGAGCGTTCCAGCAGTGTTCGCATGGCGTCCGTCAACGATTCATTGCTGGCTCTTTGCCGCACATCTTTTGCTAATTCGGCCAGTTGGCCAATCCCTCTTTGCGCGGCGGGAGTCAGATCGCTCGTAGCAGCGCGATCCTGCATCACGTCCCAGACGGGGACCCCTCGCTCTACGGCTCGTTGCACCAACAGCTTGACGGTTTTGTTTCCCAGACCTCTCGCCGGTGTGTTGATCACGCGTAGTAAAGCGACTTCATCATTTGGCTGCTCAATCCATTTCAGATAAGCGAGGATGTCTTTGACTTCTCGTCGATCGAAAAAAGACTGGCTCCCTAGCATCACATACGGAATGTTGGCTTTGCGTAATTCCGTTTCAAAAAGTCGGGGCTGTTCATTGGTGCGAAACAGAATGGCTATGTCACGTGGTTGGACATGGTCGTTTTCGATGCGGCTCTTGATTTCGCGCACGACCGTTTCGGATTCAGTCAGTTCGTCCTTGTGTTGTTCAATACGCGGACGTGGCCCTTTAGGGCGACTTGGAATCAGGATCTTGTCGTGGCGCTCTGTGTTGAAAGCGATCAGCCGATTGGCCATCGCTAGAATTTCAGCTGTACTGCGGTAGTTGTTTTCCAGGCAAACAACCTTGGCGTCAGGCCAGTCGTCCTTAAAACTGAGAATGTGGGTCACATCCGCCCCTCGCCACGCGTAGATCGATTGGTCATCGTCGCCCACAACGCAGAGGTTGCGATGGCGTAGCGTTAAATGTCGGGTGATGCGGTATTGGCTTCCGTTGGTGTCTTGGTATTCGTCCACAAGAACATGGTCGTACTTGGCGGCTTCTTCGTCACGGATTGCGGGGTGTTCGTCAAACAGTGTTTCCGTGTGTAGCAGCAGGTCATCGAAGTCCATTGCACCGCGCGCCTGAAGGGCATCCTGGTAGCGTCGATAGCCAGCAGCGGCAAAGTGTTCACGATCTGTTGAGGCGAGGAAAGCTGCCTTGTTTGGTTTCACGGACTCATTTTTCCAGCCGCCGATGATCGAAAGCATGTCACCAGGACGCAGTGCTGTGCCTGGTAAACGCAGTTCGCGGAGAATTCCCCGGGCCAGTGATTCCTGGTCGCCGCGATCATAGATCGAAAATTTGGCTGGAAACCCCAACGCTTTGGCGTGACGCCGAAGGATTTGCACGCATTGAGCATGAAAAGTACTGATGACAGGTTGGGGCGGTTTGGTCGTTTTCTTCGCGATTCGCCGCTGGCCACCCGGGCTTCGATTTTTCCGCTGTGCTTTTGCGATCAGTTCGCTGACTCGCTCCTGCATCTCGCCAGCGGCTTTGTTGGTGAATGTGACCGCCAAAATTCGCTCGGGCGCGGTGCCGTTACGAATCAGATTCGCGATCCGAAACGTTACCACACGGGTCTTTCCTGTTCCCGCTCCGGCCAACACCAACATCGGACCACGGAGCGTGGCGACCGCTTCGGCTTGAGGTCCGTTCAATCCATGATTTTCTGCGTTCAATCCGTTCTGCGCTTGTTCGTTGGAGCTGGGCTGGTTGGTAAGAAGTCATTAAACGCTTCAACCAAGCCGGCAATAGGTTGGGTGAAGCGTTCACGTTCGGGGCCGAAAAGCCCAGTCGCTAGCGAAGGTTGTCACGGTCAATGACCGGGTTGGCAGTGCCGGTCGTTAGCAAACGCATGGCACCTTGTTGCGGACGGTTTGCGTTGGCGACGACTCGGTCATAGGGGATGCCGAAACAGGCATAATTTCCACTTGCGGTATCCATCACGTAAACCACGGTCGCTGCAGCGGGGTTATTGCTGGCCCTCGGAAATTGAGCGCGACCGGTCAGCATCATGTATTTGCCACCTTTGGCACCTGTTCCAACAGCCTCGTTCACGTTGGTCGTGAACCGTGCCATGAATTGACCTCCACGTCGGGGGTAAATCACATTGCACTGCAGCAGGCCTGAATTGTGGTCCAAGACAAAGAATCCGTCAGCTTCTTCGCTGATGATGCCCGTTGCGATGGAGTATTTTTCGCCAGAAACGGCGGCAGCAGCGTTCAGTAGCGGCAGTTCCGACAGTTGCTGATTCAGCGGCGATTGGTTTCGACCAGCGAAGTAGCTCGCAATCCCGACTGAAATGAGCGTTACCACGGCGAGGAAGGCTATTCCAACACGCTGAAGTTCGCAGCACCGGACGCGGAGCTGATTCGGTGGAACGGGGTTTTTTTCGAGTGTCGGCAGGGTCTGAGGGTCAGTTGACTGAGACATCGTTGGTGACTCCATGCGATAACGGGAGGGATTTGACGAGTGTGACGGGTGGCAAACTTTGGTCATTATTACCGTTTTTCAGAACAAAACGGCAGCAGATCCCGGCCTCCGTGGACCTAGTTCACCTACAGGTAATTGTACGCGCTTCGATTGATCTTTACGATTGCCTTCTCAGAAAGACATTCGACATCTTGTCCTGCCGTCCCCAATTCTATGTTTTTAACCCCCGAGAGCATTAAAAAACCATGGGTATCAACGCACCACTGAATCGAAAATTCCGCATGGCACTTGTTGGCGGGGGCAGCGGATCCTTTATCGGACGAGTTCACTCGATCGGAGCGTGCCTTGATAATCGGGCTGTGGTGACTGCTGGAGCCCTGTCCAGTAACCCAGAACGAGCAAAAGCATCGGCACCGGAATATGGGATCGAGGAAGACCGCGCCTATGGCAGCTACGAAGCAATGCTGGACGCGGAAAGTAAACTTCCGGAGGATGACAGAATCGATTTCGTCAGCGTTGCGACCCCCAATCATACGCACTATGAAGTAGCCAGAGCTGCTGTTGAAGCTGGTTTCAATGTTGTGTGTGATAAACCGCTGACCTTCGACTTGGCCCAGGCTGAAGCGTTGCTTGAGACGGTCACAGGCAGCGACGTTGTCTTTGCTGTCACACATAACTACACGGGGTACCCACTTGTGCGTCAGGCACGAGAAATGATTCTCGGTGGAGAGTTAGGCGAAATCAATGCGATACGTTCACAATACATTCAAGGCTGGCTGCGAACTTCGCTGGAAGCTGAGGATCAGAAACAAGCAGCTTGGAGGACTGATCCGACCAAAAGTGGTGCTGCTGGAGCTTTTGGTGATATCGCCACGCACGCTTATAACCTCGGCCGATTCATGACCGGCGAAATGCCTGAATCAGTCAGTTGCAGTCTCAAGACCTTTGTCGAAGGTAGGCGGCTTGATGATTACGGAACTGCTGTGATCCGTTACGCCAATGGCGGACTGGGAACGGTCACGGCCTCGCAAATCAGCCATGGTCGCGAAAATGATGTTGAGATCGAGATTGATGGAACCAAAGGTTCGCTGAAATGGCGGCAGGAGAATCCCAACGAATTGATTTTCCGACAAAACGGAAAGCCTCACCAAATCTATACACGCGACCCCAATGCTCCGTTCACGAATGAACTAGGGGCCGGTGCATGCCGCTTGCCAGCAGGTCATCCCGAAGCGTTCTTTGAAGCCTTTGCGAACGTTTACACAGCAGCCTTTGATGATATGGCAAAGCGAGCGTCAGGCGAGGATTTTGAACGTCGTGATACGCTTTATCCCAACATCTATGATGGCGTCGAGGGCATGTATTTTATTCAGCAATGTGTTGCCAGTAGTCAAGAGAATGCTGCTTGGCTGCCGTTGAAGCATGAGGTAGCACGTCGCTAAAACGGGAGTTTTGGCTGCCTTTGGATTCGCAGCTCTGCGTCGGTGAAACGATTGGCAGAAATTGGGGGTGGCAACTCTACTTGATTGCTTGCGCGGCGAGTCGGGCTAGTGAGACCGTTGCTTGGCAGGGCTCATCGTCTGGGGCCTTCGAATGTCTGGGGCCTTCGAATGTCTGGGGCCTTCGAATGTCTGGGGCGCAAGTGGGGTAAGCCCGCCAGAGAACGATCCCATCTCGTGTGCCACGAGCCAGCGTTTCAACAGCGGTTTGCGGAAACGCGTTGTAAGTCGCTGTGCCAGCAGGCACTGTCATCCAGAGGCACTGTCATCCACTTCGCTGCAGTGGCAAGCGACGACGTACAACCAATCGATATCATTCTGAGGGTCACGCTGTACCGCACGATGCCACTCTCTGGTTCAGCCTTCAACTCTCCGTTGCAACATTCATGGGGATGGTCGATGAACGCGGCCAGCGGCCTGTACGACCGATGCCTGCTGCTTAAGTGTCGTCTAATGACTGAAAACATGGAGGTTAATTTGGGTGTCTCAAGGAACTGGTCTCGGTGTAGCTTGGTCTTCTGGTCAGCAGTATCTTGCGTCCGTCGTCTGTGTGGGGCAGCGGGTTTCGGTTTTTGCTGGATTTGGGGAACATTCCAGTTGACGCGGTTTCTATGCCGCCTGCAGGCTGCGATGTCTCCTTGTGGGCGGTAAATGTCGGTTTTAGCGGGAAATCGTGGGTTTTCGTGATACTAAGAATACTTGTTTCCCTAGCATACTGTTTATGATTGGAAGCATGATGGTTTGGCTGATTCAATGCTAACGGCGGGCCCGGTTCGACTTACACAGTTATGGCAAACGCACAGATC
>Ga0315331_10000156_pt1 | contig 41913 bp, 41 predicted proteins | sample M160m34915metaG_FD_203456 | JGI IMG/M metagenome (GOLD analysis project Ga0315331, IMG submission 203456) | Ammonia-oxidizing marine archaeal communities from Monterey Bay, California, United States - M1 60m 34915 | ecosystem: Environmental > Aquatic > Marine > Intertidal zone | place: USA...
CCTCGTTGTTGGGCAAACAGAGCGGCGGCTTGCAGGACTGCTGGGCCTAAAGTTGAGGCAGGCAGGCTGCAAAGCGCGGCGTGGCAGAGTGCAACGCAGGCGGGGGCGGCCACCAAGGCTTTAGCTTTCTCCAGATCGTCAAGCGTGAAGCGGCATCGGGTCCGTGCGGGATTTTGAGATCGCGCAGATGATGGCGTTTCCAGCGACGCCGCCAGACAGGACGTTTGACCCATCGCGCTCAACTGTGGCCAGAACAGCGGCAAACTAACGATTGCGGATGACTGTCCCGGCTTGTTGCGGCTCGCCGGTATTATCCAGAAAAACCTCCTGCGTCCCGCCACGTTTCACCAGGTAAACACGCTTCAGCGCCTTCGCTGCAACGTCCGTTAATGGCACACCAAACCGGGCTAGGCGTTCAGCCCGCTCGGTCAGCCTGATCCATGGCAGAGACCCGCCATCAGCATGCAGCTTCTCCATCATGGACAACAGCCTGGGTGCACCGAAGGCCCCTCCACCGATGAGCGCCTGGGCCGGTTTGCCGCCTCGGGGTTTCAGCCATTCTGGACTGACTGCAGCCGGGGCGCGTTCCCGGGCCACATACGCGACAACCTGGCGAGCTTTCGCGTCATAGCGCATCGCTGTCCCGCCCCTTGCAAGGATGGCGGCGTGAGGCATGGTGAAAGATAGCGTAAGGGCACCGGCGATGACGGCATCTACCGCCGTGCTGCCGCATTCCAGGATGGCCCATGCAGCGTCCGTCGCTGCTTGTTCATCACTGGCGAATGCAGCCCTGGTGGCGGGGCCGCCTTCTACGCGCACTTGTGGCTCGCCAACACCAGCAGGAAGCATCCTGCGATCAATCCTGTTATGGGTCTGGCCATGCCGGCTCGCTCACGCTTGTTCGCTCATGTCCGTTGGCACATGTTGGTATGGATCATACTTGGCCTATATCGACCTAGCGCCTCAGAACGCTAGAATGCGCGCCAATCGGTTAACGGGTCCCTTTAATCCTGGGTAAAGGCTATGACGGAAAAATCTGAAGAAGCCGTTGAAATCTGCAGAACTGTTGCTGATTTGGGCGCCCGCGTCGCCAAGTGGCGGCGTGAGGGATTGACGGTAGGCCTGATCCCAACCATGGGTGCCTTGCATGCTGGCCACATCAGTTTGGTCGATGCCGCACTCTCCCATTATGACCGGGCAGTGGCGACATTATTTGTGAACCCGCGCCAGTTTGATCGTCCAGGTGACCTCGCAGCTTATCCCCGGACCGAGGATGACGATGCCCAAAAGCTTGGCCTCGCCGGGGCGCACCTCCTTTATGCGCCGCATGCGACCGAGATGTATCCGCAAGGCTACGCGACCAATGTATCGGTATCTGGCGTCAGTGCGGGGCTGTGCGGCGGCGATAGGCCGGGGCATTTTGATGGGGTGGCCACTGTATGCTCCAAGCTTTTCCTGCAATCGGGTGCGGACGGCGCATTCTTTGGTGAGAAGGATTATCAGCAATTACAGGTGGTTAGACGCTTTGTTAGTGATCTGAATATTCCCATCACAATCCACGCCTGCCAGACAATTCGGGAGGCGGACGGATTGGCGCTGTCGTCCCGCAACAAACGGCTAACAGCCGCGCAGCGGGCCATCGCACCCCAGATGCACCAGATTATGGTGGAAGCAGTACCGGCCTTGCAGGCTAACGGCGATGTCTCCGCCTTGCTGAATGAAGCTGCAGCGAGCATCAAGGCGGCAGGCTTCGATAGCGTGGACTATATAGATTTCCGTGACACCAAAACCCTGGTGCCGCTGGATCAAGCGGGCAAGCAGCCCGCGCGGCTTTTCGCCGCCGCATGGCTTGGCGACGTGCGCTTGATCGACAATATTCCAGTATAAGCAGACCGTCGAACTTTTTAGGAGCTACCCCATGACTGCATTCCTCGCCCCCGAACAAGTCGCACTCCAGGCTAAAGCCCGTGAAGTCGCGCAGGACACAGTCCGCGCCCGCGCTGCCGAAGTAGACCGGACCGAGGAATACCCTTGGGATCACCTTGAGACCTTTAAAGATGCTGGCTTCCTCGGCATGACTATTCCTGAAGCCTATGGCGGGCAAAGCAAAACCTGGCTCGACGCCGTTGTGGTGATTGAGGAAATGGCGAAATGCTGCTCGATCGCTGGGCGCATCGCCGTTGAAACCAATATGGGTGCCGTTTCTGCGATCATGGCCTATGGCTCTGAAGAGCAGAAGAAAAGAGCCGCTGACATGGTGCTGGCTGGCGATAAACCCGCCATCTGCATCACGGAGCCAGATGCTGGATCAGATGCGAGCGGCATGACCACTCGCGCCGACAAGCGCGGCAATCAATATGTGTTGAACGGCAAGAAGCACTGGATCACTGGCGGCGGGGTATCGCGCCTCCATTTGATCTTTGCAAAAGTCTTCGATGAGGACGGCAATTTCGAAGGTGTGGGGGGGTTCCTGGCGATCCGCGATGAGACCGAAGGCCTGGAAATTGTAAAGCGCGAGCCAACCATGGGTCTCCGCGGTATTCCAGAAGCTGAAGTCGCGTTCAATGATATGCAGCTGCCGCCCTCAGCGTTGGTTATGCCGCCACGTGGCCTGAAAAAAGGGTTCGCGGACTTGATGACCGCTTACAATTCCCAGCGTGTTGGTGCTGGTACGGTGGCGCTTGGCATCATGGAAGGTGCATATGAACTGGCAAAGGATTGGACCGAGGAGCGCGAACAGTTCGGCCGTCCAATCAATGAATTCCAGGGTGTGCAGTGGAACCTAGCTGATATGTCGATCCGCATCGCCGCTGCCCAGGCGCTGATCTACAAGGCCGCTGAAAGCGGGCGTGATGGCTTTCCGGATATGGTGATGGCGGCCCAGGCAAAAATCTATACGTCAGAAAACGCCATTCAGGTTGTGAATGAGGCGCTGCAATTGTTCGGCGCACGCGGATATTCTCGGAACCTGCCGCTGGAACGCATGGCGCGGGACGTGCGGATGTTCACGATCGGCGGCGGCACAGCGGAGGTACTGCGCAATGTCGTAGCATCTGGCTTGTTGCAGAAAAAGCTCCCGCAAACGCGCGACGGCTACTCAAAGTGGGCTGAGCGGGCTGCAGAATAAGCGCTTTCACACAGGACGAAGGTCGTAGCCAAAGCGGGGGAAGTGAACGGTCACTTCGCCGACTTGGGCGTCGGTGCGTGTGACGGCGATTTCTTCAGCGTTGATGAAGTCAAGCACGCCCTCAACCGGGTCGCGAGCATAATCATCTGCGCGGATGCGGACTTTTGAGGCCAATGGCGGGTCTTCGTCGAAGGGTGCAGAGGGTCGTGGGCTTTTTGGTTCGGCAGCGGCGGCGATAGCTAGGGCCTCTTCCGCCGCCATTGGCGATGCGTTCCCGTGCCCGAATACCCGAACGCGCTCCATCCAGGCTTGGATTTGACGGTGAGGCGCTAGTTCGTGGGCCAGCCGGTCGCTTCGCGCCGTGATGAACCAAAGGGCGTGATAAACAGCGAAATCAGCAATGGTGACGGCGTCTCCAGCAATCCATTTGCGTCCATTGCTGAGCAGGTCTTCAATCCAGGCAAGTTGCGTTCGGACCATCGGTGCATTCCGCTTGGCGGCGCGCTTTACGGTTTCTGCATCGGGAATGGGAAGGCCGCGCATGAGGGACCGGTCAGCCTGCAGGGTGTCTGGCAATAGATCCATGTTGCTGCCGGATACATATAGCGCCATGGGGCGGAATAGCTGGTTTTCCGCCCAGAATGCAATCATCCGGGCTTCAGCCGCGAGCTTTGGTGGGAAAATCTCGGGCTTTGGGAAGCGGCGCTCGAGCTCAAGCAAAATAAGCCGTGTGTCGCAGTAAACATCAGCACTGATCTGCATGACGGGCGTACGTCGATACCCGCCTGTGAGCGGCGTCAGGTCCGGCTTTGGCGCTACGGGCGGGATCGTTACAGAACGCCATGTAAGGTTCTTGTAGCCAAGCGCCAGCCGGGCTTTTTCTGCGTAATTTGAGAAACCATAGTTGTGCAGAATAAGCTCTGGCGCGGACATCACTTGATCCCTTTGTAAGCAGCTAAGGCCCGCTCGCGCGCCGCTTTGTGGTCAATGATGGGCTTGGGATAGGTGTCTCCAAGTGTGATGCCCGCCATTTTCAGCATAGCTGGCGACGCTTCCCAGGGCGTATTCAAGTGCCTGTCTGGAAGGTCTGCAAGCTCTGGGATCCACTTGCGGACATACTGGCCATCCGCGTCAAATTTCGTCCCCTGGGTCATTGGGTTGAAGATGCGAAAATAGGGGGCGGCGTCGGCGCCAGACCCTGCCACCCATTGCCAGTTGGCGGGATTGCTGGCCGGGTCGGCATCCACAAGCGTGTCCCAGAACCATTGCTCGCCGCGCCGCCAGTTGATCAGCAAATGCTTGGTCAGGAATGATGCCGTGACCATACGGATACGGTTATGCATATAGCCGGTATGCCAAAGCTCGCGCATGCCTGCATCAACAATCGGATAGCCTGTCTGGCCTTTAGACCAGGCCTTGAAGGCCGTCTCATCATCGGCCCAAGGGAAGGCGTCGAACTTTGACTGGTGGTTATTGGTTGTGATGTCATCGCCGAAGAACAGCAGATTGTGTGAGAAATCGCGCCAATACAGTTCGCGCTCGAAGGTTTCGAAATCAGCATCAAGCACGCCACCGGCCTGTTCCGCAGCACTCAGCGCCGCCTGTCGGGCTTGGCGGGGGCCGATCTCCCCGGTCGCCAAATACGGGGAAAGACCGGAGACATGGCGGGCTGCGGGTAAGTTTCGACCGTTTTTGTAGCCTTTGAAGCCATCCTCGAGGAATGTTTGCATTCGGGCCTTTGCCGCAGCTTCCCCACTTGGCCATGTGGCGCTGAGACCTGCGGTCCAGTCCGGTTCAGTCCATACGGCAGAGGCCGGGGTGAGACCCCAGCTCTCAAGGTCATCGCCAAGATCAGGTGGCGTATCCCATAGGAATGCCGGATTGGGCGATGGTTGGGGGCGGAGGTCCGAATGGCGGGCGCGGGCGGCGCGGCAAAAAGGGGTGAAGACCTTGAATGACCCGCCAGCGCCGGTTTTTACTGTCCACGGTTCGGCGAGAAGTTTGCTGTTGAAGCTCTCAACTGTCGCTCCGAGGGATTTTAGGCGGGCCATTATGGCTTTATCCTGGGCCACCGCGTCCGGCGCATACCGGCGCGACCAGAAGACTGCGTCTACCTCAAGTTTGTGAACAAGGCTTTCGAGCGTCTCCGCGGCGTCTCCTTGCTTCAGAACGAGGGGGATATTCAGCTTTGTTAGCGCAGTCCGCAGATTTTGCAGTGCGCCATGGAGTTTCCAGCGGAACGCAGCGCCAGGTGCGCGAGTGACGTCTATCGAATTTAGGATATATAAGCCAATGACTTGTTGGCCGCGTGCAATGGCTGCAGCTAGCGCTGGCTGGTCGCTAACCCGCAGGTCATCCCGGAACCAAATGAGTGCCTTGGCATTTTGCTCCATAGTCTGCCTCCCATCCTGGCTAAGTATTTCACAGGTTTTAGAGCGGCTTGCCCAATTTATCAAACGGAGCCTATTTGTTGAAGCTTGTTTTTTATAAGTTGACGCATAAGTAATCGTATCCTGCTGGATAAATAAATATAGATAAAGTTTATGATTTATGGTCCGGTAACGCTCCGGTATTTACCAGGATGCTTAATTTATCCCCTGGTAGTGGTAAAAACCATCCCCCTGGCGGTCATACGCTCGTTACTCCGCATTTGTGGCAGTGTGCAGCACAGCAATGCTTTGGCCCAAAGCTAAATTTATAAAAAGTCCACATATTTAATGTAGTTATTGGGCTTTTAAAGGGCTTAAGCTTTCATCGCAGTAAGTCAGGAGGTTATAATTTTTATTATTTTCTTGACTAATGCAAGAGATTATTTTTAACAGCCGGTCTCGCATTAATCTTTGGATATAATTGCCGGATGCAGAATGCTCAAAATCACCGGAACCGGCTCGGAGCGAGTATAGCGCTGCCGCATGCCGCAAATTGGTGCAAATCCGCTGATTTAGGAGATTAACTGTGGTAGACGATGTAGAAGTAGAAGGGCCGAAGCGCCGCAAGCAGCGCAAGACCCGCGGTAAACCGACATATATCGACGTTCATGTTGGCCAGCGTGTCCGCCAACGGCGCACTCTGCTTGGCTACAGCCAGGAACGTTTGGCTGATGCGCTAAATCTAACCTTCCAACAGGTTCAGAAATATGAGCGTGGTGCTAACCGCGTTGGCGCTGGTCGGTTGTATGAACTGTCCCAAGCGCTTGACGTGCCTGTGAACTACTTCTTCGAAGAGCTGCCAGACGCACCAGTGGGTGCAGCATCTGGCCCAGCTATGCAGGACGCGGCGCAGCGGCAGTATGATGCCGATCCAATGGCGCAGCGCGAAACCTTGCTGCTGGTGCGTGCTTATTACGACATCAACGACACTGCCGTGCGACGCCGGTTATTGGACTTAATCCGCGCCATGGGCCGTTGTTCCGAAGTTGAAGACGAATAGGCCCTGGCTGCTTCCGGCGCTGATAGCGTAGCGGGTATTGCGGCCAGCCTTTCGTCGCTGGCTGATAAGCTGCTGAAGCTATTGGAAATCAGGCTTTCGATTGCGCGATGGGGCTTAATGCCCCAGCTTGGCAATGTGGCCGGATTGGCTGCCGCAAGCCGAAATTTATGGACTAGATATCCATGATTTCTTGGCGTTCCAGCATAACCGATGCCAAACATTCCAGGTTGACCAAACGGACCTGGCGGCGGCGTAGGCCTTCGCTGTTGAACATGGCCCATTCGATGAGGTCACAGATGATGGCGTGCATTTGTCGGATGCGCAGCAGACCAGCTTCTTTGCGCCCTGGCCTAGCCTGAAGTCTGGTGGATTCTATTTCATTGAAGACCAGCACTTTCAGCCGCCGACTGAGCCTACGGAAGCTGCAAAGACCAAGGCGTTCTTCCATGGCTGGCGCGGCGGCCTTTCGCCACAAGCGATATGGCGTCTCGCGCGCCGGCATCGTTTTCAGCCGGCCCACGTCGCTGGGTGCATGGCAGAAATCGCAGCAGTCCAGTTCTTTGATTCCCAAAGCCCGAACCGCAATGCGTTCTCAATGGCTGACGCCCTGCTGGCGGTTCAGAAGGCCAGCTAGGCGCTTTTATTCCGGGAATGGCAGCGGCTCGCCGTCTGGCAATGTTACATCGGCGACGTTGAGCGTGAGCCCGACAAGCGTGTAGTATCCGCAAGCCGCCACGATCTCGACGACACCCTCCTCGCCAAAAGCCTCGACGGCACGGGCATAGGTTGCGTCTGATAGGCGCTTGGTGCGCGTGAGTTCTTCTGTAGCCTCATAGGCCATCATCTGGTCAGTGGGCAGGGTCGTCGGACGGCCCCCAGTGCGGATTGCTTCCATTGCAGCGGCATCAACACCAGCTTCCAGCGCGATACGGCAGTGAGCAAACCATTCATATTGCGCCTTCAGGCTTTGAGCCGTCTGGCAGATCACAATTTCCCGAACCTCATCTGAAAGGCAGGACCGGAAGCGCACATGGGCGCCAAGTTCTTGCGCCAATACAGCCATTTCAGGACTTCTGATCCATGCGCCAAACGGCCCGCGGACACCGCCGCGCGGGCCGTTGGTGACCAGCTCAATTACCTCTTTCTGGCGCGGGGAAAGGTCTGCAGCGTCTGGTAGTGGTAGGCGGGTCATTCAAGCGATCCTTATTGGTGCAATGGGCCATGCCATGACTTGGCCCGGAATTAGGTCAAATGCCACCATGTTTTGCGGCGAATATTCCCGCCATACCGCAAGCGGGCGTTTAGCGAACATAGTGATGATAGCTGGCGTTAAAGGGAATTGGCCAGATCGACCTTAAACTTAAATTTTGTAAGACAGGAGAGTCCCCCGGATGACATATGCAGTACATAGCGATACGAGCATCCTTGGGTGCACTGAGTTTGCGCCATACTTAACCGCTGCCGCGGAAGATTCGCCCTTGTCTGCAGTGGCGGCGCGGGCTCGGGCAAAGTGTCCCCTCCGCAACTTGCTGCGCCGGAGCCCCGAGACCGTTCCGGCGGATGCGGCTCTCTGTGCCTTAATTGATAGCAAAGCGAACGACCGGGAGATTATTATTTGGGCGTTTTCTTTAAACGCTCTTTGCTGGTTCGGACTTTTGTATAGTTTTGGCTCGTTTTAAGCAGCACTACGCATCATTAGTTTGGCCTTCTGCGACTTTTGTCGTTATCGTCTAATCCTCGACGATAATAAAAAATGGAGGCAGTCCTTATGAGGCGATCCCTTAAATTTGGTGCGGTGCTTGGCGCTACGCTGTTGCTCGCAGCGGGCGCTGCCCGTGCGGAAGAGGTGAGAATCGGCATCTACTCAGAGCCGTCAGCGATGGACCCACATTATCATAACCTTGGTCCGAACAACTCATTCTCGTCCAATATCTATGATGCGCTTATCATCCAGGATGAAAACCAGAACCTGAAGCCTGGCCTTGCCATGTCATGGGAACCGGTCAGTGATCTGGTCTGGGAATTTAAGCTGCGCCAAGGCGTAAAATTCCACGATGGTTCGGATTTTAACGCCGATGACGTGATCTTCACGGCAGAGCGCGCGCCGAACGTTCCGAATAGTCCGTCCTCCTTTGGCACATATCTTAAAGGCAAGACCTTTTCTAAGGTCGATGACTTAACGATCCACGTGACGACTGAACGGCCTTATCCTTTGGTGCCGGTAGACCTCTCCACGGTCTCCATCGTCTCCAGCGATATTGGCATGGACGTGAAAACTGCAGAATTCAACTCTGGCCCTGCCATGGTCGGCACCGGCCCCTACAAGTTTGTTGAATGGCTACCGAGTGACCGTATCGTCCTCGAAAAAAATGAAAACTACTGGGGTGAAAGGGCGGCTTTTGATAAAGTCATCATGAAGCCAATTAAGTCCAACCCTACGCGTGTTGCGGCTCTGCTTTCAGGCGATGTTGATATGATCGACAATGTGCCAACGGCGGACATAGAAACCTTGAAGACCAAGGATGGCGTGACTTTAGCCAGCGGCATTTCGAACCGTGTGATCTACCTGCACATGGATCGGTTCCGCGATAACTCCCCGTTCATTACGGGCACTGATGGCAAGAACCCGCTGAAGGACCTGCGCGTCCGCCAGGCGATCTCCATGGCCATTAATAGGGATGCGATCGTCTCCCGCGTTATGGAAGGCGTTGCTATCCCTGCTGGCCAGCTACTTCCACCAGGATTTTTTGGCACATCCAAAAACCTGAAGCCACAGGCATACAATCCTAAGCGTGCAAAGGAATTGCTGGCGGAAGCCGGGTATCCAAACGGCTTTGGGATGACCATCCACGGGCCGAATGATCGCTACATCAACGATGCCAAAATCGCTCAGGCGATTGGCCAGATGTTGACCCGTATTGGCATCAAAACGCAGATCGAAACCATGCCGAAGAGCGTCTATTTCCGCTCTGCCTCCCGTGGCGGGCCGAATGGCGAACCGAAGTACAGCTTCATTCTGGTTGGTTGGGGTTCCGGCACGGGCGAAGCGTCCTCGCCGCTGAAATCCCTGGTGCACACGCACGATAAGTCCCAGGGCTTTGGCGCCTCAAACCGAGGTCGCTATTCCAACCCTAAAACGGATAAACTGATCGAAGATGCGCTTGCTACCGTTGACGACACGAAGCGTGCGGCACTGCTGGCCGAAGCAACGGAAATCGCGATCAACGATTTGGCGATTATTCCGCTGCACTATCAGGTCAACACGTGGGCGACCACGAAAGGCTTGAAATATCTGCCACGTACGGACGAGCGCACGTCGCTTCGCTCGCTGAAGAAGCAGTAAGCTAATGTAGCCACGGGCGCCTCGCCGCTTTGTACTGCCATCTGGCAGGCGGGGCGTCGGGGCGCCTTTCGCATTTCAGGGCTCGCAGGAAAGCAAACCCATGTGGTCCTATCTTCTCAGGCGTCTCGTCCAAGCTGCACTTGTTGTTGCGGTGATGGCGGCGATCGTGTTCTTCGGCGTCAACGTAATCGGCAATCCAGTTGATATTCTGATCAACCCGGAATTCGATCAGGAAGAAATGGCGCGGGCCATAAAAGCGCTTGGCCTTGATAAGCCGCTGCACGAACAGTTTTTCTATTTCGTCAAGAACGCCCTGCAAGGTGATCTGGGCATATCTTTCGTCTTTGGCGAACCGGCCCTGAAACTTATTGTTCAGCGCATGCCGGCGACGCTTGAGCTGGCGTTTGCTTCTCTATTTTTATCGATTGTGCTTGGCGTGCCGCTTGGCATGTATGCCGGCCTCAAGCCTGACTCTAAGTTTTCGAAAACCATGATGGCTGGCTCTATCCTGGGCTTCAGCCTGCCGACCTTCTGGGTCGGCATTATGATGATCATGCTGTTTGCCGTGATGCTCGGCTGGTTGCCGGCGACCGGTCGCGGCGAGACGACGGATTTATTCGGCGTCCAGGTCAGTTTTTTGACGTGGGATGGCCTTACCCATCTAGCGATGCCCGCGGTGAACCTAGCGCTCACTAACATCTCATTGGTTATGCGGCTGGCGCGCGCTGGCTGTAAGGAAGCGGCGCTGCAGGATTATGTGAAATTTGCCCGTGCAAAAGGCATGTCAGAGCAGCGCATCGTCCTCAAGCACATCTTGAAGAACATCATGATCCCGGTCGTCACCGTATTGGGGCTGGAGTTCGGCTCGCTGATCGCGTTTTCTGTCGTGACGGAAACCGTCTTCTCCTGGCCGGGTATGGGCAAGCTCATTATCGAGTCGATCCAGGTCCTCGACCGTCCTATCATCGTTGCATATTTGATGATGACGGTGCTGATGTTCGTTACGATCAACCTGTTGGTTGACCTGACATATTCCCTGCTGGACCCCCGTGTTCGGCTGGGTGGAGCCGGCAAATGAGCATACACAGAGAAGCCGCCAATCTTCCCATCGAGGCACCGGTGCTGGAAAAGGCGGAGCATCCGTTCCGCCGTTTTACCAGTCAGTACTGTCATAGCCCGGTCGCTGTCGTGGGCTTGATCGTTCTGGTCGCCATTGTTTTGGTGGCTCTCTTGGCACCGTGGATCTCGCCACAGAACCCTTATGACCTTGGCCAGATCGACGTAATGGACGCGCGTCTTGCCCCCGGTGAGACCGATTTCACCGGCGAGAAAGTCTACATGCTCGGTACGGACGATCAGGGCCGGGATATGGTGAGTGCCATCTTCTACGGGCTTCGGATCAGCCTTACTGTTGGGGTCATCAGTGGCTTGATCGCGCTCAGCATCGGTGCCGCTATTGGCTTGCTTGCAGCGTTTTACGGCGGCCGTATCGACGCCTTCATCATGCGTATTGTCGATTTGCAGCTAAGCTTTCCGGCGATCCTCATCGCGCTGATGCTGCTGGCTGCACTTGGCCGTGGCGTCGACAAGACGATGATCGCGCTGGTAGCGGTGCAATGGGCCTATTACGCCCGAACTGTTCGCGCGACCGCACTCGTCGAACGGCAGAAGGAATATATCTCCGCTGCCACCTGCCTTGGCCTTGGGCGCGCGCGCATCATCTTCCGCCATATGTTGCCCAACGTCGTCGCCCCTCTGATTGTCGTCGGTGCTGTGCAGACGGCAAGCGCCATCAGCCTGGAAGCAACACTGTCCTTCCTCGGCATTGGCCTCCCGGTGACGGAACCGTCGCTGGGCCTGCTGATCGCCAATGGCTTTGAATATATGCTGACCGGGAAATACTGGATCAGCGTATTCCCTGGCCTAGCGCTCTTGGTAACCATCGTCAGCATCAACTTGGTCGGTGACCAATTGCGCGATGTACTGAATCCGCGACTGAGTAGATAGGGGACGGGCTGCCTGCCCGTCCCCTATATCGAGCCTGCCCGAGCCGCCTCTTCTACATCATCCCTTTGGGAGCAGCCTTGTCCTCTCCCGACTGGGCGGCGTAGATGGACGTATATCCGCCGGACCAATCGGGCGGCAACTGGCAGGGGCGCGGATCATGGGCGGCCCAGCGCACCTGCTCGCCGCGGACGATTTTATAGGTATTCCGGGTTGGCATGGGGTGCGCCGTATAGGGCTTGGCGTCTGCCGATGTGTAGCAGTTCAGCAGCAATGGCCGTGGCACGGGGGACTTGGACGATGGCGAGTAATGTAGCGTGCGCGCATTGTGAATAGTGATGGAGCCCACGGGGCCGGTCAGATACTCAATGCGGCTTTTATCCAGGCTGGCGGCGTCTTCGTCAGACAGCATGCCGGTCCAATTACCGTCGCTGTCATATTGATCGAACAGCGGGTCATCATGGGAATCGCGGAGGACCGCCAGTGGGCCGTTCTGCATATCCGTATCAGCCAGATAGCAGCCAATCGTCAGCACATTGTAGTTGGTGTGCGGGAAGAACTGGATGTCCTGATGCCATTTCACCGTGTCTGAGGCCTCGAACCACTTAAAATTTAGTTTGGAGTGATGGAAGGTCACGTTCGGCCCGACCAAATCCGCCGCCACATCCGCCATCAGCCCAGTGGAGAATCGCCAATAGGCGTCTGACTGCTCATCCGGGCTTTTCAGGCGGCGCAGCACCGGTTTTTCAGCTGAATGGCCGGGGCCGATATCGAACAAATTGCCGGATTGGGTCTCGTGGCGGCTTTGGTCCATGAAATCCGCTGTGACGGCCTGCAGTTCCGCCAGTACATCTGGCGGAACAATGCTTTCAACGCCGACATAGCCATGCTCGAAATAGCATTCGCGTTGGGCTTGGGTCAGCACGCGGGCGGGATGTTTCAGAATGTCTTCCGGCGTCATGATCAGCCTCGATTGTTGGGGTAGGGGCTTTCCTGCTTCAAAAGCTCGAACATCGCGCCGGCGCTTTTGGGGAAATCATATGCGGGTTTCCAGTCCCAATCTGCAGCAGCGGCGGTCATGTCCATGGCATCAGGCCAGCCACCAAGCAGCGCTTCTACGGCGGGGTCCGGCGCGTAGTCATGGGCAAAATCCGGGTATCGGGCTTTGATGGTATCAACAACGGATGCAGCCGAAACGAAATAGCCGTGCAGATTATAGGCATGCTCCGTCAGACGATCGCGCTCTGCAAAGCTGTATTCCTCGATGGAGCGGATCACATCATCCAGATACAGCGTCGACATGCCGATATTTGGGGAGACCGGGAAAGTGAACGACCGGCCTTCATGTGCCGCCCGGAGCGCATGGGATGGATAGGCTGTAACAGCGCTTGGCGGTGCGAAGGGTGAAATCACTAGCGGGAAGCGGAGGCAGCGGAAATCCAGCCCGTGCTTCTGCTTGAAATAAACGCCAAGCCGCTCGACCGCGACCTTCGTCGCCCCATAGAAGTTCTCGGGCCATTGCTGTGCGTTCAAAGGCAGCGGGTCGCCCATGTCAGCGCCATATGTGGCGACGGTGCTGGCAAAAAAGAACTGATCAACACCGTGCCGCATAGCCGATTGCAGCAGATTGAAAGAAGCCGTCGCGTTGATTGCCCATGAGGCGGCAAGATCTACCTCAGAACTGCCGGAAAGTAGCGAGGCTAAGTGGAAGATGGTATCCGGCTTATGGTCAGCGATGATTTTATCGACCGCGCCCGCATCCCGAATATCGCCAAGGATCACCTGATCCTGTTCTTCAGTTTTCTCGGTGCCGGGCAGGTCAAATTTAATGACCGCTACGCCACGCGCCCGTAGCCGATCCGCGACCAAGCGCCCAAGATTCCCATTACCACCCGTCAACAACGCCGTTTTCAATGCCAAATTCCTCAACAAAACCCACTTGGCAGAGAATGCGGCATCTGCAACCATTTATGCAACTTTAATTCCCAGGACATGCCGCCATGCCGCCTCTTTCGCCCCGTTCTGATTTGCCGACCCACATCGTCGAAAACATGCCGGGCCACATGGGCGATCAGAACCTATGGGCCGATGACGCCGCATTGCAGGATGCCGTTACGGCCTATGGCGGCGAATGGGCTGCGGATACGCTCAATGCGTTCGGCGTGGCGATAGGCAAATCCGAGATGATGGAGGCTGCCGACCAAGCCAACCGTTTCCCGCCAGAACTCAAATCCTTTGATCGTTACGGTATGCGCGTCGATCAGGCGGTGTTTCATCCCGCATATCATACGCTGATGGACACAGCGATTTCCCACGAAGTCCACAGCTTCGCCTGGAGCCATGCAGGCCCCGGCGCCCATGTAGCCCATGGCGCGCTCACATATATGCATCAGCAGATCGAGGGTGGGGTGATGTGCCCGATGGCGATGACCTACTCCGCTTTCCCATCCTTGAAAACCACGCCCACAATTGCGGATGAATGGCTGCACCGCCTGCTGTCTACCGATTATGACGCCCGCGATATCCCGGTGGAGCAAAAGCGCGGCGCCACCATGGGCATGTTCATGACCGAGAAACAGGGCGGGTCTGACGTTCGCCAGAACTCCACCTGCGCCGAACCGGAGGGCGCGGCCACAGGCATCGGCCAGTCATACCGATTGACGGGCCACAAATATTTCTGCTCCGCGCCCATGTGCGATGCGTTCCTAACATTGGCTTATAGCGACGGCGGCCTCTCCTGTTTTCTGGTCCCGCGTTGGCGGCCAGATGGAACGCGGAACGGCATGTATCTACAACGGATCAAAGATAAACTTGGCAACCACTCCAACGCCTCATCTGAAATTGAGATGCAGGACGTTTATGGCGTGATGGTCGGCGATGAGGGTCGGGGCATCCGCACGATTATCGATATGGTCCAGCACAATCGCTATTACTGTGCGACGAGCAGCGCAGGGATGATGCGCCAAGGCCTCGTGCAGGCGCTACACCACACGGGCGGGCGAAGCGTGTTCCAGCGGCGGATCATCGACCAGCCCTTGATGCGGAACGTGCTGGCCGACCTCGCGATCGAGGCGGAAGCGGCGCTGACGCTCGCGCTCCGCATTGGCCGCGCGATTGATGAAGGCCTGGCTGGCGACCCAGAGGCCGCAGCGCTCGCGCGGATCGGCACGGCGATTGGGAAATACTGGAACTGCAAACGCGCCCCCGCCCATGTCGGCGAGGCGTTGGAATGCTTGGGCGGTGCTGGTTACATCGAGGAATCCGGCATGCCGCGTCTCTATCGAGAAGCGCCGTTGAACGGCATTTGGGAAGGCTCTGGCAACGTCATCTGCCTGGATGTGCTGCGCGCGCTTGATCGGGAGGCGGCTGCCCTGCCCGCACTGATGAATGAACTGAACGCCGCTAAGGGGGCCTATCCCGCGCTCGATAAGGCAGTAGCGGATTTGGGCTCTGCACTGGCTGACCCTGCAGACGTAGAACTCCGCGCCCGCGCGTTGACGGAGCAGTTGGCGACGACGCTGCAAGCCAGCCTGCTCACGCGCTTCGCGCCAGCAGCAGTCGCAGACGCTTTCGTCGCCTCACGCTTGGGTGAGCGATGGTCCGGCGCATACGGAACCCTGCCGCGCGGTGTAGATTTCGACAGCGTCATGAAACGGGCAGAAGCTGCGTGAGCGAATATGGCCGGCGCGCCTTGACGCAATGCGTTGCTCAGCCTAGATGTTAATCCGTATCCATAGGGGAGCCTCACCTTTGAGGCTGAGATGTCGCTGGCATGGCGCGACGACCCTTTGAACCTGACCCGGATCACGCCGGCGTAGGAAATGGGATTTGCTCCATGCAGCAAAGTCATATTCCGCGCCGGAAATCCGTGCGCATGAAGGATGACCTGATGAACCAGGATGCAATTGTCGCGGCATTGCTGGACTTTATTGCGGCAGACGGGGCGGATGACGCCCAGTTCAACGCCATGGCGCTCGAGCTGTTTGCCTATCAGTTCGAGAATAATGCGCCTTTCCAAAAATTTGCCCGGTCGCGCGGGAAAACCCCGCGCATGGTCAAGTCTTGGGTGGATATCCCAGCCGTTCCCATCAACGCCTTCAAGACCATGGACCTGACCTCCACGCCAATCACGGATGCGGCGGCAACCTTCATGACCAGCGGCACCACGTTCGGCGGTGTGCGGGGCAAGAGCTATCACCCGGTACTGGATGTCTATGACGCCTCCATGCGCCGGAACTTCCGGGATCGGTTTATGGGCGGACACCAGTGCATGCAAATGGGCATCCTGTTCCCATCACCTGCGATGATGCCGAACTCCTCCCTGGCGCATTACCTCAACCTGGCGGCCCAGGATTTCGGTGTTCATGGCAGCGGTCATCTCGTGTGTGAGCGCGGAATTGAATTCAGCCGGCTGTATGCTGACCTGGCAGAAGCGGAAGAAACGGGCGAGCCATATGCCCTTCTTGGCGCGAGCTTCAGCCTTGTCCATGTGCTGGATGAAATGGCGCGTGTTGGGCATACGGTCAAACTGCCACCCGGCAGCCGCATTCTGGATACAGGCGGATTTAAGGGCCAATCCCGTGAGCTAGAGCCGGATGAGTTCTATGACGCGCTCACCGTTGCGTTCGGCATTCCGCGCAGCGCATGCATCAATATGTACGGCATGACGGAGCTTTCATCCCAATTCTACGATGATGGCAATGCCACCTGTCCCTCTATCAAATCAGGTCCCCATTGGGTGCGGAGCCGGGTCGTAAATCCGCTGACAGGGGATAGCTTGCCTGATGGCCAGACCGGCATTTTGGCGCATACGGACCTCGCCCATTTCAATATCGTTACAACGATTTTGACTGAGGATTCAGGGATCGCCGTTGATGGCGGGTTCCAATTGCTTGGCCGGGCAGCAGGAACGGCGGCGCAAGGCTGTTCCATGGCCGTGGATGAATTCCTGAAGGCGGCTGGCGCTGCCTGACGACCATGGCCGAACGCGCATACCATCTGCCCGGGCTTGATCCCGCTGCACTCCAATTTGAGGCGCTTCGGTTTGATGGCGCGGGCCGGGATATCGCCATTGAAGTCCCGGTACTTTCGGCCGCTGATATGCAGGCGATGGCAGCGCATGTGCGGGCGCATACTAGGCGGTACCTGGCGCAATATCCCATTGCGCGCGTGGTCGATATCGTGGATCAAGCGATTGCCCGCTTACTGGATCGCGATGATCCCTACCGCCGCCGAATGGAGGACCTTCTGCCTGCGATCACCGGCTATGACCGGGAGATGTTGCGGCTTGGATTGACGGAATACCTGAAATCATTCCGCAAACCAGAGCTACAGCGCTTCCTGGCGGAAGATTTCCCCAACCCTACGATCCTGGATGATTTCCAGCCTTTGACAAAGGGCGGTTATGGTCGGGCCTATGGACCAGAGGTCCTAGCGCATATCTGGGCCGGCAATGTGCCGGGCCTGCCGCTCTGGAGCCTCGTTTCAGGGCTTCTGGTGAAGGCCGGCACGATTGGGAAAGTTCCAAGCGCTGAGCCAATGTTCGCAAGCTGGTTTGCCCAGCTGCTGGCAGAGATTGAGCCAGAACTGGCGGATTGTATCGCCATCACATGGTGGAAGGGCGGCGAAGAGGAAGCCGAGCGGGCTTTGTTGGCCGAAGCGGACGTCGCTTTGGCATTCGGCGGCAACGAAGCGCTGTCCGCTATCCAATCCCGCGCTCCCATCACGACGCGCTTTCTGGCGTATGGCCACAAGGTCAGCTTCAGCCTGATTGGGCGGGAGGCGCTGGATGCTGCCAAGGCGTCTGACACAGCGCGCCGTGCGGCTTATGATGTGGCGCGCTATGACCAACAAGGCTGCTACAGCCCCCACACGATTTTTGTGGAAGCGGGAGGCAGCGCCGCGCCCCTACAATTCGCGCAATATTTAGCCTTTGAACTTTCGGCGCTAGAGCGAAAATTCCCTCGGCATCCGCTCGCGATGAGTGAGGCCGCCAGCATCGCTGCGTGGCGCAGTGCGGAGGAAATGACAGCGGGCGCAGAGGTCGTCGGTGATCCCAATGGCGCCTGGTCGGTATCCTTTTTGGAGCGTGCAGATGGCTTTGGCCCAAGTGCCCTGAACCGCTCGATCCGTGTTGTCGCGGTTGATGACCTAGCCAGTGTTCCCGCCCGCGCAGCACCCTACAAGCGGCTGCTGCAAACGGTTGGCATCGCTGCCCCGCCTCGTCGCCTTTTTGCACTTTCGGCAGCATTGGGTGCGGTTGGCGTGACCCGTATCGCAGCGCTTGGCGACATGACGGCGCCAGAGGCCGGATGGCACCATGATGGCCGCTATAATTTGAGCGACCTCGTCCGCATTGTGGAGATCGACGGGCGCGCGCTTGCCGCTGCAGATAGGCTGGCACCCTATGCCGAATAGCGCCAATTCCCTCGATATCCACGCCGCTAGTTTCGCCTATGGGGGCGGCAGGGACGTCGTTTCGAATGTCGAATGGTCTATCCCTACTGGCGCCGTCCATTGTCTCGTTGGCCGCAGCGGATGCGGGAAAACGACGTTGTTAAAAATGGCCGCCGGATTGCTGCAACCGACGGCAGGATCAGTCCGAATGCTGGGCAAGGGTGTGCCAGCGCCCTCCCGCAATGTCGGGTTTGTATTCCAGTCGCCGTCACTGCTGGAGTGGCGGACGGTGCTCGACAACGTGCTGCTGCCAATTTCCCTGCACCAGACTGTAACTTCAGCCAACCGTACAGCGGCTGAAGAATTGCTGGAACTGGTTGGCATAAAAGAACATACCCATCGGTACCCACGGCAATTATCTGGCGGCCAGCAGAGCCGTGTTGCCTTGGCGCGCGCCCTCATTGCAGAGCCTGCTGGCCTGCTGATGGACGAACCGTTCGCAGCACTCGACGCCATCACCCGTGAAGAATTGCAGGATGACCTGCTGCAACTTGCCGCCATCCGCGAAACGACAGTGCTGTTCGTTACCCATGATATTGGTGAGGCTGTGTATTTGGCAGACCGTGTGGCGGTGATGGATGCGGGGCGGATTGTGTTCTCAGCAGATGTAGACCTGCCGCGCCCACGAAATCAAACCCAGCGTTATTCGACAGCATTCAACGCTGCCTGTCTTGATCTCCGTCATGCCATGATGCCACCCAGGCGGGCAGTCGCATGACGCGCGCAAGTATGCTGTCGCTCGCCTTGTTCGTCGCCCTTTTGGCGCTTTGGGAAGGTTTTGTGCGGCTGACGGGCATTTCTCCGCTCGTTATTCCTGCACCCTCCGCCGTGCTCATTGTATTGTGGGAGGGTCTGACGGTTGGGTTCCTCTGGCCGCATATTTGGGTGACGGCAGTGGAGACGCTGCTCGGTTTTGCGCTTGGCTGCGCTATCGGTTTTGTCGCCGGGGTCTTGCTCGGGGAGGTCGATTTTCTGCGCCGTTTGCTTTGGCCCTACGTGCTCGCGAGCCAGGTCGTGCCAAAACTGGCGCTGGGGCCAATTTTTATCGTTTGGTTCGGGTTCGGGATGACATCCACCATCGTGATCACGGCGCTGATCTGCTTCTTTCCGCTGCTTGAGAACACGTTGACAGGCCTGCAATCAGTCCCGCCTGAAAAGCGAGATCTGTTCCGTATGCTGGGCGCATCCAGGCGGCAAACTTTACTGCGGCTGAAAATTCCGTCCGGCCTACCTGTGATTATGGCAGGTGTGCGCGTCGCCATTGTGTTGGCGTTGGTTGGGGCCGTTGTCGGTGAATTCATTGGCGGGGATGCAGGGCTCGGTGCCAGCATTATCGCGGCCCAGGGCATGATGGATTCAACGCTTATGTTTGCGCTATTCATCGTCATCACGGCCTTGGGCATGCTGTTTTATCAACTCACAATTCTGTTTGAACGTTGGCTGCTAAGCAGCTGGATGAAAGGGCAAGAGACATGATCTTTAAGACTTTGGCAGCCGCTGCGGCGCTGCTTCTGACGGCTGGAACGGCCACTGCGCAGTCCATGGATACGGTGCGGATCGCGGGGTGGAGCAAGCCTATCAGCGAGATCACCAACATCCTGGCTGAGCCGGATAAAGGCTTCTTCAAGGCCCATAATATTGAAATGAAATACGTGCCGGGCGCTGGCGGTGGGTCCGCCGTTCGGAACATGCTGGCGGGTGCAGCGGATGTTGCGTTCACGGACCCGGCGTCGTTCTACCAAGCACTTGATAAGGGCGAAAAGCTGGTCGCGATTTATAATATTTACCCGCAGAACGTGTTTAACGTCGTTGCTCCTGTTGGCCGAGGTATTGTGAAGCCGGAAGACCTGAAGGGCAAAACCATTGGCGTCTACAGCCTTTCCAGCGGCACCCGTCAGAACCTTCAGATGCTGTTACATCAGGTTGGGCTGACGGAAGCAGATGTAACCATCAAAGTTACGGGCTTGCTGAACTTCGCACCGGTTATTCAAGGCCAAGTCGATGCTACGGCGGCGACAGATACCGGCCTCTATGTAGGAAAGCTGAAAGGCCTGGGCGATGTGAACGTCATCAATGTCGCCGACAGCTTGAATATTCCAAGCGATATGTTCGTCGTGACGGAAGCCTATTATGCCGCCAACAAACCGCTGCTGAAGCGCTTTTTGGCAGCCTATCGCGACAGTGCTGCTTGGATGATTGCGGAGCCGGCAGCGGCAGCCAAAATCGCTATCTCGCGGACCATTAATGGTCGGAACGACGCGGTGAACTTCGAGATCATCAAGATCCGCAATATCTCTGCCCAGTCAGACACGACCCGCGCTAAAGGTCTTGGTCATTTCGATATTGACCTGTTGCAAAAGGGCGCTGAAACATTTAGAGGCCTGGGACTGATTAAGGCGGACCTGGATATGAGCTCTGTCATCAAAACAGACTTGATCCCGGAATAATCCAGTGGATTTCGCTGGGAAATCTGTCCTGGTAACTGGTGCCAGCCGGGGCATTGGTGCTGCCATTGCCCGGGCCTTTGCGACGGAAGGGGCGGCCGTCACCGTCAATTATCTGTCGAATGCAGATTCGGCGGCGTCCAGCGTTGCGGCCTGTGAAGCAGCAGGCGGGGACGCCATCGCTGTCCAAGCTGATGTGACGGAGCGCGAGCAAGCGTTCAGTCTGGTTGAGCAGGCGGTGGATGCGTTCGGTAAGGTCGATGTGCTGGTGAATAATGCGTTCCGGCCCTACCGCTTCGACCCGGAGCAACGAAAGCTGCACTGGGAATTGGATTGGGCCGCTTATAAGGCGCAATTTGAAGGTGCTGTGAAGTCTGCTCACGGTTTGACGCAGGCGGTGCTTCCGTCAATGCTGGCCCGTGCCGAGGGGTCTGTCGTCAATATCGCGACGGATTTAGTTGCCCGTCCAATCGTCCCGTATCACGATTACACCACGGCGAAGGCGGCGCTGATTGGGTTCAGCCGTAACCTCGCGGCGGAATTGGGGCCGATGGGGGTGCGCGTGAATATGGTAGCACCGGGTTTGGTCTATCCAACGGCAGCGAGCGAGGCGACGAAGGAATCCGTGAAGGATGCGATCATCGCGCAAACGCCGCTTCGGCGAATAGCAGGGCCAGACGATATCGTCGGGCCTGTGCTATTCCTGGCGTCAGACTGGGCCCGGTTCATGACCGGACAGACGCTCTATGTCGATGGCGGTCTGGTGATGGGATGACGTGTTAAAGTGTCGTCTCATTCTTGGCAGTGAACGGGTTGCGGAAGGCCATTTAGGCACCGCAGATCGTTTCCATCAGTCGCAATTCCAAACCCTAGCTCTTGTTCCTGGGGACAGTGCGGTGCGATTGCTCTCGAAATGGCTAACGCAAATAGGCCAAAGCCAAGGAGTTTGGTTCGGCGATTTCTGGGGCTGGGCCGTCAGCGACGATCCTGCCACCTACAAGCACTGCCGCCCGGCTGGCAAGACGGCTTGCAGCGGCCGCATTTTGCTCCGCGATCAGGATCGCGACGCCGGATTGGCGTACTGCAGCAAGCGCTTCAAACAAGCTGGCGGCGGTGTTGGGTGCCAGGCCAAGCGACGGCTCATCCAGCAGTAATAATTTTGGCCGGCGCATCAGCGCGCGGGCGATGGCGAGCATCTGTTGTTCCCCGCCAGAAAGCCGCCATGCCTCTGACTTCAAGCGCCCTGTGAGAGGCGGGAAGAGTGCTAGCATTTCCTCGAGCCGTGTTTGGCGCATAGCCCGGGGATCATCTGAGGCTGCAAGCATGTTTTCCCGCGCGGTGAGGCCTGGAAACACGCGGCGGCCTTCCGGCACATATCCAGCACACGCCCGTGCCATTCTGCCAGGGTCACCGCCTTTGACTTGTTCGCCATCGAAGATGATCTTGCCAGCATCCAGCGCCTCTAGACCCATGATCGCGCGTAGCAACGTGGATTTTCCGGCACCATTGGGGCCGAATAAGGCCAGAGCCTCACCTGCCGCGATCGAAAAGTCGAGTGGGCCGAGTAGGGCCGTGCCTGCGGCTCCAATGCGGGCTTTTTGGATGGTGAGCAAATCTTTGGTCATGATCCTGCACCATCAGCTAGTGGCGCGCCTAGATAGGCGGTGATGACTGCGGGATCGATGGTTACGGCATCAGGATTGCCTGATGCAATGACGCGGCCTTCGCTCATACAAACTATCGAATCTGCCAAGGCTGCCAGAAATGGCACGTCATGCTCCACCACCAAAACGGCAGCACCTGCGTCTGCGGCATCACGCAGGATATGGGCGAGCTGCTGGCGCTTATCGGCTGTTAGCCCAGCGGCGGGTTCATCCAGCAGCAGAACGCCGGGGCGTGCTGCCAATGCGCGGGCGATTTCTAAGAACCGCTGTGCGCCCTGGGTAAGTTGGCTGGCAGGCTTTCTGGCTTCCGCAGTCAGGCCAACCGCATGCAGCGCCGCCCAGGCATATTGTGATGATGCGCCGACAGCCCGCACGTTTTCCAGTGCTGACAGGGCTGGGGCCAAAGCAAGCGTTTGGAATGTGCGCCCAATTCTGCCGGTCAGCTGGATAGTCCCCGCTGACGGTTGATCCAGCCCAGTCACCAAGTTCAGCAGCGTTGATTTGCCCGCTCCGTTTGGCCCAATCAGCCCAGTGATCTGACCGGATTTCAGAGCCAGATCAACATCGGATACAGCCGTGATGCCGCCAAAGCGCCGCGTAAGTCCAGTGGCAGTTAGCCCGCCTTCAGTGACGGGTTTCAAACCTATCAGCGGCGGTGGATCTGGGTCCCGCGCGAGCCTGAGCGCTTTCGTGGCTTTGGCAAGCAATGCTGCGAGGCCTTCCGGCGCTAACCAAATCGCCAATAGCAGTAGCGCGCCATAAGCGATCAGATAGGTCTGTTCCAGAAACCGCAGCCATTCAGGTGTCCAGGTGACAAGCACCGCCAGAAGAATAGAGGCAGGCGGGCTGCGCCGACCGCCGATAATGACTACTGCCAGGATTGCCGCCATGGTTTTGAATGCCAGCACATCTGGAGAAACCAAGCCGACTGTGAACGCATGGGCAGCGCCGCCAAGGCCGCCCGCGAGCGCGCCAACGGCCATTGCCGCTACACGGATTGGGCCAGCGTGAATGCCGAATGCACGGGCGGCCAGGGGTTCCGTTCGCAGCAAGGTCAACTGCTCTCGACCGAAATATCTTTGGAAGCCGTAAAAGGCACCTGCTGCAGCTAACGCCGCCAACCATGCAAACCCTGCGCGGGCTTCTGCGCTGTTCAGCCAAGCAGGTGCCGGCGTCATCAGTAAGCCATTGGCGCCGCCGGTCACGCTTTCCCAGTTGGTGGCGATGATCACGGCGATTTCGGCAAGCGCTAGGGTCGCCAGAGCGAAATAATGGCTTTCGAGGCGGCGAATAGCGCCTGTCAGTGCAGCAAAAATCAGTGCTGGCCCTATCGCTGCCGCTGCCAGGGCCAAGCCGAACGGCCAGCCGGAAAGCGTCAGGACAGTCAGCGCATAGGCACCAAGCCCCATCGCCATCCCCGCCGCGAGGGAAAGCGCGCCCGCCAGCCCGAATACAATCTGCCAGCCAATTGCCCCAGCCGCCAGCGCTCCGGCAAGCGCCAAAAGGTGCAGGCTATATCCGCTCATGCCCGCTTGCCTTTGGCCTCACCGCCAAGCCCCTGGGGGCGGAATGAGAGCAGGGCTACGAAGCCTGCATATAGCAATGCCTCGGCGACGGCATGGCTGACCAGGGCGGCACCAACGGTTTCAAACAACGCGATCGCGATGGCGGCGGCAGCGGTTGGCAAGATGCGGCCCCACCCGGCGGCAGTCGCGGCGACATAGGCTTTCAGGATGTAGTCCGCACCAGCGCCCGGCGTTGCGTAATGCTGTGCAGCGAGTAGCACGCCCGCCAGCCCTGCGAGTGCACCGGCGACGGCGAAGGCCAAAATCGCCAACCGGATCACGGGGATGCCGTGGGCGGCGGCGATCTCTGGGTCCTCAGCTGCCGCGCGCATACGGCGACCCGTCTGGCTTTTCGCGAGCACCGCCCATACGGCCATGAATGCAATGGCAGCAGCAGCCAGGCTGATCAGCGCCTGCCAGCTCATAAAGACTGCGCCTATGTGCACGCCGCCGCTCGCGATCTGCGCTGGGGCTTGCGGTGCGCCGCCGAAGCTGGCTGTCAGTGCGTTCTGTAGGACGATGCCAATGGCGATGGCGGCGATGAACGTTGCCTCAATCGGCCGATTGCGGAGCGGTGCCCAGCTGAGGCCCGCGACGCTGAGGCCAAGTATGGCGCCTGCCGCTATCGCCAGCCCTGCCGCCGCCGGTCCGCCAAGGTCAAGCGCGCCGCCTGCCACGGCCACATAGGCGGCGGCGACCGCGACATCACCATGCGCGAAGTTGATAGCCCCAGCAGACCGGATCGCCAACGCGAAGCCAAGTGCCAGCAAGCCATATCCAGCGCCAAGCGCCAGACCGTTAAACAGCAATTGCAGGGATAGCGCGTCCAAAGGATATGGCGCTATTGGACGCCGTCGAGCGATTGGTACCGCTTGGTGATCCGGGCGCGATGGCTGGCACCGTCATAGCAAACGATTACAGCATCATGGGCCATGTCGCCGCGCCCATTGGTGCGATAGGTCATGGCCACGCCCTTGTAGCGCATGTCGGCCAAGGCTTTTCGAACATCAGCGGGGTTTTTGGCGCCAGATTTCAAGGCCGCCGCCAACATGCCCATGGCGTCATATTCCGCCAGCGCGAAGGCGTCTGGTTCTTGGTTGAAGCGGGCACGGTAGGCATCAGCGAAGGTCTTGCCCGGACCGTCAATTTCCGCTGCGGGGGCGGAGCCGGATTCAGCGCACACACCCTTCAGCATGGCAGGGTCCAGCAATGCGGCTGTCGTTGGCTGGTGCATCGCCGAGCCCGCAATAATGGGCAAATCCATTCCAAGCTCAAATGCTTGCCGAACGGCGAGGGCCGTTGGGCCGCCATGCAAGTGCAGCAGCAAGCCATCAGCACCGGCAGCGCGCGCCTTTGCGAGCGCGGACGTGAGGTCTTTGGCCGAAGGCGGCACGCCTTCTTCATAGACGGGCGTTACACCCAGCTTTTTCAGATTGGCGACCAATTCAGCGTGGCCACTCTGGCCATACGCTGTTGTTTGAAAAATGATAGCAGGTGTCTTTATTCTTAAATCTTCAACGGCATAGCGGGCATGTGCCGCCTTAACCACCACGTCGCCCGGGAAGAAGCGGAAGATGTTAGGGCTGCCCATTGCAGTGAGTTTAGCTGTGCCAGATATCGTCAGGACCGGCACGCCTTCAGCGTCCGCCAATGGCAATAGCGCCAGCATCTGCGAGCCTAGGATAGGCCCCAGCATTGCGGGCGGCAGTCCATCCCGGAGCGCGCGGCGAAATACGCTGACCGCGACGGCGGGTGCGGTGGTCGTGTCCTGGACATCGGCTTTGATTATGCCGTCGCCAGCATGATCTACGGCCAGCAGCGCGCCGTTGCGCTGTGCGCCGCCTTCAAGCGCCAGAAATCCGGTAATTGGTGCCAGGACAGGCACGGTTACGGGCTCCGCAGATGCGGCGAAACCGGTAAAGAAACCTGTGCTTAAAACACAGACCGTCCATAAAGTCAGCTTTCTCATAAAGCCGTTCTCCCTACGCTGGCATGATCCAGATCAGGTTCGGTGAGTGCTTCTCAGTCTCGAATCCGCATTATGTGAACCGCGACGCCCCAGCCGGCAGGTCAGCAAGGTGCAGCGGTGCGCCCTTTACGTCAACTGGTGGAAAATGTCCTTGAAACCAGATTTTCGGTTTCCTATTTCGCGGCTGTCAGTCGGGGCAGCCCAAAAGTGGGTCCTGGCGACACGTCTGGCTAATGCGAGCAGGCGATAGATTGACCCTAAACATCGCTTCTAAGGAGGATGTCTCTTATGCGTACCCTAGATTTTGCCCCCCTGTACCGTGGCGCCGCCGGCTTTGACCGCATCGTTAACATGTTCGAGAACATGGAGCGTCCGGACGAAGGCGGTCATCCGCCCTACAATATTGAAAAAGCTGGCGATTAGGCCTACCGCATCACGCTTGCGGTTGCAGGCTTTGGCGACAGCGATCTCTTGATTGAAGTTAAGGAAGACCAGCTGACAATCGCTGGTGCCCTGGCTGAGCAGAAAGAAGGCGATCGCGCCTATCTGCATCTCGGCATTGAATCCCGCGGGTTCCGTTGCGTCTGGCGCTTGGCGGATCACGTCGAGGTTGTTGGCGCGAAGCTTGAGCATGGTTTGCTGCACATAGACCTTGAATGCGGTATGCCTGAAGCCAAGAAAGCATGTCGCATCGAAATTGCAGGCGGCAATGCTGAAGCGCCTGCAATTGAAGGCGAAACGGTGAACTAAAGGCCCTGAAGCCTGGGTGCTAAGCCCGTGACGGGCTCTATGCGTCCAAAGGCTTAGGTCCTATGAAGCATCCCGGATTCATCGTTTGGAGTGCTCTAAATACGGCATTGTCCAGCCCATGGAGACACGGGCGGTCCGCAAGGGCCGCCCGGCGCGGCTCTTAAGGTGACGGCCACTGGGCGCACCGGCTGATTAAAGACAACAGGACGGCCCAGCATGGTCCAGCTTGCTGGGCCGTTTTGCTGTGTGGACGCTCACATTTATAGAAACACATGGCCTCGGGACGAAATTTATCCCGGGGCCATGCTCAGTTTATCGATTGGTACCGCTTAGTGGGACTTGCGGTCGCCGGACATCTCATCGGTGTCACGGTCGATGCCGTTTTCACGTGCCCACAAGAATTTGATGGAAACGTTGTTCGGTGGTTTTCGGAACCTTGTGGTTCTGCAAGCGGCTGTAACAGTGACCGCACTGCTCGCGGCAGCTACATTGGTGGAAATGCTGGATATGGATTTCCGGCAGGTCGGCATGTTGCGTTTCGGCACCCTGGGTGCAGCGTTTCATATGCTGATCGTCGTGGTGACGATCCTGCTCTGCTATTTTGATCTTCGGTACGACAACATGCGCCTGCAGGCCGTGTTCCTTGGAGCGAACGTCAGTGGTGCCATTGGCTCAATCGCCGCCGGATTCCTATTCTACGGCTACGGCTATTTCCTGGCCGCGATGGTGACGGCGCTTTACGGGCTGAGGTTGGTTTATCGCCGCGTCGGCAAGCTGCCCTACGTCACCGTCGTGACGAACAACCCATCTCTCCGCTCGAATGCGGACGCCTTAATCTGATCTGAATATGCTCTAGCGAGGTTTACCTGCGCCCTAAAGCGGCATATGTCCCAAGCAGAAGTTATTCAGCTGGAGCCTTGCGACATGGTGCGTTTAACGAAAATCTATACCCGTGGCGGTGATGGCGGGCTGACGTCTCTGGCGTCTGGCGAGCGCCGACCAAAGCATGATTTCCGGGTCGCGGCTTACGGTGCCGTTGATGAAGCCATGAGCGCCATTGGCGTCGCACGTTTGCATACAGAGGGCGAGCTGGACGCTATGTTGGCGCGCATTCAGAACGACCTCTTTGATGTTGGTGCGGACTTAGCGACACCGCCAAAGGAAGACGAGGACCAGCCAAGTGGCCTTAGAGTTGTCGATGCGCAGGTTGACCGGCTCGAACAGGAAATTGATGGGCTGAATGCGAACTTGGCACCGCTAAATTCCTTCGTTTTGCCAGGTGGGACGCCTGCAGGTGCGCATCTGCACATGGCCCGCGCGCTGACCCGTCGCGCGGAACGTGAAGCAACGCGGCTGGGGGCGGAAGAACCGGTCAGCCCCCCGGCGATCAAATATTTGAACCGCCTCTCTGACCTGCTCTTCCAAATGGCGCGCCATGCAAATGACGATGGTGCAAATGATGTGCTTTGGGTACCGGGTGCCAACCGCTAAGGCAGGGCTTAGTCGGGCATATCTTCCGGGTGCCAAAGCATCATGGCAGTCAAAGTTACAATAACAGCGACGACAGCGGTAAGGCCGGTCACACTAGGCATGCTTTTTGCCATAACGGGTACATTTGTGTTTATCATTAAGGATGCTATCAGACGGAAAGAGCGACGGGTAGAAACATCGCGCAAAACCCCTCGAATTGTGATTAGGCCGTTAGGATGTCCGCCCTTCGAACGGGCTTAGATGTATCGCGATTTAGGCCTAACTCCGTGCGGGCGAACGTATTAAATTATTGGGCTTGGCACCAATGGGGAAAGGTCTCTAATGGCGGTGCCTTTGATGCAAAGGGGTGAATACCGCCCTTTAACTTAGATATCGGGCTTTGATATGGGCCTTGAAGGCGTCGCTGCTTAAGGGCTCTCCGGTCGCTGCTTGCAGCAGATCATTACTAGACGGATAGATGCGCCCCATACCGTGGACATTGTCCCGCATCCACGCTGTTAGCGGCCCATAATCACCTTTGGCCAGTGCGCCATGCAGATCATCCGTACCAATACTGTCGGACGCTGCTTGGAACAATTGCGCCGCCGCCATAGCGCCCAGCGTATAGGTTGGGAAATAGCCGAACGCGCCATCATACCAGTGAATATCCTGAAGGCAGCCATTGCGGTCATCCGGCGGATCTAGCGCCAGGCTTTCGACAACGCGTTGGTTCCATGCGGCGGGCAGGTCTGCCGGGGCCAAATCGCCGCTGATTAATGCCTGTTCCAGCTCAAATCGCAGGATGACATGCAATGGGTAAGTCGCTTCGTCAGCGTCCACGCGGATATAGCCTGGCGAGACCTTCAATAATGCCTGGGATACGGCCTCACCGGTGATGTCAGCGCTGGCCGCATCAGACAATAGCTTGGCCAGATAGTGGGACATGGCGGCGGTGCGCCCAGCTTGCATTTCATAACTGAGTGATTGGCTTTCATGCACAGTCATGCCCGCGTCTCCGCCAACAGGCTGGCCTCCCCAATCGGCTGGTTGTCCGCGGGTATAGGTGGCGTGACCAGCTTCATGCAGCACGGCCATCATACCGGTCAACGCATCATCAGGGTTCCAGCGGGCGGTGATGCGCGCGTCTTCTGGAGTGCCTGTCGAGAATGGATGCAGGCTGTCATCCAGTCGCCCATGGTCGAAGTCAAAACCGATGGATTTAAGCAAGCCCTCTGCCGCCTCACGTTGCGCGGCGACGGGCACTTTGATGGTGCGGCCATTGTCCCAAGCTTTTTGGCGCTCCACGATCTCCGGAATTGTATCACTTAGGAACGAGCGAAGGTCAGCGAAGACAGGTTCAATATCTGCGATCCGGCGGCCGGGATCATACTGTTCCAGTAAGGCGTTGTATGGGGATAGGCCAAGCGCTTCGCCAAGAGCGCTTGCTTTCTCGTGCACAAGCTTCAACAGTTCTCTGAATGCCGGTAGTGCCAAATCGAAGTCGCTTGCTGGACGTGCGACGCGCCACGCGGTCTCAGACAGGTTCTGGGCGCGGGAGAGGGGGCCGACCAGGTCTGCCGGTATTGCGGTCGTCATAAGGTAATTGCGCTGCATTTCCCGGAAATTTGCAGCCCGCCATGGGTCTTCGGCAGAACTGGCCCCTTCGGCTTCAGCTTTGGCCAACAGATCGCCAGTGATGTCGGAGGCAATCAGCTCGTGGGAGATCTCAGCTAATACTGCAAGCTGTTCGGCGCGTGCGCAGGCACCGCCGGGCGGCATGGTGACGCTCTGGTCCCAGTGGAGCCAACCGGATGCGTCATCGACACGGTTTGCGCGGGCGAAGCGGGCGGCGAGGGCGTCATATGCTTTGCTCATGAAATTTAATCGTCCCCTGACCCCTGGCCGCCGCGGCGACGGGATGGTGGCGTGATGCGAATTTGTGCAATTTGGTTCCGAACGCGCCTGAGGATGCGGAACCGGTAGCCATAGAATTCAAAGGTTTGCCCGGCATCTGGCAGCAAGCGGGCCTCATGCATGATTAGTCCTCCTACCGTCGTTGCGTCATCGTCTGGCAGGTCCCAATCCAGTTCCCGGTTTAGGTCGCGGATGGCGGTCACGCCCGGAGCGACGAAGCTGCTGTCGGGCTGCATGCGCACCCCGGCGAGCGGCAGATCATGCTCATCCGCGATATCGCCGACGATTTCTTCGAGAATATCCTCAAGTGAAACGACGCCCATAAAGGCACCATATTCATCCACGACCAGCGCGAAGTGCTCCCGCCGGCGCCGAAAGGCTTGCAGTTGATCCAGCAGCGTTGTTGATTCTGGCACAAACCAAGGCGGCGATGCGATCTCTAGCAAGTCCAGCTGGTTGGCGTCGCCGCCTGCAGCATGGACGGCCCGCAGCAGCGCCTTGGCGTGCAGCACACCGACGATGTTTTCCTGGGTGTCACGCATGATTGGAATGCGCGTGTAGGCGCTTGCCAATACTTCCGCCACGATCTCTTCAGACGGCCTGTCTCCGTCCACCATGATAACATTGCGGCGGTGAGTCATCACCTCCTCGACCTCTAGGTCCGCTAGTTCCAGGATGCTTTTCAGCATCTTGCGCTCGGACTCGGTCTCCGCGTCTGTGCCGTGGTGCAGCTCGATAGCACCACGCAGTGCTTCTTCGCGCTCCTCATCCAGCGTCTCGCGGCGAAGTGCAGCATTTGGTTTGTCGCCAAGCAGGTACAGAACGGCCCGCACAATTTTTTGAACAGCCCTTGCAATTGGCGAAAATACCGCCACCACCAGGCGCACAATTGGTGCCACGGCGAGTGCTGATTTATCCGGGTGGTTGATAGCGAATGTTTTTGGCAGCACTTCTGCAAACACCAGGACCAGCAGCGTCATCACGCCCGTCGCATATACGACGCCAGCTTCGCCAAAGAGCTTGATCGCGAGGCTCGTCGCCAATGAAGCCGCTAGGATATTGACCATATTGTTGCCGAGCAGCAGCGCGCCCAGCAGGTCTTCCTTCCGGTCGCTTAACCGGCGGACAACGCCAGCCCGCACGTTGCCTTTGCGCGCGAGGTGGTGCATGCGCGGGCGGGAAACTGCCGTCAGCGCTGTCTCTGAGCCGGAGAAAAATGCGGACAATGCAATCAGCGCTATGACTGCACCGATCGTCAGCCAAATTTCCAGACCGACACCTAGAAAGAATTCTTCCATCAGGGGGTCAATGCCTCTGCCAAGGTTTCGCGGACAAGATTTGCATCAGCATCTGCCGCCACAAAAGATTCACCGATGCCGCGTGCTAAAATGAGCGTTAGCTTGCCATCAAGCGCCTTTTTGTCCTTCTGCATCCGGCTAAGTAGGTCATCAACAGTCGGAATTGGGCGGTTACCGGATAGGTCAGGGCGCGTGGGTAAACCAGAGGCCGCCAAGCTTTCTTCAACAGCGTTGGCGACGTCTGCGTCGCAGAGGCCAAGCTTGGCCGAATGACGGAAGGCCAGTGCCATGCCGATGGCCACACCTTCGCCGTGGAGCAATCCGCCGTCATACTGGGCTTCAGCCTCAAAGGCGTGGCCGAACGTATGGCCCAGGTTCAAGAGCGCACGGCGTCCGCCCTCGCGTTCATCTGCCGCCACGACTTTAGCCTTCGACCTGCAGCATTCAGCGACCGCATGGGCCATTAGCGCTTTATCGCCTGCCAGCGCGGCCTGGCCGTTTTCGTTCAGCCAATCGAAGAATTCCGGGCGGTCAATTAGGCCGTATTTAACGACTTCGGCGTAGCCCGCCAGCAGTTCCCGGCGCGGCAGGCTGTCTAGCACGTCCAAATCTGCCAACACGAATTTCGGCTGATGGAATGCGCCGACCAGGTTTTTACCGGCAGCAGCATTGATCGCCGTTTTGCCGCCGACGGAGCTGTCGACCTGGGCCAACAGCGTTGTTGGGATCTGAATAAAGTCTAGGCCGCGCAGCAGCACTGATGCGGCAAACCCAGCTAGATCACCAATCACCCCACCGCCAAGTGCGACAATGGTGGTTCGCCGATCAATACCAAGTGCCAATGCTCTCTCTAGAATGCAAGAGAAAGTCTGAAAGCCTTTGCTGGCTTCGCCCGCGGGCACTTCAATTACATCGGTTCGAAATCCGGCTGCATCCAGGCTGGCGTTGAGCGTAGCACCATGAATTTTGGCCACCGCAGTATCGGCAATAACGATCAAGCGGTTGCGTGGGTTGATCGCGCGGATGCGTTGGCCCGCCTCCTCCAACAGGCCTTGGCCGATGGCAATCTCGTAGCTTCGGTCGCCCAGCGCTACGGGGACGGTCAGGGTATCAGTCATGGATCAGCTCACGAATTACGATGCTCACGTGCGGCGCTCCGCTTGGAAATCATACTCATCGTCATTAGCTTGGTGCGCTGCGCCACAGGCAATAAGCGCATCTTCTACCTGTTCTGCCGTTAGATCGGGAGACCACTCGCCGCTTTCAATGGTGATGTCGGCCGCGCTATAGGATGGCGTGCGGGCAGTTAATAGCTTTTCTAATTCCGCCTTTGGGTCGTCAACGAACAGCATCGGGCGATTAGCCCGGCGCAGGACGCGGCGGTAGAGCGTTTCAAGGTCCGTCTTTAGCCAGATAGACGTTGCCGACACCTTTGTTCCGGCGCGCGTTTCATCATTAACGAAAGCCCCCCCGCCCATGGCCAGAACGTGGGGTTCGTCCTCTAGTAAGCGGGCGATCACTTTACGCTCCCCATCGCGGAATTGTTCCTCGCCATATGTGGCGAAGATTTCGGGGATGGTGCGGCCGGCGGCGCGTTCGATCTCTTCGTCAGCGTCGACGAATCGGGCACCGACCCGCGTGGCCAACCTGCGGCCAATCGTACTTTTACCAGCGCCCATCATGCCGACAAGCGCTACGGTTCGGGTTAAACGGTTCAAACTCTCATCCAAATTCGGGCGACCGGTGATCTTTGCCTCGACATACTGCCATCGAATCGCCATGGTTTGGCCGCGTTATAGCAGAGGTTCCGGCATTGCGGTGAAGAGAAGCGCCAAGGGGCGTTTAGGGGAGCAGATAAGTGATCGGTCGGTTTTTCGGATTTTTGGCGGCGGCGCTTGTAGTAGTCTCCGTTGGTGGGTCTATATTCTTGGCGTACTGGGATATTCCAGCGCCGCGATCGACTGTTGAAAAGGTGCTGCCCAATGCGCGTTTTCCTGACTAAGGTTCTTCTGGTCCTGGCGTTTTCGGCCGGGTTGAGCGCTCATGCGACGGCGCAAAGCGGCATCGTGCGCACACTTCAGCTTGATGGTGGGTTTGATCCGGCTGCTGCAGGTGCGATTGACCCATCTGACGCTGATTTAGCAGCAGACCTATGGCGTGGTGCTGATAGAGCGGATATGGCCCGACTGATCGCTAGCCTGCCTGTCCGTATTCAGTCTGCGACCCTGGCTGATTTGGCGCGTCGCACATTGGCCGTCGCCGCTAAACCGCCATCGGGGGCCGAGATCGCACCCGGATTTGCTGAAACCCGCGCTGAAGCTCTGCTTGCAATCGGTCAGGCAGATCTTGCGTCCCGCCTACTCGCGGGCATTCCAAAATCCAACCGCAGCGAAGCGGCAGATGTATTGCTGCTGAACTCCAGCCTTCTTGCCAGTGATAATGCCGGTGCATGCGCCGTTGCACGCGGCAGGGCCGCTACCGGCGGTGCGTTGATATTCGCAAAAATGTTGACCGTCTGCGAAGCGCTTTCAGGCGATACGGCGCGGGCGGAATTGGGCGCAGGTCTGCTGGCTGAGCAAGACCCAAATGACGCGGCATTCTTCGAACTTCTAGACATGATGACCGGTGCCGTCAGCGCACCAGGCCGTGCCGTCACCGCGTTGAAAACACCATCTCCCTTGCATTTAGCAATGATGCGCGCACTGAGCGTACCGCCGCCAGTACTGCCGCCATTGGACACAACGCCTGCCGATATTGCCCGCCTTCAGGTTGCTAAAGAGCAAATGATCGCAGCGGACCCATCCGCCTCAGCGGCGCTTCGCATTGAGGCGGCGTGGCGGGCACTTCGCGCTGGCATTGGCAACTATGAACAATCGCGCCAGCTATTCTTCGCCCTTGGTGCCGATGCGCCGGGCGGCAGCGTTGCTCGTCATTATGCGGCTGCGGCAGCGGCGAATGATGGTCCGGACAGAACCATCGCTTTGGCGCGCCTGTTGCTCGCAGGCAAGACTGACGGCGGATATAGTGCTGCGTCTGAACTGGCTCAGCCAATGTTGCGCGACTTGCTGGCGCTGGCCAATGGGCCGGATATTGCGCTTCGAATTGGGCGCGGCCTACTCACAGCTGGTGAGCCTAAAGCTGCGCTGAACTGGCTGTGGTCATTGGACGTTGCGGGAAAAGTTCCTGGTGCCATGTATGCCGCAGCCCGCCTTGCAGCACTGATCAGCTTGGCGGAAGGCCAGGATATGCGACCGTTCGACGGCCCACGCGCGGTTCTCTGGATCGCGGCAATCAATGGACAGAAAATGGCTTCTGCGCCAAGCAAAGCGGCGCTGATGGCCAAGCTTCGTAGCGCCGTCGGCCTGCCTGTACCTTTATCGCTAGCGGGTGCGGCCCAGGCCTATACAATGAGCAGTGGGCTGTCAGCCTTGGAAATCCTGCCGTTGCAGAATGCCGCTGCAGACAAGCGCATCGGCGAAACAGTTTTGTGGGCGCTGCATCTGGTCGAGGTTAATACAGCCGGAGACCGCGCCCACCGATTGGCGGCAGCAGCACAGGCACTTTCGGCGGTCGGGCTCTTTGAGGACGCACGTTTCTTAGCATTGGAGGCTGCAGTCGAGGGCGATCTTTGAGTGTTCCCCATCTTGACGCTTTTCTAGAAATGCTGGCGGCGGAGCGCGGTGCGGCCCAAAACACCCTTGCCGCATACCGGCGTGATCTGTTGGATGCAGCGGCGGGCTTGGCGCCTGTATCCCTAGATGAAGCCCGTCCTGATGCCTTGAACCGGTATCTCGCGACACTGGCCGCGAGTGGCCTCAGTTGGGCGACATCTGCGCGGCGGCTTTCAGCACTGCGGCAATACTTTCAGTTTTTGCTTAACGAAGGCCTTCGCGGTGATGATCCAACCGCAGCGATAGAAGGCCCAAAGCCAGGCCGCGCCTTGCCGAAACATTTGACAGAAGACGAGGTTGAAGCCCTGCTGGATGCCGCCAATCAGGCGGATGATCGCCATGGCCGCCGCCTGCTGGCGATTGTCGAAATGCTCTATGCGACGGGTTTGCGCGTATCTGAATTGGCGGCGCTGCCGGTGACCGCACTGAAGGCGGAGGGCGCGCTGATCGTTACCGGCAAAGGCGGTAAGGATAGGCTTGTGCCATTGGGGGGTGCTGCCGTTCGCGCACTCAACGCCTATGCTCCGGACAGACAGAGCTTTGCGCCGAAAGTGAATGACAGCCGCTGGCTATTTCCGTCGTCTGGCAAAGAGGGGCGTTTATCCCGCCGCCGGATTGGCCAGATGTTGGATGAACTGGCGATCAGAGCTGGAATTGACCCCACCCGTGTTTCGCCCCACGTCCTCCGCCATGCATTCGCAACGCACCTGCTGGCCAACGGTGCCGATATCCGCACGGTTCAGGAGCTGCTTGGCCATGCGGATCTGTCTACGACTGAGATCTATACCCACGTATTGGACAAACGCCTGAAAGCGCTTGTACTGGAGAAACATCCATTGGCTGATGGGAAATGAGCCTAAGCGTTGATGATGTCTTCGCCGAACTGCTGCATTCGCTCGAGCGCTTCTGAAATTGTATCCGCGCGGAAATCGAACACCAACTCATCAACGCCAAGCGCCTCAAATTCAGCGATGTCCGAGAGCGCTGCATCCTTGCCGCCAGTGAACAACCGGCGATCTTCGCCTTCAGGCGGTACGCCGCCGTCATAGATTGGCGCTTTATAGCTGATTTCCAGTTTGGAGAAATCGCGGCCATTGGCATCCATCATGCCTTTGATTTTGTCCAGCTTCTCGCGCATTTCAGCCGGCGGCAGCGGGGATGCGGCGGTGGCACCGACGGGATGCCAGCCATCCCCCAGTTTTGCAACGCGGCGAAGCGCTGGGTTGGAATGTCCGCCAATCCAAATCGGTGGGCCTGGCTGTTGGACAGGAACCGGCTCACAGATCACCTCGTCAAAGCTGTAATATTCACCTTGGTAGGAGACCGGCTTGCCGGTCCAGAGTTTGCGGAAAATATTGACATACTCGTCGGTGACACCGCCTCTATCTTTGAAACATGCCGTGTCGAGCGCCTTAAACTCCTCCTCCATCCAGCCAACGCCGATGCCAACCGTAACCCGGCCTTCGGACAGGACGTCGATAGTCGCCAATGACTTCGCGTTGAATACGGGATTGCGGTGCGGGACGATCATAACGCTGGAGACAATGCGCATGGTTTCCGTGCGGGCGGCAACAAAGGACATCAGCGCCAATTGCTCAAAACACTCACCTTGGCTGAGGAAGTTGCCTTTGACAGTGTAGGGATATGGCGAGTCGATTTTGGTCGGCAGGATGATGTGATCGGCTACCATGGTAGAGGCGAACCCGACCTTTTCGGCTGTGTCTAGAATAGCGGACAGGTCGCTGCGATTAGCAAGGGGGCCACGGGTCGGCAGGTAAAAGCCATAGCGCATGGTTGGTCTCCATCAGGGTCAATTCCCGAAAGCCTAGACCATACTCGCGCTTGCCCGCTACGGCTGGGCGGTTGATGATCCAGCTTCATAAGTTTTTAAAGGACAGGCTGATGCTTTCTGGTGCCATTACATTCTCACGGCTGGCCAAGGTGACCTATGGCGAAGCAGCCGCAACCGCGCTGCCGGCCGCAGCGGAACGCGCAGGTGCCAGCCGGGTCTTCATCATGGCCAGCCAAAGCCTTGTCGAGCGTGGTCCAGAGATATCGGCGATCAGAGAAGGCCTTGGTCAGCGCTATGCGGGCATGTATTCCGGCATGCCATCCCACACGCCGAGAGACGCCGTATTGGCGGCGGCCCATGGTGCCAGGGAAGCAGGCGCAGATATGATTGCGACTGTCGGCGGTGGATCAATCACGGACGGTGCAAAGGCCGTGACCTTAGCTCTAGAGCATAATCTGACGGAAATTCCCGATTTTGATCCTTATATCATGCAGACTGCGGCGGACGGCACGACCAGCTCGCCGAAATACCGCAGCCCTAATATCCCGCTTGTCTGCTGCCCAACGACACTTTCCGCCGGTGAATACAACCCGCTTGCGGGCGTCAGCGATCCGCGCATTGGCGTGAAGCAGGCCATCCGCTCACTTGGCTGCGCGCCGTCCGAAGTCATACTCGACCCGGCTTTGACGCTGGCAACGCCTGAATGGCTCTGGCTATCCACCGGAGTGCGCGCCGTTGATCATTGTGTTGAGGCGATCTGTTCGAGATTTGCAAACGCTTATTCAGATGCACAATCCTTGCACGGCTTGGCCCTGTTCGCCGAAGCGCTACCACGGGTCATGCGCGATGCAAGCGATGTGGCGGCCAGGATGGATTGCCAGATGGGCGCGTGGCTTTCCATGGCCAGCACACAGGCCGGCGTGCCCAAGGGTGCGAGCCATGCAATCGGGCATATTCTTGGCGGCTCATTCGGCGTGGCGCACGGGCATACATCCTGCGTGACACTCCCGGCTGTCATGCGCTGGAACAAACCAGCGGATCACGGGAATCGGCAGAATTTGGTGTCTATCGCCATGGGCGCGCCAGGCCGGAATGCGGCAGATGTGCTGCATGACTTCATCGAAGGTCTAGGCATGCCGCGCAGCCTAAGCGCGGTTGGCGTAACGCCGGACCAATTTGAGCGCGCTGCTGAGCTTTCTATGCACGACCGCTGGACTCATACCAATCCACGCCCAATAACAAGCGCGGATCAAGTGGTTGATATCCTAAAGCTGGCCGCGTGACCCGATTTTAGAAATCAAGGCCTCTTTAGGATTCAAGGCCTCTACGGAGCAGGCGAAGATCCTCAGCTAGGGTCTGATCGTCCGCCGTTAGCTCATCGATCTTGCGAATCGCATGCATCACGGTCGTATGGTCCCGCCCGCCGAACTTCCGGCCAATTTCTGGCAGGGAGCGCGAGGTCAGGTGCTTCGATAGATACATCGCCACCTGGCGTGGACGGGCCACGGCCCGGGCGCGGCGAGGTGAGCTCATATCTGCCAGCTTGATGTTGAAGTGCTCAGCAACGGTTTTCTGAATATCTTCAATCGTTACCCGGCGTTCATTGGCGCGGAGTAAATCATGCAGCGCGTCGTTTGCCGACTCGATTGTGATCTCACGGCCAACCAATTGGGCATGAGCAGCAAGGCGGGTCAGTGCGCCTTCAAGCTCACGAACATTGGAAGTGATCCGTTGGGCGACGAACTCCAGAACCTTCTGATTGACGTCAAAATTAATCGCCTCAGCTTTTGCCTGGAGAATCGATAGGCGGAGCTCATAATTGGTGGGGTTCATTTCCGCCACCAACCCCCAACCAAGCCGGGATTTGACCCGCTCTTCAAGGCCGTCCAGGTCATTTGGGGATTTATCCGCCGAGATAATAACCTGAGCGCCCTGGTCCACCAACGCATTGAAGGTGTGGAAGAACTCTTCCTGGGTCGCATCGCGGCCACATAAGAACTGCACATCGTCAACCATCAGCACATCGACAGAGCGGAACAGCTCTTTGAACGCCACAGTCTCCCGCGCGCGCAGGGCGCGGATGAACTGATAGAGAAATTTCTCAGCCGTAAGGAAAAGGATGCGTTTCTCAGGAAATTTCCGGCGCATCTCAAGCGCTGTCGCGTGCATGAGATGGGTCTTGCCGAGGCCGACGCCGCCATAAAGGAACAGCGGGTTGAACGCAGGTTTCTCTGTTTCCGCTGCGCGTTTGCAAGCGGCGAAAGCGAATTCATTCGGCTTGCCAACCACGAAGTTGTCAAACGATAGACGCGGGTCCAATGGGGATGCTACGCCATCTGACCAGCTGTGATTCATCAGCTTTTCCGCCGAGTCGTCAACGTCTTCCGGCTCAGGCGGTGGCGCTGTGACCAAGCTTGGTTTACGGCCTGCAGTTTCTGGCGAAACATCAATATCAATGCCGGTGATCGCATCGTCTTCGGCACGCCAAAGCTCACGCAGGCGATCGCCATAGAGAGTATTCACGCGGTCCCGAACGAATCGGGTTGGAACGCTCATGGTGACGGACGCGTCATCAACAGCGGTGAGGGTCAGCGGGCGGAGCCAGCTGCGGAACACACCATCGCCAAATTCCGCGCGAAGACGACCGCGAATACGGGCCCATTCAGCATTTCTGCGTTCTTCAAGACTCGCCATCGCCGTTATCCTTGCCGCCAGGGCAGGCCAGCGACCTTCCAGCCGCCAACTTTACCGCGTTGCTGATCGGCGTTTGGGCCGCCTTCGAAACCTTCCAAAATATTATAGGCCTTAGCATAGCCTGCGGCCGTGGCCGCCGCCGCCGCCGCCTGGGAACGGACGCCTGACCGGCAGAGAAACATGACCGGCGCAGTCTTATCAGGCGCAGCTTCGGCTAATCTATCCACAAACCCAGGGCTGATATTCATATTGGGATAAACCTGCCAAGCTATAAGTGCTGTGTCACGACCATGGTCGCTGACGTCAGGTAATCCAACAAATTGCCATTCTGCTTGTGTGCGCACGTCTACAAGAACAGCATGGCCAACCCGGCCCAACAATTCCCACGCCTGCGCTGGCGTCAAGTCACCAGCATAAGCCTCAGTCATTGTAAAATCGCCCCCGAATTTGCTGCCACCATTAGCATTTCGCTAAAAACACAGGTCATTAGCATTTGATATTTTCTCGGTAACTTAGGAAACAATATTGTTACTCATTTTGGCGAGTTGAATGCTTTACACGAAACGTCGCCTTGCAGGTAAACAATTCGTTTTGACCCTAGTTGTTCGCATCGTTTCTTTCTTTTTACTGCGCCGGCTTCACCCGAAGTACAATTAGACTAGCCAGGATAGTGGATGGTTGCAACGAGTAGAATCACGATTCAGGCAAATTCTAAGCTTGACTCTGAATGCCGCTGCGGGATTCGCGCTAAGCCCTTTAATCTGTGGAAAAGTTCCGAGCCTTGCCTGAAAGCAAAAACGCCGGGGCATGCCCCGGCGTTTTAAAAGTCGCAATTTGAAACGGCAGCTATGCCATTGCGTTAACGCGTTTGGCTAGCCGAGAAAGCTTACGGTTCACCGTGTTACGGTGCATAATGCCTTTGGTGACCGCGCCGTGCATGATCGGCTGCGCTTGTTTAAGTGCCGTTTGGGCGTTCGACTTGTCGCCCGCTTCAAGCGCCGACTCGACTTTCTTCACGTAGGTGCGGTAGCGACTCACCCGCATACGATTGACAGCCGTCTGCCGGTTGGTTTGGCGAATGCGTTTTTCAGCTTGTTTGCTGTTGGCCATTTATCGTCTCACGGTGCATGTCTGTTGAACTCACAATCCGCGGTTGATATGGCTCAAAGCCATAAAAGTCAAGGGTTTTGGCGTGAGATTCTGCCGTCTTCGGCGGGTTGTGCGTCAATCTGCTGCGTCTGCTTCTGCTTCGGGCTTACGGCGACGGCGTGGTTTGGGTTCTGCTTTCAAGAAAGCAGCGTCAATGCCATTGTCGGCTTGAGCGGATTCAGCGGGTTCTGCCGATGCTGGTTTCGCCCGCGGCACACGGCGACGGCGCAGCGCTGGTGGCGGTGTCTCTTCCGTCTCAACTGCTGACGTTTCCGCTGTCTGTTGCTGTTCCGGCTTTGCCTGAACTTCGGCTTCAACACTCGGCAAATCGTCAGCCGGTTTGTCATCTGCGCTTTTGGCAGCGACTGGCTCTGAAGCCCGTGGTGCCCGACCCTGCTCGTCACGGCCTCGGCCATCCTGGTTCTGGTCACGATTTTGATCTCGACCCTGGTCCCTGGCATGGTCTCTGTTCTGCTCACGGCCTTGGTCGTGATCACCTGACTCGGTCTTATCACTGTCACCCTGATTTCGACTGCCGCGGCGCTCTTCGTATTGCGCGCGTTCACGCTGCTGCTGTTCAGCCTGGGCGGTATGGGCGCTCAAAACACGGTAATAATGTTCGGCGTGCTGAAACAGATTTTCCGCGAGGACACCGTCGCCAGCAGTCTGTGCGTCCCGTGCTTGGGCGAGGTAGCGCTCCAGCACTTGGGTCGCAGAACCGCGCACCCGGCCTTCTGGGCCATTGCTGTCGAACGACTGGTTGCGCTGGCTAGGACGCCCGCCGCGATTGCCGCCAGAATTATTATTGCCGCTATTGTTATTGTTCCGACCACGGGAACGACGCTGATTCATGTTGATTTTCCGCATTGGTTGGCGGGGATAGTCGCAAACGCGAACCGACCCCCTTTTCTACTGCAGACAAAAGCCTGAAGCAGCGAAGGAATCAATTCTGTGCAACGGGTCGACTGCACCGGAAGCCTGGATGCTTTGACCAATGCACAACTAATTAGCCCTAAAATCGAGGCGTTGCCAAGACTTTTATTTATGGCCTAGCCCGCGAAAGATCAACGCACGGGGAATGTCGGCGAGGTCTGAACGTGCTTCGACCCATTCCAGCCCCGCCTGTTCGCCAAGCGCACGGACTTCTGGCATCTGATTAATGCCGATTTCGAGA